>Ga0074046_10005155_pt1 | contig 10487 bp, 9 predicted proteins | sample BogForMeECP23OM3_FD_94441 | JGI IMG/M metagenome (GOLD analysis project Ga0074046, IMG submission 94441) | Bog forest soil microbial communities from Calvert Island, British Columbia, Canada - Bog Forest MetaG ECP23OM3 | ecosystem: Environmental > Terrestrial > Soil > Wetlands ...
AGGCAGGAAGAGAACTTTAGGAACCCATCTTTCTGTGTTTACTGCCCTCGGTTAGCCACGGTCAATTCCGCATTGGAATTGACCACGGGTTCGTAAATCCAGGGGAAAAGCCGACGGTCAGAATAGCGCTGACCGTGGCTACCCGCTATGTCGATCTGTTCCTCCCAACACCACAATCGGGAAATGGTTAGAGATGGTACTTGATCACGTCGAAGAATGGAGTTCCGTCAGCATTACGCCCCGCTGCCTGCACAGTCAATGTCTTGCCATCGACTGACACGTTCCTGGAGTACGGCCCACCTTCAACACCGTCTTTCGAAAAAAAACCGACTGTAATGTGGTCATTGATCTTGTAGATGGTGATCTCGTTAACGTCGGGACGTCCATATACCGGGTGCGGCTTGCCGTCATAAAGAGCTGTGTAGTTCCACGAGTAATCCTTACCAGCATGAGATCCAGCTACAGTCAGCTCGTAACCGCCCGGCACCTCTTCGTATAGTCGGGTTTCCTGATCTGGTGCGAACGCGGTTGTGCTAAACCGGCTCCTTGCAGGGTTCATGTTCCAGGTTCTACCAAATAGTGGATCAGCCATTTTTGCACTTACCTCCGTGTAGGATGTCTTTGGCCGGAATTTCCTTCTTGGGCCTCCGCCCGCCAACTGCATACATACGGTCGGCGGGATGACCAGCCTAGCTGCCGCATACCCTTGCGGATGTGCGATTTCCTTCAACATCAGTGCTTCAGCGCAGGCAAAACGGCCTCGGCCGGGGCATTAGTTTGTCCTGTAATTAACGCGGGGTCTTGCCCTCGTGAAATAGGCGCAGGGCTTCTCTATTCTTTACTCAAATCAGTTGTAATGGCGAACAAGTTGTGCCCGAACGAAAGTATTGGACGCGCGGTCATTACGCTTGGTAACACTTTTATATAGATAATTTTTTACTTTCTGATTTATGTCAAACTTAGATAAATATTTTGCCGAGACGGAGGAAAACACCCGACCTGGGGTATACCCAGTCCCTTGGTGGCGACTCGGAGTGCCCCTACAGGTTTTTCGCTGGCGGGCACATGATCGGCGCTGCCGCTCAGGACTCCGTTCTTTTCATCGACAATGACGCCCGCCTTCGACCACGCAGACCACGGCCTCGCCACGCGCAGCTTGTGACCGCGCGCAATCAGCGCCCCTGGACTGCCGCATGTGGGTGCAGCCGCTCTCGACTGAGGCATATTCGCTAATCATCCAAACTCAGAGTGTTGGAACGCTTGCTCGGTTTTTCAAGACCACGGGCGTGGCTGAGTACTTGAACGAGTCACCCTTTTTTACCTTAGCCGTCTTGTCGATCTCGATCGTGCTGCCGCCGATCGTTTTTCCGTCGATGGTCAGGGTCATGAAACCCCACGCATCGTCAACGCCGTATTTCAAAACCGCGCCTGTATCGGGGGCGACATCTCCCGGATTCGAGTGAATCTTATGTAAATTGTGGTAGCCGCCATTTCCGCAAACCACAAATGGCGTCGGTGCGCCCGGTGCAATCGTTTTTTCGATGCGTTGATAGTCGTGAACATGGCCCGACAGCACCAGGTTGGGCACGCGCCCGGTGTCCCGAATGGCATTTTCCAGCACGTCCGCCATCCTCGAACTACCACTGTGAAAGACATCGAAGGAATAAATCGGATGGTGAAGCGCAAAAATAAGCGCTCGGTCCGTGGGCGCCGTGTCAAACTCATTAGTGACCCACTGCTGTTGAACCGAATCGACTGATCCGCCCTCTGGCACGTTTGTGTACATGCCTATAAATGTTGCAAAGGGCGTCACCAGAGTCCAATAGACATTGGGAAGGTTCAGGCCGACGCGTGGCGCATCCTTCGAAATTGGATCGACATCGGGCTTGGCTTGCATGAAATAATCCACCCATCCGTCAAGGGAGGTCTGCGCGGTCGGATCATCGACTTCGCCGTCGTGATTGCCGGGAATGGCGAAGATTGGCGGCGTGTAATGGGAGTAGGGCTCGTAGAACTGCGCATAGTAGTCGGCGTTCATCCCGGTAAAATAAACCACGTCGCCCACGTGGTAGCAGAACTGAGGAGCCGTCGGCCCCCCGGCGGACAGTTGCTGAATCATTTGCTCGGCAACGTTGTTCTGGAACTCCCCGTCCTGAACGCCTCCCGAATCGCCCAATACATGGAACACCATCTTTTTCGCGGCCTGAATATTACTTTCAATCGCCGGAAAGTTATCGGTCAGCGAATAGTGGTAGGGCGGCAAACCGAGCGGGCGCGGCAGCGGCTGAAAGCTGGTGTTACGTTGGCCAATCGGATTCAGCGGGCTGACGCCCGGATGGGCCTGGGAATTCTTCGACGTGTGGCGCGGACGTACGGCCCCAGGTTGAAGCACGTTACTGGAAGGAACGGCGCTTTTGGTAGGGGAAGGCATACTGACTCCTTTCAATGTCTCTCTATTCGTTACTCAAATCAGATGTAATAGCGAGCAAGTTCTGCCTGAATACGGGTATTGGATGCGCAGTCATTACGCTTGGTAACACTTTTTTTGGATAATTTTTTACTTTTTGATCTGTGTCACAATTAGAAGCTATTTTGATGAGAGTCATGAAATATCCTGTCGCCGCTACAGACTTTCCGCTGGCAGGCAGCATGGCAAACGACCGGCATAGAGGGCCGGACGCCCGCTCACTTTTCGAATTCAGGCCAATGATAAGGAGGACAGCCAAGAGGTTCGGCCAGATGCAATTCACTCAGACATTTCGTTTGGGCAAACTGGGCATTGGTGTCATTTGCGAGACCCAGTCATTCCCGCGAAAGCGGGAGTCTACTCCGCAAACCTCTGGAATCGTCGGAGTGGATTCCCGCTTTCGCGAGAATGACCGGCGGCTCGAGTGGATGCCCGTTCCAGGACCGCGCCACGCTAGCTCAGTTCTCAGTTAATGGTTACCGTCGCTGTGCCGGACTTGCTTGTGTCCGCTGTGCTCGTGGCCGTCACCGTAACGGTGTTTGGATTGGGCGGCGTGGCGGGGGCAGTATAGACTCCGGTCTTCGGGTCGATCGTGCCGCAAGCATTGCCACCGGCAGAGCAATTCACGCTCCAGGTGAAAGCCCCCTGAGTGGCGGTGAACGTTTGCTTTGTCCCCTTAGGCACCGAAATGGGATTTGGTGTGACGGTAACCGCTCCGGATGGCGCGGCAGCCTTAACCTCGGGCATAGGAATGATTAGCGGAGTCTCGTTTTCCGCTCTGATCACAAATTGTTTTAATCCGTCAAGTTCCGTAGCTGACATGGTGAAGTCGCCACAAGTCTCATCGGATGCAATCGTCGGATTGATTTTGGGATAAACAAATTCCGCGCTTTTCAGCTTGCTCCCGAGGATTAAGAACTGGGTCTTATCCTTTGTCGCGGCTTGTATGGTTATGCTGGAAATCGTCAATCCACTTGGCCTCTCGATCGGATACGAGTGCGCAAAGTTTTTTCCCAGAAAGAGCCGCTTGATAATCACGTGGTCTTGCGTGCGCACCAAGTCCTTGGGAACGTCAACGACGACCGCCGCCGCTGTCATGTCAGAAAAGGGGGCATCGGGCATTCCAAAAGTCCTGTTCCCGATGTTAACCACTACCGGATATGGTCCACCTACTTTGGGAGGCTCGATTGATGGCGGTGCACTCGAGGTGTCCACTGGTAGGGGCACGGCCAGCCGCATCAATGTATCGCTAAGGGGAACCGGCACTATGGCCTCGTCATTATGCGGAGTCACCGCGCCGCCCTCCCTATTTGGGGTAATCTCGGTCTCAATTCCGTTAGCCCCGACGACGGCTGCGCCCCGCTGAGCTATCGCGGCGCCCAGAGCGGTAAACCTAATGAGTCTCGCCGTGTTCTGAAATCCCGGCGTTGATTCATCGAGAAAAGTGTCTCCTATGCGCACCTTCGATCCAGGAAGAAAATGACCGTCCACTTCGATCTCTAAAGAGCCGTCGCCATTATCCGACGTTCTCACTCCCTGGATGTAAGGAGACGCGTTGAATGTGGCTAGATCGAAAGTTTCGTGTGGTTGAGAGGAATCCTCAACAACGTCGCCCACGATTCCGGTTTTGGCATCGTAGCTGCGCCATCGCGTCGTTATCGAGATAAGCGATGACCCCTCGCCTGCAGGCGGAAAAGAAACCTGAGCGAAGGTTTGGCGCAAGCCTTGGTGCACGGTCTTCTGTCCTAGTACTGGCCGAAATTGCCAAACGAACGTGAGAGGAATTGACGGAGTACTCTTAATCACTTTTCCTTGCTGGTCCTTCTGCTCAAAAGCCGGACATACACCTGACCGAGGCGCTCTTAGCATTGCGACAGTGTCCTGAGCTTGAACCACATAGTAGGTCTGCCTGCCCCACAAAAAATTGCCGCCCACATTGAGAATGCCACCCACCACGGCGCCGGCCCCCAGAGCGACAGACTTATTTACGATGCTGGCTACGTTGTAGGTCTTCTCTCTTGGCAGAATGGTCATAAGAGAAGGTGGCGAATAGTCCTCGACTTCCTTCGGATCACATACCGAGACTTCGACCTCGGCCACCGAATTCCTATAGTCGTCGTCCGCTGGGGTAGCAATACTAATCGGAAACCCGATTGTCACATGGTGCTTGGAAAGATTAGTTCCACCCACATACTCGTCGTCGAGCGAGCCTTGCAGCAGCATTTGCAGGTTGATGATCTCATAGCTCAACTGCATTTGCTCGTTAAGCGTGTCGGATGCGGATGTGGAGAAGGTTGACGGGAGGGAAAAAGACGTGACCGAAGGCAGGGTCGGTGGCACCGGAGTCACCGTGGGAGCTTGGGTTTGCTTTTGAGTCGTCGAACTCGGCGCTGTTGTTACCGTTTGATTGCTAGTCGTAGTGGTGAGACCGGTGGGAGCACTGACCGCGACGGTTCCGGCCGTCTGTTGAGTACCGGGAGTTCCTGATGAGGTAGTAGTCGTCACGCCCGGCACGGGTGTAGCGTTAGCTTGAAATGCGAATTGAGACGTCTGGGAGGAAGCACCTTGAAGAGTGCCCAGCCGGTTAGTCAGGGAACTCTGATCCAACCCGGTCAACTGCCCAAGTCGGGCCCTCAGGTTAGCGAGAAGTTGCTGAAGAGCATGGTCGTCATAGACCTTGGGCTGACCGACGAAAATACCATTACTTTGGTCGGGCTGTTGGCAGCATAGCGGCCGACAAAACGCCGTGACGGCTAGAGTTACGACTACGCATGTGACGCTCTTTCTAATCATCTTACTCTCTCCTCCCTCTCCTCGAGTGTCAGCCGCGAACGACGTGGATCATAGGTCGATTGCCGTTTGGCGGGTAGCCCCAGAACCCATAAACGGTGATGGTCGATCCAGCTTGTACACCCGGCTTGTTGGAAAAGTACTGCCATGCAGCCGTTACCTCGGCTGGGTCAAATTGCCCTGAGGGCGACGGGTCGAGCATCATCAGGGTCTGAGTTGTATTTCCAGTAGCATCGCGTTGGGCTAGGAGAGATTCCTGCGCGGCGTTGTCGAGTACTAGAATCCCAGTGTAAACATTCATGCTGAACGAAACTGGTGCGCACATGTATACCTCCGATTAGAAGATTTCCCGGCTGACCGTGTGCAGTGGTAAGGGCGAACAAGTTGTACCTGAACACCACTATTTGATGCGGAGTCATTATGCTTGTCAACATCCTTTTTGAGGCAATACTTTACTTTTTGACTTATGTCACAATTAGAGGGATATTGTGACACGACGCATGCGGGCGGCTCTCCCATTGCGACGCGCTTTGGACGGCGCGGAAAGGGGCACTGCTGGAAAGGCTGAAAAGGCCGCCCACCATCGAGATCGGCGGGCTGGAGGGCGAGCCCTGCGCTACGGCCAGGTACCAAATCCGTGGTCACGGGGATGGAGCGGTCCAAAAGGAACCGCCGCAACGCGCGCTATGGCCACGCCGCGCCGCCATTCTCATCGTAGAACGCCTCCTCGATATTCGGCCCGTCGAGGTAGAGCATCGCAAAGCCGTTGAGCACACGCTGGGGAATGTCCGGATCGTTTGCAGAACGGTTTTCATACCAGAGGACGTTCGAGTTACCCGCGAGTTCCGAGGCTTGGCCCCACGGCAGGGCACCGTGCCCACAACAGCGGCAGAGGGTGTTCCCCGGTGGCTTAGGCTGATAAACCACCCCCGCGTGCACGTGACCCCAGTACCAGAAGGCCGGACCCGTCCCATCCGGGAAGGCGCTCATCACTTGCGTCCACAGGTTGTTCGTTTCCGATCCGTCTTCCGAGAGGCCGTTGTGATGCGTTACGACGATCACCTTCTTGCCCGTTGCCACCTGCTGCCGAAGGAATCCTAACTGAACGCCATCGTCCCCCAGAGACCCGTCCATGTACATCCCCGCGTCACTGGCATAGTAGGCGGAGTCCAGTCCGACGATCACCCAATTCGTGTTCTCGAGCGCGAAGAAGCTGCTCTTCTGCTGTAGCGCAAACAACGGGTCGGCAAGGGCCACGTCGAAGTAAGGAGTACCTCCGGAATACATCTCATGGTTTGAGTTGAGCGTGAGAGATCCGATGGAACCTTCGGGCCACAGGTTCACCAGCAGGTGTTGCTCCTCGTCGCTGGTGCCGGCGTAATACACGTCTCCGAGGTGGAGGGTGATGTGCGGTTGCAGGAACGCCATGTGCCTGCCAACGTCCGTGCTAGGCGCCGGATTGGTAGCAGTTCGCCAGTCACCGGTGCCCCAGTCGCCCGCCAGTGCGATCTGCACGTCGTCAGGGATTTGGATGGTGGGGGGATTGTTGGGAAAGGCATGTTTGCCCTTGAAAACGCTCTCCAGCCAGACGGCGGCCGCTTCCGCCCAGCCCGGATCCAATTGCTCGTATTTGCCGGTTCCCCAGATCTGTCCCTCGGAATCGACATCCACCACCACGCCTGCTTCGAGGTTGTTCACCACCCCATCTTGATCGTCGGTGAGGGCCGCGTGGGCCAGCAGGAGATTGTGGTTCACCGTGGGGTCGGGCTCCGGCGCCACCCTCGTCAGGCTCGCTGTTACAGCCTGTTCGTGCGCTTTCTGGAGCATCGGCGTAATCGCCTTCTGCTGGGCCGTTGATAGCTTCCCCCACGCTTGCTTGATCCTGCTTGCAATTACCGGGTCAATGCTGATTTTCATTGGAGCCTCCTTGACCTGGACCTTGGATTCCGGGTATTACAATGCAGGGATGATCTGGATTGGGCATAGAATCCTTCGGCGGAGGTGCGTCGTCTTAGATTTATCATTCACATATCGGCTGCTCTATGACTTGCTCGGCGGACCGCTGGGCGCCGAATCTGCCTGCGTCGCGGGAGTTGAGCTGCCGGAAGAAGAAGCGCTAGCTGTTCCGCCTGCCGAACTAGCAGGGGTCGTGCCGTCCAATGGGTTTTTCAGTTCCTTTCCGCTGCTCGGCTTGAACAGGACATCGAAGATATCGGCCAGCTTTTGCGTGGCCTGATTCGAAAACATACCCACAAACGCAGCGATTGCGGTCACTCCGTACGCGTTAAGATCCGATGCCTTCATATTTGCGCCTCCGGTGACCACCAAGAATCCCGCTCGTATGGCTGCGTAGAAAACCAGCGCCAGGATGGCTCCCATAAAAGGGTGAAGAAGGTACCACCAAGCCCAGCTCCCTGCGAGGCGCTTATTGCCAACGAAATCTGCAAACGACCGGGCGGAATGTAGAAAGCTGCCCAAGGCGCCGGCAAGCAGTACCAATAGTACGAGATCTATGTCACGCGAAATGGGCCCCCACGGCGGTACCACAGTCGGGCTTGTGACTTTCTCTTCGATGTCCTGCTTGTCCCAAAGAGTGGCTTCAGCCTTATCACTCTCTTTCTGGGCTTTATCAAAGGCTGCCTGCGCTTCGGTCTTAGCGGCTGCTGGTGTCGCTGTATCCAGAGCATCTTTCGCTTTTGTGAGGGCGTTGGCCTTTTCCTCAGCAGTTTTGGCCGCTTCGAGGCGATCAGCTTTAGCGGTCGCAGAATCGGGCAGGGACGGCGGCCAAAAATCAATCAGTAGGAAGACCAGCAAGGATATCGCCAGCAGATAAAACCCGAGTACATTCCGCCATGGGCCCGTCCACGGAGGAGGGGTCAGCGTCACAGTGGCCGTGGCGCTCTTCTTGCACAGGTCGGTAGTCGCGATAACGGTGACCGTGGTCGAATCATCAAGCCTGTCTGGGGCTGTATACAAGCCATCCTGGATTTTTCCGATGTTCGGACTGATATTCCAGGTCACTTTGTTGGCCGGGTCACCGGCCACGGCCACGTTGAACTGCTGCTGCTGAGTTTGCTTCAGCTCCACGGTTGCCGGAGTGATCTCGACAAGATTCGGCGTGAGGCAAATGCTAGCCGTGGCTGCATCGCCCGCCTTGAGTGTGGCTGTGACGGTCACTGTTTGCGGGCTCGGAACTTGCGACGGGGCGGTATAGGTCAAGGAGGTCGACGGGCCTCCCGTTATTGGGTCAATTGCCCCCACCGAGGGGCTGATCTTCCAGGTCACTTCCAGGGCCCTCCCTGCATTATCCCAGGCCTGGAAGGTGACCATCTGGCCGCCAGCGAGTCGGATGCCGGGCGGTGTGATACTCACCTGAGGAGCGGCAGAGATGGTTCCCCCTGCCGCAAGCTCACTGGTCGAGGGCGTAATATTAAGGCCAGCCATGGTTCCTCCTTCGGTCAGTCAAATCGCGCACTCTCTTGGCTTATTCGGTTCGCCTTTCGCGCGGCTCTAGGCGTTCAGTGCGCTTCAAAACGCCGCCAGCCGCAGTGCCGGCGCCTTGCCAGCGTTTTTGCAGCGGGAAGCCTCGAAGCGCCTGCGGTCGAGACGGCGCCGCTACCTCGTGAAGTGTCGCTATATCTTGCCAACTTCAATAAATCATCCCCCCAACTGACTTGCGCTCGGCACTCCCCACAACTTATTCAGCGCATCCATATCACCGTTAAACTGGTCGCGGTCGCAGCGGCCGATGCCCGGAACCTCATGCGGCTGCGGTCCCGCGGCGCCATCGGTGTATTGCCACATCGTCCAGGTAACCCAGTTGACCGGGACGACAGGTGTCAGGCCAAATTGAGATAGCCAAAACCAGCAATTGGCCAAAACCGGATCGGTGTTTGTACCCAGAAGCTCTTTGATGTAATAACCGGAGTACAGGCCTGGGAACCTGCCGAGGGTTTGGTTAATGTGAGTCACGAAGGCGCGAGCTTCTGCCAAAGTCATGCTGGGGCCCTGAGCGTTCGCCTCGAAATCGAGGACCAGCAAATCCTGCGGTCCAGGCTGCACCACCCGCAGAAAGTGGTCCGCCTGTTCCACTCCGTCCGCGCCCACGCCAAAGTGATACGCGGCCCACAGAAGGCCTGCAGCGTGTGCCTGGGTCTGGTTCGCCGCGTACACGGGGTCTGTGTAACTCGTCCCCTGAGTCGCCTTGTGAATTACTCCAACGATTCCCGCAGCCCGGGCTTGGCCCAAGTCTACGTTTCCATTGTGATGCGATAAGTCAACGATTACGTTGAGAGGGTCTGACATTCGAGTATTGAACATCCAGTCAATAAACTTGTCAATACCTTTTTTCAGGAAAAGAGAACCGCTGGAAGATTCTCCTCAAGAGCGTATAATAGCGTGCTGATTTGACTGTTTCCCTCGCCATGGATTTATCTCACGTCCGCATCGAAGGAGCAACCCAATGATTTCCAGGTTTCGATTTCCTCTGATTACTTTCATCGCGCTGGCTTTTGCGCCGGGCCTTTTCTCTGCCTCCCATTCCGACACTCCGAAGCAGTGGTTGAAGGAAGGCTGGAGGATTCAATCATCGGCGAAGATCAAAGCTTCGGGCGAGCAGATCGCCTCGAAAGGCTTCGACGCCGGCAGTTGGTATCCCGCCACGATTCCATCCACAGTGCTTGCGGCGCTGGTGGAGAACAAGGTGTACCCTGACCCTTACTTCGGCAAGAATCTGCGGTCCATTCCCGGCACCAGTTACCGCATCGGCCAGAACTTTTCGAACATCCCGATGCCCGACGACAGCCCGTTCCGCGTTTCCTGGTGGTACCGGACGGAGTTCAGCTTGTCGAAGAATCTGCGCGGCAAGGAAATCTGGCTCAATTTCGAGGGCATTAACTTCCGCGCCAACGTGTGGCTGAACGGCAAACTGATTGCCGACTCGAAAAAAGTGGCGGGCGCCTGGCGACTCTTCGAGTTTAACGTCACGGCAAATGTCAAAATCGGCGAAACAAACGCGCTGGCCGTGGAAGTTTCCCCGCCCACGCCCAACGACCTTGCCATCACGTTCGTGGACTGGAATCCACTGCCGGCCGATAAGGACATGGGCATCTGGCGCGGTGTGTACGTGACCAGCAGCGCGCCGGTGGCCCTGCGATATCCGGCGGTGGTGACGCATTTCGCCTCGAGCGATCTGAAGACGGCGAACCTGACGGTTTACAGCGAACTGCAC
>Ga0074046_10005156_pt1 | contig 10487 bp, 9 predicted proteins | sample BogForMeECP23OM3_FD_94441 | JGI IMG/M metagenome (GOLD analysis project Ga0074046, IMG submission 94441) | Bog forest soil microbial communities from Calvert Island, British Columbia, Canada - Bog Forest MetaG ECP23OM3 | ecosystem: Environmental > Terrestrial > Soil > Wetlands ...
AACGCTGAGGGGGGGAATTGAACCCCCGAGGCACTTTCGCACCACAGGCTTTCCAGGCCTGCGCCCTACCGCTAGACTACCTCAGCAAAAAGTGTATCCTATTTGTATGCCGGGTATTTTTTTAATGTTATCCCCTCTTCCGGAACCGGTTGTCCGGTCTCCGGTCGGATCTCCCGGGCTGCCTGCGGTCCGGCCGCGGTCCCGGTCTCCCCGAAGGTTTCGGCACCGGCTTCTTTGCGCGCTTCTTCTTTTCGGGCCAGACCTTATCGGATTTTGTCCATGTCCGGGGGTAGGTGCCGGGCGCCATGAATACCGTGGTCGGCGCGATCACGAGTCCCGTGTCACCGGGCTTGAACGCGGCCGATGTGACGAGTGCCTGCCCGAGGCAGACAAACTCCTGCTTCTGCGAGAGGACGGCGACCGTCTGCCCTTTCTCGAACGGCATCATGCTGATGATGCCAAGGCCTGCGAGTTTTGCACCATGGCAGACCGCATCGATAGCGGCATCGCGGATTACCACGAGCGGGAGCTCGGGCACGGCCTTGTCTACCGAGAGGATAATCTTTTCGAGTGCCGATCGGTCGCCGTTCCGGGCCGCGACCGCTGCGTCCTGTACCTCGTGGAGCGTATACATGCTCTCCGCGGTGAACGACCCCGACCGGGTCCGTATCAGTTCCACCATGTGCGCCCCCACACCGAGCGCGAGCCCCATGTGGTGGCAGAGCGAGCGGATGTAGGTGCCCGCGTCGCACTCCGCCCTGAAGAGGACGAGCCGGTCCTGAACATCGAGGATCTGCAGGTTCCTGACCTCACGGATGCGGAGGTTGCGCTTGACGGCGCTCTTCCGGGGCGGGCGCTGGTAGAGCCTGCCGGTGAACTCGGCTGCCATTTCGTCGATTCTTGCCCGGTCCACCTTCCCGTGCAGCCTCATTAAGCAGACATATTCCTTGTCATGCTGGAGGAGCAGGGGAGCGAGCCGCACCGCGTTGCCGAGCATGATGAGCAACACGCCGGAGACTGCCGGGTCGAGCGTTCCCGAATGGCCCACCTGGCAGCCCAGCATCCTGCCCACCCACGCTGCCACCTCGTGACTTGACGGGCCGCGGGGCTTGTCGATGACAATGATACCTGCATGGCTCCAGAGATGGACCGGTTCATTTGGTCCCGCTTCATCAGGTCCCGTCTGTACTTCCATCCTAAACTCTCCCCCGGGTTTCCATGTACGCGTTGAGTGCTTTAAGCGTCCCCTCAAGTGACCCGTCCCCCACGACTTGGGGGTCCGTGCCACCCGAGCGCATTGCGGCGGCAGTAATGTCGCCGATTGCCATAACGAGCAGGCCGGGACGGGGGGTCCAGCGGGCCTTTGTGTATGACATGGCACTCGTGAAGAGGATCGCGTTCGCATCGCCGGTCGCGAGCTCTTCACCGGTCGGCTCGAGGCTGTAGCACCGGAACTCGTGGACTATGCCCCCTGCTGCCGTGATCGCATCGAGCAGCGCCGGGTTCGGCACGTCTGCCCGCGGGATGCCGATGTGCTTTCCCGTTACCCATTCGCCGAGGTACGGAATGAAGTCCTTCGAGTAGAAACTGCCGAGCGTTTCGCAGATGACATGGTGCTGTTCCAGTTCCTTTGCCGTCTGGGGCCCGATCGCGATGACCCGGGGAAACGTCCTGAGCCGGGGGGCGATGATCTTCGCCGGCAGGGCGCTCGTGAAGAAGATGCAGTCGAACTTCCCGTCATGCACGGCTTCTACAAACGCCGCAATCTCCTTCTCGCGGAGTTCGGACCGGAGCGGGTGGACGCTGTAGCACGCGTGCGTGTACTGTGCACAGCGGGATGCGTCGCTCTTCTCCTTTCCGGCCAGGCGGGTGACGGCAATCTTCAACGGGGGCCTCCTCGTGATAGTATTCGCGGTACCATGATGGTATGCATTTCGGTTGATTTATGTTCATTCTCCGTGATCTCTGATCCATGATGGATATCCTGCCTGGCACCCTCCCGGGCATCCTCATTGGTACCTTCCTTGGTATAGCCCTCGGTACTGCCAGCGGGATCATCCCGGGCGTGCACTCCAATACGCTGGCGGGCATCCTCCTTAGCCTTCAGGTTACTCTCCTCGCCCTGCTTGGCCCGGTCGCCCTTGCCTGTGCGATGTTTGCCGCCCTTATCACCCATACGTTCGTGGACGCAATCCCAAGCACCTTTCTCGGTATCCCCGACGCCGATACGTCCCTTTCGGTGCTGCCCGCCCATGCACTCTGCCTTGAAGGGAACGGGGAGGAAGCGGTCAGGATCGGGGCGCTCGGCAGCGCAGCGGCGATCGTTATTGCCGTCCCGCTCTCGCTTCTCTGTTTTTACCTGCTGCCGGCCCTCCAGCCGTATTTCGACTGGTGGATCGGCCTCCTCCTCCTCGCAACCGTCGGCTACATGATCGTCACGAGCGACGCCCCGTCGTGGGCGCTCGGGTTGTTCCTCGTGTCAGGCATGCTCGGGATGTTTGCGCTCCGGAACGCGTTTCTCAGCTGGCACCTGCTCGCCGGGGGGAGTGCTATCCTGATGCCGCTCCTCACCGGGCTATTCGGGATCTCGGTCCTCCTGACCGCGTCGCGGGGGACCGTACCGGCCCAGCAGTTCCGGGGGATCCGCATGGAGAATAAGACTGTTGTGAAGTGTTCGGTTCTCGGCACTGTTGCCGGCATTGCTGTGGGTTGGCTTCCCGGTCTCTCAACGGCATCGGCCAATGGCGTACTCGCCTCGGTGATCGGGTACGAGAAGGACCGGCGGGCATATATCCTCGCCACCAACGCAGCGAATACGGCGAATGCGTTCATCGGGCTTGCCGCCTTCTTTGCGCTTGACCGGATGAGGAACGGGGTGATGGTTGCGATCGCCGAACTCCCCCTCCCGTCCTTCAGTGACCTGATGGTGGCCGGCGTTCTGGCGGCCTGTATTGCCTATTGTATCACCCTGTACCTCTCACGCTCGGCGCACCGTCTTGGGGGTCTCGACAGCCTGCTCCTGAACCGCATCGTGATCGTCTTTGTCGTGCTGCTGAGCATCGTTCTCACCGGGCCGTTCGGGATCCTTGTCCTGATCCTTGCCACGGCGCTCGGGCTCGTCCCGCATTTCATAAATTTGCCGAGAGTTTATTGCATGGGCGCCATCATGGTTCCCGTGATGCTCTACTCCTTTGGCATCGCGTGGGCCTGACCGGCGGCATCTTCCGGCATTTTACGGATTAAAGCGTCCGGTAACACCCGGCAATTGTCCGGCGATATGTGATCTTTATTGCCGCAGGCGTCCTTATTGTTCTCCATGCGATCCTACTGGTTCGGGGATGTCGTCGAAGGGGGGTGTATCCCGTCCGACGGAAATACGGAGGCCCGCGTGCGGCGTGTGCATTTGCTCCGGACCATGATGGATGATTTTGTTCCTCTTGCCTGGGAGGACGCGGTTGCCTGCGGTATCTGTCGGGACCGGTCCGAATATATCGCATTCCTCCGCGAGGTCTGTTTTGCCGCCGCGGAGATGGAGATCCGGGAACAGTACGCAGGCAAGGACGTGGAACTCCTCCAGATGGTGAGAACGCTCGATGAGATGGACGAACTGATCAACCGGATCTCCGAGCGGGTGACGGAGTGGCACCAGGTGCGTAACCCCTCGTTCTCCCGCAAGTACCGCAGGACTCCTGCACACGTGCTCGTGAAGAATATCGCCCGGAGCAACAAAGGCGCCCTCGGGAGGGTGGCGGTGCATATCGAGGAGTTCTCGGACGCGAGGACGGAGCTTGCAAAAGAGGTCTCGAACCGGGCAAATCGCGTTCTGCCTAACAGCAGTGCGCTGATCGGCGGGCTTGTCGCTGCCCGGCTGATGTCCCATGCAGGCGGGCTCATGCCCCTCTCACGGATGCCGGCGAGCGCAATTCAGGTGCTGGGTGCCAGGACCGCCCTCTTTGCCCACCTGCGGACCCATTCCCCGTCTCCCAAGCACGGGATCATCTTCCAGCACCGGAGGGTCCACAATGCGCCGCGGGAGGTACGGGGGAAGGTGGCCCGGGCCCTTGCCGGCAAGCTTGCGATTGCCGCACGGCTCGATTATTTCCGGGGCGTCCCTGTTCCGGAGTTCCTTGAGAGGGCACAGGCCCGGATCGACCTGCTGGGCGGAAGTGAGGAAGAATGATCCGGATCGGTGACGTGCTGGTATCGAAAGGCGAGGGAAATGTATATGGCGAGCGGATGCTCGGGGGGGCCCGTGTCTGGGACCCGTTCCGGAGCAAGCTTGCTGCCCTTTACTACACGGGCACCGGTATTGAACTCCTGCCTGGTATGCGGGTGCTCTACCTCGGTGCGGCAAACGGGACCACCGTCTCGCATGTCGCGGACTATACGGAAGTGGTCTACGCGGTCGAGTTTGCCCCGCGACCTATGCAGGACCTGCTCGAGGTGGCCCGCAGGCGCAAAAATATTGTTCCCCTTATGGCGGATGCGTCCCGCCCCGAGCTGTATGCCCCCTTAGTTGAAGCAGTCGATCTGCTCTATCAGGACGTGGCACAACCCGACCAGGCAGCGATCGCCATCCGGAACTGCACATTCCTGCGGCCCGGCGGTCAGCTCATCCTCATGCTCAAGACCCGGAGCGTGGACGTGAGAAAACCGCCGGCCGAGGTGTTCCGGGAAACGGTTGACGCCCTTGTCGCCGCAGGACTTGCGGTGCAGGAGAGTGTCTGGCTTACTCCGTATCACCAGGACCATGCGGCGATCGTCTGCACAAAACCGGACGGGGGGGATTCATGAGCAACGGCGTACGGCTGTATTCGGCAGGGCCGCTTTCCATCATCGCCTTGGTCCTGCTCATCGGCCTGGTCATCCTTGTCATCCCGCTCCTCTTCCTCGGGCTTGTCGGTGCAGCTTTTACCCGGCTTGGGTTCTCCTGGATTGCGGCGCTGGCAGTTGTCCTGCTGATGCTCTTTGGAAGTTTCATCAACATCCCGCTCTATACGATCCGGCGTGATATGATCCGGGCCGGGACCGGGGAATTCTCCTTTGAGAGTGCGGCTGCACCGTGGGCACCGCAGCCGGTCTGGGATACGGCGATCTCGCTCAACCTCGGCGGTGCAGTCATCCCGGTCCTTGTTTCCGCCTACCTCCTGTACCGGGCAGTCGGGGTACTGGGGACCGCGATACTCGGGCCTGTCGGCGCCGGCATCGTGATCGTCGCAGCCATTGCCTACCTCGCAACGCGTTCGGTGCCCGGGTACGGCATCAAAGCACCCCTCTTCATCCCCGGGCTCGCGGCACTTCTCTGTGGGCTCCTGCTGACCGGGGGCACCGGTCTTTTAGCCGGCGTGACGGCATTTGTTGCCGGTTCTGCCGGTACCCTGCTCGGTGCCGGCATCGGGTGGCTCCCCCGGGCAAAAGATCTCGAAGTGCCTCAGGTGAGCATCGGCGGGGCCGGGATGTTCGGCGCGATCTTCCTTGCCTGCATCCTGTCGGCGCTGATCACGTAATGATCACGTAATCTTTTCCGGTAAACCGCATAGTGGGGATCAGGAACTACTGCTACGAAAACGATGATTTCTGCATGGTAAAAGAAATTCCACGTGCCCGTAATCAACGGGAATACGGACACGAAAAGTGCGACCTTAAAAGAAGTAGCCCGGAGCAGATTCGAACTGCTGTCGGGGGATCCAGAGTCCCCCATGATTGACCGCTACACTACCGGGCTGCTGACCCATATTTTTTGCAACTGTTGCTTAATTAAGGTGACGGAGGGCCGGGTGAAGCCCGGAATTCATTCCGTCATGGCCCGGTCACAGCGCTGGCAGGCCCGGCAGACTTCACGCACCGGCTGGATCAGTTTTCCTTTGCCGCAGAATGGCTCGATATCGTGGGCGTCGCGGATATAGTAGATGTGGGGGACGAGCGAGATGTGCGTATAGGTCCCGCAGGGGATCCCGAGCTGGTCTGCTATGGACTTCTGGAGCCGGACAAGGGCATACATGTTGGCCCCGGCGGCAGTCAGCATATCATTGGAGCGGAAGATCACCCGCATGCATAGTTTCCCGTCCCGCACTATGCACTGGACGAGCTGGAGGCAGGGGCAGTCGTCAAGTTTCTCATCGATAACCGGGTTCCAGGTGATGGCGATCGCCCGGCGCGAGACCGGGGATGATCGCAGTTTCTCCCCAATATAGGCGATCTGGTCCACGTGCACCGGCTGGCCGTCAACGGCAAGGCGCTCGCCCCAGTCAAAGAGCCGGCCATGATAATCGTACTCGAAGTTTGCATGGGAGCCGTGCAGCAGGTCTTTTGCGTACTGCTCCACGAACTTCTGCTGGAACCTGGAGTGCGGGCTGACCGACGGTTCTGCAAGCGGGGTGTCGACCTGCAGGGCTACTTCCTCGAACTCGACTGTCGCCTCCTCGTCTTCCGTATGCAGCACCCGTCCTTTCTCAAGGATCATCCTGATGACCTGTTCGTGCGCCCTCCCGATGCTCGGTGCCCGGATAACTCTCATGCCCCAGATGTTTGTCATTACTTCTTGTATATTTGTTGAATAGTTCCCGGCATGCCGGGCCGGTGGGATACTAGATACTACTTAGTATGCTGAGAACCCGGCACGGATCGCAAACCCGTACTACCACTTCCGGTTACGGGCGGATCTTTCAGGAATATTAAAGGAGCAACCCTCCGCCCCGGCTCCTGCCGGCATACGTTCAGTGCATGCACAGGATACTTATGAGCATGTGGTGCCGGACCGGTCCGGGTATACTATCATGCATTTATACCCGGAATTTCAATGTCCATAAGAGTACAATATAGTACAGTTTGCTGTATATTGTACTATAGAGTGGTGCGCGTGATATATACGAAAGACAGGCAACGCATCGGATCGGCTCCTGAGCAGAATGGGGCCAAATAGTGAAGAAAAAAATACATTAAAATGCCCGGATCGAAAAACGGGGAGCATTTCACTCCTGAAATGACCCGTAAAAACAACCACAAAGGATATATTGGCTCTTTTACAAATACTGTTTCATATTCCGTCTAAACGGAGTATGGGGCTCGCAGAATCGTTATTCGGCATTTGTCGAACACGGTTCTCGGCTTGCAATGTATGATGTAAACTTTGGAGGAATTGAACACATGACTAAGCGATTAACTATTGCACTGGTTGCAGTCGCTCTGTTCGTACTGCTTGCAGTAATGCCTGCAGCAGCAGCATCGAACGGAACGATCATCAGCCAGGGAGCAACCATCTTTATTGGAGAGCAGGGCCTTAACCTGACCCACGCTCTGAACCAGGCACAGGCAAGTGCCAGTGTCGACCAGGTCCCGACCTTACAGAGCATCGGCTGGTGGGCATCGGCAGCAGCCATCACGACGACTGCACCATCCCAGACTGTTAATCTGGCCGGACAGTACGCCTCGTTCACTGTTGCACAGCAGAACTTTGTCGGCTACACCGGCAACTGGTATCTCCTGACCGCAACCGGATCAGCCTTCCAGACTGGTGGTAACCCGACCCTCGTTGTCGTTGTCAACGACCCCGCACTTGACATTGGTGTCTGGGACTACAACCAGGCAACCGATGTGACCGGCACCTCAGTCCCGCAGGGCGAGAACCTCGGGTTCACGATCAAGACCAACATGGTCATGACCGGCACGCTCCGGTCGGACCTGATTACATCTCAGATCCAGGCTGTCCCCTCGCTGAATGCAACGCAGGGCGCTGTTCTTAACGCATCCATCACCGGTCTCTACGCAGACAGCACGGGCACTATCAGCTACCCGACTGCTACGTATACGAACGTTACCTACCAGTATCTCCTGACCACCTTCGGCCCCCAGCAGGCTGTAGTTGTCACAAACAGCTACGTCATTCCATCGGCAGCCGGTGCACTGACTCCCGCTGCAGTACCGACGACCTACACGGTTCTCCCCCCAATTGTCACGGCACTTAACCCGGCAACTGACGGGTTCATCAACCTCAAGATGAAGGACCAGACCGGAGCAACCCTGACCGGACTCATCAACGCATCCGGCAGCCCCTCTGACGTCATTCCGCTCATCAACCAGTACGTCAACGGACAGCCATTCTACTGGCCCTTCAACGTCAACAACGGTATCAGCTACTGGAAGACTGACGCACTCAATGCAAACAGCCAGTACGCATACCCGGTTGGCACCTACACTGTCTGGGCAGAATCAGCGCTCAACAACATGAAGGACAACTACAAGAACTCCGGAGCAGACTACACCGGCAAGACGATCTCGCAGACCTACACGATCTCGCTCGTCTCCAGCACGGTCAAGATTGAGGCCAACCAGGACTCAGTCGTCCGCTCCAAGTCCTTCTCGGTGACAATCACCGGTAAGCCAAGCACCCCCTACTACCTGTGGGTCAAGGGTACTTCCTCAATGGACAGCACCTACGACAACCAGGCACCGTCAATCAACGCAAACCAGAACGGCGTCTTCCAGGACCCCGCTGTTGGTGTCGTACTCCCCAACTTAACCGTAGACTACCCGATTGGTGACTACCAGTACCAGAACGGTGCACACAAGTCCATCCGCCAGGATGTCGCAACTGATGCAGTCACCGGTATGAATGCCACCGAGTACTACGCACTGGTTAACACTTCAACCGATGGCACCGCCACCGTTGGATGGGTCACCACCAACTGGACCAAGGCACAGCAGTACACCATCCGTGTTGAGCAGAACTTCCCGATCTCCACCAGCGGCTATGGTTCAGGATACCAGGCAGCAGGCAGCTCCATCAAGAGCGATGAAGTTGACATCAACGTCCAGAAGGGCGCAGTGACGATCGTCGCAGCAGGCGACCAGTCCTACTACCTCGGCGAAGAGATCGACTTCTCCGGTACCAACACCGAGTCTTACCAGACCTACCTGTACATCATCGGCCCCAACCTGCCGACCAACGGTGCACAGATCCAGAACTCTGACCCCAGGAACAACAAAGTAGTAGACGGTGACGCATCCACCTTCGAGGCAGTGTCTGTCAACGGTGACAACACCTGGTCCTGGAAGTGGGGAACGTCCAACTATGCACTCGATGCAGGTACGTACACCATCTACGCAACAAGCCAGCCCAACGACGCAAGCGACCTGCAGAACACAGCATACGGCACGGTTTCCATCATCATCAAGAAGCCGTTCGTCTCTGCAACTGCATCCCAGTCCACCGTCGCCAAGGGTGACAACATCTTCATCACCGGTACCGCTGAAGGCCAGCCCTCAGCTGTAGCAGTCTGGATCCTCGGCAAGAACTATGCCCAGAGATACACAACTGCAGTCAACAGTGACGCCTCCTTCTCCTACGAGATCAAGCAGGAAGTCACCAAGACCCTTGCCAGCGGCCAGTACTTCGTCGTTGTCCAGCACCCGATGCAGAACAACATCTTTGATGTCGACCTCGACACCAACACCGCAAGCTCAACCTACGGCTACGTTATCAACCGGAAGCTGCAGGCACAGGGCGGCACCGGCACAGCAACTGCAATCTTCCAGCTCCTCGGCGCTGGCAGCCTGCAGGGATCCGACGCAGCTGAAGCACTCGCAGTAGGTATCGACAACGCAAACGTCGACGATACATACACCAAGCTCCAGTTCCTCGTCGAGGAACCCGTCATCCAGATCGACTCGATTGGCGACAAGCACGTCGGTGACAAGTTCACCATCACTGCAGCGACCAACCTTGCAGTAGATGACGAAATCCTCGTACAGATCTACTCATCATCATTCAAGCCGACTGACAAGAGCCAGAGCGGTGAGTTCAGCGGCGCAACCGGAACCGTCAAGGTTACCCAGGGCAGCAGCGGCATGAACCTGATCTCGTTCGATGTTGACTCCTCAACATTCAAGCCGGACGAGTACATCGTTACTGAATCCGCAGTTATCCAGGATGCAACCGGCACTGCACTGTTCAACGTGCTCGAGACCTCTGCAACGACAGTGGCCCCGACCTCAGTTGTAACTGTAGCTCCGACCACCATGGCAACCGAAGTTCCGACCACAATGGCAACCGCAATCCCGACAACCGTCCCGACCAAGTCACCCGGTTTCGGTGCACTCATTGCACTGATCGGCCTTGGTGCAGTTGCATTCGTTGTTGTGCGCAGGCACTGAACTAAAATCTAAACATCTTTTTTTTAAGAGCAGTATTTCAGCCGGGACTGTAACGGTTCAGCAGAGCGGCTCCGGTGTTTATATTCACGGCCGGTTCAGTATTGTTGGTTTCGTTCTTCGCGGGATCTTTTTAAGACCAGAGCGGCTAACGTAGATCTGAAAGACGTTCCATCCTGCGTTTTAAGATCCACAGAGGTGCAGACAATGAAACTGATCGTGAAAATTCTTGATATTGCAACACGAGGTGTCCTTCTCAACCGCCTTGATGCCCGGAGCATGGGTGTCCTCAACGGTGATCGCATCCAGGTAATAAATCCGAAAAATGGCGTTTCCGT
>Ga0074046_10005158_pt1 | contig 10486 bp, 13 predicted proteins | sample BogForMeECP23OM3_FD_94441 | JGI IMG/M metagenome (GOLD analysis project Ga0074046, IMG submission 94441) | Bog forest soil microbial communities from Calvert Island, British Columbia, Canada - Bog Forest MetaG ECP23OM3 | ecosystem: Environmental > Terrestrial > Soil > Wetlands ...
ATTACTCCTCCTAGCCGTGATATGTCTCCAATCGCTTTGTGGAAGACCTTTCTGTCTTTATGTTCGACAACGACCATCACGTCGTAATCTCCAAAGATAACGTCGTAGTCTCGTATGGGTGATTCTTTCTCACTGCTTTTCTTCTTCAGGTCACGGACGACGCTTCCCTGCCAACCAGCTGATGTTCTGATTTCCATGTATGCTTTGGGCACTGCGCAATTCCCCGTGTACATATACTCACTAATGCTATCTAAGCTTCTCTGATTGTAGCTTACTGAAAGTCTTTTACTCAACTATCTGAAACGCTTGGACCGTTTTACGAAGGCTACGATCAGTATTAACGCTGCAACTAACGCTATTGCAATGGGCGTAGTGAAGTTCGATCCAGAGGGCGGTGCAGATTCTGACTGGGTGACCATAGTGTTAACCGTAGTGTTAACTTCTTGTTGTTGCTGAATGAACGTTAGAGTCTGCGCTACAGTCGTTGTAGTGTACACAATTGTTGTTGCTGGTTCTGTCGCGCTGAGCTGGATAGAGTAAGCGATCACATACATCGAGGTATTTTCTAGGAGTATGTAATAGTCTCCTGGCTGCGGCGCTACCCAGTCGAGAGTGAAGCTTCTGATCGAGTAGTCAAGCTTCAATGCTTGATAGCTGCTCCCGCAAGGCGGACTGGTAAGCACAAAGTAAGCGTATTGAGGTTTCGACATTATGTAGAAGTTGAAGGGACTGCTGCCTAAGATCGTTCCTTGAATTCGCTGAGCTGATGCATCAACGTGAAACGCGTAGGGGACATAGAAACAGACTGTAGGGCCTTCGTAGGCTGAGAAAACGCCGGGAATAGTTCCCGTTGCAGGTCCAGATGAAGAGGTTGTTAGCTCCGCAAGCGTGACCGTCCCAACGGTCAACGTGCTGAATGCGGATGTTGTGGAGAGTGAAATGACTGGAACTTGACTATGCGCTTGACTGGCGAGGCTGAACACAACCGAGAACGGAATCACAACGAGAAGTATGAAGGCAGTTCGCAAAGTAATCAGAAACCAACATGTCCGGCCTCGCTTATCTATGCTATGTGAATCCGTTGAATGAAGTCAGAGGAATCCCTTGGCCTTCAGTAACTCAGCGTTGAGGATACCTCCGCCCGCGGCTCCTCTGATGGTGTTGTGTGAAAGCCCTACGAATCTGAAGTCGAGGACATTGCATTCTCTGAGTCTCCCAACTGTTACTGCCATTCCCTTGTCGTTGTCCCTGTCTATTCTTGGCTGAGGCCTGTCTTCCTCATCGCGGTAGATTATGGGGTGCTCAGGAGCGAAAGGTAGTTTCAGTTCTTGAGGCAGGGAGTTGAATTCGCGCCATATTCGGATTATCTGCTCCTTAGAGGGCTTTCCTCCGTTGAATCCGATGCTTACGCAAGCCGTATGCCCATCGAGTACGGGAACTCGATTGCAGTGCGCGGATATTCTCATAGAGTCGTAGCTTCGGAACCTGTTCTTTTCGATTCTACCGAGTATCTTGAGGGGTTCTTTCTCAGATTTCTCTTCCTCTCCGCCAATGTGCGGCAAAACATTGTCGACCATATCAAACGAAGACGGACCAGGGTATCCCGCCCCCGAAAGGGCTTGAAGCGTCGTAACGAGAACTCTGTTTACTTGGAATCCTTGCTTTTCAAGGGCGTAGATCGGTAACAGATAGCTCTGGATGCTGCAGTTAGGTTTCACAACGACAAATCCCTTCTTCCACCCATGATTCTTCTTCTGGATGGGTATCATGTCCAGATGGCTGAAGTTAATCTCCGGTATTAGCACCGGCACATCCTCTGTCCACCTGTGCGCAGACGCGCTGGATACTACCGGGATATCATTCTCAGCGTACTTGTTCTCCAGTTCTCTGATAACTTGCTTCTCGAGCTCTAGTGCAGAGAAGACAAAGTCGCATTTTCCTCGAGCTTTGTCAACGATATTCGCATCTTCAACTATGAGGTGTCCTACATCAGTCGGTGTCCTTGTCTGCATGTGCCATCTTCCTTCAACGGCTTCCGAGTACCTCATACCTGAGGATCTTGGTGATGCTGCAACGTAGCTTACTTCAAACCAGGGGTGATTCTCCAGTAATCTGATGTACATCTGGCCGACCATCCCTGTTGCACCCAAGATACCGACTTTCGATCTGTCCGTGTGGTTTCACCTGGCGTTTTCCATGCATAGTTGTTCTGGCAATTAAGTCTCAGTCTGAAAATCGATCGAATTGTCTGTCATGTTGAGGTTAAGATGAAATAGGGTTCGAGTTCAAATCGGAATTAATGAAGGCACTAAGCCTCTTAGCAGAGGCTCGTCCCAGAATTGTGTTTAGGAACGATTGGTTAGAACTTGCGTTTTCATTTCTGAAAATCATGCAAATAAATGTCGATTTCAATTGCAGAATTATTACCATGTGCCAGTAGAAGGCTTCGCCTTATATCGGATACTCAACATACCTTCATCAGAGTGATGCGAATGACGGACAAGGCAGCGGCCCTCCGTAAGAAACTTAAGATTCCAACTAGTCGCCTTGCTTCAATCAACAAGATCCTGCTCGATCCCAAGAATGATACGATCAACGATGTGCTTGCAGTTATCGCGAAGTATGGTTCAATTGAAGAAATCAATCGTAAGTCGGAACAAGCGCGCAAACTCCCTAGCTTGATGACGCGTCTGCGTAAGATGAATTCGCCATTCGTGCCTGATCTCGAATGGCTTATGTCGCAGCGCAATAGGAACGCGTTCATCAGTGTTAGAGATTATCGCCGTAAGATACTTGGCAGTCGAGCGGATTCGATCAAGTTCAAGAAAGCGAACGCCGTCACGCTCGAGATCAGTGCGTTTCAGTATTTCCCGTGGATCATCGCTGAGGCGAAACAATCAATTGAAAAAGGCGAACTAATGCCAGGAAGGTTCATTCGCGTACGTTACATGAAAGAATCCGAAGCAGACCAAGGAGATCTGCTTGCAGGGATGGCGGCCATGCAGATTATCGGCGCTTCCTATGTGGACACCTTGGATACAAAGGGTACCGATGGCTCGAATATCCATCTTGGGGGCCCTGATACGATTACTGGCTACTTCGGCGGCATCGGTGAACCGAATGAATATGCGCTCAACTGGCTCGATGAGTTCCTGTACTACTACACAAATTATGGAATTTACCAAGCCTTGAACATTAATGCTGGAACGATTCTGCTTGGTTATCTGATTTATCTTCTCGGCATTAACAACGAATTCAAAATCTCAGTGTTTGCGGGCACTGATAACCCATACTTCGTTCTCTGGACGCTGTTGATGGCGAAACTGTTCGCTAGACCCGACGGCACGACGCCACTCATCGGTTTCAACTTAAGCAACTCGGTAAACAATAAAACGATCGAGATTGCGGCTGATATTCGCAAGTCGTTCGGTTTTGAGGATGTCGTACGTCTGGAACTTCACATCACGGAATGTTACAAGCATATTGTTCGTCAGCCTTACGATCGTCGCGCTGAGCTTATGGAACTTGCTGATCACATTAGGAACATTTCAGCAAAGCATGAAGGGGGCGACCCAGAGGTTGAAGTAACCCGAGAGCATCCTTCCGATATATTGGAGTACTTCCTCAAGAAATCGGATGTCGAATCGCAGGGGCTGATGCCACTCTTGCTAGCTAACTACATGGACAAACATGCCGCGTTGAATCACACCGCTGAGGAATTGACGAAACGCGGGTTTTCGTTTGTGGCCGCAAGGAACCTGCACAAGTAGATCACGAGCTCTTAGGCGGATGCAAGCAGACTAGTTTTCTGGACTTGCTCTGCCCATAAAGCGCGTCTTCTTTGCATTGAGGTCCAGTATGAGAAAAGTGTCTTCAGCAGTGTACGCCAGTGGTTTCTCTGAGACGAACCGGATTGAGTTTGAATTTGCTTCGGTGATGGTGATGGGCACAGTCTGCATTCCGACGGTTACGTGGAATACCCCCTCTCTCACATTGTCTGAATAGAATGGGCTTTTCTCGAACCTCAGATTCAGATCTGCACTAGTTTTCACGGCGCCGGATGTACATAGGAGTGAACCTCTCTTCATCTCTTCGACACTTGCGCCCTTAACGGCAAGACCAACCCGTGCTCCTGCCTCAGTCTCGTCGTAATCCTCATCCTGCATTTGTATCGAACGGACGATTACTTCCTTATTTGCAGGCAGCAATGCTAGTTTGTCAAATTTCCTCACAACTCCTCGTCTTACGAATCCTAGTAAGACTTCTCCAACTCCTTTGACGCTGAACGAGTGGTCAGTAACTGCGATCGTTGATGAGAATGTATCTCGTCGTGGCTGGAAGCTTTTGAGAATTTCAAGTATTCCGATCGTGTCCCTTTCTCCCACCGCGAATGATTTGAGAGAAGTGTTCTTGGTGATCGCGGTGATTTGGTCAGACGTTACGTAGGGGGAGGTTACGGCTATTCCATTTGAGAGGGCTATAGCATCAAGCATTACGATTGTCTCACCCAGCTCACGAGTTATTCCGGGGAACCCGACTATGGCCGCATCTATGCTAGAAATTATCTGACTCTTTGGTGACAATTTATCCTCCACTGGGTACATGAAAGTGAAGATGCAGTCATCTAATTTTCTACTGAACATGGCGATGTCGCTTTCACTATTCTTCTTTCCTAATTCACGACATAACGCATCGTCATGAAATATACCAACCGTTAAGTGTTGCATGAATTTAGAGACCTTCCTGAGACTACCATGTTCAGTTAATGTGATAGGATCTGATGATTCAATTCTATAACTCGCGACTAATCGTTGGACGTGGCCCGTCTATTCGAGTCTCTTAATTATGTGATATCCGAACTGAGTCTTCACGATGCCTGAAACCTGTCCCTTTTGAAGGGTGAATGCGGCTTGCTCGAATTCTCTGACCATTCTGCCTCTGCCAAAAGTGCCCAAGTCTCCGCCACGTTTTCTTGAGGGGCAAAGTGAGACTTCGCCTGCAACGTTAGCGAATTTCTCTCCATTCTTCAGCTTCTCCAAGACTGATTGTGCCTCCTTCTCAGATTTCACAAGTATGTGTGCGCAGTGAATTTTGTTAGTCATCAGTAATCATTCTCCCCTCTTTGGGATGTCAAAATAAGTTTGCTGGGAATAACCCATGGGTGGAGAACGCCTTTTACTGTTCATTCAACTCACCCCCCAGACGCAAGTGGGTATAATCTATATCTCAACTGATCTTTATCTGGTGTCAAATTTCGCTGAGGGAAGTCATTGAAGAAGCGTTCCCGAATTGATATTTACGCGGCTATACTTGGCTTCCTGAAGCGACATCCAGACGGCTGTCAGGTTACCCGACTTTCATACGGCGCTGGTCTTCCCATCGACAGAATAAAACTAATGCTTGACGCACTCGCCAGGTGTGATCTTATCAATGTTCACGTAATCGGTGAGCCGTTGCAGGCGATACTGAATCAACGTCGTTACTATTCCATTACCCGGAAGGGTCTAGAGTTTCTTGAGGCTTACAAGAGAATACAGGAGCTTGTCACTTTTCTCGAGAGCGAGCCTCGTCGTCAGACCAGCAACCTACCAATGGATTTCACAGACTGACCTTCAATCGCTTAAGGTAATCACATATTGTGACTATCGTATGTAATCTTTCAACGTGCCCTGCTCTTTAATTACTAAACGCCCAAGCTGACTGAAAGTGATAATGAAATGTTCCGAGATAGAATGATTCACTGGGCCAGGCTGTTCGAGAGTTTCACGTGCACCATGAACACTGCCATGGTCCTTGCAAAGTCACGGATGGACGTTTTGCTGTTCTCTAGCACGCTGCAACGCCCTGTACCAATGCGCCAGACAACAATTGACCCTACAATAGATATGGCTGTAGCATATGCGCAAATCTCTCGGCTAAACCGATAAACAGGGGAAACGAAATTAACGCGAACAGCCAAGTCGTGGGTGGCGTTCACGTGATCGCAGATGATGGTCGACTTCAAAGTCAAATCAGAACGAAGCTATACTGTGGCTTACTTGATCCATATTGGCGGATACTCAGGCCAGAGCATGTGGCGAGCAGAATTCAGTCAGCTTGAGAGATGGGCGAAGAAGAGGAAACTTAGGACTGGGAAACGGATCATGTATTTCATTGACAAGTGGGGAGAAAAGCCTAACAAAAAACGCCGATCAGTTGCAGCCATCGAAATTAAAGGCAAAGCAGAACCCGAAGGCAAGATCCGGATCATGAAGCTCCCTAAACAGAAAGTTGTGAGCGTAAGCTTTGATCCCAATAAGGTATCAAGCGACTTGGTTTATCACGGACTCGAAAGCTGGTTGGAATCCGGTGCCTACAAACAGACGGCCCGATCAAGGGAACTGTACAATGATAACCCTTGGACAAGCGCTGAAGCATATGCCAACTGCGAAGTCCAGGTTCCAATAAAACGGAAATGAAATCGACTTTTCTGACATATTTTTCTAGGGTAGTAATCAAATGAAAAACCTTGGCATCATAATATTCGACAATGTCGAAGATCTCGATTTCACCGGACCTCTCGAAGTCTTCGGGACAACGTCTCACCTAAAACCCAATTCACTGTACCCGTTCACTATCCAACGCGACGGCCGAGAAGTGAAAACGGTCAACGGTCTGAGGGTGAGACCGGATTACAGCTTCCAAGAATGCCCAAGACTGGACATTCTCCTTGTGCCCGGAGGCATGGGAACACGAACTGAAATGAAAGATCCAGAAACCCTAGAGTTTGTAAAGCGGAATGCGGTCACCTGCGAACTCGTGCTATCCGTTTGTACAGGAGCACTGGTTCTCGCGGCCGCGGGCATTCTGAATGGAAAGCGAGCAACCACTCACTGGGCCGTGCTTGATCAATTGAAAGCCTTTCCACACGTGACAGTGGATCAATCGAGATACGTGCGCGACGGAAAGATCGTGACTTCCGCTGGAGTTTCAGCAGGTATTGATATGGCGCTCTACATCACGAAGGAATTGTACGGGGCCTCAGTATCCGAAGACGTGGCCCGAGATATCGAATATCCGCTGCGAAATGTGTGAGGCCTCCCTACGAAGCGTCTCTCCCTTTACCGTGAACCATCTACATATAAGCCCGTTTGTCTTCTTGGCTAACGATTCGGTAAATGACCCCTTTCACATTCGATAATCGCGTCGCTTTGGTGACGGGCGGGAGCACTGGAATAGGCGCCGCTACCGCCGTGAAGCTCGGCAGTTGCGGAGTCAAAGTCGCCATAAACTACTACAAGAGTGCCAAGGAAGCAGAAGAAATCGCGCGTAAAGTGAAATTGGCTGAAGGGAAGGCACTGCTAATTCAAGCTGACGTCCGACAGTCAAGCCAAGTCAACGAAATGGTGAAGAGGACCGTACAGGAGTTCGGTAAGATCGATATCCTCGTCAACAACGCTGGAGGCATAGTGAAACGTATGCCTATAGCCGAAACGAATGATGAACTTTGGGACTCGACGATGGATCTCAATCTTCGGAGCGTATTCTACTGCTCTAAAGCAGTCATACCCATCATGGTTGAGGCTCGATACGGTAGAATCGTCAATGTCAGTTCCGTTGCAGCTTTCACGGGTGGAGGTAGACATGCCGCAGTGTATGCTGCGTCGAAGGCTGGTTTACACGGTTTTACCAAGGGTTTGGCGAAGGAATTAGCACCCTTCGGAATAACCGTGAACGTCGTCGCGCCTGGGTTGATTGATACGCCGTTTCATGTGAAAGCTGAGACCGGAGGTTTTGATCAATTCATGCCGGGGATTCCGTTGAAGCGAGTTGGGACCGCAGACGAGGTTGCCAGCCTCATATCATATCTAGCTTCGGATGACGCAGGCTATTCTACGGGCACTGTCTTCAACGTGAATGGCGGAATGTACTGAGTTCAGACAGAATACTGCGTCGCTCAGAATCCGCGGGAATTCACATGATTTGATGTTCTGTCTCTTGAAGGGCTTGGTTCACTGTGAATGCTGCTAAAACTATCGATCAGATCAGAGCGATCCTAGGCCGAGTCAAAATGGTGTGCTGTCCATGAGGATTTTGGCGAGTTGTGTTGGTTGGATGTTTCCTCCACTGACAAGCAATGCGACTGTTTTTCCTTCTAATTGGTCTTTCATCTTGAATGCGGCCGCGGTTGAAGCTGCACCTGCCAGTTCTGCAACTTGGCCTGTGGCAACAAATATCGTTTTCACGGCACGCGTCATTTCATCATCTGAGACTAAGACTATGTCATCAATCCATTTCCGCAGTACCCTGAATGGTAGTCCGTAGGCCTTGGCTGTAGCCAGCCCTTCGGCAACCGTACTAACATGGTCCGTTTGTTTGATTGAGCCTTCTTTCCACGAGTTGTAGAATGCTGGAGCTCCTTCGGCTTGCACGCCTATCACTTTAATTCGTGGGTTGAGAGTTTTGTATACTACGCATGCACCCGACGCTCCGGATCCTCCCCCTATCGGATTGATCACAACATCAATGCTCGGTAGTTCTTCGAATATCTCGAGATGCATCGTGGCGACTCCTTCATGAAGCAGCGGTTCGTTGATGGCGTGGACACAAATGTACCCTTTATCGGCTGCAAGTTGTTCCGTGTACTGTGAAGCTTCGTCAAAGTAGCTGCCATAAGTTATCACTTCTGCGTCGAGCTCCTTGACGGCTGCGATTTTAAGTTCGGGGACTCCTCTCGGCATAACGATTTTCACATTTATCCCGAAGAGTAAACCTGCGTATGCGATGGATTGAGCGTGATTTCCTGTTGAAGCAGTGATGACTGTCTTATTGACTGCTTGCTGCTTAATTCGTTCCATGTAGTTTATTCCCCCGCGGACTTTAAACGCCCTCGTGGGCTGAAGGTTTTCCAGCTTCAAATACAGTTGACATCCCAGAAGTTTCGAGAGGCGTCTAGAATAGAAGAGGGGTGTGGGCTTCAGGTATTTGCTGATCGTCCTCTTGGCTTCGTAGACCCCTTCCAGAGTTGGAAGTCGCGTAGAATTCATATCAAATCCAACAACAACCGAACGCTGATCAACCTTTCCGTCAGGTCCCCAATCTTGAAACTCTCGACGCCAAAATGACTGTATTCATCCATGTCATGACCAATCCAGCGCACTATCCGCTGAAGCGGCTGCGAGTTCTATTGTACCGGAAAGCCCCAATAACCACGGGTATGGTGCAATTACTACATTAGGACTGAAATTTGATGCGAAGGAAATTCTCGATATATTGTCTAATCCTTCTCTCATTCTGTTTTGTAACTCCTGCAGCGTTCATAGTGTTAGGTAATTATCAGATTCCATTTCAAGGAATGAAACTCGTTTACTACACTGAGACAACTCCGGCCCTTCTGCAAGAGACTGGATTGGCAGGGGAAGGGTGGATAACGTTAACGTTCCATGATCTAACCGTAAACTCAACTAAAATGGATATCAACGTTAACGCAACGTTTACTGAGAATGGGCATTCCCTCCCTGAAAACGTGAACACAACCACAGACTTTCCAACAAACAGTGATACGCTGATCTTTCTTAGAAATGGAGGGCAACAGACCATAGACATCTACGCGGGTGCAGCGGGACAAGCCATTCAAGTAATCCCTGGCTTCAGCCTCCAACTCGCTCGGTCTTGGGATTTGCACGATCAAACCATCGCGAAGACGCCTCTTGGAAGTTTCTCGGCGTATCGCTATCATACATCGGTTGGTTCTGGAAGTACGGCGCTCGATTTCTATGCGTCTTATGATAAATCGACTCAACTGCTGGTTTACGGTGAAACGTATGCTACTCAAAACGGAATGAGCGTCTTGGTCGAGAAGTTAGAGTTGCGTGAAACCAACGTCCAATTTTCAACACCTCAGACTCAGTCCTCGCAATGTGTCATAGCGACGGCAGCCTACGGAAGCGAACTGGCTGGACCTGTGCAATTTCTACGCAGTTTCAGAGACATGGATGTGAATCGAACTTTTCTGGGTCATCATTTCCTTTCAGCATTTAACGCTTGGTACTATTCTTGGGCACCATCTATAGCAAGGTTGGAGTTAAAGAATAATGAACTGCGGTCAGCTGTCAGGACCGCAATACTCCCTCTTCTGGGAACGCTTTACGTTAGCTCCGTATTATTCGATTGGCTTCACTTCAATCCGGAACTTGCAGTCCTCATTTCCGGAATCATGGCAAGTTCAATGTTGGGAGCCATCTATCTCACTCCCATAGCCTTGACGGTAACGTATTGGACGCGCAGGCGTGTCGGTAGAACCACTATCGTGAAACTGATACTCTTGGGCGTGTTGCTAACGCTCGTGAGCACTCTTAGCCACGGAAGGACCGATATTATCGAGAACCTCACATCACTGACCGTTGTTGAAACTGTGTTGATATCGCCTACTCTAGTAACGTATACAATTCAAGTCATCGATAGAGTTCGATGAGACAGAATCTTCCTTTCCTCGGTTCGTTTCGAA
>Ga0074046_10005159_pt1 | contig 10485 bp, 10 predicted proteins | sample BogForMeECP23OM3_FD_94441 | JGI IMG/M metagenome (GOLD analysis project Ga0074046, IMG submission 94441) | Bog forest soil microbial communities from Calvert Island, British Columbia, Canada - Bog Forest MetaG ECP23OM3 | ecosystem: Environmental > Terrestrial > Soil > Wetlands ...
CACGACCGCCGCGACCATCACCAGGCTCGCCTTCTGGTCGTAGACGCCGGGCCCGAAGAGCCGGCCCTCGTCCTCGCGCACGGGCATTCTTTCGAGCGTACCCAGAGGCCAGACCGTGTCGAAATGAGCCAGCAGCAGTGCAGGCCGGCGTTCTTCGGGTCCGGAAAATCGTGCCTGCACATGGAACGCTGCGCCGCGCTCACCCACACGCTTAACCGCACCGCCCAGCTCGCTGAAACGAACGGCCAGGTGCTCACCCAGAGCACGCAGAGCTTGTTTTTCAGAGCTCGGCGACTCGTGCTCGATGAGCCGCACCAGTTCGGCGAGCATTGCCGGCTGCCGCAGTCGCAGCTCGTCGAGGATCGCATGATCATGCATAGCATTATCTCTCAGTACGCGGAGGTGAGGACGGCCTCTCGGAGAGTGTGCGCCCGGATCAGGTCGTCCACGGGCTCGACGCCCAGTCCGGGCCGGTCGCAAAGCGCGATCGCTCCCCTCTTGGCCTGGATGGGCGGATCGACCAGGTCCTGGCGATAGTATTTGTCCGACCCCGAGATGTCGCCGGGAATCGTGAAACCGGGAAGGCTCGCGATCGCCAGGTTCGCGGCGCGGCCGACCCCGAACTCGTGCATTCCACCGCACCAGACCGGAATGCCCCGGGTGAGGCAATGATCGTGCACGCGCTTAGCCTCGAGCAAGCCCCCCAGCCGGCTAACCTTGATGTTGATCACCCGGCAGGCCTTAAGTTCGAGCGCCTGCCACGCCATCGCGGCGGACCAAATAGTCTCATCCAGGCAGATGGGCGTCTGGAGCAGCGACTGGAGATAAGCATGCCCCATGATGTCGTCGTCGGCCAGCGGTTGCTCGATCAAGATCAAATTGAAAGCATCGAGCTCGCGGAGCAGGATTTCGTCCTCCAAGCGATATGCCGCGTTGGCATCGACCTGGAGCGGGATTTCCGGAAAGCGCTCTCGAACCTGGCGAACCACCTCGACATCGTGCCCGGGACTGATCTTGAGCTTGAACCGACGATATCCTTCTTCCAGAAACCGGTCGATATGTCGGCAGAGCGTATCGATATTCGGCTCGATTCCGAGGCTGACACCCGAAAAAATCTCGCGCCGCGTGCCGCCGAGAAGCGCGTGCAGCGGTTTTGAATGCTCGCGTGCCAGCGCATCCCAGCCAGCCATCTCGACTCCGGCGCGGGCAAAGGCATTGCCTTTGACCTTGGCGTACAGCCCGGTAAGCTGCTCGATCGTCGTCCACTCTTGCCCCAGGATCATGGGGATCAGGAAATCGTGCGCGATGTGCCAGCATGTCTCGGTCGTCTCGCCGCAGTAGAAAGGACCTGAGGGGCTGGCGCACTCGCCCCATCCCGTGATTCCATCGCTTGAGTCGACCTGGACGAGAATATGGTCCAGATGTTCCTTGCGGCTGGTGCTCGTCTGGAAGGGATGGACCAGCGGAAGCCGGACCAGACGCAGGGTTACTCGGTCGATACGCATGGGACCTGGCGGTCTGCCTCCCGGCACGGGCTGCAAGGCATCCGAACAAGAGCGAGGGAACGCCTTCACTCTTGCTGGACGATGCTAAGTCCTGCCAGCGCGGCGATCAAGACAAGTCGATGTGCGCGCAAAATCCCTTATGGTCGCCTGCTGATCCTGGAATTGCCACTATTGACGTTTCTTTGTATTCGGTAGAACACGACAAAAGGCGATTTGTAATGAAGTTGATCACGCGTATGGCTAGGCCAGCGAGCACTCAACCTACCGACACCGAGCTAGAGATTCTCAACGTCCTCTGGGACACACAATTCGAGCCTCTCGAGCTGGGGTAGATCTGCGCTACTTTGCGGCAGAGGCGTCCGGAGCGCCCACCCATTACTACGACGGTCGCCTCGGTGCTCAGCGCCATGCTCAAGAAGAAACTGGTTCGGCGAAACAAGGGGCCCCAGCGGATATCGCTAGTCGCCGACCGCCGATCAGAAGACGACGCAGAAGGCTCTTGGGCGTAAGCTGACGGACCTCGCGTTCGGCGGCTCGCCACTCAAAGAACTAACCGGCGCCGTGGCGACTTTCAAGTCGGGTTCTGAACGTGTCTTTGTTGAGCACCTCCATGCGACTCATACCGGGCAAGCCGGTTGGTTGTGAAAACGAGGTGGAGCGGACGGGCGGGCGCCCCCTCTCTGATCATTCGTTCCTATCAGAGTTGCCGTCTGTGGGTGTGATAGCCAGAAGCAAAGGCGCGGGTCTGCGGGTGTGCTGCGGCTGGAAAATGGCACAGGAGGCAAAGCCAGGTGGCAGAGCATAAACCCAGTCCAATACGGCCTGGGTTTCGGCCAATCCGCCCGGGTGCCCGGAATAGAGAACCGCGGTGATAATACCTCCCTGTGCCATGAGGGTGAGCATGGACTCTAGCGCGGGGATGGTTGTCTCGGCACGCGTGATCACCGAGTGATCAGTCCCGGGCATATAGCCCAGATTAAACATCGCCGCCTTCACCCGGACGCCGGGCGCGGCTGCCGCGAACCAAGTGGCCAGTCTCTCATGACCGAGCAGAAGCAGTTCGACCCGCTCCAGGACTCCGGCGGCGCTTAGCCGCGCCGAAGCTTGCCGCAGCGCAACCGGTTGGATGTCACATCCGATAACCCTCCCTGCCGAGCCAACGCAGTTGGCGAGGAAAAAGGTATCATGACCGTTGCCCACGGTCGCATCGACTGCCATGTCTCCCGGCAAAAGAACGCGACGGACGTAGTCGCGAGCCAGGGTTAAGACCGGCGGGGTCGGCGTCTGTGGTTCGGGGCTTTTCCGCGCGGCAAGAAGCTCACGACGCGAAGGATGGGTGAGAGGTTCATCCCGGTTCACGCTCATGACAATGGGTCCGCAAGACAGAGCAGCGAAGGCACTTCTTCTGGGCTGATCGTAATGGAAGCCCGCCTTACAAGTTAGGGGCAATTCCCGGCAGAGCGGGGGCCCACGCGAGCTCTAGCCGCCACGGTCCCGGCGGAGCCCATCCCTTGCCACGCTGATGCATTCCCCGATTTTCTGGCCGAGAAGCGCCGTGACCGCCTGAGGCTCCATTCCGGCAATCTGTTCGGGAGTGAGGGGCGGCCCGAAGTGGATGCGCAGCCGACCGGGCAAGGGAAAGAGCTGCGACCGGGGCCAGGCGTCGAAGGTTCCAGCGATGCCTGCCGGAAGAACGGGTACGCCGGCCCGGGCAACGAGCGCGGCAATGCCGGGCTTCAGAGGTCCGAGCTCGCCGTCGCAGCAGCGTGTTCCCTCGGGAAAAAGCACCACGATGCCACCGGCACGCAACCGACGCAAAGTTTCCTTCATGCCCGAGGCACCCATCCCCTCGCGCTGGATCGGGAAGGCTCCCACCGAGTGAATCAGCCAACCCAAGGGGGGGAAGAAGAGTGTCGACCGTGCCACAAAATTGAGCGGCCGGTGCACCGAGATTCCCAGGAGCAAGACATCCAGGTAGCTGGCGTGGTTGGCGACCAGAAGAGCGGCCCCTTTGGGTGGAACGTTTCGCCGCCCCGTGGCGCGCCAGCCCCCTAGCGATCCGAAGACCGTTGCGAGCACACCTCGGACCACAGAGTACCAGAGGATTGCGAGACGTGAGCGATCACCAGGGCCCTCGCCCGGAGCCTTCGCCGCGCTGCGGCGTCGAGCTGCGTCCGATGCCGGAACCACGATCCGGGACGAGGCCGCTTCGGTCACGATCGACAAGCTCCCACAAGCGCCAGGGAATGGCCCGTTCACGACAAGGACGAGAACCTTATTCTACCGAGGTCTTGATCCGCCCGGCCAGTTGTTCGACGACCTCGTCAACGGTCATGCCGGTCGTATCGATCAAGACGGCATCGGCGGCCGGCTTCATGGGGGCGATGGCGCGGGCGGCGTCGCGGGCGTCGCGCCGATGCTGATCCTCGAGCACGACCTCAAGCGTCGCCCGCTGCCCGCGGGAAAGCAGGTCGGCAAGTCTGCGGCGGGCGCGAACCTCGGGATCGGCAACCAGGAAGAACTTGCGGAAGGCGTCGGGAAAGACGATGGTTCCCTGATCGCGGCCCTCGGTAACCGTGTCGGACCCGGCGGCAAAGTCGCGTTGCCACTGGACCAGACGACGGCGAACGGCGGGGCTGTCGGCGACGAACCGGGATGCTTCCGTGATTTCGACGGTCCGGATGGCCGTTGTCACGTCTTGATGGCCGAGGAGCACCTGTCCCGGCGGCAAGCTGACCTCTAGCCTATCGGTCAAATCGCCGAGAGCGCGGTCGGAGGTCAGGTCAACACCGGAGCGAAGCGCCGCCAGCGTCACGGCCCGGTACATGGCACCAGTGTCGAGAAACCGCCAGCCGAGATCGCCGGCCAGACGGCGGGCCACCGTACTCTTCCCCGCTCCGGCGGGACCATCGATCGTCACCACCCGCGGCATGAGTCTTCTCGATCCCTGCCTTCCCGTGGTGCCGTTTGACTGGTCTGGGTGCCTCTCATCAGAGCCGACCCGGTGCTTGCGGTTCTCGCTTTGGGTCGCCAGGAGGGACCTAGCGGCGATCTTCGGTTGCCGCCGGCCTGAGCTGACCATGGATTTTTTGACGACCCGCAAAGCCCGCGTCGAGATCGTGCCAGAACTGGACTTCCGGCTCGCCCAGCCGCCAGCAGAGGTAAACCTCGCGACCGTTCATGAGGCTGAGGAAGTCGCACAGGCCGGTCTTGTCATCTTTCAGCTCAACGCCAAGGCTCCGGAGCTCCTCGACGTACGATTGGAGCTTCTCTATCTCGGTTTCCAGCTCGCCTTGCGTCTGGGCGAGTTCCTCGGAGTAGGGGTCGTCCGAAGCCCGCCGCCGGTCCCGCACCACCCGCGCGACACGCTGCTGAAGGGTGTCAACCAGGCGAGACTGGCGGACGATGTCCCCCACGATCATCTTCAACAGCGGCAACGTCCTGTTCGCCTCTTCGAGGGTGAAGATCCTAGGGTTCACCTGGACAAGGGGTCTAGCTGGGGCCATTTGATTGTCCTTCGGATGAAAGCAAGAATAGCTGGCAATGAAACATCCGGCGGAAGGACGGGCAATGATGCTCGAAGAACCGGACCGGACTGGATCCAGACGGGCCTATGCTGACTAACAGGAAAGCCGCCGTCCACCGCTTGGCCCGAGCTCGACCGACCACCCGGTCATGGTGCCGGCCGCTTCCCGGGCGCTCCTGCGCGGGGGAATCGAGCAACCATCCCTGATCACTCTTATGGTCATTATAGGAACCCTCCAAAACCCAGCAAGGCCCGGGCGAAGCCGCTCTACAAGAAGTGCACGTACCGTGCCTATGTCGCCCAGAATCATCATCGTTTCCGCGACCGCAGCGCCTCCAGTTGGCGCGCCGCCGTGGCGAGCGAACTTGTGTTGAAGACGTCAGCGGGCTTGAGCCAGGCTCGCCGGGCCACTGCCACGCCGTAGAGGAGATCGCGCAATCCGGCGACCGCGTGAGCATCGGGATTGATGACGATCTTCACGCCCTTCTGGCGAGCCCGGCGGCAATGAACCGCGTCCAAGTCGAGCCGGTGCGGGTTGGCATTGATTTCAATCATCGTGCCGGCCTGCGCGGCCGCATCGATTACCGCGTCCAAATCGATCGCGTAGCTGTCGCGCGCCAGGAGCAGCCGGCCAGTCGGATGTCCGAGCATCGTCACCCGCGGGTTCGAAACCGCCTGTATCACCCGCGCCGTCATCTCTTCGCGCGACATCCGGAAGTGGGTATGAACGCTGGCCACCACGTAATCGAAGCCGTCGAGAACGTCGTCGGGATAGTCCAGCGAGCCGTCGGCCAAAATGTCGCACTCGGTGCCCCTAAATAGCCGGAAGGAAGAGCCAAGCTTCTTGCCCAAGGCGTCGATCTGGCCCCACTGGTCGCGCACCCGTTCGATCGAAAGCCCCCCGGCCATGCGCAGTGATCGGGAATGATCGGCGATGCCCAGGTAGGCCAGCCCCGCGTCCCTGGCACCCTGGGCCATCTGAGCCAGGGTTGCCTCGCCGTCGCTCCAGTCGGTGTGGCAATGGAATGTGCCTTTCAGATCATCGAGTGCGACTAAGTGCGGCAGCTCGTGCTTTTCGGCGGCCTCGATCTCACCGCTGTCTTCGCGCAGCTCGGGAGGAATCTCATCCAAGCCGAGCGCCTGAAATAACTCAGCCTCGGTCTGGCAGGGTCGCTCGCCGTCTTTTCCGGAAAGGGCATACTCATTGAGGCTCAGTCCCCGCGCCAGAGCCCGTTTCCGCATGGCGATGTTGTGCGCCTTCGACCCAGTAAAGTAGTGCAGCGCGAAGGGAAACTGCCGATCCTCGACCCCACGCACATCGCACTGGACGTACTGATCCGTCCTGAAGCCCGGCAAGAGGACGCTGGCCTTGGTCGCGCCCTGTCCCAAAATGCGCGCCACCTGGGGCAGCGTCACGAACTCTTTCAAGACCGGCGCCGGGTCCTTGGCGCTAAAAAGGATGTCCAGGTCGCCGATCGTCTCGGCCCGCCGCCGCAAGCTGCCACAAACCTCCGCTCGGATCACCTGAGGATGGTTGCGGACCACCTCGAAGACGGGCGCAACCAGCGCCAGGGCCTCGTGCAGCAAGATTCGCCCGCCGACCTTTTCGAGAAACGCAATGCCCTCCAGGATGTTGGCCTCGGTCTTGGCGCCGAACCCCTTGAGCTTGGCGATGGCTCCGGCCTCGGCGGCCTGCCGCAAATCGGCCAGACTGCTGATTTCCAGCGCCGAGTGCAGAGCCTTGATCTTCTTTGGGCCCAGCCCGGGAACCTGGAGCAAGGCGAGGACTCCCGGCGGCACCGATTGGCGCAGTTTCTCATAGGCGGGAAGCTGGCCGGTGGTCGCAAGCTGGACGATCTTCGCGTGCATCGTCTCGCCGATTCCCGGCACGTCCGCCAGACTGCCGTCGGCGATCATCTCTGACAGGTCGGTCGGCAGGTTCGATAGCACCTGGGCCGCATTGTGATAAGCCCGGCAGCGAAACGGATTCTCTCCCTGGATCTCGAGGATCGTGCCCATCTCATCGAGGATCCGGGCGATTCGAGCGGTTTCCATGGACGACCTCGCGGCAGTATGCGTCCGCCACAGGTACCGAACCGGTGTTGGGCGGTCCGGTCGCGGCCGATAAACGCGGGAAACGCACCCTATTGACTGTAATCATCGGGAATCGACACAGCCACCAAGTGCCGGATCCCTGCCCCCTCGACAAATAGCCTTTTGATCGCGGCTGGTTACCGCGGGTGAGAAACCCATACGAGTTCGCTTCCCTCGAAATGGGAGACACCCCACGATAGCTCTTGGCGTTCCAAGAACCGCGATCTGTCCTTTATTGTCCTGCCCTATTCGTTCTGACGCTATGACCGGTAAGATTGATGAAGGGACCGCGGATGACGCGGTGCAGACCGATTTGCGATTCGAGAGAGTCGCCGGCAGGCGCCGTACGACCATGCCTTCCGAGTTGGAAGCGGACACCATGCCCACGCTAACAGCGACGAAACCGGCGTGCTATTGGCCGTTGCCGACGCCCGAGGAAGTGTTCCGCATCAGCGTGGACCGGTATGACCGGATGCTCGAGTCGGGATCACTTGGAGAGGACGACCCGATCGAGCTCCTCAGCGGGGTCATCGTCTGGAAGATGCCCAAGAACCCGAAACATTCCACTGTCGTGCGGAGATGCCAGCGACTCATCGAGGGTCTGATCCCCGCAGGATGGCACGTGCGCAAGGAGGAGCCGGTACGGATCCCGGACTACGACGAACCCGAGCCAGACCTCGCCGTGATTCGGGGCGACGATCGTCTCTACGAGAACCAACATCCCGGCCCGAGGGACGTTGGCCTTATCATTGAGGTCGCGGAAAGCAGCCTGACCAGGGATCGGGGACTGAAGCGCGAGATTTACGCTCGGGCGGGAATCCCGGCCTACTGGGTCGTCAATCTGGTCGACCGGCAGGTCGAGAGCTACGCTGATCCGGTCGGGGGCGCTTACCCTGCGCCCAAAGTGCTCAGTGAGTCGGACTCGGTGGAACTTATCATCGAGGGCGATATGGCCGGCCTGATCTCCGTCGCCGACTTGCTCACAAGGCCGTAAGTGCCTCGTCTTGCACCTTCGACAGCCCAAAAAATGCAACTCGTCCTTCGACTTCGCATTGACAGACCGGAGGGTCCGGGCTTTAATCCCGGCGGTTTTTCAGGATGCGACCCGGATATGACGCGGATCGCAGCTTCCGTTGCAGCCGGCCATGCATCGCTGAACTGCGATCCGGCCGATTGATCCCGACGACTCGAGTAAAGGACTTAGGGCACCAGGATCACAGCCGAATTCCGGGTAGACGCACGACGCGACGCTCGGTCGGGACTCGCCATCGAAGCCACGCCGCTTGCCTTTCTCCCGATCAGAACTGCGCGGGTCTTCGACCCAGGCCGGCATGCGCACGCCGGCACCTGCAACGTGCCACGCGCCGGTTTTCACCGACATCAACGCTCGCGCGGCGAAGCCGGTTATGACAATCGCATAGCTTTCCCGGCTTGCTACCTCCCGGCGCCCAGAATCGTTCGAACGGCGTATGGATTGCATCACCCGAGGGGTCGGAAAGAAAACCTGCACAATCGACCACGGGGCAAAAGACCGCAGAATCATGCAACACGACGCAAATGGCCAGAAAGGCCTTCGCCATGCAAAGGATGCAACGCGACTTTCCAAGGATTGGACTTTCCGTCTGGCTTTTTGTCCTCCTGGGGCTTGGGAATCAGGTCCGGGGCGACTTGATCCGTCCCAAGGCCGTACGCTCCTATCCGGACATCGCTGGCGATATCGTGGGAGCTCAGACCTACACGTTCGACCCGACTTCGAAGACCGGCGTCTTCCTGGTGACGAGTGAACCCCAGCTCATCGCGCTGGGGCCCGGAGGCGAGATGGCAAGCGTGACTCCCGACCAGGAGGGCACCTTGAGTCAGAAATTACGGCTCAAGCTCGACCAGAATGGCCATGTCGTCGACAACCCCGAGAACCGTTTTCAGCTCTACGGAAGCGTAGTCATCGGCAATCAGGTGTACCGCGGTCTGCTCCTGGAAGGTCGGCCGACAGACTTCGGCGCCCAGCTCCAGAATGGCCGATTCATTACCGGCCTTGATGTCTTCGACCTGAACCTCAGAATCACAGGCGGCAAGCTCGCGGCAGCCTTCGGACCTGAGGCGTATTTGCGCATCATGCCACAGGCCAATAGCACCTTCCACGGTAGCTTTGCCGCAAGCTTCTCGGGCGAGCGACCGCTGACCAGCCTGCGAGCAATGCAGAAACGCCTGCCCTGGGCGACCCCCGAACCAGCGCCTCTGGTCATCATGCTGACTGCGGGTGCGGGTCTGGCGATACGCAGGCTCGCACTGCGGCCGAAGAGCCGGCAGGCGGGCCGGAGCACTTCAAAGACCTAGACTCATCGAGACGCCTGTCGCCAAGACCCCGAATCGAGACGTCTCGAGCGACCGATCGACTCTGGCTCAATCGGCCAGCAAAGAGGCCGACAGCTTGCCGAGGGCTTCATTCTCGATCTGGCGGACGCGTTCCCTGGTCAGTCCCAACGACTCGCCAATTTCCTTGAGGGTCTTGGGAGGCGCATCGTTCAAGCCAAACCGCATCCGCAGAACGGCCGCCTCGCGCTTGTCCATCTCTTCAAGCCGGTTCATGACCAGCCGCAGATTGTCGGCTTCGACCATCTCGACGTCCGGCGCGCGGGTCCGCTCGTCCATGAGCATCTCGCCTAAACTCCAGCCGGTCTCGGGCTGGTCGGTCTGAGGGACCAGGTTGTAGACCTTGATGGCTTTCTTGACGATCGCCAGCTTCTTCTTGGGGAGCTGGAGAGCCTTGGCGATCTCCTCGAGACTCGGCGGGCGGCCGAGAGTGTCCTGAAGATCGGCCGACATCCGCCGCCACTTGAAGAGCAGCTCGACCATGTAGGCCGGGATCCGGATCGGCTTGGCCGTATTCACGAGTGCCCGCTTGATGGACTGCTTGATCCAATAGCTGGCATAGGTGCTGAAGCGCGTTCCCACCTCGGGGTCAAAACCTTCGACAGCACGCAAGAGTCCCAGGTTTCCTTCCTCGATCAGGTCCTGCAGCGAAAGCCCCTTGCCGACATAGCCGCGGGCGATATTTACGACCAGTCGCAGATTGGCGCGGACCATCCGGTCGCGGGCTCCTTCATCGTTGGCGGCGATGCGATGCGCCAGCTCCTTCTCCTCATCGGCTGTCAAGAGCGCAACCTCATTTATCTCGCGGAGATAGGTCTCGAGCGGGCTCTGGACTGCATCTCGGCGATGGCGACGAATACGGGCCATGAAGATCCTCGTTGTGTCGGTCGAAACCCAGGTCCGCTCACGTCAACAAACAGAGTGGAATTCAGTCCCGGGAGGGGTTATGCATCGCGCCCGGCGCTCATTCGTCCGGCCCACGTCAAGAAG
>Ga0074046_10005161_pt1 | contig 10484 bp, 10 predicted proteins | sample BogForMeECP23OM3_FD_94441 | JGI IMG/M metagenome (GOLD analysis project Ga0074046, IMG submission 94441) | Bog forest soil microbial communities from Calvert Island, British Columbia, Canada - Bog Forest MetaG ECP23OM3 | ecosystem: Environmental > Terrestrial > Soil > Wetlands ...
CGCAACGGCGTCTATATGGCGGCCGTTTCGGCGTCGCGCTTCAACCCGCATCTCAAGCGCTTCTACGAGCGCCTCCTTGCCGCTGGAAAGGTCAAAAAACTCGCCCTGACCGCCGTCATGCGAAAGCTGATCGTCCTTGCAAACGGCCTCATCAAAGAGGATCGCCTCTGGTCGCCCGAAAACCCCACTGCCGAGCCTCTTCATGCTTGACTTCCATCACAGATGCTCACTCTGTCTCTCTCCCCGAGGGGAGAGAGGACGCCCGAACTTATCTCTGCACTTGGGGTGAGGGGGGTCTTGTTCCCGCTTTTACAGAACAAACGTTAGCGGTCAAAGTCTAACGCTTGCCGCCCGCTCCGGGTGCTGCTCCGGCGGCAGTGTTTGACCCTGGCTACGTGAAAACGCGTACTGATTAAAAAATGATAGAATCTTTTTCTCCAAGGCACCATCGCCGTTACGATTTCGATGAAGAGAAGGCAAAGCGAAAATAGCGTCTTCAATGATATTTGCTTGGATTTTTATTCTGGGTACTGACTTTCCTAACCGCAATTGAGCAGCTGTACCGCGCAGAACGGCAGCAGTTTTCCGCCAGCGAGAATAAAATTCTACGCCGAAGTTTTACGGTCGCGTTTTCACGCGGCCTGGACGCACAACGGCCGAAGTTAGCGATTCTCACGCATCACTGCCGTGACCATCCTATGTCGCACCCTGTAGACGTCTTGCCACGATTTTTGTGCCCGATGCCGAAGCCCCGCCAGGGCCCGGGATCGGCGTTACTTTATCCGCGCTAATCACCTCGCCACACGCCGAGCATGTGACCTGCGGCTGGAATTGATGTCCGCAGGTCTTGTGAACAAACAGAATTGGGCTGCCTTCCTCCGGCTGTGCCCAACGGTCGCCCCAGGCGGTCAGGGCCAAAATCGCCGGCACAAGATCGCGTCCGGCTTCGGTCAACCGGTATTCGTATCGCGGCGGCCGCTGTTGATAAACCTTGCGTTCGATCACGCCGTTTTCGGCGAGCGATTTGAGCCGCCTCGTCAAAAGATTGCGCGAGATCCCCAGGTCCTCAACTAGCTCGTCGAACCGCGTAACGTTGAGGAATAGGTCCCTGATAATCAAAGGCGACCACCAGTCGCCAATCATGTCGAGGCCGCGTGCCAACGAACACCGCATCTCTGCAAAACTGGTTCTTTCCATGTGCCCATCCTATCCAGTTGCATGATTGAACTCAATCCTCTATAGATAGTTCAAAGAATGAACTTATGGAGGCTAAGATGTACCACGCGTTCGTTCGCAAGCGCATTCGCTATCTCTTTGATGCAGTTAGTAACGGGGACGCTGAGCCCGTTCTGAAGGCCTTCGCAGGCAAGTTCGAGCATTCCTTTCTCGGAGACACTGCGCTAGGGGGCTCAAGAAGGACGCTTGCCGCAACCCGGCGGTGGTACGAGCGGCTCTACAGACTTCTGCCGGACATTCAGTTTGAGCTTCGCCAAATATGGGTCAGCGGGGGCCCGTGGAATACTCTCGTGCTCGTTGAATGGGAGGAGACCAATTCAGGCACCGACGGCGTTCACACCACCAATCGTGGCGTTCACGTCATGCATCTAAAATGGGGACGCGCGACGCGGCTGGTCATCTGTCCGGACACTGTGGGATTGAAGGCGACCCTTGATCGATTGGCCCTTGCGGCCAATACCGAGGCGCAAGCTGCTCCGATCACGGACTAACTGGCAATCTGTGCTAACACGTCGAGCTAAACCAACGCCGTCGTTCCCGCCCCGCATCTGAGTCCGGTTATGGCCAGATGCGACCTAACACACCGGGTGCCAAGCGTTAGATTTGGACCGCTAGCACAATTTATAGAAACGCGAGGCGCAGTCGAACTCAGCCCTCCGGGCGTTGCGGCGCTGTGCCGCCTCGAAGTCGCCGCCCCATTTCGCCGCCTGCCAATCTTCATCCGTCTGGGCTGCGGCCCAAGCGGCATCGGCGTCGAGCTCTCCGGCAGTATGGGCCAGCGCGATGAGGGCGGACCCTGTGAGCGTGGTCATGACGTGGAATGCGGTGAGCCGGAAGGCGTCGAGCGAGGCGATGGCGCTGCGCACGGCCTCAAGCGACGAAGCGGGCTGCTGCACGTGAGCGATCCCGCTGCTCGTCAGAAACGGCGCCTGGTATTTCGCGCTCGCCCAGCTCAGGATCGGGTCCCACGCCCGCGCCTGCGCCGCAACGAGCTCCGTTGGGAAGGAGGCGCGGTAGCAGAGCAAGTCGGCCGACGCGTAGTTCACGATATCGTTTGCGATATCGGTTTTCCTGTCCGCAACGCCGTCGATGGCTGTGTTCGCCAGCCTTGTGAGCGGCAGGCTCGCCGGCACGATGGTTTCGCCTTGGGCGTTCCATTCCTCGGCGATGGCCTGCGCGAGTGCGCGCGATGGCAGGCAGAGAAGCTTGCCCGCTGGCGTTTTGACCGGACGGCCGTCCAGCTGGACGGCGAAGCCGCCGCCGCCGCGTTCCGCAACCGTTGCTGACTGGTAAAAGCGCTTGCGGCTGCCAGGCCGGGAAGGGTTCATCGTGCACCGTATGATCGCTTAGATCGCTTGCCGCCGTGCCGCCCGCCAAATCCGCCAAAACCGGCGCGCGGGATTGAGCGTAACGGCCGTTTGCAAAGGGTTGAAGGATGGCGCAGCCATGGCCTTAAGATAAGGCTTAACGAGTGTAAGCGGAAGGAAAGCGGGCAAGGCTGCGGGATCGAGCTGTGGCGCTACGCTGCGGAACTGTTGCAGCGCGCGATTTGCCGCCCCTCTGAGATCGGCGAGAGCTGCGCCTAAGGCAGCATTTGTTTTTCCCCGGTATAGCGCCGCTAAATCGGCGCCCCTGCTTTCCAAATAGGAGTGGGGCAGCATGAGCTTGCGCCGCGATGCCTGCAGGGGCACGGTGCGAAGCGTTTGCGTCAGCCCATAGGCGAGGCCGGCATAGCTGGCGGCCTTTTTCGCAGCCTCGCTACGATCCCCAAGGATGGCAGCGCCAAGCTCGAAAACGGTGCCTTCCGCCGCCTGAAGCGACGCTCTTAAGGCTTGAATATCTGCGGGCGGATCGCCGCATATTTCCGGTATGCGCGCGTCAGCCATATCGATGAGGCGCTCCTTAGATAAGGAATGCTCCGAAATGGCGGCGCCGAGCGCATCCGCAACCGGGTTTCCGGTTTTTGTCCCGGGAGCCGCAAGATCGATGGCATCGCGCCACCACTGCAAGCGGATTTGGGCGACCATGGGCTCGTGAACCGCCGCCGCGATGTGTGCGATCTCGGCATTGTACGCGTAAAGCGCAAAGAGACTTGCCCGTTTCGAAGCCGGCGCGAAAAGCGCGCTCCAATAACGATCCGGGTCGCGTTGCCTGACGAGATCGGACGCAGCTGCGTTTTCAAGCTGCCTTTGCTTTTCCTCTGCCGTTAGCACCGCGCGCTCCAATGCTTCCTGGCAATCTGCCAAGTCTTAAGAGCCGGCCCGAACCGTTGTAAGAGAGCCGCATCATACTGGCAGAACCCCGGCGGCCGAAGCAGGTTTCCGGCGCCAGGGTATGGGGACCGCAAAGCGGCACCTGATGTCTCTAGCCGCGCTTCTTGGACCGTCCGCCGCGGGCTTTGGCATGGCCTTTTCCCCGGGGCGGGGTTCTCGGCGGAGCGCTCGTTTTGCGGGCGGAGACAGAAGCCAAAGCGGCCTTCGATACTGCGGCTTGCGTGCCGGGGTTTGCGGCATCCGCAACAGCCTCGTCCTCGTCGAAATCCTCCATGCCGGCAGCCTCGGCGGGGCCGGCAGCCCGCGCGGGCAGTGGAGCCTGCTTCGCCCCGGCTGCGCCCGCCTTTGCTTTCTCCAAGCCGCTCCAATCGCGCTTGACGCCAATCAGGATCAGGAACGGCGCTGCGATGAAGACCGATGAGTATGTGCCGACCAGAACCCCGAATAGCATCGCAAAGGTGAACCCGCGGATCACCTCGCCGCCGAAGAAATAGAGGGCGAGCAACGCCATGAACACCGTGCCGACCGTCATGATCGTGCGCGACATGGTTTCGTTCACCGACAGGTCGAGCAGCTCGCCCAGCGGCATGCGCTTGTAACGCCTCAGATTCTCGCGGATCCGGTCGTAGATGACCACCGTATCGTTGATCGAATAGCCAAGGATGGTTAGAAGCGCCGCGACTGTGGTCAAGTCGAAATCGAGCCGGAAGAGTGCGAACACGCCGATGGTGAAAAACACATCGTGAATCATGGACACGATCGCGCCGAGCGCGAACTGCCACTCGAAGCGGAACCACACATAGATAAAAATCACAAGATTTGTAAAAACGAGCGCCCAGATCGCGGAGTTGATCAGCTCCTTCGAGACGGTGCTGCCGACTTGCTCGCGCCGGAGCTCCTTGCTGCCGGAAGGTATCGCTGCGAGCACCTTATCCGCTGCCGTCTTTTGAGCGTCTGGGCCGCCGGCCTGCTCGGGAAAACGGATGAGAACCTCGTTGGGCTGCCCAAAAGTTTGCAGCTGGATCTCGCCGAGCCCCAAGCGCGAGAGCGTGCTCCTCAGCTGTCCAACGTCGGCCGGGACGGGAGTCTCGATTTGCATCAAGGTCCCGCCCTTGAAATCGATGCCGAAATTCAAGCCTATGGTCGAGAGCAGCACGATCGTGGCAACGATGGCGAAAATGGAAAGCCCGAGGCACAGCTTGAAATACTTCACAAAGCGAAGGTTCATTTTCTGCGGCAGGCGGAAAAGCGGCTTTAGCATCATGGTTCGAACCTCGTGCCGGCTAAATTTCTAGGACGGCAGGGCGCGTCTTGCGCAGCCATGTCGAGACCATCAGGCGCGTGACCGTGATGGAGGTGAAAAGCGAACTCACAATGCCGAAAGACAACGTGACCGCGAAGCCGCGAACCGAACCCGATCCGAAGATGTAGAGGATGATCGCGGCCAACAGCCCTGTCAGATGCGAGTCGATAATGGTCCCATAAGCGCGGTCGAAGCCCGCCTCGATGGACGTTATCATTCCGCGGCCGCTTTTCATTTCTTCGCGTATTCGCTCATAGATCAGCACGTTGGCGTCGACGGCCACGCCCATGGTCAGGACGATGCCGGCGATGCCCGGCAGGGTCAGCGTCGCGTGGAACAGCGAGAGGCACGCCATGACAATGGCAATATTGACCACAAGCGCGACGATTGAGAACAAGCCGAAAAGCCCGTACGACGCGATCATGAGGCCGGATACTGCCGTGAAGCCGACGATGGCTGCGATCTTGCCGGACTGGATCGAGTCCGCGCCGAGGCTCGGGCCGACCGACCTCTCCTCGATGATCGAAAGAGAGGCAGGAAGCGCACCGGAGCGGAGCAGCAGCGCAAGCCTGTTGACGTCGTCGAGGCTGAAGTTGCCTGTGATCTGGCCCCGGCCGCCGGGAATTTCCGAGCGGATCACAGGCGCTGAGATCACCTTGTTGTCGAGAACGATTGCGAAAGGCTTGCCGATGTTTTCCCGCGTGACGCGCGCGAATGCGGCCGCTCCCCTGCTATTGAACTCGAAGTCGACGGCGCGCTCGCCAATGCCGCCGGACCTGTTGTCGTAACCCGCATAGGCATTCGTGAGATCGTCGCCGCTGACAATAATCTCTTTATGGACGAGCACATAGGCGCCGGGGTGCTCGGAGTCCGGCAAGAGCGCGTCATCCGGGGGAACGCCTCCGGCTTCTGCTTCCGAGGGCGACATCGTCTGATCGACGAGTTGGAACGTCAGCTTCGCCGTGGTTCCGACGCGCGCCTTCACCTCGGCGGGGGCGAGCCCTGGAACTTGAATCAAGATACGGTCTTCGCCCTCTTTCTGGATCGTGGCCTCGGTCGTTCCCTCGGGATCGATACGCCGCCGCACAACCTCTATCGATCTGGAGATGGCATTCTCAACCCTCGCCTGCACACCGGGGGGAGTCGGCTCGATGGTGATGACGCCGTTCTCGCTGCCTGCAATCGCCAGGTCGAGCCCTCCAGCGCCTCCACGTCCTGTGAATAGGGAAGCCGAGACCGGTTGAGCGAACTTTTTCAACCGGTCAAGCGCCACGTCCATCTTGCTGGGGTCTCTCAAAGTCACGCGGACTTGGTTCCCTGCGATGACAACGCCGGTATGTGCGACCCTCTCCTCGCTCAGAGCGCGGCGCGCATCGGTCTGCACCGATTGCAGCCAGCCCTTTTTGAGCTGCGCCGTGTCGATCTGATAAAGGAGCGAGGTGCCGCCTCTCAAGTCGAGGCCGAGCGGCATGCGAGGCAGCTGCGCCCAAGCCGGTAAACTTTCATAGGCCGAAAGCGGGATCAGGTTCGGCACGGTGAACACTACGGACGCCACCGAAAGAAAAAGCGTCACTAGCGCGCCCCAGCGCGAGAAGTGCAATGTAAATCCGAACATCGGGATCCGATCCTTTAAGCCCGGCTCATGCTGCGGCGGGCGAACTCTGCATTAGGCGTTTGGCTGCGTTCCGTCGCCGTCTTCATTCGGCAGCGGCTCGGCCTTTTGTTTATCTTTTATGGGCTCGCCTTTGGCTCGTATAGACGTGATAGTGCCTTTCACCACGCGAACCTGGACGTTGTCGGCGATCTCCACCCGAAGCTCCGCATCGGACACGCGCAACACCCTGCCGATGAGGCCGCCCGCGGTCACCACCGTGTCGCCGCGCTTCACCGCATTGAGCATCGCCTGGTGCTCTTTCAGCTTCTGCTGCTGCGGCCGGAAAACGAGCAGATAGAAAATTCCGAACACGAGAACCAGCGGAAAAAGAAGACCCACAATGTCGGTGCCACCGGCGCCTTGGGTTTGAGCGAATGCAGGTGAAATCATCGAGAGGCCCCGTCGTGTGCGGAAAAGGTTTGCGGCGCTGCGAGCGCGGCTGCGCGCGTGCTAGTCTTATAGCGTCTTGCTTGAAGTTCGCAACTTTTCGCGACTGCAGTTGCGCCGATGGTAAAATAGGCCATTATGCGGCCATCTTCCAGGCTCCGCCGCTATCTCCTGCGCGAATTCGTCTCAAGACCGCTCCGAGACCGCTTCCAATGACACACACCATGCCAACGCTCGATGCCACTCTCTTCCGCATTGCCGTAGCGCTTGAGCGCTTGTCGCCTCCTCCGCCGGCCGTACCCGATTTTACAGCGGCTGATGCCTTTGTTTGGCTGGCCGAGGAGAGTCGCTTTCTTAGCGTTCCTCATGTGAACCGGATGCCCATCGCGCTTTTGAAGTCGGTGGACCGGATGCGCGACATGCTGCTCGCGAACACGGAGAGCTTTGCGCGCGGGCTGCCGGCCAACAACGCGCTGCTCTGGGGCTCGCGCGGCATGGGTAAGAGCTCGCTCGTCAAGGCCGTGCATGCCGAGGTGGCGGAACGCCAGCGCGGGGGCCCGGGGCTTGCCCTCAAGCTTGTCGAAATCCATCGCGAGGACATCGCGAGCCTGCCTCGCTGCCTCTCGCACCTGCGCGGGCGGCCTCAGCGCTTCATCCTGTTTTGCGACGACCTATCCTTCGATGCGGACGACACATCTTATAAGTCGCTCAAAGCTGTGCTCGAAGGCGGCATCGAAGGCCGGCCCCAGAACGTCGTCTTCTATGCCACCTCGAACCGCCGCCACCTCATGCCGCGCGAGATGATGGACAACGAGCGCGCGACCGCGATCAATCCCGGCGAAGCGGTGGAGGAGAAGGTCTCGCTGTCGGACCGGTTCGGCCTCTGGATCGGCTTCCATAATTGCAGCCAGGCCGATTATCTCGATATGGTGCAAGGCTATGCCGCCCATTACGGGCTCAAGCTGCCGGCTGAGCGGCTGCGCGCCGAGGCGCTCGAATGGGCGATGACGCGCGGCTCGCGGTCGGGGCGCGTGGCGTGGCAGTATATCCAGGATCTGGCCGGCCGGCTGGGGCAGCGGCTGGGATAGGTTGCTATCACCGCCTCCGCGCTGACTCAAGACCTGCCCGTTGCGAGATCCGGCCATGATCGGCCGATCATGGCCGGATCCGATAGCGCGGACATGGCGGCAAGCAGCGGGGGTCTTGGAGCATCGTTATTTCATGACGGTAACCGGAGCGTATGCCCGGCTCATTCTATCCTATAAAAGCTTCGTAATGGCTGCGTCCCGGCTGGCTTTATGGTATAGTTTGCCGTCAGTGATCTTTCGAGGATTTTTGCATGTCAGATGAGTATAGAATTTTAGCTACGCGTTGCGGCAGTTGTGGATGCGGCTGCCCCACCATCATGGAAGCCGGCGACGATTCAATCGTCATTGTCGGGACAAGCGCAAGCGCTCTTCTCGAAGCTGCTGCAGTAAAAGAGAAGACCGGGGTTGGCGAAGCGGCGGTGGTGATACCGAAGAGCTTGCTGATCGAAGCGCTGCGCTCGCTCGAAGCTTAGAGATCGCACCCGTTGACGATCGCTTCCTATAATGGGAGGCGATCGTTAGAATGCAGCGGCAGGGTACCCCCGCGCGGTACAGCATCTCGTGCCGAGGCCGCTTTTGCTGCGGCCTGACACTTTTTCACTACGCCGCCACCGAGAGCGGCCGAAAAGAGCGCAGGGCGCGGTTCGCCAGCTGGCGGCATCGGCTCCGTTTGCAACCTCGTTCGAAGGTGACCCGATGAGCTTTGCTGCAACGCCAATCTTTCTTCTTATGGCCTTTGTCACCTATTTCCAGCTGCCGCCATTATGCGCGGTTCCCGGCAGCTTCGGATTCCTAAGCACGATGTGGTTGATGTACGCCATTATGGGCGTGGTACATTCGGGGCCATGGTTCTCATTGGCCTGGTCCCTGTTGAAAGGGACACGGACAAAGCAGCGCCAGTTAAGGCAGGGAACTTACCCGGAACCCACTGAATCGTAGTGCGGAAATGTCGCGTGAATGCCGGTCCATCGGTCACCATCGATGTCCGCGGGTGTAGAATCGCGCTTTGGGCAACCGCCCGCATGACTGAAATCCGGAAGCCCGCGAGAGGCGGACCTCCGGGTTGCCCGTGCGAGGCAATCAATGATGGTTGTGCATCTCGCCCATGCCGGAGGACGATTTCTCTATTTTCACCTCGACACTCACGGAGCCCGCTTTGGCAAATGTCAGCGTAAGGGGAACGGTTTGCCCCTCCTCGAGCCGCTTCTTCAGACCGAACAGCATGACGTGATTGCCCCCCGGTTTGAAGTCCGCCGCCGCGCCCGGTTGAATTTCGATGCCGTCTTTCACAGCCCGCATTTTCATAACGCCGTTATCGTTGAGCGTTTCATGCAGCTGGGTCCTTTCGGCCGCCGGGGTTTCGGCCGAGACGAGCTTATCGGCTTCGCTGCCTCCGTTCTTGATGGAAAGATAGGCCGCGCCGTTTTTCTGTCCTTCGGCGGTTGGGCGCGCCCACGGGTGAGAGATTGTCAAGTCTCCCTGCCGGAACTCCTGAGCTTGAGCTGCGGTGAAGCCGAAGAGCGCAACCGCAGCCGCGGCGGCAAAGGAAGCCACTTTTGTCATTGTCCAGTCCTTATTGTCTTGGTGACCACGTTCAAAGCGCGCTGGGCGAAGCGCAAACGCGATCTTCGACCCGGCGCGGGCTGCTTTGGTGTTGGCTTGCGGCGGCGGCGGTGCCAAGAGGCGCAGGCTCCGCCGCAAGCGGTTTTCTAGAACTTTATGGTCACGCCGGCATAGATGTTGCGGCCCATGCCCGCGAGGGGGGTGAACGGTCCCGTGTCGGAGTTGCCCGCCAAGCCCGCCGCAGAGTTGCCTAGATAAGCGCCACCGAGCGGCGAGTAGTATTGCTGATTGAACAGGTTCTCGACGCCGAGGTCGAAGCGGACCTGACCCCATTGGTAGCTGCTGCGCAGATTGACGAGTGCATAACCTGGGGTTTGCAACTCGTTGCGGACCGTCTCGACATCGGTCTTGGCATCCACAAGCTGCAGCTCGGCGGCGCTGCTCCAGTTCCCCAGATTGTGCTGCAGGGTCAATTTCGCATTAAGCGGCATCATGTGGTAGAGGCCGCCGCCGGTAACGAGATTGATGCCGCGGTCGTAGCCCGCAACGCCTACCAGCGAGAACTTACCATATTCATCGCTACGCAATAGCGGCATGCGGCCGTAAAGGTCGGCGCCGAATATCTCCGCGTCCTGGTTTACGTATACCAGTTCCACGGCGCCTGATGTGGCCGTTAGATTGGGTGCCGTGCAATACGTCATCATCATCAGCTGCGTATCGGCCGGCCCGCACCGCCTTACGTCGATGTAATCGGCCACATAGGAGTAGTAAGGTGTGATTTTCAGCTCCCAGTCCCTATTGCCGCCGCTGTCCTTGAAGGAACCGCCATCGTGCCAACCATAGCTGAAACTCAGCGTGTAAGCCGTCTCCGGCCTGAGGTTGGGATTGCCAACGTAGAAGTTGCCGTCGCCAGCCCAGCCGTTCATCATGGCCGCCATAGCGTTGGTGGACCAATCGTAACGCTCGTACAGGCTCGGCGA
>Ga0074046_10005162_pt1 | contig 10483 bp, 10 predicted proteins | sample BogForMeECP23OM3_FD_94441 | JGI IMG/M metagenome (GOLD analysis project Ga0074046, IMG submission 94441) | Bog forest soil microbial communities from Calvert Island, British Columbia, Canada - Bog Forest MetaG ECP23OM3 | ecosystem: Environmental > Terrestrial > Soil > Wetlands ...
ATGTCCACCTCGCACGCGAACTTGCGCGCTGCCGCCGCACCGGGACTTCACTAGCCGTCATGGTCTGCGATCTCGACAATTTCAAGCAGATCAACGATCTCTATGGCCACCTCGAAGGCGATAACCTGCTCAAGGACTTTGCCGCCCAGATAAAAGCAGCCTGCCGTGGTTATGACTATGTCGCCCGTATGGGCGGAGATGAATTCGTCGTCATCGCGCCTGGCCTTCAACTCGAAGCCGCCACCGCTAAGGCTAGCCATTTGAATGAACTCCCCATCGAAGCCGGCCGCAAGATCGCTGGACGCAACCTGGTTTCGTTGAGCGTCGGCACTTCGTTCTGCCCGCAAGACGGGTTCGACGCGGAGCGTCTGCTTGCCGAAGCCGACCGCCGCATGTATTCCATGAAACAGGTTCACCACGCCGATTTTGAGCACAACGCCGAACCCGCGCCACCTCGCACCCGCGGCGCGACCGTCAACTAGGACGTTTTCATGCTCCTCCGCAAAATCGCGGGTCACGTCGCATCGATCGCCGCGCTCGTTCTGCTTGGTGGATTGCTTTCGGCGACGCTGGTCCGGCTTGCTCCTGGTTTTGACAGCGATGAGCGCGAACTCGATCCGAGCCTAAGCGCGGAAAGTCTCCGCGCGATTCGAGCCGAACACGCCGCGCAGAACAATATCCTGCGTTTCTACGCTCACTACTTGCGCGGGGCGGTTCACGGCGACTTGGGCACGTCACAAGCGCTCCGGCAGCCGGTCGGAAATCTTCTGCGTGAGCGCTGGCCCGTCACCCTGCGCGTTGCCGGCATCGGTCTTTTGTTAGGCTGGCTTCTCGCCTCAACTCTCGCCTTCGCGGCGTGCCTGTGGCAGCGGCCGGCGGGTAATATCCTCGGCACCGCTCTCAGCGGCGCTTTTCTCTGTATCCCCGCGGCTGTGCTCGCGCTCGCTTCCGTCATCTTCAACTCGCCCGGCTATCTCGCGATTGCGCTGATCGTGTTTCCGAAAATCTACCGCTATTCGCGCAATCTGCTTGCCAAGGCCTACGCGATGCCTCACATCACAGCCGCGCGCGCACGCGGACTCGGTGAACTTCGCATCCTTGCTCGACATGCTTTGCCCGTTGCCGGGCCGCAAATGATCGCCCTGGCGGGTGTCACCATCAGCATCGCGCTAGGAGCCGCTATCCCGGTGGAGAGCCTCTGCGGATTGCCCGGTATCGGCCAACTCGCATGGCAAGCAGCGCTCTCTCGCGACCTGCCTCTGCTTGTGAACCTCACGGTCCTGGTTACGCTGGTAACCTTGCTCGCCAACTCCGGCGCCGATGTAATGAATTACGTGTTGCGGCCTCCGGAGGCATAAGAGCTGCATGAAAGCAGCCCGTTACTTGGCGTGTGTCGTCGTGCTCATCGTCTGCGGCCTCTCGCTGGCCGCAAACTGGCTGGCGCCTGCCGGATACGCCAAACAATTTCGCGAAGTGCCGGATTCGCCCCCATCCCGTGCTCACCTGCTCGGCACCGACGAACTCGGCCGCGACCGATTCGCGCGCACCCTTTACGGTACTCGTATCTCTCTTCTTCTTGCGCCCGCTGCCGCCTTGGTCTCCACTGCGCTGGCTGCACTCATCGGCGGAATTGCCGGTTATCTGGGCGGAATCTGGCTCAAGCTGGCGCGCGCATTCACGGATCTTTTTCTATCTCTGCCCTGGCTGTTCCTGCTCATCACGGTCCGCGCGCTTTTGCCGCTGAACGTTTCGCCGCTGGTTTCGGTCCTGATCACGTTCCTGATCCTCGGCTTGCTCGGATGGGCCGCCTCGGCCCGCGTGCTTTCCACCAGTGCCGACGCACTCCGCTCGTCCGATTTTGTGCTGCAGGCTCGAGCCTCCGGGCTCGACGGCCCGCGTCTCTTTCTAATTCACGTTCTGCCCAATCTAAAACCGATCCTGTACGCGCAATTTTGGATTTCAATCCCAGTTTTCATTCTGAGCGAGGCCAATCTCGGCATTCTCGGCCTCGGCGTTGCCGAACCGCTTCCCTCCTGGGGAAGCCTGCTTCGTGAGCTCGAAGGTCTGATTTCATTTCGCGAGGAACCCTGGCGTCTGGTTCCGCTGCTTCTGCTCATTGTGGTCATGACGTCTTTCCAACTGCTGTTATCGAACGAGGAGGTGACCGCATGATCGGCCGCCGCAAATTCTTTTGTGTCGTTTTCTGTTTTACGTTTCTCGCCTTCGCCGCCGTCGCGCAAAACAGCAGCCAGCTGCGCTTCTGCCTCCGCACTGAGCCCAAAACTTTCGACCCGCTGCTCGTCGATGACGAGTCCTCGCTCGCGATCCGCTATCTCACCGGGGGCGTGCTTTCCCGCGTTGACCGCCATACGCAGCAGCTCGAGCCCGAACTCGCCGAGTCATGGAAGGTCACGTCTGACGGCAAGCAGATCACCTTCAAGCTCCGTCACGACGTGCACTTTTCCGACGGCACCGCTTTTTCGGCCGACGACGTAGCCTTCACCATGAAGCGCCTGATGGATCCCGCGCTGCACTCTCCAGTCGGCGATGAATTCCGCGCTGCCGGTAACGCTGTCACGACAAAGGTGATTGCTCCCGATCAAGTCTCCGTTACTTTCCCCGGGCCGATCGTTGGGATCGATCGCATCTTCGACGAACTCGTCATTGTTTCCGCGCACTCGCCCAAAAAAGAAGGCGCTGTCCTTGGCCCCTTCGTGGTCGCCGAGTACAAGGCCGGGTCGAGCGTGCTACTCGAGCGCAACCCCTACTACTGGAAAAAGGATTCGCAGGGCCGCCGCCTGCCCTACCTTGATTCCATCCACCTCGACATACAGCCCAACCGCGATGTGGAGATGCTCCGCTTCAAGCGCGGCGAACTCGACCTCATCAACGTCATCGACACCGACTATTTCGACCGCCTCGCGTCGAGCTCTCCGCAGCTCGTGCACGATGCCGGCCCGTCGCTCGATTCCGATTTCCTGTGGTTCAATCAGGTTGCGGCCGCTCCTATCCCCGAATACAAGCGCGCCTGGTTCCGTTCCGCGAATTTCCGCCGTGCCGTTTCTGAGGCCCTCAATCGCGAGGACATCGGCCGCATTGTTTACAACGGTCACGCTCAGCCCGCCGTCGGCCCGGTTTCACCGGCCAACAAGTTCTGGTTTAACAGCAGCCTCAAGCCCGAGCCGCACAATCCGCAGGCTGCCCTCGACCGCTTGAAAGCCGATGGCTTCCACATGCAAAACGGAACGCTCGTCGACAGGAGCGGCAATACGGTCGAGTTTTCGATTGTCACTAACGCCGGCAGCAAGCCACGCGAGCGCATGGGCGTCCTGATCCAGGAAGACCTCGGCAAGATTGGCATGAAGGTCAATCTGGTCACGCTCGACTTTCCGTCGCTGATCGACCGCATTTCACAGAAGTTCAACTACGAAGCGGCCCTTCTCGGATTCCACAACGTAAACCTCGACCCCATCGACCAGATGAATATCTGGATGAGCTCGGCGGAAAATCACGCCTGGAACCCGCAGCAGAAATCGCCGGAAACTGCCTGGGAAGCCGAAATCGACAAGTTGATGCGCGCCCAGGCCGAGACCTCCGACGTGAAGAAGCGCAAGCAGAGTTTCGATCGCGTGCAGGAAATTGTCTACGAGCAGGCGCCGTTCATCTATCTGGTCAACCAGAACGCGCTCTCGGCAGTCTCCACGTCGGTTGCGGGAGCAAATCCAGGAATCCTCTTCCCGCAAACGTACTGGAACGCCGAACGCTTGACGCTGAATGGGACGGCTACCGCCAAGCGCTGACAAGGAACAGCAAACGTCGCCGCGAAGCTGTCTTGAAAATTGAGTTTGGATGATGCGTTGATAGCGTCGGAAAGTTCCAGCCCCGGAGGGGCGATCAACCTTAGCCCAGCGCTTCAGCGCTGGGTAACTTGAACGAAGTGATCAAAGTCCCGGAGGGACGACCGAGGGGCCAAGGCACGCCGCATAAACAATAATGACGACCACTGCCACATCCGATAGCGCCACCAACGTCCTCTCTGCCGAGGTCACGGTCCGCTATCCCGGCAAAGAGCCCGTCCTGCGCGACCTTTCACTCGATATCCAACAAGGCGAAGTTCTCGGCTTGATTGGCCAGAGCGGCTCGGGCAAAAGCACGTTAGCTCTCGCGATCCTCGGCCTGCTCAGCCGCCAGCGCGCCACAGTGGAAGGGAAGATTACTTTTCAGGGAGCCGACTTGCTCTCCATGCGCGAGCGCGATCTGCGCAAGCTTCGCGGACGTTCGCTAAGCCTCGTCCTCCAAAGTCCGCTGGCCTCGCTCAATCCTGCGCTTCGCATCCGCACGCAGCTCGAAGAAGCCTGGCGCGCCCATCGCGATGACGCTGCGACCAAAGAAGACTGCGAAACCGCCATCCGTTCCGCGCTCACCAGTGTCAGCCTTCCCGACTCCAACGACTTCCTCAGGAAGCGCCCCCAGCAGCTCAGCGTCGGGCAGGCGCAGCGTGTGCTGATCGCAATGGCCGTCATGCATCGTCCCGCATTGCTCCTTGCCGATGAAGCGACCAGCGCGCTCGACGTGATCACCCAATCGGAGATCCTCCAGCTGTTCGCCCGGCTCAATCGCGAAACCGGAATGTCCATCCTTTATATTTCGCACGATTTGCCTTCAGTCGCCGGAATCTGCCATCGCATCGCCATCCTTAACGAAGGCCAGATCGTAGAATGCGGGCCGACCGAGCAGATCTTCGCCGCGCCCGTCCATCCCTACACGCAGCGCCTGATGTCGTCGCTTCCCCAGCTCCCAGTGCGACCCGAGGATTCGCTCGCAAGAAGGCAAACAGCCGGTGGCCGTTGAAGATTGGCGGCCACCACATTCGTTCTCACCGCGGCCTCACCAGCACAAGCGTGACGTCGTCCGGCTGCTCCCGGTCTCCGATCCATTCATCGACGGCTGCCGTTACTAGCGCCGTGATCCGTTCCAGTGGCAGATGCCGGTTTTCGCGCACAATCTGGATGAGGCGTTCTTCGCCAAACTCACCGTAATCGCTCTCCGGCTCCGTAACCCCATCGGTGTAGGCGATCAGCAGGTCGCCGCGGCGAAGCTGCACAGTTGCCTCGGGGAAGTCCATGTTGTCGAGCAAGCCCACCACCGTCCCGCCGCAATCCAGAAGCCGCGAGGGGCCATCTTCGGAAATCAGAATCGGAGGAAGATGGCCGCCATTCGAATACGTGAGGCGGCGTGTGGCGCCGTCATAGACGCCAAGAAATAATGTGGCGTATTTGGCGTCGGGCGTGCTCTGGTAAAGCTGATGATTGAGAAGGCCGAGCAGGACGGCCGGTGAAACCTCGGCTCCGGGCGCCTCGCTCGCGGGCAACAATCCGTGCGCTGCCGACGCGCCAACTGCGGCCGGCTCACGCAGCAGCGGGATGCCCTCGATGCTGTACGCGCGCACGGCGGAGTGGATGGTCGCCATCATCAGGGCCGCCGAGATTCCTTTTCCGCTGATGTCGCCCACCGCCAGGATCATTTTGTCGGAATTGAGCGTCAGAAAATCGTAATAGTCTCCGCTCACAGTGCGGGCGGGACGGCAGAAGCCGTGCACCTCAAGAGATTCCAGTTGCGAGATTTCTTTCGGAAAAAGCTGCGCCTGCACTTCCTGCGCGATCGACAGTTCGTTTTCAAGACGCTGCTTTTCCTTCTGTTCCAGAACCAGCCGCTCAATCGAAGCCGTCATGGAATTGAAAGAGTTGGCAAGCGCCGCCAGCTGATCGTTGGATTTCACCGCAATGCGATGGCTGAAGTCGGCGCGATTCACATGCATGGTGGCCTCATAGAGTTCCGCGACCGATGAGGTGATACTGCCCGTGAGCCTGATGCCGATCCAGAGCGCGAGGCCTTCGATCACCGCGAAGACGATGGCGATGGAGAACAGAATGTATTCCACTCCCTGGGCATAATCGCCAAGCACGGCGAACAGCCGGCCGTAGAGAATCGAAGGGCGCGTTTCCACCCACGCCAGGGCCCCCGCGCGCCGCCGCTCTCCGGTTACCCAATCCACAACTTGCAGCGGGATCGGAAACGAAACCTGCCGGTCGAATGTGTTGACAGCCGGTGGAAGCGCGCCGGCAGAGAAGGTCTGACCCCGTTGCGTGTTGCTCTCCCTCACGCCTGCTCCTGCCTGGTCAGCGCGGATGTCAAAACCCTCCCGTTTGCCGGAATCCAGCGAAAGCAGGGACCCGGACGCCTCGGCATTCGGCCCAGCGCTCGAGTTCGGTGTCGCGTAGAAAGTAATCACACCAAGATTTCCGGCATTCTCTTCAATCAGGTTCTTGTCGAGCGGTTCGCTGGTAAAGATGCGCAATGATTCCGGTTCTTCGGCCACCACCGTGGCCACCCGCAGATAAAGCTTGCCGCGGTCGCGTACGATGTCACGAAAGTCTTCTGTGATAAACGATGGAGAATCGAACGCGGGCGATCCATCGGGCCCCGCACAATTTGCCTGCGGTTGGTCGCGGTACCATACACACACCTGGCGGCGGGCCCATTCGGGACGGTGGGGCCGCGTCAGTCCAACAACTCCCGCGTCGATCCTTTCATTGCGGCCAAGCCGATTGAGCAACGAGTGCGCCATGGCGCGGTTCGAAGCTTCCATGGCGTGCAAGCGGGTAGCGATGTCGGAAGTCACCACAAAGCTGGCGAACTGTCCGGCAAAGAGGTAGACGGCGGTTATCGAGATGACTGCCAGCAGCAACACCGGGATTACGCCGATAAAAACGTAGGTGACGATCAGGCGGTTGCGCAGACGCCAAAGCACTTGTGCACGCAGCCAGCGGAAGCCGGCAATCGCGAGCAACACAATCGCGAGCAGGCTCAGAAATATGACCCAGCCTGTCAGGCTGCCCGACATCCCCGGCCACAAGCGGCCCATCAGCAGTTGCACCGCGAACACGAACAGGTCAAGCGCCAACACATAGAGCGCGGCCCAGGCGACCCAACTCTGCGGCCACAGGTTGCGGCCGCGAAGCTTGCTCTCGAGTTCGAGCGAAATCAGTCTCATGATTCTGCACAAAGATGATACTGCCCAAGATGGTGCTACCCAAGCGCGCCCAATCGGGAGTTTCCCCCGCTTCCTCGGCGCGTACTCGAGTTTTCCTAAATCTCCGGATAGAAATCAAAAAACGCCGACAGGCTGGTCCTGAGCTGCTTCTCGATTTCTTCCTTGCCACCCTCAAGGATGTGCATGGTGACATGCGCTTCCCGGCCGTTTTTGAGTTTTACGGCTGCATCGCCAACCTCGGCGACTTCATCGGCGGGCAAAAGGCGCAGGCCATACACCAATGTCAGATTTGCCATTTCCAGATTGTAAGCCAGAACGGAGAAGGGGATGCGAAGCTACCGAGGGCCGCCGAAGGCAGAAAAACGGAGGTCACACTCCGCCGAGACGCGGGCTTTAGTGCGTGCGTGAGAACCAAAATCCGAAGAACGCCGTGGAACAAATCCTGGCAGTTTCCAGTCCCGCAGGGACGGCCCGTTCTCACGCTTTTACCCCGGCGGCCACTGCAGCGGGCGCCCACCAATAAGGTGCAAGTGGAGGTGGAAGACCGATTGCCCGGCGCGCGGGCCCACGTTCAGCACCGTGCGATAACCGTCCTCAATCGAGCGCTCGCGGGCGATCTGCGCCGCCGCCAGGTGGCAGCGGCCAACAAGTTCGGCGTCTTCCGCCTTTGCTTCCTTCAATCCCGCAATGTGCTTTTTCGGGATGACGAGCACGTGCGTCGGTCCTTGCGGGTTCAAATCTTCAAAGGCGAAGGTGTGTTCATCTTCGTACACCTTTTTGCTGGGCACTTCGCCGCGGATAATACGACAGAATAAGCAGTCAGCCATAACATCACTTCCCGCGGCCCGAAAGAATCGTCCTCGGGCTACTAAGTTGGGGGAATGTTCCGCTCTTTTGGACACATAACAATAACACCCTTTCAATAACTTCCGATCAGACCCCTTCTAATCGAGACGCACAAGAAACGCCGGAGCTTCAGAAGGTTGCATCTCGTGGAGCACGCCCTCCGCGCGCCAACGATCGTCGTCGAGCACCCGGACTCGTACCCACCAATCTCCCGTCGGGCTCGCGAACTTCAACACCTTCGCGGTTTGATAGCGCCGTTGCAGGTGGTCCGCAAGCTCGGCGGCATTGTGCTCCCCAGGGAATCCGCCGACCTGCACGGCCCAGCGTCCGCCAGTATCGAGAGATGCAGGAGCCTCGAGCACTTGCAGGCGAACCTTCGCCGTGCCCGGCAAGTAGACGTCGAGCGCCTTGGCGGCAGCGAGCGAAAGATCGAGGATTCGCCCTTCCACAAACGGGCCGCGATCCGTGATGCGTACCACCGCCGAGTGCCCCGTCTTCACATTGGTCACGCGCACAATCGAACCCAGCGGAAGTGTCAGGTGCGCGGCAGTCATCGCGTTCATGTCGTAAACTTCGCCGTTCGAGCCACGTCGATTGTGATACGGAGCGCCGTACCAGCTCGCCAGTCCCGTTTGTTCAAAGATCGGCTTCCCCTCGGCAGTGCTACCGGGTTTCGCCTCGCCCCGATTCGCGGGTTCCGCAGGCGGCGCGGGTTTCTGCTCGGAGATAGGGGGAGGCGGCGGCACCTGAACCGGCGTCTGCTTATGGGTGCAGCCGCCGAGCAAAACCGCGCCTAGCAAACACAGGGTTAATCGCAAAGGGGCGTCTCGGAAAAAGGGGCGCTTCACGAATTCTTGTGCTGCTTCTCGATGAATTCGGCGAATTCGGAGAGCTTCCCCGCTGCGTGGCGCAGTGCTTTCGAGGAATGGGATCGCACCGCGGGCACGACCTCGTCGTTCAAATAGGTGACGAGCTCCGCCGTTTCCTTCTCCAGCGTCTCGGCGAGATTTGCCATTGAGCGATTCAGGCGCGCCGAAGCTTCTTCCACCTTGCGGTCGAATTCGGTCATATAGATTCTGCCGGAGCAGGTGTGTTGTCACGCGAATGTCGCGGTTGCCAAGCCTTTTCATTATCCTTAGCTTTCGTCCCCCGGTCAATCCACGCGAATCTGTTGTGCTACGTCCTCTGCACGAAGATCCCGTCCGCTCGCGATACAATCTCGCCATGCGTTTGAAGCCTGCCATGCCGTCGCTCCCCAGTTGGATGCTCGCGCTGACAGTTGCGTTGATGCTCACGATAGTATTCGCGCCAGCCTGTACGCTTTACGGTGAGCACCCGGTGCGTTCCATGTCGGATGCGACCGGTGGCGAGGGTCTCGAACGCGTCTTCTGGAAGAATGTAGCGGCGCGCAACTGGGTCGAGATCGAGCGAGCCCTGGCATCGAATTACGCCGGCGTGACTCCGGCAGGGACGTTGGATCGTGAAGCGACCCTTGCGCAATATCGGCAGTGGCAATTGAACGACTACTCGATTGGAAACCTGAGTACCGAACTGAACGGGAGTACCATCGTGGTGACCTACACCATCACGCTGAAAGGAACGGCTGGCTCCGCCCCGCTTCCTTCCACCCCGCAGCACATGATGACCGTGTGGCAGCAGCAGAAGGCCGGCTGGATCGTCATTGCGCACAGCGTTAGCCCGTGATGCCTGCGGCGCACTCCATGGCCGGGAAAAACCAGAATGCGGTCACGATCACAGGCGGCAAAATCGGCCGTTGCCGGCGCGCGCTGCTGGCGTGGTATAAGGCGAACTCGCGCGATCTGCCCTGGCGCCGCACCGGCGATCCCTACGCCATCTGGCTCTCGGAAATCATGCTCCAGCAAACGCGCGTCAACGCCGTTCTCGAGCACTACAAAATGTTCCTTGAGCGCTTCCCGAATATCGCAGCCCTGGCCGCGGCCTCCGAGGACGACGTCCTCGCCGCCTGGAGCGGGCTGGGCTACTACCGCCGCGCGCGCATGCTTCATCAATGTGCGCGCGAAATTGTCGCGCACCACGGTGGCCACTTTCCAAAAACCGCCGAAGCTTTACGCGCCCTGCCCGGCATCGGCCGTTACACCGCGGCCGCGATTGCCAGCATCGCATTCGGAGAACCGGTCGCGGTTGTGGATGGCAACGTAGAACGCGTGCTGCAACGATTAGGCGGCCGCGTCCTGACCGCGCAGCAAAGCTGGCAGCGCGCGCAAGAACTGCTCGCGCCATCACGCCCCGGCGATTTCAATCAGGCCATGATGGAACTGGGCGCGACGGTGTGCCTGCCCCGCGAACCGCGCTGCTTGATCTGTCCCATCCGCCAATGGTGTCTTGCGCAAGGCGAGGTCCGGCGGCCAAACGCCGCGCCCCACCAGCGGCGCAAGAAGATCTGGTGCGCCCTCGATCGTCGGGACGGCCATGTGCGCCTGGTGCGGCGTCCCCCAACCGCGTCTCTCATGGCCGGCATGTGGGAACTGCCACAATGGACCGAACTCCCGCACATCGCGGCCCGCGACGCCCAATGGCGAACGTTCCGCCATTCCATCACCG
>Ga0074046_10005163_pt1 | contig 10482 bp, 7 predicted proteins | sample BogForMeECP23OM3_FD_94441 | JGI IMG/M metagenome (GOLD analysis project Ga0074046, IMG submission 94441) | Bog forest soil microbial communities from Calvert Island, British Columbia, Canada - Bog Forest MetaG ECP23OM3 | ecosystem: Environmental > Terrestrial > Soil > Wetlands ...
GTTGATGGTGGAGGACGCGGAGTTGGTGTGCAGCGTCCCGAAGGTCAGGTGGCCGGTTTCCGCGATGCGCAGCGCCGACTCGATGGTTTCGAGGTCGCGCATTTCGCCGATGAGCACGACGTCCGGGTCTTCACGAAGAGCGGCACGCAGGGCGTCGCTGAAGCTCTTGGTGTCGGAGTGCAATTCGCGCTGGTTGACCACGCAGTTCTTGTTCATGTGCACGAACTCGATGGGGTCTTCGATGGTAAGGATGTGTTCGTGGCGTTCGGTATTGATCTTGTCGATCATGGCGGCCAGGGTGGTGGACTTACCCGAACCGGTCGGCCCGGTCACCAGCACCAGCCCGCGCGGTTTGTCGCACATCTTGCTGACCACCGGAGGCAGGCCCAACTGGCTGAACGATTTGATCTCAAAAGGGATGAGACGGAAGACGCAAGCCGTAGCGCCGCGTTGGTTGAAGATGTTGGAACGGAAGCGCGCCAGCCCTTTCAAGCCGAAGGAGAAATCCAGTTCGAGACTTTCTTCGAAACGGTGCTTCTGCGAATCGGTCATCACACTGTAGGCCAGTTGTTTGGTCTCAGCGGGGGTCAACTGGGGCAGGTCGAGGGGCACCAGATGTCCGTGCACGCGGATTTGGGGCGGAGAGTTGGTGGTGATGTGGAGGTCGCTGCCATTCATCTCCAGCATGCGGCGGAGCAGATCGCTGAGTGAGAGTGCCATAATTTTCTATCTTTCCTTCTGCCGTTTTTAGTGGATCGTCTCGCGAGCCACTTCTTCGAGCGTGGTCCAGCCTTGTGCGACCTTGATCAGCCCGCTGCGGCGCAGGGTGATCATGCCGCGTTCAATCGCTTTCTTCTTGAGTTCAAGCGCAGAAGCGCCCACCAGAACCAGTTCCTTGATTTCATCGTCGACTTCCATCACTTCGTACAATCCGGTGCGCCCCTTGTAGCCGGTCTTGTTGCAGGTGGCGCAACCTTTACCCTTCATGACCTGCACGGTCTTGGCTTCTTCGGGGGTGAAACCTTCGTCGATCAGAGCCTGCACCGGCATTTCGACGGGCTCGGTGCAGTCTTTGCAAATTCGGCGGATCAGGCGCTGGGCGCAGATCAGATGCACAGACGTCGCCACCAGAAAGGGCTCGATGCCCATGTTCATGAGGCGTGTAATGGTTTCCGGAGCGCCGTTGGTGTGCAAAGTGGACAAGACGAGGTGGCCGGTGAGGGCGGCCTTGATGGCGATTTCGGCGGTTTCAAAGTCACGGATTTCGCCGACCAGAATGATGTTGGGGTCCTGGCGCAGGAAGGCGCGCAGGGCGGCGGCAAAATTCAGGCCGATCTGTTCCTTCATCTGCACCTGATTGACGCCACCCAGTTGGAACTCAACCGGGTCTTCGGCAGTCATGATGTTGGTATCGGGCTGGTTGAGCTGCGAGATCGAAGAATAAAGAGTGTTGGTTTTGCCCGATCCGGTCGGCCCGGTGACCAGCACCATGCCGTAGGGCTTGAGGATGGCCTTCTGGAACTTATCGAGTGACTCCTGCTCGAAGCCGAGCTTGGTCATGTCGAGACGGAGGTTTTCCTTGTCGAGCAGGCGGAGCACGATCTTCTCGCCCCAGAGAGTGGGCAGAGTAGAGACGCGGAAATCGAGTTGCTTTTTCTTTCCGGCAATCTGCATTTTCAGCATGATGCGGCCGTCTTGCGGCAGGCGCTTTTCGCTGATGTCGAGCTTGGCCATGATCTTGAGGCGGGAAGTGATGGCGTCCTTCAATTTCAGCGGCGGATTCATGATCAACTGCAGGACGCCGTCAATACGGAAGCGGACGCGGAACTCCTTTTCGTAGGGCTCCATGTGAATGTCACTGGCGCCGCGTTTCACAGCGTCGGTGAGCACCAGATTCACGAGCTTGACGATGGGAGCTTCGTCGGCGGCTTTCTCCAGTTCCTTGAGTTCAAGCTCCTGCTCTTCGGCCTGCACCTCGACATCGGTGCTTTCGCCAGTCTCGTTCATGGACTGCATGACCTGCTCGAGCTCGGCTTCCTTGGAAACGCCGTAGGCCTTTTCGATGCCCTCAAGGATGGAGCTTTCCGAGGCCACCACGGGCTCGATATTGAAGCCGGTCATGAACTTGATATCGTCCATGGCAAAGACGTTGGTGGGATCGACCATGGCGATGGTGAGCGAAGCGCCGACGCGGCTCAGAGGCAAAATCTGATAGCGTTTCGCGGTTTCGTAGGGAATCAGCTTGACGACGGCAGGGTCGATTTCAAAGTAAGAAAGATTAATGGCGGGCACGCCGTACTGGCGCGAGAGGAAGTTGGTGACATCCTCATCCGAAAGGAATCCCAACTTCACCAGCGCGGAGGCTAGCCGGGTGTGGGAATCCTTCTGGAGTTTGGTCGCCTGTTCCAACTGCTCTGGGGTAATGACCTTTTCTTTGACGAGCAGGTCGCCCAGCCGCTGAGACATATCTCTCCTGTAATCCGGCGAAATCCGGGGTCAATGCGAAGCCGCTGATTTCCAGGGGGATCAGCGAGTAGGCATTCGCACTGACACAAATTGTCAACCCAACAGGCATTCCGAAAAAGTAACTTAGGTACCTGTACTTTGCAGGGAACTGGGGATCTGCCCGGATTTGATGGGATTTCTGCGCGAAAATCCCGTTGTGACGAAGATCACAATCGGCGGAGCATGGTCTTTGGTGCGGGGATTGGGGGGGTGTTAGGAGACCTCCCAACCTGCGAACGCTGAATCCGCTCTAGAATGGGGGCGCTCCGTAGGCCAACCTGCGCACGCCATGACGGAAACCCAACACGACGCGATCCGCGCTTACTATGACACGCTGTTTTCCGCCTGGGGACGCCAGCACTGGTGGCCAGCGCAATCGCGCTTTGAGGTGATTGTCGGGGCGTACTTAACGCAGAACACGGCGTGGACAAACGTGGAGAAGGCGTTGGGCAACCTTCGCCGGGCACGGCTTCTGACGATTCGCGGAATCCGCCGCACTCCTCAAACTCAGCTTGAACAATTGATCCGCCCGGCGGGTTACTTCCGGCAGAAGGCACAGCGGCTGAAAGTGTTTGTCCGCTTTCTCGATGAGCGTTACGGCAGGTCGTTGACGCGGATGTTCGCGCGGCCAACGGCGGAACTCCGCGACGAGTTGCTCGCTCTCAATGGTGTTGGGCCGGAGACTGCGGACTCGATTCTGTTGTATGCCGGCAATCATCCTGTCTTTGTTGTGGACGCATACACGCGGCGCATTCTGGAGCGGCACGAGATAGTTTCGAGCGCGGCCGACTATGACGAGATACGACAACTGTTCGAGCAGGCGCTGGGCGCGGCGCCTGCTGTGGAGAGCTTGTCACCGCCGAGACGCCGAGGACGCCGAGAAAATCCGAGGTCAAGTTCGAAACCTAGTGGGTCTTCGCATCGGCCTTCTGCCGTGAGTGAAGCTAGCCGTTCTCCGCTAGTTCAGGTATTCAACGAAATGCACGGACTGATCGTCGGCGTGGGTAAGAATTACTGTCTAAAGTCACAACCGCAGTGTGATACATGTCCTTTGCGGGAGTTCCTGCCTCCGGCAAAGTGAGACGGCGGGAGTGAAACCATGAAACGGCGGGTTTTTGTCCTAGCGACCGCAGCCTTTTGCGCGGGATTTGGGGCTGCGGCGCCGGAGCCATCGCTGCGTGAGGCTGCGCAAGGATGCGGGCTGCTTATCGGCGCCGCCGTGAGACCGGCTCAACTCTCGGAGGCGGCCTACGCGTCCACGCTGGCGCACGAGTTCAACATGCTGGAACCGGAAGACGCGCTTAAGTGGGAGGTGGTGCATCCGGAGCGGGCGGCTTTCGATTTCTCGCAAGCAGACCAGATTGCGGATTTCGCGACCCGGCACGACATGAAGGTTCGCGGGCACACGCTGGTCTGGCACCGGCAGAATCCAAAATGGTTGACCGAAGGAAACTACGCTTCCGGCGAGCTGGCCGAAATTCTGGAGAAACACATTAAGACTGTGGTCGGGCATTACCGGGGCAAGATCTTCGCGTGGGATGTGGTCAATGAGGCCTTCGACGAGTTGCGTCCGGGAACGCTGCGCAGCACGATCTGGCGGGATCAGCCGGGGATCGGACTGGCGGGAAATGGCAACTCCTATATTGAGCGTTGTTTCCGCTGGGCGCATGAAGCCGATCCGCAGGCTCTGCTGTTTTACAACGAGGCCGAGGCGGAAACCGTGAATCCCAAGTCGGACGCGATCTATGCCATGGTGCGCGATTTCCGGCAACGCGGCGTTCCTATTGATGGCGTGGGATTCCAGATGCACATTGCGAATCTGCACGCCGATGTCGTATCCATTACCGCCAATATCGAGCGCTTTACGACTCTGGGAGTGCAGGTCCACATCACCGAGATGGACGTGGCCCTGCCGGTGGATGCCGACGGTAATGCCCATGCTGAGGATCTGCAACGGCAGGCGGAGATCTATCGCCAAATCGCCTCCGCCTGTCTTGCTCATCGCGGTTGCACGGCGATCCAGACATGGGGTTTCACGGACAAGTATTCCTGGATCGGGTCGCACTCGAAGAGGACGCAAGGCGCGGCGCTGCTGTTGGATCGGGAGTATCGGGTCAAGCCGGCGTATCAGGCGCTGCGGAAGGCGCTGGAGACGGGGCGTTAGTGGTTAGCGAATTGAAGACTACTTTGGCGACTGGTAACTGCCGAGTTGCGCTCGGCTTGGACAGCCGAGGGCGGCTGTCCCTACGCGAGCAGACCTTCGCCGCCCTATAATGTGACCAAACCTTGACCGCGCCGAATCCAACTCGCGACGAAAACAAAACCTCCGGCCGCCGGAGGTTCGTCATCACGGTGGCGGTCGGGGCTTTTCTGCTGCTCGCCATTCTGGTATTGCAGGCCTCGTTCAATCTGAAGTTCATCAGCCCGGACAGCAATCAGGAGCTTCTGTTTTTTGCTGGACTGAGCGGATTGATTTTCCTGGCCTTCGTAGCGCTGACCTTCGTCCTTGGACGGAACCTGCTGAAACTCTATGCCGAACGGCGCCAAGGCGTGGCTGGTTCCAAGTTCCGTACGCGTCTGGTGGTGGTCAGCCTGTTGCTTTCGTTTTTGCCCGTGATTGCCATGTTCTGGTTTTCGTATGGGCTGATGAATCGCTCGATCGACAAATGGTTTTCGCAACCAGTCGAAGAAGTCCGCGCGGATACGGCAGCGATGTCGGCGCTGCTGTACGACTACGCGGGCCAGAATGCGACTTCGGAAGCACAAGCCATCGCCCAGACGGACGAATTTCAAAGAGCCTTTGCCAGCGGAAATTTCTCTGAAGCGACGGAAGAACTTCAGGAGCACATCCCGACGCTGCAAGGCGGATTCGTTCTGGCCATGGCACATGGCAGCGTGGCTGCCAGCCTGAACCCTCCAGCGCAGTGGGCGGACATGAAGGGCCGCTTCCCGTTGCAGCCGGCGCTGCGCGGGGAGCACCCCCATTTCCAGTGGGGCCAGACGGACTACCTGGTTGCAGCGGCGCCGCTCCATGACGGAGCTGTGATCGTCGCCATGCCCCTGCCACCGAAATTTGCGCAAACGGCCAAGCAGATTCAGGACAGCCAACAGCGCTACATCGAACTGGCCGCCAAACGAAAGCTGTTTCGGCGGACCTATATCGGATTTCTGCTGCTGTTGACAGTGGTAGTGCTGTTCGCCTCAACCTGGCTGGCGCTGCTACTTTCGAAGTTGGTCAACCGTCCGGTGGCAGCGCTGGCGGCGGGGACGGAGGCTATCTCCAAAGGGCAACTGGACTATCGCGTGGATATCCGCGCGACCGACGAACTGGCCGAACTGGTGCAGTCTTTCAACAGCATGGCGGAACAGCTGGAATCCAGCCGGCGGCAGATCGAAGCCTCCAGTCGCGATGTGGGCGCCGCTAACGAGGCGCTCGAAAGTCGGCGGCGGTACATCGAAACGGTTCTCGAAAGTCTTCCCACAGGAGTGATTTCGATTGATGCGGCGCGCCGCGTGACGCTGGCGAACGCCGCTTTCTCGCGAATGTTTTACCTCGATCGGAGCGAGTATGTGAGCCCGGCGACACTGGTGAACCTGCCGCTGCGGGAGGTGGTGCCCGCCGATGTACTCGCGGACCTCGAACCGCTGCTGCGACGGGCGGATCGCATGGGAATCACGGCCGCCAACATGGAACTGGCCTTGCCCCGGGCATTGCTGAATGTAGCCGTAACCGTCTCCGCGCTGAGCGAGGGACTGGGATACGTGCTGGTGTTCGAAGACCTGTCAGACCTGTTGCGGGCGCAGAAACAGGCAGCCTGGCGCGAGGTGGCACGCCGCGTGGCGCATGAGATCAAGAACCCGCTGACCCCGATCGCGCTTTCCGCGGAGCGCATTCATCGCCACCTGGCGCGCGGCGCGCCGCCCGATGCCGCTTCCCTGGAGGTGATCCGGACTTGCTCGGAGACCATCCGGAACGCGGTCGAAAGCGTGCGCGCACTGGTGGATGAATTCTCGGCGCTGGCGCGTTTCCCCGCGTCGCGCCCGCAACCCGCCAGCTTGAATCAATTGGTGGAGGGTGCGCTGCTCTTGTTCAATGGCCGGCTGGAGGGCATTCGGGTGCGCACGGAACTGGCACACGATCTGCCGGCAGTGATGGCCGATCCGGAAGCGATCAAGCGCGCGATCTCCAATCTGGTGGACAACGCGGCCGAAGCCATGCAAGACGCGATGCTGAAAGAGATCACGATTTCAACTTCGCTGGTGGCGAGCCACGATGCCGTCGAACTGGCAGTCTCCGACACGGGGCCGGGAGTTTCGCGCGACGTGAAGGAACGGCTGTTTTTGCCGTATTTTTCGACGAAACAACGCGGCACCGGGCTAGGACTGGCCATAGTGAGCAGAATTGTGGAAGACCATCGTGGTTCGATCCGGGTGGAAGAAAATAAACCGTTTGGCAGCCGGTTCGTGGTCGAGTTGCCTGTAGCGGCGGAAACCGTCAGCGCTCCGGCGGCGAGCTGACAGTCGATGGTTATACGGTTCGTATCAGGGTATCGCTTTAGCGATACCATACTTTCGGCGCAATTAAACCCCCCTTTAGGGGCTGGGCTGATCGGAATTCAGGTTTCGTCATAGCAGCCTGTGGCGAAACTCCAGTGCCCAATACCAGCGCCTAAACAGGCTGCGGAAAAATGAACCAAAGCAGTAATTTGCTCGTTTTGCGCAACGAAGTTTCAACGAGTTACGGTGCAATTTCTGGTGCGAAATGGCCCGATTTTACTCTGTTGGTTCATTTTTCCGCAGCCTGTGAAGGCGTGCCCTGATACGAAGCGTGATTTCATCACGGGCTGCTCGGCAGGTTAGCCATGGCACACATCCTCATCGTCGATGACGAAGCTGGTATCCGCGAATCTTTGCGGGGCATCCTTGAGGACGAGGGATACAAAACCAGCGCCAGCGCGAGCGGAGAAGACTGCCTGGAGTTATTGCGCAAGAGCAGCTTCGACCTGATTCTGCTGGATGTGTGGCTGACCGGGATCGACGGGCTGGAGGTGCTGGAGAAGATCCGCGAGATGGAGGATCCGCCCGAGGTCATCATGATTTCGGGCCACGGGACGATCGAGACGGCGGTGCGCGCTACCAAGCTGGGCGCCTACGATTTTGCGGAAAAACCGCTATCGCTCGACAAGACGTTGATCCTGGTGAAGAATGCGATCGACGCGCGGCGATTGCGGCATGAGAATCTCGACCTGCGCAAGCAATTGCAAACGAAGAGTGTGATTGTGGGCGACAGCGTACCCATGAAGGCGCTGCGCCAGCAGATTGCTTTGATGGCGCCCACCAACGGACGCGTGCTGATCTATGGCGAATCGGGCACGGGCAAAGAACTGGTCGCGCACGCGATCCACATGCAGAGCCTGCGCAAAGATGAAATGTTTGTCGAGATGAACTGCGCCGCGATCCCGGAAGACCTGATCGACAGCGAACTGTTCGGACATCGCAAGGCGTCGTTTCCGGGAGCTACCGCCGACAAGGAAGGCAAATTTCAGAAGGCCAATGGCGGAACTCTGTTTCTGGATGAAGTCGGCGACATGAGCCTGAAGACCCAGTCGAAAGTCCTGCGTACCCTGGAGCAACAGCGCTTTAACCCGGTGGGGAGCGACGATCCGGTTACCGTGGACGTGCGGGTGATTGCTTCCACGAACAAAGACCTGGAGGAAGAAATTGCCAAGGGGAACTTCCGCGAAGATCTTTTTTACCGTCTGAATGTGATTCCGTTCGTGGTGCCGCCGCTGCGCGAACGCAAGGAAGACATTCCGTTGTTTGCGCGGCATTTTCTGAAAGAATTTGCCTCGGCTTACGGCCGGCGTCCACGAGAGATCACCGATGATGCCATCGACGTCCTGATGCGGTATGCCTGGCCGGGGAATATCCGCGAACTGCGCAATGTGATCGAGCGCATCGTGATCATGAATCCCACCACCTCGCGATTTGAACGCAAGCATCTTCCGCCGCTGGTGCATCGCGACGGCAGCAGGCGCGTGCCGGGGACGGAAGGCTCGACGCTACACCAGGCGCGGGCGGCCTATGAGCGCGACTACATCCTCAAGAAGCTGGACGAGAATCATGGCAACGTCAGCCGCACTGCGGAAGTGCTGGGGCTGGAGCGCAGCCATCTGTATCGCAAGATGAAGAGTTTGGGGATCGCAGCGAAGGAGTAGGACTCGTCGTTCGCTATTCGCTGATCGCTATTCGCCGTGCTACAGGCGAACAGCGAACGACGAACAGCCGCCTCACCGCTTCAGCATGCGAATCTCAGTTCCGTTCTTGTGAAACTGGACTTCGTCCATCAACTGATTGATCAGGTAAATGCCACGGCCATGGCTGGAATAGATGTTTTCACCGTGGCAGGGGTTCGCGATCTGGGCGGGATCGAAGCCGGGGCCGGGATCGCGCACCACGATCAGCATGCCGCGTTGCTCGTCGCAGGCCACGTCGCATTCGATAACTTTTGAGGGATCGCTTTTCGCTCCATGCACGATGGCATTGGCCAGGGCTTCGGTCAGGGCGAGTTCGATGGCGTCTTCGCGTCCTTCAGCGCACTTCATTTCCCGCACTATCTTCATGACGTTGCGGACGACCGCCTCTAATGCATCGTGGTCGGCAGCGAGCGTCACGCTCAGCTTGAGACCAAGCTTGTCGGCATCGAAGTCAAAGGACTGTGACATCTGCTTAGAGGATGCGGAAGAAGGTTCCATAATCTCCAGCCTATCCTCTAGTTGAGATGCAGGAAGGCGCTGTCAGATTTTATGGATTCACGAGGCGAGATGCAAATTTTTTGGATTGGCGGGCAATTTTGGCCGATTACGGACTTCACGACTCTGGGTCAGGCGGGCCTCCTATTTGCTGCAATTGACGGCGCCAATCGAGTTCTTCCACAAAGGTTCGCGAGTCGCGCCAGCCGGCCTTGATCTTGACGAAGAGTTCGAGAAAGACTTTGGTCCCTACCATTTTCTCGATGTCGAGGCGGGCTGCGGTTCCGATCTTCTTGAGCATTTGGCCGCCTTTGCCCAGCAGGATGGCCTTCTGGCCGTCGCGTTCGCAATAAATCACGGCGGCAATTCGGGTCAGGCGCGGACTCTCTTCAAACTGCTCGATCAGGACGGAGACGGCGTGCGGCACTTCTTCATGGGTGTGCATGAGAACGTGCTCGCGGATCAACTCCGCTGCCATGAATCGCACTGGCTGGTCAGTGATCTGGTCTTCGGGAAAATAGCGCGGGCCGTTGGGCAGAGCCTTCAGGACGCAGGACAGCAATTCATCGAGTCCCTTCTTCTTTAGGGCGGAAATGGGCACGATCTCCTTGAAATCATGCAGCGTTTGGAACTGCGCCATCAGCGGGAGCAGTTTGCTCTTGTCGGCGAGGAGATCAATTTTGTTGAGCAACAGAAAGACCGGAGTGCCCGCCTTTTTCGCCAGGTCGAGAACGAAGCTGTCGTCGCGATCCCACGTCTTCTTTGCGTCGACAATCATCAGAATCAGTTCGCAGCCTTCCAGCGCCTCGCGCACCTCGGACATCATCTTGCGTCCCAGCGAGGAGCCGGACTGGTGAACTCCGGGCGTGTCGATGAGCACGATCTGCCCGGCCTCGCGTGACTTCAGCTTCGGGACATTGATGATTCCGAGAATGCGGTTGCGCGTGGTCTGAGGCTTTGGCGAAATGATGGCCAGCTTTTCGCCGACCAGCGCGTTCAGCAACGTGCTCTTGCCAGCGTTGGGACGGCCAAGAATGCAGACGAACCCCGAGTGGAAGGACATGAGGATAGGCTACTAGCTTCTGGCTGCTGGCGGCCAGCGGACATCTCAACCCCGAATGACATGAATCCGGACGCCAATTCTAAGGTGTTTCCAGGATCTATCCGTTGTATAGACCGGAGCATGGAGCGTAGTTCCAAGCGCCAGACAGGCACGGTCCCCCAA
>Ga0074046_10005165_pt1 | contig 10479 bp, 10 predicted proteins | sample BogForMeECP23OM3_FD_94441 | JGI IMG/M metagenome (GOLD analysis project Ga0074046, IMG submission 94441) | Bog forest soil microbial communities from Calvert Island, British Columbia, Canada - Bog Forest MetaG ECP23OM3 | ecosystem: Environmental > Terrestrial > Soil > Wetlands ...
CCTCAAGAGCGACGGGTTGTACCAGCAAACCCTTATGGGGTAAAGGTTTGCTCGATACAGCCTAATTTCTCAAACGAAACCAGGTGGTTGGGAATATGACAACTCGCAAACCAACTCCAGTAAAGGATTCGCAGAATCTGCATGAATATTTGCCATTAACCCTTATGCAGTCAATCTCTCCAGGCGGAAGGTGTCGCTTTTGAGAAGATCAGGTGACTTCGCCACAGGATATTCCATGATTGAAACCACCAAGGACGGGTCAGAAGGCGACGTTGAAAAGATGTCTTGGCTGGGAAAATCCACCAAGTTCCCGTTAGAGTGGCTATTTAAAGGGTAAAAACCACATTTTAAGACTCTAGAATAACCAATCTAAAGCACTCGTTCCTTGCGTAGTCAAGCTTTAGCGTGGCCCGACCCTGAACCCCGAAAAGTAGCCGTATCTTCCAAATAGCGCACTCTCAATAAGACCATATTTGTCGTCCTGGCGGAAGCTGGGATCCATTTTAAAGGATTCGCCATGCAGCACGTATCCTTGCGTAAGCAAAGGAGAACTTTCCCAACAGAGACTTACACTTTATTCCTTCCTTCCTTGGCTTTCCTCTCCCAGTAACAATAAATTCCCAGCCCATCCATCCCGGTTTCGTAACACCGGTTGCATGAAATGCATTTGGCTTTGCCTGCATCTCCGACCTTCCACCGTTTGATGAGGTTGGGTTCGCGAATGAGCGGGCGGGATATGGCAATGTAATCCGCCTGCTTAGACTTCAGAATTTCTTCTATTACGGGCAGTGATCGTATGCCCCCGGTCGCCATGACGGGAACATTGACCGATTCCTTGATATACTGGGCGAAGTCGGCAAGGTAGGCCTCCTCCTCCGGTTTGGTTATCAGTTTCTTGGTGCAATGTTTGTCCTCAGGCGAAATCGAGCAGCAGGCACTCACCTGGATGGCATCGATGCCGTCACTGACCAGGCGTTTTGCAATTTCCGCCGATGCGGGGAGTTCAAGGCCGTTTCCTACAAAATCCTCAGCACTTAGCTTGAACATAACTGGGTAGTCTTTTCCCACCGCTCCCCTGATCGCTTCGAGAACCTCTCCAACCACGCGGTAGCGGTTCTGAGGGCTGCCACCGTACATGTCGCCGCGCCTGTTCCATGCAGGGGAAAGGAACTGGTTGATTCCATAGCCATGGGCGCCGTGAATCTGGATACCGTCGAAGCCACACTTGCGAGACCGGGAAGCCGCGGCGGCATGCGCCTCCACGAACAACCTGATATCCTCCCTGGTCATCTCCTTGGGAACCTTGTCATCCTTGGAATAGGGGATTGCCGAAGGACCCCACAATTCATCACCTTCCCGGAAGAAGATCTTCCAGTTGGCGTGAGCCAGGACGTGTACCAGTTGAGCGGCTATCCTGCCTCCTTCCCCGTGTACCGTGTCGACGAGTTTTTTGAGCCCTTCCGCCTGCGCGTCTTCGTAGTTGCCCACCATGTATGGCAGTCCCTGGCCGTTGGTCATGATGTACTGGTAGCCGGTCAGGATGAGCCCGATGTCACCCTTGGCAAGTTCCCCGTAAAACTCCAGGGCACGGTCCGTCACATAACCCCTGGTATCACCGACGCCGCTCCAGGTTGAAGATCTGACTGCACGGTTGGGCAGTTCCAGGGATTTGATCCAGGTTTTTTCAAACAGTGGATGGTTGTCCGCTGCGCCCAGCACCGGTCCGGCAACTACGGCTGCCGTTGCCGCAAGCCCGGTTTTCAGAAATGTTCGGCGTGAGATCCTGTCGTTCGTGTTATCCATGGTCATTCGCTCCTCGCTGTCTGTATCGAAAAGTTTTTGGAAATGAGGCCGCTCCGGATTGAACACTTCCGGAGTGACCCCGCAAGGATGCCGCATATGGATGTCTCAGCCTCCTTTGCTTTGTGAGAGAATTCATGGCTATACAAATACTGAACGTCTCGTTTGGCCAGGATTTCGGGCTGGTATTTTTCAATCCAGGCTGAAGCAATCAAAAGCGCCTTTTTCAATTTCGCTTTTGACCAGGAACCTTTCAAAACTCTTGTTCTCCAGTCTTGGAGCTGGTGGCCGTAAAATACCGCCATGCCCGGATATCTTGTGCCGGGATTAATGGCCAGCACTGTTTGCGGATTGCTTTTCATGCTGTTGGATTAAAAAATTAAACAGGGCGCCTCGGCCGGTTCTGATTTTATCGTGGGGAATTTCCATGACCCGGCCCAAAGTCTCTCTGCGATATGAACTTACCAACGGCCACCCCAAAATGATTACCGACCGACGCTACTCCACCCGCTGTACTAGATTGACTTCGAGCTCCCCATCCAGCAGTCCGGCAATTGCCTTCGTGAGCTTCTGAAAGTGCGGACTCGCCGCATGTTTTTCGAGGGCGTCCTTGCTCTTCCACCATTCGTAGAAATAAAAACGCCCGGAAGTATCGGATGCATACAGCTCATACACCTTGCATCCCGGTTCTGCATGAGTCGGGGCTAAGATTGCCTGCAAGGCCTTCCTCAATTCCTCTTCTTTTCCTTTGCGGGCAGTCGCCCGCGCGATGATACGTACTTCCGGCATGCGGTTCTCCTTCCTTGTCGTTGCATAGATATCGGGTCGCGGCATTTGCGATGCTCTGACAAATGTAATTCGGGCTAAGCTTGATGAGCCACTACGTTTATGGGCAGCGATCAAGCGGTGTGATAGCGATCCAGCCAATGGGCATAAGGCGCGGGAAGAACCCAGGCGGCCCGATCCACGCTCAGCTCACGGGCCGCGAGATAGGGCCAATGAGGGTTTGCCAGTAGAGGACGGCCCAGCATTACCACGTTGACCTTGCCATCGCGAATGAGGCTGTCAGCCTGTCCCGGCTCGCTGATAAACCAACTCGTTGCTGTCGGCAGGCCGGTTTCTTGGCGAACTCGTGCTGCGACAGGAGCCAGGAAAGCAGGTCCCCAGGGAATTAGGGGCGCCGGCGTCGAAAATCCAACGCCTACGTCGATGAAGTCGAGTCCCATTGTTTTGAAGCGCTTGATCAGTTCGATCGATTGATCGAGGGTCTCTTCGTCCCGGCCGTCAAACTCGATCACGCCAAGGCGCGCGGTTAGAGGAAGATGATCCGGCCACACCTTCCGAACTGCTGCCAAGGTCTCAATCAGGAAACGGCTGCGGTTCTCAAAACTGCCCCCATATTCGTCCTGGCGGTGGTTGGAATGATCGGAAAGGAAGCTCTGTGCCAAGTAGCCATGCGCAAAATGCAGAACCAGCCACTCGAACCCCGCCGCGACAGCGCGCTTGGCAGCAGAGACAAAATCCTCACGGACACGGGCGATATCCGTTATCGTCATCGCGCGCGGTACTCGTGGGAGGTTGGCTCCGAACGCGATGGCGGAAGGCCCGATCGTTTCCCAGCCGCGCGGATCGCCTTCGGGGATATGGTCGTCGCCCTCCCATGGGCGATTGGCGCTTGCTTTGCGTCCGGCATGACCGATCTGAATGCCTGGCACCGCTCCCGCAGCCTTGATAGCGCGAACCACTGGCGCAAAGGCCTCGGCTTGGGTGTCATTCCATAGGCCCGCACAGCCCGGAGTAATCCGCCCTTCCGGAGAAACCGCGGTGGCTTCGGCGATCACAAGCCCCGAACCGCCACGCGCGAGGCCGGAGAGATGGACTTGGTGCCATTCATTGACGATACCGTCATTCGCGGAATATTGGCACATCGGCGACACGGCGATACGATTCTTGAGGGTAACGCCCTTGAGAGAGAACGGCTGGAACAAGGATGTCATAGTTGCTTCTTTCTCGAGCCAGCCCCAGGGTTGGCTCGTCATAAGGTTCTATTGGACGATAGTACTATTAAACGGTGAGCGAAGCCGATGTAGCCACGCAAACCAATTTCTTGTTTACAAACTCTTGGATGCCGAGATCGGAGAGTTCTTTCCCGTATCCCGACCGCTTGATTCCGCCAAAGGGCAGTTCTGGAGCGCTGATAAAGGGATAATTGACAAAGACCATACCGGTCTCGATTCGACTCGCGATCCTCTTGCCGTGCTCAACGTCGGCCGTATAGACCGATCCGCCCAGGCCAAAGGGAGAGTTATTGGTTATGGCAATCGCCTCATCCTCATCTTTTGCTGGGAAGAAGAGAGCCACCGGACCGAAGAACTCCTGACGGAAGGCGGGATTATCGGGCGTGACATTGGTGAGGATCGTCGGCTGCATAAACGCGCCTTGATGGCGGATACGATCGCCTCCTGCGAACACTCGCGCGCCATGAGCAACAGCTTCGCGGACCTGCCTTAGCAGGAGGGTCAGTGCGGTCTCGGACGCCAATGGACCCAGCGTAGTTCTCTCATCCAATGGATCGCCAGGCTTCAGCTGCGCTAGTGCGTCACGAAACGCATTGAGGAACTGTTCTGCCCGCGACCCCACCACGATGAAGCGTTTAGCGCCGATGCAGGTTTGCCCTACATTGCCAATGCGCCCCAAAACGGCCATCTTGACGGCGAACTCAAGATCGCAATCCTCCAAGACGATGAACGCATCGCTTCCACCCAGTTCCATCGTCGATCTCTTCAGATTTTTGCCGGCGCGAGATGCCAACGATTCACCCGCCTGCTCCGATCCAGTAAGAGCAACGCCTTTGGTACGCGGATCATCCAGCAAACTTCCGACCTGATCGCTTGAAATAAAGAGATTCGTGTAGGTGCCGCATGGCGCTCCGGCATCCGTAAAAAGTTGCTGGAAAGCGAGAGCACATTGCGGCACGCTTGACGAGTGCTTTACCAGAAGGACGTTGCCGGCCATCAGATTCGGAGCGGCAAACCGCGCAAGTTGGTAGTAGGGAAAGTTCCACGGCTGAACACCGATCAATACCCCAAGCGGAGAGAATTCGAGGTGTGCATCTCCCATCGGTGTGTCGATGGCCTGCGGCGCAAGAAACGCCTCGGCGCGGTCGGCAAAGTACTGGAGAATCGCAGCGCTCATCTCTGCCTCGTCGCGGCCTTCCGAGATCCTCTTCCCCATTTCAATGGCTGCAAGGCGAGCCAGGCTTTCTTTTCGTTCCAACATCAGAGACGCGACCCGGCTCACGACCTTGGCACGGTCCCGGAAAGCTGCTTTGGACCAGATGTGTTGAAATGTGCTGTCAGCCTTTGCCAGCGCGCTTTCCACCTCCGCATCGGTATGCTGGTCGAAAGTTTGCAGCAACTCGCCGTTAAATGGATTAATGCTTTGATATGCCATGCTGAACTCCTTGTTCTTGCGTTGTTCTCCTCTTGTCGTTGATTTTCCTCTCCGCTTGATGTTTTCGAATCGTCCTCGTCACAATCCGAATCCATTCGGTCTTTCCCACGTCTGCACACCTATCCCAATCAATGGTACGAGCGGAGCTGTTACCGCTGGCTCGCGAAATACTCGGAAAGAGAAGGTGCCTTGGGAGACCAACCGAGTCGCCGCGCATTGGCCGCACTGACCAGGCTGTTTGAGGTCACGCCGTAACGGCCGGCATCGCCGTATTGCCGTGTCACATCCGCTACGCTCAGACTGACTGTTTTATCGCCGAGCCCAAGAGAGCGGCTGATCATCTCCGCAATTTCTTTGAAGGATGCGTCGCCATTTTCGGCGAAATAGAAGGAACCTCCTGGAGCCTTCTCCAGCGCGAGCAGATATAGATCCACCAGGTCATCAATGTGTACGTTCGAGTAGCGATTGAGGCCTTTCCCGAAATAGACGCCCGCTCCCAATTGCCTGGAGAGTGCAATGAGTTTCGGGACTTGATCGCTGTCCGGCTGTAATCCTCGCCCCTTTCCATAGATCATGGAAGGACAGATAACGATGGAGCGAATCCCTTTATCGATGGCTGCCGCACGAACAAAGCGATTCATCGCCACGCGGGGCCGACGGAATGGGACTGGTTCGAAGTAGGTGTCCTCGGTGAAAACGACAGAACTTGCATACTCCCCATCTGCGGAATCCGCAACTATGCCCGAACCCGTTGTGTAAATCAGTGTCTTTCCGCTGCGTTCGAGCGCTGCGACCAGGGTCACGACCGACCCTGGATGATCGGCGCTTGCAGCATGGATAACTGCATCCGCTTCCTGTGCGGCTCTCGTGAGTATTTCCGAGTCGTCTAAAGTGCCGACGGCCGGATCAATGCCGCGATCCTTCAGCAGAGGGACCTTCTCCTTGGACCTAACCAACCCTACTACCTGATAGCCTGAAGCGATAAGTCGTTCTGCGACCGAACCACCGATGTAGCCGGTCGCTCCTGTTACAAATACCTTCATATTCCATCTCCTTGTGATTGACTATGGGTACTTCTCTACGTGTTGCGGAGGGTTGTGAGCTCAATACGTGTAAGCGGCCACGCAACGTTAGCGCTTCTTGCCTGTAAGAGCGACGCCGTGTACTTCGTCTCGATTTGCACAAATGCTTTCGTCGCATCTGGACCAGAGAGCGCCAAATCCGGGTCCAAGCCATCCGCCAATCGTTCCATCTGCATGTTGAACCAAGGCAACAGATGAAAGACGTTTAGTGACGCTTCCGGAGAAGGTGCCTCCTTCATTGCGCCTGCTAACAAGCACGAGGGTGTAAGAGGATTTGCAATTAAAGGCCTGCCGAGACCAACCATATCCAGGTCACCGCCCTCGAGAGCAGCTACCATTCCTTCGGCGCTGCGGAAATTCCCGGTAACCATCACCGGCATCTGGGCCACATCACGAACCGCTCTGGCAAATTCAACGAAGTAAGCTTCTCGCTTGACCGTGCTTTCCGGGCGCTTGTCCTCTCCTTCTTCCTTGACAGTTAGGCCAACGAGCTTCGGTTGTTCGAGAGAGCCGCCGGAAAGTTCCAAGAGGTCAAGGGAACTGTGATTAAGCATTTGTGTCAGTGCAATGCACTCGGAGTGAATAAATCCGCCCTTCTGAAAATCGGATGAATTGAGCTTGATCCCGATCGGGAAATCATCCCCAACAGCCTCTCGAACAGCCGCAATTACCGCAAGCAGTAGCCGTGCGCGGTTTTCCAGCGAACCGCCCCATTTGTCGGTACGTCGATTCGACAAGGGACTCAAGAACTGTGAGAGCAGGTAGCCATGCGCGGCGTGCAGTTCTACGCCGGTGAAACCTGTCGCACAAGTTTGCTTTGCCGCGAAAGCGAACTGCTCGATGACTTGGGCGATATCTGCTTCCGTCATCTCCCGTGGCGGGGCAAAGGTAAGCCCGGCTCCTCGCGGCACCGCAATTTCAATGCTGGATGGTGCGAGCGGAGACTGATTTATGGCATCCGAAACTTGCCGTCCGGTATGGCTCAATTGCAACCAGAAATGAGCGCCTCCAGCCATACCGGCTTTTGCAAGTGATTTGAGAGCGTCCATCCCACTTTCGTCATCGATAACAACGTTCCCTGGCCGCTCCAGATGCCAGCGGTCCACCTGCACATTACCAGACAACAACAGGCCCGCGCCTGAGTCCGCCCATCGCCGATAGAGGGTTTCAAGCCGTGGCGTTGAATGATTGCCCGCATCAGCTAAGCCTTCGCTCATGGCGGCTTTCGCAAGGCGATTGCCTATCGTTGCTCCGCAGGGTAGGACGATAGGTTTTGAAAGAGGATTAGGCATTTGCACCCTTCGCTACAAGAAATAAAGTGTGTGTTCCAGTATTATCACCAACACGATAACTATCGTTGCCGAATGTACGATAATATGCGTTATCGTGGGGAGACATGTTTATGTTTAATATTTTGTCTTTTAAATAACGTACATATCCATTGATACTCATATAATCTCTACCTTAATTCCATAGAAATAGTACGTTAACTGTTGCACCGATTGGCTACTTACAACCATTGTTTCTCAAGTCTCCAAGATATAACTTACGTCGTTGAGCGTACTCTTTCTCAATGACGCTTTGGCAACGACGCGCTCTGGCGTCTTTGAACAACCATTTGTGAGAGTCAATATAAGCTTGGCGTGTGAGCTAGTGTTAGGACAAATCGATAATGTTTAGGTACATATTATGGCTTGTTCCTGAATATGGAAGGAAACTAGCGTTAGGTTAGGACAAATCGATAATATTCAGGTATATATTATGGCTTGTTCCTGAATATGGAAGGAGTAACCGAGGAATACTTTCTAAAATACCGAGCAAAATATGAGGGATCTTCGAAGTTGAGGTGGTACGCAATCTCGGATACGGACATGTCCGAGTGACGGAGAAGTCGTTTTGCCTCGATGAGAATCCGGCTTCTGATAATCTCGCCTGCCGATCTATTGATGGTTCTGCGAACCGATTCGCAAAGGTGGTTGGGTGTAACGCCCAGTAGTTCGGCATAATCCGTTATCGATGCATTGATTAGAAAATTCGCCTCCACGAGAGACAAAAAACGCCGCGTCAGAGGAGCTCCTTTCCCCTCTAGAGGTGCAAGACCCTGCTCGTTGGCAATCCGGAGGGATTCTATCAGCCATAGCTTCAGATAAGACCGCAGGGCTTCATCCCGGTTTAATCTGGGAGTTGAATGCTCGCTCTCCATCATCATTCCCAAAAAACGGAATTTATCAAGCTGTTCTCCATTCAAATGGATTACCGGACTTCCTCCTATGGTGACAAAAATGAACAATTCGGGAGGAAAGCTGGAACGACTTGCGTTTGAAACCATAAACCCCGTTGTGAAGCGAAGGGTCAGGCCGGACGCCTTAAGTGATTTATCCCAAGAATGAACGCAGCCCGGGGGAAGGAAAAGCAACTGGGGCGTGGATATCTGATAATCAACAAAATCAATGGAAATAAATCCGCCCCCTGAGTAAAGGAGGAAAGATTCATAGAAATCATGGCGATGGGACGCGACAATATTCCTTTTTGCTTTGTCGAAGGCAGCCTCGAGCGTCAACACCTCGAAAGAGGGCATGTCGTCCCGAATCGCCACGTCCTGAATACCGTAAACAGGGATTTCTTTCAGTTTCATGCAAAAACTATAAAAATTTAACCCTATTTTATCAATACCTTTTTAAAAAACATCGGGATTGGGGCCGCTATCCCATTTAGGCCCGACGGGAACGTACATTGAGAGGTGTGCAATTCACGGATGTTGGTAAGTCAGATACCTCCGGCAAAGCCGGAGGCCTGGTAAACCATGGACCGCTCAAAGCGGTTGTAAACCAATGGCCACCTTAAAAGGTGGCCACCATTAGAACATTTGCAGTTGGTCAAGGCGTTTGTCTTCGGCCTCTTGTTTCTTGATGTATTCCCGGATGGTCTTCTCGTCCGCAAATGGGGTCGGGCCGTTCGGGCCAAGGTAAGGCACTAAAGTCACATGAACTATTGTCAAAAATACGGCTCTTTCAGGCCTTAGAAGCATCTTTTTGGCATCAAAAATGACCGTCTAAGCGTAGTGGACGAGCACCTCGACCGGAAATCACGACAATACTTCTGGTTCAAAAGCGGCGGTTAAAATGTTCCGTACACTGGCCCTTTCTCGGCGAGCACCCGTCGTGTGAGCATTTTTGTGAAAGTTATTTCATCGCGTGCAATCAACCAAGTTTCCGGTGTGGATATCACCCCATCCGAGGTCTCCTCCGTGGTCTCAACCATTGGGGAGCCTTTGGGCAAGAAGATTGGGCAGGTTCAGTATGCTTTCGTCGGTTCGGGTAACCTGAGAACCGCATGGTCGAACACTTCCAGGGTTTTTATCAAAGGGAATCGTGCTTCCCGGATGATACGATTTAGGATCTTGTGTTTTGCTTAGTCTTTTGCTCGAAGGAAGAGCGAAGGTGGCGGTTGAGGATGAATCGGGAAATCCTGCCCAGCCTGGAGTGGTTGGAAGGAAGAGCGATAAGCAAGGAGAGCGACAGAAGAAAATAAAGTGTGATCCCGTTCAGGCGGGCCAACCGGTCGTTAATGGAGCTAGCGACCGATTTTTTTCATAAATAGAAATGAGAGGCCCATGGGTATGGGCTACTTCAGTCGGCTCACATGCCTGTGTGGGGGCTCTCCAAACAGCCGCTTGTACTCCCTGTTGAACTGCGTCGGGCTTTCATACCCCACCGCCAGTGCTACAATGGCAGCATCTTCATCCTCCACCAGCATCAAGCGCTGGGCTTCATATAAGCGCAACCGCTTCTGAAACTGCAAAGGGCTGAGGGTCGTAACCTCCCTGAAGTGCCGGTGGAAGGTGGAAGTCGCCATATTCACCTTCTTGGCTAGTTCATCAACCTGCAGAGGCTCTTTGTAATTATCCCTCAACCATGTGATGGTCCTGGCAATCTGGTTGCTTTGAGTGCCATGCGTGTTGACCATTCGCAAGCGCTCGCCCTGAGGTCCAATGAGCAGACGGTAATGAATCTCACGGATAATCATCGGCGCTAGAACCGGTATCTGTTCCGGCTTTTCGAGAAGCTCGGCTAGGCGCAGGAATGCATCCAGCACGTCAGGATCAACTGCTGCGACGGCCATTCCCTTGTAGGGACCATTTCCA
>Ga0074046_10005166_pt1 | contig 10478 bp, 2 predicted proteins | sample BogForMeECP23OM3_FD_94441 | JGI IMG/M metagenome (GOLD analysis project Ga0074046, IMG submission 94441) | Bog forest soil microbial communities from Calvert Island, British Columbia, Canada - Bog Forest MetaG ECP23OM3 | ecosystem: Environmental > Terrestrial > Soil > Wetlands ...
CAAATCGCGGAGTCGATCGGAATCGATATTCGAGCGCGATTGTTGGACAAGCGCCTTTCCGAAGCAGCATCAGAGCTTGGGCTCCAGCACTTTTCCGCTGCTCTTGAAAAAGCGATTCCGGCGACGATTTCAGAAGAAGATCTGTTGGAAGAGATATTGGTGACACTTGAGGAAAGCCTAGAAGAAGACCAAAAAGTTGAAATTGACTCTTCTGTGGTGTCGGGAAGCGTACAGGTTCTGAATTACCTATGGAGCTCTCGTGGCCAGCAGGCGGTATCTCTCGCTAAGAGATCTCCGCTAGTGGCGTCGGACAACACTGCAGTTCGGTGGAGTGAGAGTCGGCCGATGATGGCACCGGTTAGTACCTGGCATGAGGACGCCCGACCGTTTTATAACGCGTATCCGCCTCAGCGGATACTGTCGCCCATATATTGCGGTAACAACGGGTCGATTCCCGACGTTGTGCCGGCGCTTTTGGCTTGGCAGGTCGCCATTAATGACCCGCGCACAAGCAATGTTCCATCAGAGCTGAAGGAACGCCGGCTCGAAGCTCTCGTTGCCGACGACCAAGACGTTCAGGGGGTCATCGTATCTGGTGAGACTTTCAGTCAGATAGCCCTTCTTCAACCGGAGGTCATCAACCGTTGCCAGGAGGGAGACACCGAAGCTCGCGCCCTCTTGGGTCTGACTTTGCGGTATGTTGCCCGCCACGACCCGCTCTGGAAGCAGGTTCGCACCGTCATCGGGAAGCGCGCGGGCAAATCGGTGGACGTTCAAGTGCGCGGAGCGCTCTGGCTGGCAGACCTAAGAACCAGGGCGTGGGTGCCGACGCGAGGCGAAGACGGGAAGATCCAGAAGCTGCTCGCAACGGCTGATTCCTTGAAACCGTTGTTGGACCCAAAGTGGCTGGTCGGAAACAACGACGCCATTGAATTACTGAGTCGATTTTTCGGGTTCGACTTCTTAGATCTGTATCTACTAGGGAATATTCCCGACGCCCTAGAACGACAGGCTGTAAGAGAGGGCCTTGCCAAACTGGTGGAGATGGGAGGCGGAAATCAAAACTTCTATCGGGACTTAGTCGAAGAGGTCGAGGAGAAGCGAAGGCGGGAGCAGAACGTCCACCGTTGCCAGAGATTGGGCCAAGCTGTTCAAGAAGCAATTGAGTCGGCGCTGCAAGCGAGAAATGTGAACACAAAATTGATCGATGACGGCTTCGACTACGTGGTCAGCAAAGACCGCGGTGCTGACCTGAGTGAGGTCTCGCAGTGGTTCAAGGTCGGCGTTCACCGGCTGGAGGTCAAGGCCACTACAAGCGGTGAAATCAGGATGACACCCAAGCAGGCAATGACCGCTTCGGCTCATTCTGACCGCTATTCGTTGTGTGTGGTGGATTTGAGATCACTTCCGCAGGAGCGGTTAGATGCGACATGGACGGGCAGAGACGTCGAACCGCTTGCGCGAATCACCACTGACATCGGCGAGCAAATTCGTTTGACACACGCTCTCGTGGAAGCTGCACGTAGCAGGGAAATTGGCATTCGGAACCATGAGGCACTCCGATACGGAGTGCCGAATCAGATTTGGGAAGGTGGGTGCTCCATCGATCAGTGGGTCAGTAAGGTGTCCTTAGACGACCCCGCATAGAGAGATGCTAGGATCTCCCGCACCTTCTGCTGCTCCGGCCCCCATCGCCGGTCGACGCGAGTGATCGCCATAGCGGAATGCTTCTTTATCCAATAGCCTCTCGACGTTTTAATAGGACGCGGAGGAAATAAAACGTGTCCCGTCAGCGATCGCTTCGACAGGAAGTCTTGCGCAAGATCTGGGATTCTCAGGCACCGCACGAACTGTGGTCGATAATGCGCGCTTCTGCGGGAGCGCGCGACCCCGGATTGGTGAAGGAGTTGGAGAACGAAGCGGGCGCTTGCGAGGTCGTACAGCCGAAAGTTGCTGATCGGTTGCGAGAAATGGCAGACGCCATGCGGTCGATTCACGAATTGTTGCGTGAGTTTGCTGAAGTCAACGACATGGCAGCGCTTCTGAAATGGTATCAGCTCTCCCCGGTGTGCTTGTCGTCGGAGTTCTTCCCACTGGTCGATTCGTTCTTGAGTGATGCGGAGGCGGCCAACGATACTGTGCGCGTAGATTCCATTCGGCACGCCCTTGAAATCCGCACAAGACTGGTCAGCGTGGTGAAAGCCCTACCGACGATGAAGATTGCGGAGGAGATCGAACGCGAGCCGCTGCTGACCGATCCGGCATTCCACGATTTTCTCGAGACTCTCAGTCGTGCTTTGGTAGGTTCTGATGATAACGGGGCAGAGGGTGCGCGGCGCGCCGCGGAAGGTCTCGGCTACGCGACACGTCTGCATATAGCGCGCAAGAATCTCGAAGGACTGGAACCGCATGATGGCATGGTTCGTGTTCGGCTTCCCAGCTCCCCCGTCGCCGCTGAACTCTGGTTTTTGATCGACCGTGACACGGCTGAGCGCCTTAAGATGCTCGCTGACGGCGTGGCCTCCAAACGGATACCGCTTGATGAAGGGCTGAAAAGCGCAAATGCAATAGTCGGTTCGGCACTCGCCCCGGAATCGAGTGCAATGGTTACAGTCTATTCGACGGCTGCCTTTTGCGAGCATCTTCTTTGGACCGGGAGAACCGAGGTAGTCGCTCAAACGATCGACCTTTACAGGGGTCTACTGGATGGGGAAGCAGCGGCGGAAATCGAAATCGAAAGCCGTGCTACGTTCGTCTTGCGCTATGCGGGCGCGGTTGTTCGATCGTGGAGGCAACTGCCAGATTCCGATGCAGTTCTGAGCGATACCATTTCCAAGATTACGAGCGCCCTCTCGACTGTTAGTGAGGCCGTGTCACCTCGGCTCGTTCGAGATCTACATTTTGCCCGTGCGCGGCTGCTTGAGAATCTCGCGATTCACAATCGTGATCTGTATATCGCAGCGGAGAAGGACTATCGCGCTGGACTCGCCGTGAGAGCTGTCGCGCATGAAAGCGAAGCCCGGGGTCGTGCGCTCGGAGATCTGGCGAACACGATTGCGCGTGCTCACAGCGGGGATCTTGGTGAGTATGATGATCAGATTACAGAACTATTGGACGAAGCTCTCCGTCTTCTGTCGGCGGAAGATAGCACCCTTTCGAGGGCAACGGTTCTTACGAGTTATGCGGGGCATCTCATGGACCGACTGTCCGGCGATCCCGCGTCCGACATCGAGAAAGCCCTGGCGCTCGTCACGGAGGCAATAGCGAACCTCGAAGAGAAATTTCCGCCGGCTGAGCGTTCACCCTATGTAAAGCAAACATTAGCGGGGGCATATCTGAACCGCGGTAACGCTATCCGCGTCCGTGCTCGCGGAGATTTAGATGAGAATCTGACCGCGGCCCTGGAGTCCTATCGAGTTGCATTGGACATCGTGCGAGAGCAGAAGAACGACCAGCTCCTTGGAACGATTTTGATCAACATGGGGAGTGCCTGGGTGGACCGCTTTGATCTGAATCGCGACAAAGCGTATCTCCGCAACGCGGTTTATTCCTTCACGGATGCGGTTGATGCTTTACGGGAATTTCCGCGGGAGCGCGGCTATGTGCTGTTCCGTCGCGCATTGATCGCAACCTTAACCGAAGATGAAAGCGACCTCGATGATGCGTTGAAGGATGCCACGACGGCAGCGGACGTTCTCCGGCGCACCGGCGATTCTGAAACGTTTGCAGCAGCAAAGTCAGCCATCGGCATCCTCCTGAAGCTTCGATCGAAACAAACGGATTGCGATGATCTTGAGAAGGCTGCAATAGAGTTGGCCGAAGCGCATGAGATATTCGCGCAGTGCGGAGACAGTGGTCGCGCGATTGTCGCCGTCAGGCACTTGGCGGATGTCAGAATCGCTTTATACCGGTTGCGAGGCAGCGCGACAGACCTTGAAAAGGCAAAGGAGAGTCTGTCGAAGGCGTGCGAACACGTCGAGCAGCTGTGGGATCGCAGCGACTCGATGGAGTGGCGCGCTGAAGTGTCGGTGAGGTACGCGAGGATCTACGACGAGCGAGCCTGGTGCGAGGCCATGTGCGGTGCCGATCCTTTGCATGTCTTGCAGACGGCCTCGTTAAGTCGAGCTCGAGAGTTGGTCGCTCATGTCTCAGCAATGCAGCAACGTCGCGCTCATATGAGCTCTGAGGTGGCCTCTTACCTCGATCTGATGCGCGTCGAGCGCCAACGCGCCGAGATCTCCCGGTGGTCGGCAAACCGAAAGATTACGCCAGGGCAACATATAGCCGAGACGATTCGAGTGACCGAGGCGGAGCGCTTGCGACTACGCGATCGCATGTCGTTATTTCAGCAATCTGGCCATCTCTCGGTCGAGCAGACTGGTTCACGGATAGGGCAATTCTTGCAAATGAACGGAGCTGCGATCTTGTGCGATCTGATCGTGACCCGTTGGGGATCGCTCGCTATTGTCGCCGACGCGACGGAGACGAAGCTAGTCTGGCTACCAGATGTCAGCACAACCGCAATAGGACATTGGCTTGAAGGTGAGCACGGCGAAGCTGATTGGTTCGATCTAGTCCAAGCCTCTCGAGATGAACGTAGAACTAAACGCCTCGAATGGGCTGAAGCGATGGATCGAGTACTCTCGGAAGTTGGGGCTCGGATCGCTCGACCGATTATCGACGCTATGCCAGTCACTCAGGACAGACTTCTCTTTCTTTCTCCGGGATTTTTGACAGGAATTCCCATCCACGCGGCTCCATTAGAACGATCGGGCTCGCGAGTGTTCGAGGAATTCCGTGGCTTCGCCTATGTGCCCAGTCCAGCAATACTTCGGACTGGATTAGATGACTCGACTGTTCGAGGCCCTGCACTCTGTATTCTTTCAGATCCTGCCACGTTGCCCAGTGAAGAACTGACCTTTGCCCCAAGAGAGCTATCAGAAGTTGCCAGTGTTCTCGCCCGAAATGACATCTCAGTTACCGTTGTTGCAGCAATTGGTTCTGGGAGTGGTCGCGGTGTTTTTGAGAGTCGCGGAATTCCTATACCCAAAGAAGTTACGATATTAGAACTCACGCCGACGCAGGAATGGCTGCGGGAAAACATGAGTCGGTTCGCCCACATCTTTTACTCAGGGCATGGGGTGGGTGGTGAGGGTCCCGGTTCGGGCCTCATTCTCTCTGGCGCTGATGGGCCGCGCCTCTCAAACGAAGATGTGCTTGGAATGAGCGAAATGACGCTGCGGCCGTTGATATATCTAAGCGCGTGCGAGACAGCTCAGGAGGCCGGCGGAAGTATGGAGCTGTTCAGCTTCGCCTCCACCTTGGTGCGAAGCGGAGCTGGTTTCGTCATCGGTACGATGTGGAGCGTAACCGACGAGTGCAGTCACATGTTCACCGAAAGGTTTTATCGGTCGCTTGTCACGCCGACCGATGCACCAGTTGCTTTCTGCACCTCTCTTCAGAAGCTGATCTCCACTCGATCTGCCATGGGCACAGATTCGGCCGGTGTGCCCATGGATCATCCGATCTACTGGGCGGGATTTGTCCCAGTGCTGGGCGCCTGAGCACCGAAACGAATCGGGACAACTCGATCACCTTTCGGAGTGGGCGCGACCTGACCCGCTGCACGGGATGGGGACTTTTAGGCCAAGTCGAATACCTTCGTCGGTCAATATTGCCTTTGCCATCAATTGGGCCCATAGTTCGATTCGCCGCGATGCCGGATAGCGAATGCTTTACCGTCGGCTTCGCGCCGCTATCGTTGATCAGGCTATGCCGCTTCCAGGTGGACCCGCCGATAAGCTCGGTAACCGATACGAACTGTGGTGGACGGTTCTGCAGCTTGTCGAAATGATCCAGGGCGTGTCTGACGCAATCCGCATTGAGGACCCCCAAGCGGACAAGGCCGAATTCGTCGTCCAGCGCGGGTCTGAACGCGAGATGCACCAAGCCAAAACGGGAGACAAATGGACTCTCGCAAGAATGGCCGGAGACCGACTGCTGCAAGCTATTGGCGCGCACCTCGATGCGGCTAATGCTAAATTTGTTTTCGTTTCGAACAGCAGAGCGACCGAGCTCTCAGAACTTGCGGAACGGGCAAGCCACGCAGAATCATTGGAAGAGTTTCGAACGCAGTTCCTTGCCGCGCGCGAGCACGCGAAGAATTTTGAAACCCTGAAAGAGTCGTGGAGTTGTGACGCCGATACGGCATTCGAAAAACTTCGTCGGCTGCGGGTGCGCACTATCGATGAGAAAGGTATCGAGCAGCAGGTTCGATTGGGCATTCAAGCGTCGTTTCTCGCGAATCCAACGGATGTCACCGCCGAACTTCGGACATTGGCTCTGGACTCGGTTCACAGAACCATTACCCGCCAGAATCTTCTAGATAGTCTCAGTCAGCGCGGGTTCTTGCTTCGGCGGGTCAACCCGGCGATTGCTCCCGATGTAATTGCAGAGGTTACAAGAGGATATGTTGACGGAGCGCGAAGAAAGCTGATCGGTCATAAGATTATTCCAAGAGCAGCCACCCAAGCACTGCTCCAAAAGTTTGATGCCGGGATCAGCGACATGCTCGTGACCGGCAAGGCTGGTGCGGGCAAAACTGGGTGCGTGGTCGAATTCATAGAAGCCCTGCAAGCGCGCCACGTTCCCGTACTTGCGTTTCGCTTGGACCGTATAGAGCCCGTATTGACAACGCGGGCACTCGGAGAACGCCTCGGCCTAGAAGAGTCGCCAGCTCTTGTGCTCGCGGAGGCTGCGAAAGGAAATGAGGCCGCCTTGATAATCGATCAGCTTGATGCTGTTAGCACTATGTCAGGTCGAACGTCGGGCCTGTTTGAGGCAGTGGAGGGCCTGCTCAAGGAGGTTCGTGGACTGCGCGTTAGGGCATCACTACACGTACTCCTGATTTGCAGAGAATTCGACTGGACCAACGATCCCGAACTCAACCAACTCATGCCAGCCGAACAGGCAAAGGTAGAGGTCGCAGAATTCTCAGCCGGTGAAACGAACCAGATTCTCGCCGACGCAGGTTTCAATTTGTCTGTTTTTGGCAGATCCCAACTGGATATGCTGCGACTCCCCCAGAACCTCTCCTTGTTTCTAGATGCTGGTTTCGATCGCGGGGCGGCTCCAGCATTCGACAACAGCAAGCAGCTATTTGACAAATACTGGAACACAAAGCGCAGCGCCGTCGCGCGACGCGCTCAGGGAACGCCGGATCAATGGAGCGATACGATTGAGACGATGAGCCGAGAAATGACTCAAACGCAGCTGCTCTATGTCTCAAAGGAAAAGCTCGACGAGATTTCCAACCTCTATATCGATCAGATGGTTTCCGAAGGCGTTCTTGCTTTTGACGGGACGCGGTACGGATTCGGCCACGAAAGCTTCTTCGACTACGTCTTCGCCCGATCGTTCATCCGCCAGGACCAGCGTCTTGTTGCGTTTCTTAAAGACTCGGAGCAACACCTCTTCCGGCGAGCTCAAGTTCGGCAGGTACTCACATATCTCCGTGACGCTGACAGGAAGCGATACTGCGAGGAACTCGTCGGGTTGCTGGACGACGAACAAGTACGCATTCACCTCAAAGATCTAACGGTCGGGCTCCTAGCGAGCGTTTCGGATCCCTCTGCCGAGGAGTGGACGATTTTCACGAACCTGTTGCAGCCGATCTTCTTGAACGCGATCGAAGGAAGACGGAACTCGGACCGGTTCATCGACCTCGCATGGCGGCACTTCCAGGCTTCTTCAGTTTGGTTTGCGTACGCCGAGCAGCAAGGACTGATTCGCCAGTGGCTTGCTTCCGACAAGAATGGCGTGATCAACATGGCTTTTGAGTGTATTTGGGCACAGTTGCGCCAATTTCCGGACGCAATCGCGGAGTCGCTCCGTCCATACATCAAATGTGGTGGTGAATGGCCGCAGCGTCTCCGGGCCGTGAGCGAATGGGCTGACCACGCAAGTAGCCGCTCGCTGTTCGATCTGATTCTCCAGCTCATAGACCAGGGGACTCTTGATCAAGCGCGAGGGCCCATCGCGGTGAACAGCACTTTTTGGAGCATGTTTTATGACCTCTCCACGAGACGGCCAGAGTGGATCCCCGAAGTGATTGATCACTGGCTTCGACGGCGCTTGACCTTGAAGCGGGCAAGCGGAGAGGGCGTCGAGCACATTTTTGGCGCTGATCAATTTGCGGCCGAACCCTTCAAGAAGGCCAGCGAAGGTGCCCCAGCGGCCTACATTCAACACGTGCTGCCGACTGTTCTCGACATTTCAGACCTAGGCGCCCGACAAGGCCTGCCGCCAAGGCGAGATTCGGTCTGGCCAATCGTCATTCGATCTGAGCATCTTAATCCGGCGGGCGCATTTCTCGGCAGCCTTGTTGCGGCCCTATCGAAACTCGCGAAAGACGGGTCGGTCGACCTTAGCGACACTATCGGTCGCCTGCGCGAACGCGATACTTACGTCTCAAATTTTCTCTTGTTGAGTTTATACGCCGCAGGCGGCGAACGGTTTGCCGACGAAGCCGTTCTTCTGTTGTGCGATCAGCCTTGGCGATTCGAATGCGGGTATTCCGACAGCACTCGTTGGACCGCAACCGAGTTGATTCGTGCAGCATGTCCTCATTGTTCTGCGGCGAATAGAGCACGCCTTGAAGAGATCATCCTCAACTACACACCGAGCTTTGAGCGAACAAGAAGAGGGCTGCGGGCGAGGGGCCTCGCTAGGTATGGACTCCTTTCCGCGATTCCACAGGAACTACTCAGCCAGAAAGCAAAGCTGCAGTGCCAGGAATTGGAGCGCAAGTTTGGGGCGCCGCCCGAGGCGCCGCGCGGGATCGTTTCCGGGGTTGTACATTCGCCGATTCCCGAGAGAGCGGCGGACAAGATGAGCGACGAGCAATGGTTAGGGGCTATCAATAAGTACAATTCTGATAATCGCGAATATTCTTACAGCGACCACCTCAAGGGCGGCGCGTCTGAGTTGGCCGTGATGCTCAAGGGATCAGTAGAGAAGGACCCAAACCGCTTCGCGAACCTAGCTCTCCGACTGCCAGCCGGCACCAATCCCGTGTACTACGATCAGATTCTTGCTGGAATGAAGACGTCGACGAGTCACCTCAAATTTCAAGTGGTCAGAAAGGTGTACGCGGACCTTGCGAAAGAGTGCGGGATAGCAATCGCCGATTTGCTCGGGGGTATAGAAGATACGTTACCTGATGACGCAGTCAGAATCCTGGCTTCGTTGGCAACCGAGCATCCTGATCCTCAACAGGAAATGTGGCAGCAACAGGCAAACTCCAGCGATAGATTGTTCAGCGGCGACATTTATAACCATGGTATCAATACTACGCGCGGCCGCGCGGCGGAAGCCATTCGCGATCTGATCCTGAGAGATGCTGGCTATATAGAAGGTTTCCGCGAGACATTGAACCGAATGGTGCAAGACAAAAGCGCAGCCGTTCTGTCATGCGTTGCCTCGACCTTAAGGGCTGTAGCTGAACACGACAGCGATCTGGCTCTACAGCTGTTTCAGAAAATGGACATTCCAGACGACAGCCTGCTCGCGACGGTGCATGCGTACGAACTTATTCGCAGTGGGCTGCGCGAGCATTACGAAAAGTCACGTCCATACATCGCGCGAATGCTGCGATCGGACGACGCTGCCGTGTGTGAGAGTGGAGGTTGCTTGGCGGCAATCGCTGCGCTGGAACATGTTGAGGCCGCCGATCTCCGAGATCAAGCCACAGCCGGGAACGAGAGTGTAAGGATCGGCGTCGCCAGGGTAGCCGCCTCCAACCTTGCTTCTCCGATATGTCGTCAGTGGTGCGAGCAGCAGTTGATCATCATGTTCGACGACGAAAGTTCAAAGGTGCGTCAAGTTGCTGCAGAATGTTTTCGGCAGGTGGAGCGTGAACCCCTTGGAACCTATGAGTCGCTGATTAGTGCGTTCTGTAACAGCAAGGCATACGCGGAAGATTCATTTTCTATTTTGCATCTATTTGAGAACTCGCCTCATCGGCTTCCGGGTCTAACTTGCTTAATCTGTGAGAAATTCCTTTCGCGATTCGGCGATGAAGCAAGAGACATCCGAACATCTCGAATGGGCGACGCACCTACGGTGGCAAAGTTGGTCTTTCGGACCTACGACCAGCATCAGCGAGATGAATGGACCAAACGATCGCTCGATCTGATTGATCAGCTATGCCTCGAAGGTATCGGCGAGGCGCAAAAGCAAATGGCTGAGTTCGAGAGATAGGACGATGGTCGACTAGCCGTGGCGTGCCCCCCTAAAGCCCAACAGATTTGAGGTAGAGTCCGTCGACTAATGATCCGCCCCGCGAGCTCCCGCGTTTCCGTGCCCGCGGACCAGGTTTTGAGGAACCACAGCTGACCATCTGCGGATTTTCCTGGAGCGGCAATGATGATAGTTGGAGCAATCTGTTTACGTTGCAGGCTATAAGTCACAACTCAGTG
>Ga0074046_10005167_pt1 | contig 10477 bp, 6 predicted proteins | sample BogForMeECP23OM3_FD_94441 | JGI IMG/M metagenome (GOLD analysis project Ga0074046, IMG submission 94441) | Bog forest soil microbial communities from Calvert Island, British Columbia, Canada - Bog Forest MetaG ECP23OM3 | ecosystem: Environmental > Terrestrial > Soil > Wetlands ...
AAGCTGTGGTCCGTGTCGGCCGAAAGCAGCGTGATGTGCGTGGGCGTGGGCTGTTTGGCATCGCTGACCGGAACATGCAGCTCGTTGGCAGTTATGAACGCCTGTTGCGGATATTGAAACTCCCACCAGAACTGATGCCCAACCGCCGTTACCTCGATGGCGTTCGGAGGAAAACGGGCATCCTCGACCGCGTGAATGACGCGTGCCGTCGCCAGGAACAGCACCACCACGATGAGGACCGGAATGACCGTCCATGCGAGTTCCATCTGATTGCTGCCATAAATCTGCGGAGGCTCGCGTCCGTCGTCGGAGGCGCGCCGTCGGAACTTGACCACTGAATACGCCAGCAGACTGAACACCACGATAAAGATGGCAGCACAGACTTCCAGAACGAAAAGTGAGAGGTGGTAAACCGAATCGGCCGGCGTGGAAGCTGGGGTAAAGATGTTCGGAATGGCCGGATTTGCGCTCGGCGCTGCAACTGCGGCCTTCGCCACGCTCAGGCACAGAGCGGCGATGCGATACACTGACGTTCCCAGTCGACGGTTGAAACTCAAAGCACCTGCTCCAAAATCTCAACAGCGAAAGCCTACAACTGTAGGGTTCAGACGTTGGTTGTCCTGCGAGCGCCGAAAAAACTGGTCCCCCACACAGCGGAATCGTGCTCACTCTGCGGTGACGGGATGATTGCGCCTGCGGGACGATTTGTCAAGAGCTTTGCGAGCATGATTGCAGTTGTGTGAATGTCCGATCTCTCTTCTAGGATTTTGCGGTCCTGTGCAGCAACTGCTTGAGCACCTCGAAGTCGATCTTGTCCGGGCTTCTAAAGCGAACGCAGCTCTTGCCGATGCTGGCGGCGGAAAATTTGTCTCGGAAATCCTCCACCACACCTGCCTTCTGCACATAGAGGGCAATGTATTGCTTCTGGCTTGCGAACGATACTTCCAGAACCCCGTTGCGCTTGTAGCCCGGCATGCCGTACTCGATACACTCCTCATACCCAACGAGATTCTGCTTGCAAAGCGTTCGCAGCTTCTTGATCGCCGCCTGCCGTTCGGCAGGCACTTCCGCGATGTAGGCCGGTACATCGGTTGCCTGACTCTTCATGGCCATCGCTCCTCGGTGCATTAGTCTACCTGACCGGCTCGCAAGGAGGATTCGTCCGGCCAAACAAGCCAAAGTCGAGTAAGCCAAGCTGCGGTGAAAGAAGGATTGGACAACGCCCAGCGGATAGTGGATAGATGCAAGCTCACCCCGTAGCTAAGACGGCGGACAACCCCGCCCGAAGTGCTCGGCGAGGGGGCGGGGACGGAGAGGCTTTCACGCGAACGGACTTGTAGGTCGGCGTGAGTTCCATTTCGGGAAGACTTTACAATTCTTTACAAAAAATCCTGTGACGTTTTTTGGTCAAATTGCGTTTATTCTTGTGGGCTGGTTGTCGCGGTTTATCTCAAGGCGGCGCAGCAACTTACCGGCAATTGGCTGCTGGGCTATCAGCTCTACCCACCCGTTCCTCCCACCGTCAGCCCGTCGAGGGCTTACCCTTGTCCCCTCCGGTCTTGACGGTGTACTCCTGCTGTTGAACCGAGGCCCACTTGGCGTGCTCCTGCGACACCAGTGACTCGATGCGTTCGGCCAGCAGGGCGTGGGGATCAGGGGAGTCCTGGTATGGGGCAGCCTTGGCAAGGTAAGTGTACTTCTCGTGTTTCAAGCCTTCGCAGGTTGAGCGATAAGTAATCCAGTTCTGCTGATACTGATTGAGCTGGAGAACTCCCTCAAGGATAGTGATCAGTACGCCAAGGCCACCGATAAGCAAGCTTACAGCGTGGCGGGACCCACTTCCCGCCGAGATATTCAGTGCGGAGAGGAAGGGAATGCTGGCAGCGGCGATGATCTCGACGACCTTGATACGCCTATAGGTCGCCTGGTACTGAGTACTCTTGCGGTCATACCACTGGAGTTGATCTTCCAGCCTGTCCCACGTGGGGTCGGTATCCCTAGACGGTACCTCGTACTTGGGTACCGCGGGCGAGTTGCTCATAGCAGCTCCTCCCGTTCTTAACCCATAGACATACGGTTTAAGGAGACATCATAGCTGGCATTGTTTCGGAGGGGAACAACAATAATTTCCCCGCTGTATAAGCCTCACCAAACCCGGCACTGCGGATTGTGAACCATCGGCTGGCCGTCCTTGCAGCCGAAGGCCTGCTGAAACTCAGGCATGTTGGAGAGAGGACGATTCACCCGGAACTGCGCCAACGAGTGGGGGTTACTTACGACCTGGGACCGCGCCGCCTCGGGGCGTACATCCTCGCACCAGCTAAAGGCGTAGGCGAGGAAGAATCGTTGCCTTGCGGTCAGGCCGTCGGCCTCGGGCGTGTCCAGCGACTTACCTTGCGCTTTGTATTGCTTCTCCAACGCAAGCATCGCTAAGTGGATGCCACCGTTGTCGGCGGTATCTTCGCCGGCAGTGAGGTTGCCGTTCTGCTTCACGCCGTACTCAGGAATTTCCTGTGAATACTGGTCAACGATGCACTTGTCCTTCTCGTCGTAACGCTTGGCGTCCTCGGGCGTCCACCAATCTCGCAGATTGCCTTGGGCGTCGAACTTGCGTCCCTGATCGTCGAATCCATGGATGGTTTCATGACCGATAACCATTCCAATGGCGCCGAAGTTTGAGGCGTCATCCTGGTTACCGAAATTCGGAAGCTGCATGATTCCGGCGGGGAAGTTGATGGTATTCATCTGCGGATCTTCGTAAGCGTTAATGGTGGGCGGAGTCATGGTCCACTCATTGCGGTCCACGGGTTTTCCGATCTTGGCGATCTGGCGATGCATTTCGAAAGCGTTCGCAGCATTCACGTTGGCCAGGTAATTGTCAGGGACGATCTTTACCGAGCTGTAATCGCGCCACTGGTCGGGATAGCCAATCTTCTGCAAGGTGGCGCTTTGCTTTATCAGGGCCTGCTTCTTGGTCGCGTCACTCATCCAGTCCAGTTGCTGAATCTCGGCCACCAGGGCGGCGCGGATCTGGGTCACCAATTCATTGGCGCGCTGCTTGCTTTCCTGCGGGAAAGCCACGTTGACGTAGGCCTGACCGAGCGCCTCGCCCAGGTAGTTATCGGTTGAGGCGACACAGCGCCGCCACAGGGGAAGCATCTGCGGCGTTCCGGTAAGAGTGGTGCGGAAGAAATCAAAGTGCGCCTTCTCGAAGTCACTTCCCAGGTAGGGGGCGCTGCGGTGAATCGCCCACCAGCGCAGATAGGCTTGCCAGTCCTGCGGCGAACGGGTCTTAATCTGCTGCTCCAGCGCGTCAAGGAAAGCCGGGGTGCTCACGATATAGAAGGGCACGCTGGGCGCTCCCATCTGTTGCAGATACTCATCCCAGCCAAAGTCCGGCACCGCAGCGTTGAGCTGTTGCAAGGTGCGTTTGTTGTAAATGGCCTTGGGGTCGCGCCGGGTGACGTTGTCCATGGAAGCCTTGGCCAGTGCGGTTTCGATCTCCATGACGGTTTTGGCCTCTGCGGCGGCTTTCTGACTTGAATCTCCGGCCAGTTCAAACATTTTCTGGACGTGCTGCACATATTTTGCCCGCAGCTCTTTGGAGTGGTCGGAATTATCCAGGTAATAGTCGAGCGAGGGCAGCGCCATTCCACCCTGATCAATCCCAGCGACCATCTTGGAAGCGTCCGCTAAATCCTGTGCCGGGCCGAAACCGAACATGGGCGCTTTGCTGTAGTTGTCGTCGTTGTTCCACAAGTCCGAGGCAGCCGGAAAATTCAGGTGGAGATAGGCCACGACGCGCGGCAAGTCCTTGCTCGATTTCAGCGAGGCAATGGTGTTCAAGGACGGCTGCAACCACGCTTTCCCATCTGCGTTGCGGGTTTTTTCGTCCATGCAGCTTTGGTAATAGTCGCCGATCTGTCGCTGGGTGCCGGTGGCCTGTTTGTTGGCCGCCGCGGCATCGAGAGCGTTGCGGAGAATCGTCTGGTTGTAGAGAAACAAGGGCAGGTCGGTGCTGGAAACCGGCATGTCGGGCGTGATGGGATGGGCTGCGACCCACTTCGAGCAGGTGTACTGGTAGAAATCCCCGCAGGCGTTTTTGGTTTTGTCCACCAGAGAAGGATCGAACTTCTCGAGCTTGGGAAGCTCTGCCGCGGCAGGCGTGGCACCCGCGGAAAGCGCGCCTGGGAAGGGGCTAGCGCTCTTCACTTGCGCAAGGGACGGAAGAAGGAGACATAACAAACAGCAGGGCAGAGCAAACCAACGGAACATGGATTCACCTCGAAAATAGAAGGCAAGAGTGCGATTGTAGCGCCTTTGGCGGCGCAGAGGAAATGAGCGGATGGAAGCCGTCACGGTTTAAGAGCAGTCCGGCACAAACATCTTGCACGGCCGGAGGAACGGTTGCGCAACGGTGAAAGCGCCGGGCGTGCGGCTTCTAACCGTTCAACTCTGCTACGATGACACGCATCACCAAACCATCGCGTGGAACACGTGAGGACTTTTTATCGCATGACGCAGCGACATCTCACGCTTAGCTTGACCGGCCTCTTGTGCGTCGTCGCCGCGGTTCTGTTATCGCTTCCGGTGCACGCCACTACAGTCGTTGCCCTGCTCGACCGGCGCCATCACCGGGTAGTCGTTGCGGCCGACAGCCTGCTGGTCTATACGGTGGCCCAAACTAGCACGCAGACGTGCAAGATTGTCGCAAAACCTGGGTGCACATTTGCCATGGCCGGGCTGTTCTCCAAGGAATACCCAGTCTTCCGCCTGCAGGAACTGGCCGAGCAGGCGTGCGCTCTGCCGGGAGATTTGCAGCGCAAGGCAGACGGGTTTCTCGACATCGCCAAAGATCCGGTGATGAGCGTTGCTCAGTATCTGCAGCAAAATGAACCGCAGTTCTACCGTGAATTAACCACCAGCAACGGGGGAGAGCTGGTGATTGTGGTTTTTGCCGGGCCGCAAGCAGGTAGTCCGTCAACTTTTGCCAGGGGGTACCGGCTCGACGCGGGCGGTGGTATCACTCCACTGTCGATGGACGTGACGGAGAGCAATAACGGCGAGGGCTTTTTCGGCGGCGCCAATGGACAGATCGCGGAGTACGTCAAGGCGCACCCGGATTGGCAGAAGATGGACAAGATTGCCGCGGCGCGAAAGTTTGTCGAGGTCGAAATCGCCGCCCACCCGGAGTGGGTAGGCCCGCCGGTTTCGGTGATGACGATCAACCGGCTGGATCAGCAGAAGTGGGTCAATGCCGGGGTTTGCACGGTGCTGCCGGGCCAGCAGGGCAAGAAGAAAAAGAAACAGTGAAAAGCTTGGAACCGGCGGGTCCCATAAATGGTCGAGGTTCAGATTTGTATCAGGGCACGACTTCGAGTCGTGCCGTCGCAGAACCCTAGATAGCGGCTTCAGCCGCTGAGAACAGGGGTTAAAACCCAGTGAAGCATCGAAGCTTTCGGCACGGCTAAAAGCCGTGCCCTGATATAAACCGTACAGCATGCCATTCATACTACCGGCTCTAGCCCACCGCAGCCTGCAAAGCGTCCTTCAACTTCGCATGACGGAATTCATATCCTGCGGCCTTCAGCTTCGCTGGCTCGACGCGCGCCGATCCCAGCAACGCAGCGTCGCCCATCTCTCCCAACAACGTCCGCACCACGAACGCCGGTAGAGGGAAGATCGTCGGCCGGTGTAGCTGTGCGCCCAACGCGCGAACGAATTCCTCATTGCGCACAGGTTCGGGGCTGACAACGTTCACCGGTCCGCGCAAGTTGTCATTGCGCAATGCGAACAGAATGATTCCTATAACGTCATCGAGTGAGACCCAGCTCCAGTACTGTTTTCCGCTGCCAACGCGACCACCAAGTCCGAGCTTGAAGGGCGGCAGCATCGGCTTTAGCGCACCGCCGTCGCGCGCCAGCACGACGCCGATGCGCAGGTTCACCACGCGCAGGCCGGCTTCGCGCGCGAGATTCGTCGCGGCCTCCCACTCCTTACTGACATCGGCCAGGTATCCCTGGCCGGAAGAACTGTCCTCGGTTAGCAGTTCGTCGCCGCGATTGCCGTAGTAGCCGATCGCCGATGCCGAAATGAACACGCGCGGCTGATCGCTCTTGCGAAACGATTCGGCCGCCGCTGTCGCCAGAGTTTGTGTGCCCCGCACGCGGCTGTCGCGAACTTCTTGCTTAAACTTCTGCGTCCAGTATCCTGCGATGTTCTTGCCCGCAAGATGGACGATCGCATCGCAGCCGGCGAGTTTGGCCGGATCTAGCGGCTCATTTGGGCTCCATTGCACTTCGCCCTCGCGCGCCGGCCGGCGAACCAGGGCGACCGGTTCGTCTCCGGACGCTCGCAGAGCCCGCGTTAGCGCCAACCCGATCAAACCGGAAGCGCCGCTGATGAGTACGCGCATGAGTTCTTGCCGATGCAACAAGTGGCACTAGGATATCTCACGCAGTCTAGGTTTGCGCCTTGCGGAAGGCGGCGCAATCCCGTCGTATAATCGGACATGGCGACTTTGCGCCAACAGATCGCGACCAATGTTCTCTCCGTGACCCGCTTCCGCGATCTCCTGCGCAAAGTCAAGTCCTACCGCCCTCCTGAAGACCAGGCCCTAGTCAAAAAGGCTTACGAATTCTCCGAACAGCATCACAAGGGACAGGTTCGCCAGTCGGGCGAGCCTTACCTGGTGCATCCGCTGGAGGTCGCCATCCTCCTCGCTGACATGCGGCTTGACGCCACCGCCATCACCGCCGGACTGCTGCACGATGCCGTGGAAGACACCACCGTGACGGTGGAAGAAATCCAGGCCGAGTTTGGCGAGCAGGTGGCGCACATCGTCGAGGGCGTTACCAAGATCAGCAAAATTGATTTCGCTTCTTCCGAAGAGGCGCAGGCCGAGAACGTACGCAAGATGGTGCTGGCCATGATGGATGACATCCGAGTGGTGCTCATCAAGCTGGCCGACCGGCTGCACAACATGCGTACGCTGAAGTATCTCTCGGAAGATCGTCAGCAGAAGATCGCGCGCGAAACCCTGGACATCTACGCACCCATCGCTCACCGGCTGGGTATGGGCAAGATTCGTGGCGAGCTGGAGGACCTGGCGTTTCAATATGTCGATCCGATTTCCTACAACCAGGTGAAAGAGGCCATCGAGTCGCGCCGCAAGGAGGGAGAAGCTTTCCTTGCTGAGGTGCAGAAAGTCATCCAACATAAGCTGCACGAGAACAAAATCCAGGCGCGGGTGGAAGCCCGCATCAAGCGCATGTACAGCATCTGGCAGAAGTTGCAGCGGCAGCGCATTTCGGTGGACCAGATCTACGACATGCTGGCTCTACGCATTATCACGCAATCGGAATCGGACTGCTATGCGGTGCTGGGGATTCTCCACAGCCTGTGGCGGCCGGTGCCGGGGCGTATCAAGGACTTCATCGCCATCCCGCGCAATAACTTCTACAAGTCGCTGCATACCACCGTCATCTCCGAAAAAGGCCATGCCTTCGAGGTGCAGATCCGCACCGAAGAAATGCACAAGATGGCGGAGGAGGGCATCGCCGCGCACTGGAAATATAAGGACGGTCCGGTCTCGGCGCGCGATGAACAGCGTTTGGCCTGGCTGCGCCAGGTGGTCGAGTGGCAGACCGACATGAAGAGCTCCGATGAGTTCCTGGCCACGCTGAAGATCGATCTGTACCCGGAAGAGGTTTACACCTTCACGCCCAAGGGCAAGATTGTTGTACTGCCACGCGATGCCACGCCGATTGACTTTGCCTACACCGTCCACACTGAAGTGGGACACACCTGCGTGGGCGCCAAGGTCAACGGGCGCATTGTTCCCTTGCGCTACAAGCTGCGCTCCGGCGACATCGTCGAGATCCTTACTCAGCCCGGGCACAATCCCAGCCGCGACTGGCTGCAACTGGCCAAGTCCTCGCGCGCGCGACAAAAGATCAAGCATTGGATGAATGTCCATCAGCGCGAGCGCGCCATTGAAATCGGCCGCAAACTGATCGAAAAGGAAGCGCGCAAATATCACATCGCGCTGAAGAACATCAGCGAGGCGGGACTGACACGAGTGGCCAGCGAAAATGGGCTCGCGAAGCCCGACGACCTGCTCGCGGCTTTGGGTTATGGAAAGTTCTCCGCGCGCAGCATTCTGGCGAAGGTTTTGCCGGAAGAAGCAGCTCACATGGGCGCACAGGCGCCCGCCAACGGCGACGGCGATGTCAACCCAGCGACGGGGCTGACCAGCGTGGTGCGCCGCGTCTTCGGCGGCGACGCTTCGGCCATCAAAGTTACCGGGCACGACGATCTGCTGGTCTATCGCGCGCATTGTTGCAACCCCATTCGCGGCGAAGAGATCGTCGGCTACGTGACCCGCGGCAAGGGTGTGGCCGTGCACTCCAAGTCGTGTACCAACGTGCTGAACCTGATGTTCGAACCCGAGCGGCGCATCGCCGTGGAGTGGGGAAAAGATTCCGCGATGCCGACAACGCCCGGCTATCCGGTGAAGCTAAGTGTCCTGTGCGACAACCGTCCCGGCATGTTAAAGGAAATCGCAACCGTCATCAGCGACGCCAAGACCAACATCCGCAACGCCGAAGCCACCACCGCCGAAGATCACGCCACCGTGGACATCGTCGCCGACATCGCCGACCTGAAGCACCTGGAGCGCATCCTGGGCGGCGTGCGCAAGATTCCCGGCGTCCGCGACGTGCAAAGAGTGCAAAAGCTGTAGAAGCCGCTGTTCGCACTTCGCCAACGTCGCGCTGGCAGTTCAGTTCCCTCAACTCAGGGCCTTGCATTGGTTGGCGGCGTCGCTGGTTATACTACCCGTCTCGGATATGTTTCACTCAGAACCAGTGGATCGGCGGACATCATAAACACTAGTATGACCAACAGTTCTGGGAGACCAAGCGCCCCATCCCAGACGATCAATGAGAGCAGAATGAAGGGAAGTATGCCCGGAGGTCAGAGCAGCTTTCAATCGCGAGCCTCGGCAGCTCTCTCGTGGCTTGTTCTTCTCGGCGGGATCATCACAATCGGCGTCGCCGCGCACACGGTACTTAGCAGCTACTCCAGCCTCCCCTACTCGGACGGTTGGGCACAGATCTCGGTTGTTGCAAACGGCGAGAACCCGCTTTCTCTTGCGTGGCTCTGGCGCCAGCACAATGAGCACCGCTTGCTCATTCCCAAACTTTTCCTGGCCGCGGATTTGCGCCTGTTCCAAGCCAGGCAGGTGCTTCTGCTGACGAGTATCTTCGCCGTCCAGTTTCTTCATTGGATGCTGCTGGGGTGGAGCATGCGGGTGCTGGGCGGATGGCGTGGCCCACTCTGGCGAAGCGGGGCTGGGCTGGCCGCGTTCTGCCTGTTCTGCTCTTCGCAGTGGGAAAACTTGGTCTGGGGCTTTCAAACTTGCTTCGTGCTTCCCGGCTTGTTTGCCACGCTGTCGTTCGTTGGACTTTTGCTGTATCGGATCGCCTTGCAGCGGCCGGAGCGGCAGCACGAATGGAGGTTTCTTCTGCTCTCGATCGCGGGAGCGCTTGGAGCCACTTATTCCCTGGCAAGCGGAAATCTGCTATGGCCGCTGCTGGTGGCGATGGCGTTGCTGTTGCGATTGGGGCGTCCGGCCGTGCTGACTTATCTCGTAACGGGCGCCGTGAGCACCGTGCTTTACGCCCATAACTATGTTCGTCCTGGACAGCATTCTAATCCAGCTTCTGCGCTGCGATCGCCGCTCAGGCTCGCCGAGTATGTCGCTGTCTATTTCGGCAGCAGTTGGGTGAGACAGGACATTGGCTGGGCAGTGTGCTTTGGCATAGCCGGGCTGGCGATCGCATTCGCGTTCTTGTGGCACTTAGGAAGGTCTGTCCGGGTTACGCAGGGTTTTTCTGTTCAACTTGTTTTCACTCTCCTCTTTTGCATGGGAACGGGGTTTCTTACGGCGCTGGGGCGGCTGAATCTCGGCATCACGCAAGCGTTTTCCTCGCGCTATCAGACTGTCGCACTGTTGTTCTGGTGCTGTTTGGGACTACTTGTGCTGGCCGCGTCGGCAGCAGGAACTCGGCAAGTCTCCCTGGTGATCGTCGAGTTGCTCTTTTTAGCTGTACTGTTGAGGGGGGCTAACCTGGCGCGTTACTCGCTCAGAGAGGCGAGATGGCACGGTTTCCAACTCGATGCGGCTACGGCAGCACTTTTCACGGGACTCGATGACCGAGAGCAATTCTATTATGCGGCACTCAATCCGGAGCACCTGAAAAGGAAAGTAGCGTTTCTGCGACAGAACTGCTTGTCGATCTTCTCGGACGATGCTTATTCCCAATTGGGGGCGCACTTGGATTCGATGTTTCGCGTGGTCTCATCCGATGAATGCGTGGGAGCGCTGCAGTCTGTGTCCACAATTAAAGATAACGGTGTGCGAGCTCTCAAGATCACGGGCTGGGCGTGGGACCGCAAGCATCATGAGCCTCCA
>Ga0074046_10005168_pt1 | contig 10477 bp, 11 predicted proteins | sample BogForMeECP23OM3_FD_94441 | JGI IMG/M metagenome (GOLD analysis project Ga0074046, IMG submission 94441) | Bog forest soil microbial communities from Calvert Island, British Columbia, Canada - Bog Forest MetaG ECP23OM3 | ecosystem: Environmental > Terrestrial > Soil > Wetlands ...
AGGACGAAGACCCGGCGAGGTCGCTGCGCTTGGATCACATTCAAGGTGAAGTGGTCTTTGAGGACGTCAGCTTCGCTTATGAAGCAGGCAAGACGGTCCTGAACGACCTCAGCTTCAAATCCCGGCCGGGTAAGGTCACTGCGCTGGTCGGGCCGTCCGGGTCGGGGAAGTCCACCATGATCGGGCTCATCGCAGCCTTCTACACACCGAGCGCCGGAAGAGTGCTGGTGGATGGAATTGACCTGGCCAAGGTGCGCCTGGACTCCTACCGCACCCGGCTGGGAGTTGTTTTGCAGGAAACGTTCCTGTTCGACGGAACCATCTGGGAAAACGTCGCGTTCTCACACCCGGACGCCTCAGAGGAACGAATCCTCGCGGCTTGCCGCATCGCCCGCGTGGATGAGTTCGCGGAGACATTCGAGAAAAAGTACGAAACGGTGGTGGGGGAACGGGGTGTGAAGCTCTCCGGCGGCCAACGTCAACGTGTTTCCATCGCGCGAGCCATCCTGGCCGACCCGAGAATTCTGATCCTCGACGAGGCAACGTCGAGCCTGGATTCCGAATCCGAGGCGATGATCCAGGAAGGGCTTGCTTACTTGATGCGCGGCAGAACCACCTTCGTTATCGCGCACCGCCTCTCAACCATCCGGCGTGCGGACCAAATCCTCGTGGTGGAGGGGGGACGCATCCTCGAGCGAGGCACTCACGAGCAACTCTATGCTGCCGGGGGACGCTATTACGAGTTGTACACCAAGCAGTACGGAGTCGAGTCAAACCTCTTCCTCGCCCCGGGTGAAGGCGACAAGGTGCGGGAAAGCGCAGCGCCAGCAGAACCCTCTGCCCCTCCGGAGCGCGAGGAGACCATCTCCAACGCGGTGCGCCTGCTGCGCGGGCGGGATAGATAATGACGGTGGCCTGCCGTAGGGGCGAATCTCGTATTCGCCCCGAATCTTGTTATTCGCCCCCGTGTGGGGCGATCACAAGGATCGCCCTACGTATCGCCCTTTGCCGTAGGGGCGAATCTTGTATTCGTCCCGTCCGGGGGCGATCACAAGGATCGCCCTACGTATCGCCCTTTGCCGTAGGGGCGAATCTTGTATTCGTCCCGTCCGGGGGCGATCACAAGGATCGCCCCTACCAAAGCGGGTATATACTTGTCAACATGGAAAAAATAAGAATCGAGCAGCACAGTTTTATGGGGATCTTCTGGGTCTGGGCATGGCTCTTCACCATCGGGTTTCTGCACCTGACTTTTTGGAAGGGTGTGCTCGCGATTGTATTGTGGCCGTACTATCTTGGTACGTGGTTCAGCGCGCTGCTGCACTAATCAGAATCGGCCATTTCATGAATTCGTGCTGCTGACCACCGCTATCGACGGGCAACGGATAGCACAAAGTTCGTCCCTTTCGAACTTTGCAGTTCTTTTGGGGCGGAACCACAAGCCGCAGAGTTTCTGGACATCGAAACTCTGCGCGACCCCACTTTGCCACCGATGTACTACGCAAGACGATTTGCGGTACAATGCTGAGCATGAAAGCGAATGTGCAAGCTCGTCTAGACCGCCGGTCCCAAGCCGCTTTAGAACTGGTGGTGCGCCGTCTGGGCTGGAGCCCATCGCGCGTCGTGCGCGAGGGAGTCCATTTGCTCGCCGCGTGTTATGGCCTTCCCTCGGGGAAACGAGTAATCGGCGTGGGACGATTTGCCTCGGGCCTTCCCGATCTCGGTTCTAACAAGAAGCACTTACGAGGGTTCGGCCAGTGAAGCCCGTGCTCGTGGACACCGGCGTGATTGTGGCGCTTCTGGACCGAAGCGAGACGCGCCACGCCCAGTGCGTAACAGTGATGGAGGGCCTGGAACGGCCGCTGGTCACCTGTGAGGCGGTGATTGCTGAAAGCTGCTACCTGTTGCGCGGGCTTCCCGGAGCGGCCGAGACGATCCTCGAGAACGTCGAGCGCGGAGTCTTTCAGATTCCGTTTCAGCTTTCCCGGTCCGCGGCGCCCGGGCGAAACATCATGCGCAAGTATCGCGATCTGCCCGGGGACTTTGCCGATGCGTGCCTGATTCACCTTGCCGGCGAGTTAAATACGGGAGACATTCTTACACTGGATAGGGACTTTGAGTTGTATCGCTGGCGCAGGAATCGCCCTTTCTGTCTACTCGTGGCACTAGACTGAAGGAGCGTTTACGTCAGGGTCCTAGCCAGGGCAACAACCCCCGCGCGGGTGGCCATGACATTGCTTTTCATGTCGGCGACCCTGGCAATGCGCCCTACACCCACGGGTCGACAGCCTCACCGGTTGGGCGCATACATGCAAGGTAACTTACGCGCCGCCCACAAACTTCCGCATTCGTGCTTATGGCGCCGGGATGGCAAGGGTCGCGTCCACCGGCTCATACATCACGGCTGAGGGGTGATGGACTTCCTCGAAGGCGGCGATGCGGTCCGTGAGGCGCAGAGTCAGGCCGATGTCGTCAAGGCCTTTGAGCAGGCATTCGCGTCGGAAGGGATCGATTTGGAAGGAGAATTTGAGCCCAAAGTCATCTGTAAGGGTCTGATTCTCGAGGTCAACGGTCAGCCGGTATCCCTCATTGTTCTCGGTCCGCTGGAACAACTCGTTCAGTTCAGCATCGGGCAGTGTGACCAGGAGCACGCCATTCTTGAAGCAATTGTTATAGAAGATGTCGGCGTAGCTGGGCGCGATAACGGCGTGGAAGCCGTAATCGAGGATCGCCCAGGGAGCGTGCTCGCGGCTGGAGCCGCAGCCAAAGTTGGCGCGCGCCAGCAGAATTGATGCGCCCTTGTAACGGGGATAGTTCAACACGAAGTCCGGATTGGGCTTTTCGCCATCCAGGTAACGCCAGTCGTAGAAGAGCACGCGGCCGAAGCCTTCCCGCGTGAGCCACTTCAGAAACTGCTTGGGGACCATCTGGTCCGTGTCAACATTGACCCGATCGAGCGGGGCTACAAGGCCGGTATGTTTGATGAAGGGTTGCATATTGTTAGTCCGTTGTCCGTGGTCGGTTGTCCGTCGTCAGTAGCTCGCCGTCCGACAATAAGCTGCCAAAAGGGAACTGGTCCTCACAACTGACCCGCCGCGGCGGGACAACGGACAACTGACGACGGACAACTGACAGCGCGCTACTTGTCGTGCTATCCCACCTTCCATTTCCGAATATCCACGAAGTGGCCTTCGATAGCGGCAGCGGCGGCCATCATGGGGCTCACCAGGTGAGTGCGCCCGCCCTTACCCTGGCGTCCTTCGAAGTTTCTATTCGATGTGCTGGCGCTGCGCTGGCCGCTGGGGAGCACGTCGGCATTCATCCCGATGCACATACTGCAACCGGCATCGCGCCACTCGAATCCCGCCGCGCGGAAAATTTCATCCAAGCCTTCCTTTTCCGCCTGGGCTTTCACCCGCCTGGAGCCGGGAACGACCAGCGCGCTTTTCAGCGTCTTCGAAACCTTTCTGCCCGCTGCAACACGCGCTGCCAGGCGCAGGTCTTCGAGGCGCGAGTTGGTGCACGAACCGATGAACACATAATCAAGCGGGATATCGACGATGCGTGTTCCCGGCTCGAGGCCCATATACTCGAGGGCGCGCTCCGCCGCCTTGCGGTCCACGGGGTCCGAAAAACTGCTCGGATTGGGTACTTCCCCCGTAACGTCCGTGACCATTCCTGGATTTGTGCCCCAGGTAACCTGTGGCGCGATCGCGGCCGCGTCCAATTCAAGCACCCGGTCGAAAGCTGCAGCAGGGTCCGAGGCCAAAGACTTCCAATGATCGACGGCGACTTGAAAATCCTTGCCCCGCGGAACGAAGGGACGCCCTTCCAGGTACGCGAACGTGGTGTCGTCCGGCGCTACCATTCCCGTCCGTGCCCCGCCCTCAATGGTCATATTGCAGACCGTCATCCGGCCATCCATCGAAAGGGCTCGGATGGCCTCTCCGGCGTATTCGATGGCGTGTCCGGTCCCTCCGGCGATGCCGATTTTACCGATGACGGCGAGGATGATGTCCTTCGCCGTCACTCCCGGGATGAGGCTTCCGTTGACCCGAACCAGCATGGTCTTGGATTTAAATTGCGAAAGGCATTGAGTGGCCAGGACGTGCTCAACTTCGCTAGTGCCGATGCCAAAGGCCAGCGCGCCGAGGGCGCCATGGGTCGCCGTGTGACTGTCACCGCAAACGATGGTCTGGCCCGGCTGAGTGATGCCGAGTTCGGGCCCTATCACATGCACGATCCCCTGATTGGGATTCTGCATGTTGAAGAGCATAATGCCCGTCTCGCGGCAGTTGCGCTCCAAGGCCTCAAACTGCGCGGCAGCCACCGTATCCAGCAACGGAAGGTGCCGGTCCTTGGTAGGCACGGAGTGGTCCATGACCGCGAAGGCAAGGTCCGGTCGCCGCACTTTGCGTCCTGCCGCTTTCAGGCCCGCGAAAGCTTGCGGGGATGTTCCTTCGTGGACGAGATGGCGGTCGATATAAATGAGCGGGGGTTGCCCAGGCTCTTCGGCCACCAAGTGGGCATCCCAGATCTTTTCGTACATTGTGCGTGGAGGCATAATCTTTGGAGGCGGGCTGCAGTGCAAACGCCCCGAACGACAGATTATACGCGAAGCTGCGACTTCTATCAAATCGGGGTACTGCGTCTCAAAATTATGCTTCCTAGGAGCCGCAGGTCCACAGCGCGGCACGGTGGCCGCCACCAAAACGGGCTTCTCCGTGTTCTCCGACCCTTCAAAGCCTCAACACAGAGACCACGGAGGATCTCAGTGACCTCTGTGTTAACTTTTTCCTGGTCACGGAGGACACGGAGCCCCGCACCGGATGGTGCAGGGCGGAGGCGTTATCGGTTCGAGATGAAATCTTCGCGGCACAACAACGTCCCAGGAACTAGTGCTACAGCGCGGCACATCCGCAACCAAAAGCAGATTCTTCGCTGCGCTGTGCTCCGCTCAGAATGACATGTCATCCTGATCCCGCCTTGCGGGAGAAGGGTCTGCTCTTCTTCGCCCTGCGCCATGAAATCGGCGACTAGTGCTACAGAGCGGGACCTGCGCTGCGTCAGCTACGACAAGGCAGGCTGAGCGTGGTTTGAGCTAACTCATTTAAACGCGCTTTGAGTTAGAATCGAGCCGTATGATGAATCGCTGCGCAGGTTGCCGAAAAAAGGCTTCAAGGCGAAAGCGCGGGGGCGTTTACATCGTTATGACTCCTGAAGAAAAAAGACTTTGAGGGCGGTTGCAAATGAGATATCCCCTTTTCCATCTGACCAGAGAATGGGCCGCCGCTTGCGGTGGTACTTGCTGTCGAAGGGATTTCCTGAAAAAAGCCACAGGCGTTTGCACCGCTTATGCGGGCTTGGCGACCCCTGATGCAGCAAGCGGGGCGAAGGCTCCCGAGAGGAAAAGAGACATGGTCCGTTGGCAAGCACACACCATTGCAAACATTCCGAACGGCTACCAGGTGGCGGTTGCCGATGTCAACGGCGATGGCAAGCCTGACATCCTGGCGTTAAGCTCAGTGGAGAGCATTGTGGAATGGTATGAGAATCCTTCCTGGAAGGCTCGGCCCATCACCACGGCAACCCATCAGAACATCAGCCTGGCGCCGTTGTTTCGCAATGGCTATCCGCAGCGCGGCTTGGCGCTGGCCAGCGACTTTGCGCTCAATGACAGCACCTATGGCGGAAGTCTTTGGTGGGCGGAACCGGGGAATTCGTTAGACTCCGAATGGTCGCTGCGCTTGCTCGGCCGGATGCCCAGCTCACACCGCTTGCGCTGGGCGGACCTGGATGGGAGCGGCCGCCTGGGGTTGGTGGATGTTCCCTTGTTGGGCTATGGTGCAAAGGAGCCGGACTACAAAGTCGCTGCGCCGCTTACCTGGTTCGAACCTCCGGAGCCACTCCTGCGCGGGCACGTATCTGCCACTGACGCCGGCAAGGGTGAGTGGCTTTCCCACCTGATTGACGACTCTCTGACGGTCGTCCATGGCCTCCACATCATGGACTGGGACAATGACGGCCGAGATGAAATCCTGACGGCCAGCTTTGAAGGCGTCCACCTTTTCCGCTCCACCGGGACGGGCCGCGACCTCCTTTGGACGAAGACCCACCTCGCTGCGGGCGACCAGGTTTCACGCCCCCATCGCGGGTCGAGCGAAATCGGCGTCGGCAGGCTGGAGGGGCGGCGTTTCCTCGCTACCATCGAGCCCTGGCATGGCGAACACGTGGTTGTTTATACGCAAGGCAAACCGGGCGATTTGTGGATTCGCCACCCAATTGACGACAGTTTGCTCGACGGCCACGCCCTGGCGTGCGCCGACCTCAATGGCGACGGTAATGATGAAATCGTGGCGGGGTTTCGCGGTCCAGGGACGAGCCTCTACGTGTACTACGCGTCAGACGCCTCCGGCCTGAAGTGGGAGCGCCAGACGCTGGATACTCAGATGGCGGCGTCAGGAGTGGTCGTCGCCGACCTCAAGGGTGACGGCCACGCGGGCGTTGTGGCCATCGGCGCTTCCACGGCAAACGTGAAGTGGTACGAGAATCTGGGCGCCTGAGCATTGAGTGATCGATTCATTGAGTTATTCGGCAGGCGATGGAGTCTGTTACGGCTGGCGATTCGGTGGGTGACGGCGCATGATGATAGCCGTGCCGTCCCCAAACTTGTACTGCACCTCGTCCATGAGCTGTTGGATCAGATACACTCCGCGGCCACCTTCGCGGTAAATGTTTTCCCCCGTGGTTGGATCGGGAACCTTACTCGGGTCAAACCCGGTTCCGGAGTCTTTGACGACGATGAGTATTCCGCCGCCTTCCTCAATAGCCACGCACAGGCGCACGTACTTTTCGGGGTCGCCGCGATTGCCATGAAGGATGGCGTTCATGAGCGCTTCTTGCAGAGCAAGCTGAACATTCCCCAGATCGTGACAACAACCATTTTCTTCGAGCAAACGAAGGACCCTGGAAACAACGCCTTCAATTTGGCGAGTGTCCGAAGGAATCAATTCGTCCAGCTTGACGGCCAGCTTATCCTGGTCAAACTCGCACCGGGGCGGGATGTGATTCAAGTCCGGCATAGCACGGGCTTTTCTGCGGCAACAAAAACTCTACCACACCAGAGGGAACTGACTCAACCTTCAAATGTCCTGTCGTGGGTGCCTTGCCAGTTATTGCGGCCTCCGTCGATCCGCCATCCCTGACACCCGACGCCTGATACCTGGCACCTGCTCTTCTACGCCTCTTGCTTCAGGCTGCGTGCGCTCCGGTCCTTTTCACCCTCAAGCCAGGCAACGTCGGTTTGCGTGTCTGCAAAGCGGCGCAGGCCCGTCTCCTTGATGGCGGAATCCGGCACCTTGTGAAGCGGCGTATAGCGCGGATGATGAGATTCCCGCAATTGTCGATTATTGAGAGGGCCCTTCGCCATAGACGTATCCTCCCCGTGCCGGCCTTGCCTTAAACTCAAACTCCCATTTTGGAACCCCGAATAGCTATAAGTATACCCCTTACCGTTTGGTTTTGGGGCGTTCCGTCCCGCCGGGCGACGGTGTCATTTGGGATGGGACCCCCTTCGAAACGCCGGTCATTCCCGCGAAAGCGGGAATCCAGTCCGTCGACAGCACATTTGCGGAGGTTTGCCGAGTAGATTCCCCTCTGGCATGGTAGAGTTCTCACTGGCGGAGCAGGGAATTGACCTTTAGTTTTTGACCTTGACGAAGAATCCTTTCTTCGATCGAAGGCCGTGACACCTTGCAGTGGCAGTCATCGGTGTAGACAAATGTTGACCAGGTTGAAATCACCAGCATTACTATCCGCGACCAGAATACGACGGTCCTCCCCGCTCGACTTGGATTGTTCAAAGGTAAGGTACGGTTGGTCGCGAGCCTTCCCAGCCTTGCCCTGCATCGTCTTGCTTTTGGCATTTCCGTCCGCAGCACAAACTGAGACAAAGCACACGCAAATCGTCTGCGATCGCTTCGCTCTTGAGGACGCCAGAATACCAGTGGCCATTCGCCGGGCCCTGAACAGCCTACCTCAAAAGCAGGTTCGCGACGCACAACGACGGCTCTGGCAAGCCTCGTCGAGCGGCCTTGTGGAAGTTGAATCCTCCGGCATGAACAAGATCTGGACAGGGAAGGATGGTCTACCGATCCTGTCATTGATCGGGGTCGCTCTGGGGCCCGACGGCAGATTGTGGCTCGCCACGCGCGAGGGCGCCATCTGCTTCCAGCCCGACGCGCCTAACGGTCAGCAGTGGTCCTATTTCTGGGGCAAGCGCTATTTAAGCGACAACGGGGTCGCGCAGATCGTGGCGGAGAAGAATCGAGCTTGGGTCCGCACCCAAACCGGTGTATCGCTCATCGAGTTCGAGCCCTTTGATCTGGAAGGCAAGAGTGCGTTGTTTGTTGAACGCTTGCGGCGCCGGCACAATCGCTACGGTTATACAGCGGATTGTGAATTGCTGCGCCCGGGCGACACATCTTCGTTCCGCTTGGCGCCCAGCGATAATGACGGCGTGTGGACAGCGAGCTACGTGACGGCGGAGTGCTTTCGTTTTGCGGCGACCCATTCACCCCAGGCGCTGCGCAACGCACGCCTTTCCCTGGCGGCGCTGCTCCGGCTGGAGTCAATCACCGGAATTCCAGGATTCCCGGCCCGCGCCCTCATCCATCGCGGCGACTACCGCGCGCAAGATGGCGAATGGCATTGGACATCGGATGGCGAGTGGGAATGGAAAGGCGACACAAGCTCGGACGAATTAGTGGGACACTTCTTCGCCTACGGGGTTGCCTATGACCTGCTCCCCGATGAGTCGGATCGTGCGCCCATCCGGGCGGCGGCGGGGCGAATTGCCGGCCATCTTCTGGACCACGGCTTGGAGCTCGTGGGTTTCGGCGGCCGTGTGACCCGTTGGGGCAAGTATTCTCCAGCGTACTTCCAAACCGAGGAAGGCAAGGAGGACGTTGCGCTGAATTCTTTAGAGCTGCTCTCGCACTTAAGGGTCGCTTACCATATCACCGGCGAGGCGCGATTCTTAACCGCTTATCACGAACTCATCCGCCAGCGCGGGTATCTCGAAAACGTTACGCGGGGCGCCCTGGAGACCCCCCACGAGGTCAATTATTCGGATGAGGAGCTGGCCTTCCTTTCCTTTTATCCCTTGTTGAGGTACGAGGACGATCCCGCGTTGCGCGAGCCGTTGCAGGCAGCCCTCGAACGCTATTGGCGCTCCTGCCAAGCTGAACGAAACCCCTTATGGAACTTCATCTATGCCTCAGGCACAGGTGCGACTGACTACGACGCGCGCGCGGCTCTTGAAACCCTGGAGCGGATTCCTCTGGATACCATCTCTTGGACCATCAGAAATTCCCAGCGCGTGGATCTACCCGGCGCGCCGAACGCGGATCGTTTTCGCGAGAAGCAATCCCGGCGCGCCCTGCCCCCTAACGAACGCTGTGTGATGAAGTGGAACGGCAACCCCTTCCAGTTGGATTGTACCTCTGAGGGCCGATCCGAGGACGACGGAGCCTTTTTCCTTTTGCCCTATTGGCTGGGCCGGTTTCACAAGCTGCTGCCCCCTTGACCCCGCATCCAAAGAGCCTGCACGAGCTCGTGACCGCTCAAATGGCGCGGGATCTTCATGGGTTGGCGAGGACTTCGTCGCGGACCAGGTGGAGACGGATCGCCGCCGGCGGGTGCGGATGATCAAAGTAAAATGCCGCCACTGCTTCTCTTACGTTCCGGCGCAGCTCTTCCCAGTTGTCAGCCTGCGTGAAGATGCCCTCCGTAAGGCATTCAGCGGCGAATCCGCCGTCCGGTTCCTGGCTCACTTCGAAGATAATCTCGTTCATAGATGCAGCTTATTCCATCCCTGCCGGATAAACAAGGCGATTTCCTTTGCCATCCCGGAGCCTCAGAAGAGACTGCACCGATTGCTGGAGGACTTGCAGGCGCTCCGCCGGCGTGAGCGAAAGCATCCACCGGATGAGGGTCAGGTCCACGCCGTCTTCGCTGTGGATTAGCTCATTCGCAAGGGAGTGTTTCATTTCATGGTTCGAACTCGAGGAGTTGCCTTCTGCCATATCACCCTTGACATTCTCACGTCCAGTAATTACGGTCGAGCGAGCGGTACTGAATGGCTTCGGAGATGTGCGTTGTGCCGATGGCGTCGGCGGCGTCGAGGTCGGAAATCGTGAGCGCCACTTTCAGGATGCGGTCGTGGGCGCGGGCGCTGAGGCCCAAGCGCGTCATGGCGCTCTCCAGCAGGCGCTCGCAGTCGGCGGAGATGTTGCAGTACTTGCGGATCTGCCGCGAGCTCATCTGGGCATTGCTATAAATCTTTTCGCCCGGAAAGCGGCGCAACTGGCGCTGGCGGGCTTTTATGACGCGCTCACGAATCTGGTCCGAACTTTCCCCGCCCGAGTCCTGCCGCAGCTCCTGGTAGCGGACGGCGGGCATGTCGATGTGGATATCA
>Ga0074046_10005169_pt1 | contig 10476 bp, 14 predicted proteins | sample BogForMeECP23OM3_FD_94441 | JGI IMG/M metagenome (GOLD analysis project Ga0074046, IMG submission 94441) | Bog forest soil microbial communities from Calvert Island, British Columbia, Canada - Bog Forest MetaG ECP23OM3 | ecosystem: Environmental > Terrestrial > Soil > Wetlands ...
GCCGATACTAAACAACTAAAGTCCGTTACGGCCTTCTGGTTTCGAGGTGGATTCGGTAACCTTCAGGGTCCATCTGGCGCACAAAATAGTTCATACCGATAATGTTTACTTTCATTCGCCATTGTAGATCATGAACCAGTCCATACTCTAGGATTTCTTCCGTCAAAATTTCAGATGGGTCAATTTTTCCATATAATTCTTCCAATTTCTTGAAGAGATTTGAGTCTGGGTCTATTTCGCGTTCTCTTGGTCCGGGTGCCTCGCGATTGCTCTTTACATGCAATTTCGATCTGCCCACGAGTAATACATGGCCGTCCACGATAGGAAATGGATATTCACGATCGATGTCAGTGATGTAGGCCCACAGTCTTGTCCTATAGCTACCAGTTTTTGGCCTAGTATCGAAGCGCCTGTTCTTCCAGAAGCTTGGCTTGTTGGTCAGGTTGCCGACATCGTAGCTGTCTAGCTTTTCGAAATCCCACCTGTATTCGAGCGGATCACCATAATGAGAACCAACATCACTACGAAATTTTGGGACGTAAATGGAACTGCCGCTAGCCTGTTGCCCCCAAGAGCGAGCATCCGCCGAATATAGTGGAAATTCCTTTAGCAACTCGCTGCTTAAACCAAATGCGTGCGTTTTACACTTAGGTTGATTGAATCCAACAATTTTGAAGCATTGTTTCAAAAACTTTCGTTTCTCACCAGTGTCCACGGCATTACACGGGGACAAGCCGATGTAATCCATTTGATCTTCGTCAACCATCCTCTTCAGATATTCGATGGGTTCAAACTGATGGTAGACATGGATAATCCTCTCTCTAGGGACTCCTACCTCGGCAAGCGCAGAAACCATTCGTTGATAATTCTTGTATCCGCCTTCTACCGCTCCTATGACTTCGGCCTGTTTTTGCCGTGCCTCCTCTTCGCTTTCTACTGGAGGAATTATGTCCAGGTTTACAAAATAAAGATCCTTATCTGCATGCTTTTTGCAATACTTGAGGTAGTTGCGAAAGCTGATTTCCACCTTCTTCTTCTTAGGTTTTTTCCCTTCCCTTATTTCTTTTTCTATTTTTCTATTTGATGACCAGACGGAAAAAGCACCGCTGTCGAGAATTATCGAGCTGTAACGTCCACGATTTACCGCGAAAAAAAGCTTGTCATATGTCGGGTTCATTTGAATGAAAGAGACCAGCCGAAAGTCAATATGATCCAGTAAGGAAGGGTCCACTACCTCGGCAGTTCCTTCGTAAGCTGCGAAATAATTCCTCAACACCTCGATAATTCCTTCCGATCTTAGATTGATTCGCCGCTTGAAATGTGCGAGGTTCGGATTTTACCAAATTTTGCCACCCAATTAAAGGAGATGGACATGCCCGATGAGATAGCGATTCCTCCCGTTGCCCCTGAGCTTGAAGGGCCTGATGTCGATTTGATCGAGGAAACTATCCAATTTGTGAAAGTCAGGGCTGAAACCGTCAGCCAGGCTAAAATCGAAATCGGTGAGTTCCTTTTCGAAAAGTACGGGAATAGTGACGAATCCCATTTTCGAAATGGGATATTTTACCCTTATAAGGAAAAAAGCTACCTGGCTCTCATTGCCGACGATGATTGGCCATTTAAGGAGACCGCCGTTCGAAACATGATCCATTGTGCTGTCCAGGCGAAATGGTTCAGATCGGAACGTATACGGACAGCCCACCTCGGCTATACTCACCAAGTCCTACTTACACGACTTCCAGACGATGATCGGAAAAAACAGTTGATAAGGCGGATCAAAAAGGAAGAAATGACCGTTCGGCAATTGGACATGGAGATATCAAGAATTAAGCTGAGTGCCCAATTGGGACTTACAAGGTCCTCCAGGCAACTACCTGATACGTTCAACGAAGTTGTCGGTGATTACGAGAACTGGTTGAATCCGTTTCTGGAAGAAAATTTCATAAGAGACTTGTTTAGAGCGAAAAATAATGATCCTGCAGAACCGCTGACACTCGGGCGTCGAAAGGACATGCGAAAAATTATCGATGGCATTGTCGAGAAATTCGAAAAGACGATTGAAATGCTGTTGGCCGCCAAATCAACTCTCAATAAGCCTAAAAAGCCCAGACAGTTGCAGGCCCCACAAACCCCTATCGAGAACGATTCGGTTGAACCACAGGATGATGAAGAAGAGGAAACCGTTGAGGCTCCTTCACCCTGATTAGTACGAGCATAGAGCAAAAAGCAGCTCAGTTCCGCACGCGCGTGCGCCGATAACTAAGCGGAATTACATCTAAATTCCGATTCACGATTGCAGGAATTCTCCCCTCCAAGGGATGTAGGAAGCGCGCTTTCCTTTTCTGTTTTTTTAAGGGAGGAGTCATGTGTATGAAAGTTTCAATTGATCTCACCAGCTTGGCGCGAAGGCCGAAATTCCTGAAGCTCCAGATAAAGTTGCCCCCAAAAATCTCTGTGATAATGCACGGACGCGGTGTGTTCACGATGTCTCCGGACCATGCGCTACTCAATGCGCCCCAGAACGGAAGGGGGCTTGCGCTTTCCGGAGTGGCAGACCAGGATCGCAAAACAGGCAACAAGGAAGAGCTGGTTGGGCAGGACCGAACATATCACTGACAGCTACTCCGGCCTTCGGCACCACTATCAAAGCCTGATACCTCTCATAACCAGCCGATTTCCACAATTATACGACTTCGACAGGTCATGCGAACCCAGATCTGCCGCCTCTCAGCCGATTTCTAGGCCAGACCCCTACCTATTACCTGGCTCATCAGAACACCCGTTTGAAAGCCTGATCAGGGGGGATTCTGTGGCTTTTCCTCTGGTGGGTAAGAAATTTGCGGAAAAAAGGCTCGTGAAGTACTGCTTGCGACGAAAGAGGAGGCTAAAAAAGAGGCGAGCCGCATAAAACCCGCAAAGGAAAACGTGGAAGCATAATCTGAGCGATCCGTGCGCCCTTGCAGGGTTGCGTACATTCCCCAGCGTCCTGCCCGCATGCCTCCTGTCGGCAATAAGTGAAAATTATATAGACATAACGATGGCTTAACTTCATTTTGCGTTTGCAAATGCGTTTGCGTTTGCTTTTATTTCTGCTTTTCAGTTGACAAATGCGTTTGAGACGCTTACTGTAATTAGACGCGGAAAGGAGGTGATAAAATGGCGGAATTGTTGAACGCATCCCAGGCGCACCGCAAATTAATACTTGCAGGATTTGACCTCTCCTACGAAAAAGCGCGGAAATTGTTACAAGAACATGGGATTGCACAGCAACCAATGAAAGGCGCCACGGTGGTCGTCAATGTCAAGGACCTCGAACAGCTGATTACGAAATTGAAAAGCAAGAAGGAATAAGGATGGTTTGCCCGCGACAAGGCTGGCACCGTGTCACGGGCATTGTGAAACGAACTACCACTTATATAGTATAGCATATAGCTGCACTATGCTATGCGTAAAGAATACTTTATGAATTACGACAGTGTACCGCATGAAAAAATCAGTATTTCCGACGATCTGACACAGCTTGGGAATAGAGCGAAAATAGCCGGGACCCCGCAGGAGGCGATCCTGGAAACATTTCAAAACGCTCATCCGGGGACCGACTATGTGGTTCGCCTGACTGCCCCCGAGTTCACGTGCGTTTGCCCTATTACGAATCAACCCGACTTTGCCGCAATAGTGGTGGATTATGTGCCTTCCGATCTGCTGGTGGAAAGCAAATCGCTGAAGCTGTTTTTGGGGAGCTTCCGCAACTACGGCGCTTTCCATGAAAACTGTACCGGTTATATCCATGACCGCCTGAAGGAGGCCATGGCGCCAAAATTCATCAGGGTGACCGGCCTGTGGAATGCGAGGGGCGGCATCGCCATTGACGTGGTGGTGGAGACCGGCGTTTTGCCCCCTTCGTGCACTCTGTTGCCCCTGGGCAAGATAGACTACCGGGGAGGAAGGGAATAGCACTGATCTGCGTTGACAAAGGGACCTACCCATGACCAACACTGAACTGCAAAACTGGATCCTCTTCCATGCCAACGATGATGGGGCAATTTACAACAATCTGCTCAAGGAGTTAACCGGGATTAGCGTGCATGAGGACCACCAGGACGAACATGAGGATTATAGAGATCCAGTTTGGTCAGCAGCACACTTGATAGTCGAACGCGAACTAGCCGAAGCATGGGAGAGCAACCCCAATCCTGTCAAGATCGCGTGGGATAATGAATGGTGTTGTTTTTCTGTACGCCAAAAGCGAATCTCGGAGACCGATTTTTCAATTTATAAAGGTATCAGCTTTGAGTACAAACCCTACTTTATCACTGTTACCTATGATGGACATGGTAAGCATGTGATATGGGAACGGGATAATGAGATACATCATATACTGCTCTGGGAAGGTGAAGAGGCAGAGGTTGATGGTCTATATCTAATTTCAAGGGTCGAGGGATATGTTGATACGATTAGACGCGAAAGAGAAACATTCTTCGAGATACATTGCCAATCGGGTTATGCAGACGTTCGCGAGACTGTTCCTCTCGTGCTAACTTGTCATGTGCCAAAAAAACACACACATGGGATCTATGGGACCATTTGGGATGCACGGATAAGCGCAGAGAAGATTTTCTGGGATTGGATGATGAAGAACACTAAAGAGTATAACAAAATGCAAAAGAAGCTCAACACCATGCGACCAAAGGGTAAATGGCAAGAAATTCTAACCGACAAACGCGGATCGAGATCTCGGATGGACGCTTGGTAGGTGCACGCGGCCTGTGGATTATAATAAGCAGCCCCGACTTACAATGTGAATCTCATCTGAGATCATGCATTCCCCATTCGAGCCTGCTTATCCAGGCGATGGCGCAATTCCTATTGAGGTATTACTGGACTGGAGGAATCATGCCCAGTGTCTTTGAAGTTTACGTAAAGAGCCATTTTTCAGCGGCTCACAGCTTGAGGGGATATCCCGGCGACTGCGCGAGGGTCCACGGGCACAACTGGCTAGTCGAGGTATTCGTCAGATGCACCGAGCTGGACGAGCTGGGAATAGGCATTGATTTTCGCGACATCAAGGCGGCTGTAAAAGACGTCTTGGTTGGGCTCGACCATTACGATTTAAACGGTCTACCCCTGTTCACGGACCAAAATCCGACCTCTGAAAACATTGCCGCATTTCTTTACAAAGAATTGTCCCGCAGGCTCAACACCCGGAAAATTCACATCTCCAGGGTCAAGGTGAGCGAAACCCCCGGCACCGGGGCGTTTTACTGGGAGGAGTAAATGGCCATCGAGGTAAGCGAAATCTTCCACAGCATCCAGGGAGAGTCCTCCTGGGCCGGGCAGCCATGCGTTTTTATACGGCTTACGGGGTGCAATTTAAGGTGTTCTTACTGCGATACGAGCTATGCGTACGAACAGGGCCGGTTTATGGAAATCCCGGAAATTGTGGAGCAGGTTCGGCGTCTGCAGTGCGATCTGGTGGAAGTCACCGGCGGCGAACCCCTCATCCAGGCAGAGACCCCGTCGCTTATCGCCGGGCTGCTCGATGCAGGCCATACGGTCCTGATGGAGACTAATGGCAGCATCGACATAGGCGTAGTAGACCCGAGGTGTGTCAGCATCATGGATATAAAATGCCCTTCCAGCGGCGAGGCTCAACAGAATGACTTCGAGAATCTTGGCAGATTGACGCCGAGCGATGAACTCAAGTTCGTCATTGGCGACAGATCTGATTACGAGTACGCCAGAGAAGTCCTGCAACGGATGGATCCGAAATCCATTCGAATGGGGCACGTTCATTTCGCGCCGGTTTTCGGGGAGATCTCCCTTGAAGTACTGGCGACTTGGATTCTGGAGGATCATCTGCCAGTAAGGCTAAACCTTCAACTGCATAAGCTCATTTGGAACCCTGTTCAGAGGGGCGTCTAAAGGAGGAACCTGTATGTCTTCAGCGAGAAAGGCCGTCACCCTACTGAGTGGGGGTATCGATTCCACCACGGCGATGGCCATAGCGAGATCCGAAGGGTTTGAGATTTACAGCCTGAGTTTCCGCTATGGACAACGCCATGCGGTGGAGTTGGAGTCATCCAAAAAGGTCGCAGTCTCCCTCGGTGCGAAGGAGCACCTGCTTATCAACTTAGATCTTGGAAAGATCGGCGGTTCAGCACTTACAGATGATATCTCGGTGCCCAAATGTCGAACCGAAGCAGAAATGGGTGTAGGCATTCCCGTAACATACGTTCCCGCCCGGAACACGGTGTTCCTGTCACTCGCCCTTGCTTGGGCCGAAACGCTAAAGGCCGCCGATATTTTTATAGGTGTAAACGCACTGGACTATTCGGGATATCCCGATTGCCGACCGGAATTCATTGAGGCATTCGAGGCTACAGCTAATCTGGCCATCAAGGCGGCTGTGGAAGGTGAGATGAAAATCGCAATTCGAACACCTTTGATCCACATGACCAAAGCGCAAATCATCAAAACGGGAATTGACCTCGGTGTTGATTACCGCCTTACCCACAGTTGTTACGATCCAACTCCGGACGGAAGTGCCTGCGGTCAGTGTGACAGTTGCCTGCTCCGAAAAAAAGGCTTCCAGGAAGCGGGTGTTCCCGATCCGACGAAATATACAGCATAACTGACGCTGGAATCTGCCCTGTTGGCACGGTTCAATCAGCAAAACACAGGTGGTGGTCTCAATGATGATCGACGTCCAGAGCCAGCCCGGTAGTGGGATGGATATAGATAAAGTGGGTATTTGTGACCTGAGTTACCCGATTGAGGTTCTCGACAAGGCGCAGGAAAAACAACACACCATCGCGCAGATCAATATGTATGTGGATCTTCCCCGTAGGTTTAAGGGAACGCATATGAGCCGGTTCATTGCAGTTCTCAACCAAAACCGTGCCGAGATTATGGTCAATAATATGGGCGAAATTCTACGAGACATTGCATCAAGTCTTGAAGCAAAATCTGCTCACATTGAACTCGCCTTCAAGTATTTTCTTGAAAAGGAAGCTCCTATCTCTAAGTTAAGGAGCCTCATGGGGTATGATTGTCGATTTCTTGCAACTTATAATAGAGGAGGAGATGAGGATTTCATCCTGGAAGTGAAGGCCCCTGTAATGAATGTTTGTCCCTGCTCCAAAGAAATCAGCAAGACGGCGGCTCACAATCAGCGCAGTGAAGTGACAGTGCAGTTGCGTTATTCTGATTTCGTCTGGATCGAAGATGTTATACAGTTGATTGAGCGATCAGCAAGTTGTGACCTTTATGCGTTGCTAAAGAGAGTGGATGAGAAGTACGTAACAGAACGAGCTTATGAGAACCCACGATTTGTCGAAGACATTGTAAGGCTAATCGCAGATAACCTCATGAAGGACAAAAGAGTTTTATGGTTCACGGTGCAATCAATAAATTACGAAAGTATACATAACCACAACGCCTATGCATACATCCAGCGGGACAAGCGCTCATGAGGGTCTATCTGCACGAAGGGATTTCTGAAGCTGCTGAGGCGCTTGAGAGAGGTCCGAAAGATCACGCGGTCTCCGGAGTTCTACCATGCCGACAGTGAACGACTGCTTGAAAAAGCGGGATAATTACCATTACCGGAGTAAATTATTAGCGTGCCTCCAAACTCCGTATCGCGCAGTGGGCAATCGACGTGAATTAAAATAAAGCTGTAATAATGTTGTAATGTAGCACTTATAAGGAGATGCTAGAATGAGTGTCAAACATCGAGACTCCGTTGAAAAGATTATATTCACTTACTTTGCAGCTATTACAAAGGTGCCATTTGTTGCAAATGGAATAACGGTCACACCGAAACCTCTATTAGTATCAGATTCACTCCCCTTGGGCGACACGTGTCATCGTAACTGTGGTGCATGCTGTCAAAAGTTCACGCTTGATTACATTGATGGAGAGGTAACCCCGATCGGAGTTCATGAACGATTTTATGTATTTAATGGAGAACAGGTTCGTATTTGGACTGACCCACAACGCGAAAACAGAAGGGGCCGTTGCAAGTACCTATCACTTGTCGATGCACAATGTGCAATATACCCCGTAAGACCATTTACGTGTGATTTCGAGCTTATCCGTGTGGAGATAGGGAGTATTAGAAATTATAATACGATTGGAATCGAGCAGTTTGGTAGGAGTTGGCAATTAACTCGGGTTGGAGGAGAAAAAGGAACATGTTGTGAGATAAAACAAGCACGACCAGAATCAATTGATGAAACGGTTCGAAAAATAGAACGCTTACGGACGTGGGCAGAGCATTTCCGATTGACTGAAACGTGGACACCAGAGATTGTCGATTACTTACGCAGTGGTGAGTGGAGAAATGGTCCTATTACTCTGTTTCCTCCAGGTTGGGAGGGACAAGAAGAGACTTTATACAAACGACCAACCCGTCATCCTGGGAGGGAACTAATAAAAGAGATGATTGCCGAGGGTACGCATACACGAAAAGAGATTATGGATGCTCTATTAGCAGCATATCCGGAGGTGCCGCCATCTGCCTTTGCCACCCACCTGACCGATGCTAAAAACCCGAAGTACAACACATTTGGTCAAAAAGTGGTCATCGATACAAATGGCATCTCGAAGTTTGAGGTTTAGTGCGCAATTGGAGCAGACGTATATGGATCAGTTTTATATACAAAAGGCCGTAACAGCGTATGAGAAGGACAGCAACTTCGAGATATTCCGTATGAAAGCAGCAGCTTGGACTGAGCGGGCATTTGAGTTACTGTCAGATAAGCATTCACTCTATGAACTTGTAATCAAAAAACTGGAGATAAAAACAAAATCAACCAGCGCAGCATTCAAGGATTTTAACTCTGAAAAAAAACTTACCATTAAACTTAGGAAAAAATTTGCCAAATATCTAGCCAGTTCTTTCGTGCCCTTCGAGAAAATGGCCAAAATAGTTAGACGAATGAATCCTACGAGATATTTTTTGTTAGAAGTATTACAAATCGAGATCAAAAAGCTCCGGGCCACAGACAAAGTGCCTGAGGCATATCTGGGGTTACAACAGGAATATTTGGATATTTTGGAGTTTCTCTGCGCCAGTTGCTATCTGCTAGTCCCGAAGGCGGTACGGAAAATAAAAACTAACAAACTGCCCCCCGAGGATTGTTTAGCACAAGGTTATGAAGGTCTGGTCATGGCCGCACACAGGTTTGACTTTGAGAGAGTAGACGCCAAAACGGGTCACCCAATCAAATTCGCCACCTTTGCATATTGGTGGATACGAGCACGTGTTTTCGATGCAATCGGAAAGAACGTTTTCTTCCTTTCCGTGGACTGCGAGATCCACAATGCTTACTGCCGCCGAAATATAAAAGGAATCCAGCATGAGGAGCTTGCGGTACTAGTACCATGTAACACTCATAGTTGCGGATAAAGGCGCCTCAGCTTTATGCGCGCCTTGGCATTCGAGAACTGCCATTGAATCTTTGCTTGCCGGTTGTTCCGGTCGTTTTCCCATGCGGCGATATGGCCTCGCAGTGATGCCATATCGGGAATTCGCTGATCCAGGCTCTGTCCGTTTAACGCGCTTAGCTCTATCTCCGCCATGTTGAGCCAACTGCCGTGCTTGGGTGTGTAATGGATTTCCAGGCGTTCGGCCAAGCGACGAGCCTCTTGAGGTTTAAACGTCTCATAAAGAGAGGCAAGACAGTGTGTGTTCAGATTGTCCAGGACCAAGCGTACTCTCACTGCCTTTGGGTATCGTTTGGTAAGCATGCCCTTGATCCACAACGCCCAGTCTTTCCTGGTTCTATGCTGGGCGGCCTCCACGTGGCGCTTGCCCGTCAATGGTTCCACTTCAAGGAAAATCTGGGCAACACCATTGCGGACGTATTCGGCGTCCATCCGTTTCGGTCTTCCGGGCGCGCAAGCTATCGGCTCGTGCACTTCCCCAATGAGTTGCTTACAGCTTTCGTCCATACAGACCTGCGGATAATCGGGGTCGTAGGGCAAATGATAAACAGCGATGACATCTTCCATATTGGCTACGAACGCGGCACTCCCCTCCGGCGGGATTTTCCAATATTTCCTGAGGTGAGGCTTAAGTTCGTTTTTTTAAGTATGCGCTGTATCGTCATATGCGAAACGCATTGGGCCAGATGCAGTTCAACCGCTTTTTCAGCCAGAAGCCGTACAGTCCAGCGCCGTCGCCCCTCCGGTGATTCCGAGCATGCCAAGGCGATCACTCGCGCCTCGAAAGCCCCATCAAAGATCACCTCGCGCGATGGCTGTTCCGGTTGCCTGCGCTCCAACGCAGCAGCTAATCCATCTTCTACGAAGCGCTTCTTAAGGTGCTCGATGGTTCGAGGCGTGACGCCCATGGCCTCAGCCGTATCCGCTACAGTCCACGCAGGCCCCAAAGGACCTGCATCGCACAGGAGTAATGCGCGTGCGAAGAGAAATCGTTTCGCATTGGTCTTGCCCGTTTTCGTCAGCGCC
>Ga0074046_10005170_pt1 | contig 10475 bp, 11 predicted proteins | sample BogForMeECP23OM3_FD_94441 | JGI IMG/M metagenome (GOLD analysis project Ga0074046, IMG submission 94441) | Bog forest soil microbial communities from Calvert Island, British Columbia, Canada - Bog Forest MetaG ECP23OM3 | ecosystem: Environmental > Terrestrial > Soil > Wetlands ...
AACGCTCGGGTGATAATCACAACCTATAATCAGCATGTTCGGCTCCTTCCTCCCGAGCCTTGGTTGTATGACAGCTATCAAGTCTACTCAAGTCGAGGGAGCCGACATTGTTATGAAATCAAGCTGAAACCTGGTTTCTCAAGGCCGCCGGGGCGGGTGATGCAGACGCAATGGATTGCCTGGGTGACCTTTATTACTACGGCCAAGGGGTGACTCAAAGCTATCCGCAAGCTGTCACCTGGTATCGCAAAGGAGCTGACGCTGGTTCTGCGCACGCGATGGCCAACATGGGCTACATGTACGAAAATGGCTACGGGGTGGGCAAAGACCTACAACAAGCCCTCGCCTGGTATCGCAAAGCGGCGGCGCTCGGGGACCCAGACGCGAAGGCGAGCCTCAAGCGCTTAGGCGAGAGTCCCTGATCGCCCGAATTTGCCGCCAATCCAAGCGTTCTCGCGCACGTTTGTCTGGCCTTGATCCCTACCTAACCGAATCTACTCGATTTCAAAGGCAGTTCACCGCGGCCACAGCCACCCAAAGGTTCCCGCCGTCAGGCATCCGTACACCAGCCCGTCGACCACTTCTTTGATAACCATGCCCCACGGCTGGCCCTTCCAGATGCCGTTCGCCAGGTTTCCCAGGCCGTAGGCCATGAACGCCACCGTGCCTGCCACGCGAAACACCGCCAGGTAATCCGTTCCCGCCGCGACGGTGTGCCCGGTGACATACGCTGTAAAAAACGAGATGATCAGGCAGAACCCGAACCACTGTGCCAGGAACTTCCCCATCACGATCGGGCCGCTGGGACGCACCGTCATGAACCCCACCGGTCCGCGCTTGTATTTCTCCTGCATTGCCGGCGACTTCATATCCTGGTGCGTGCCATAGGGAAAGACGTAGAGACTCGGCTTCACGCCAGCCTCTCGCAACGTCGCCAGCACTTTGTCCTCATCCGGCAATTGGCGATAGTCGCCGTGGTGATACTTCAGCAGCATGTGCATGACGAAGCTGGCAAAGAACACAATCACGGCCGCCAGCACGATCGGCAGCCAAAGCGAAGATAGAGCAACCATGGCCTCTCCTCTTCGGCCTGGTGCCCCAGGTTCGCGTCCCGCAGTTGGACGCTGACCGGGGTGGCGGAAAGTTCGGGCGAAACCGCCGCAGACCGCGTGGCATAAACCCATCTAAACTACTACCGACACCGAGTGACAGTGATCCCCCAGGTTAGCCCAAAAGAAGAGCGAACCCTTCGGCTTCGCTCTGTCGAAAAACATCCGCACGACGTGGCTGAGGCAGGATAAGCGGGAGAAATGCAGGTCCCTCGACTGCGCCGTCCCGCGTCGCGGGCCGGCTCCGCTCGGGATGACAAGCGGAAGGGGTAGGAAGAGATTTTCATTTCCATGGGTGGGCTGAAGGCCCATGGACACTCAGGGCAGGCTCTGCGCCCCCACAATTGCCAAAAGAAGGCAATTGTGGGCCACCCAGCCAAAACCGGGCTAGAACGGGGTACCCCAGCACCCCAATTTCAATCTTCAGGTGTGGTGCGAGGCGCCCGCGTGCGTTCCAAGGCCTACACGGAGGCCGTTGCGAACGGCTAGGTCGGCGTGACGCGGAAACCGGCCGCGCCCCCACAATTGCCAAAAGAAGGCAATTGTGGGCCACCCAGCGGCCCCTCGGATACTTGGTAACAATCTTGACAGCGAATCTAATAGGATTCACAATAGTTATATGAGTATGACGGCTATGCGGACCGCAGTCAGGAAAACTCGGTCTTTTTCGCTCGATCAGAGTGTCTTGTCCGAGGTCGAACGCACCAAGGGGAGCAGTTCTGCCAGCGAGCGAGTCAACCAGCTGCTGAAGTACGCCCTGGAGATGGAGCGCAAGGCCAGCCTCTATCAAGAGGCCGCGCAGTTCTTCAGCGGCGCCACGGAAGACCGACAAGAGCGACGCGCCTTCCAAAATGCCAGCGTTAGGTCCTGGTCGCGTAAATGACAGCCAGGCGAAGGGGAACAAAGCCAGCACAATGGCATCCGCGGCGGGGCGAGGTGTGTCTGATCGACCTCGACAAGGAACGGCCTGCCCTAGTGATTTCCAGCGACAGCCTGAACGCACATTCTCTGGACATCTGTGTGCTGCCGATCTCGACCGCCGAGCACAAGCAGTTTTCACTGCGTCCGAAATTGAATGCCGGAGAGGGTGGTTTGAAGCGCGATTCGTGGGCTAAATGTGACCAGCCAACCACGGTGGAGAAGCACCTGGTGATCTACCCTCCGATAGGGGCGTTGCCATCCAGTTCGATGGAGAGGATCGAAGCAGCCGTGAAGCTCGCGCTCGATCTCACATAGTCACCGGAGTCAGCGTGGGGTAAGTCTCCGACGGCCTTGATTGACCGGGTTTCTCGCCCTTCCCTACAATCAAAGATTCCGCACTCCAACAGGGAAGGTTCATGGCGCTACAGCTCTTTAATACTCTGTCCGGCAAGACCGAAGAGTTTCATCCCCTCGAAGACAACCTGGTCCGCATGTATGCCTGCGGTCCGACGGTTTACGACTACGGACACATCGGGAACTTCCGCACCTTTGTCGCGGTCGACGTGCTGCGCCGCTTCCTGAAGCAGAGCGGCTACCAGCTCAAGCACGTCATGAACATCACCGACGTTGAGGACAAGATCATCCGCAACGCCGCGCGCGACGGCGTGACCGTGCAGGAATATACCAAGAAATACACGCAGGCGTTTCTGGAAGACGCCGACGCGCTGAACATCCAGCGGCCGGAGATGATCGTCAAGGCCACCGACCACATCCAGGAGATGGCGCACTTCATCGCCGCGCTGCGCGACAAAGGTTACGCCTACGCGACCGACGACGGCTCGTACTACTTCCGTATTGCGAAGTTTCCCGAGTACGGCAAGCTGTCGAAGAAGGACTTCGCGGGCATGGCCGACGGCGCGCGCGTGGATGTGGACGAATACGAGAAGGACAATGCTCGCGACTTCGCGCTGTGGAAGGCCCCCAAACCCGGCGAGGCGCAATGGGACACCGAGATCGGCCCCGGCCGCCCCGGCTGGCACATCGAATGCTCGCAAATGTCGATGAAGTATCTCGGTGATAGCTTCGACATTCATGCCGGTGGCGAGGACCTTATCTTTCCGCACCACGAAAATGAGATTGCGCAATCGGAGTCGCTGACCGGCAAGCAGTTCGTGCGCTACTGGATACATTCGCGGTTCTTGCTGGTGGAAGGCGAGAAGATGGCCAAGAGTGCGGGAAACTTCTATACCGTGCGCGACCTGGTGCTGATGGGGCACAAGCCGTCGTCGATCCGATTTTTGCTGATGTCGGTTCCCCATCACAAGCAGCTGAACTTTACGTTTGACGGCCTGACACAGGCGGCAAACTCGGTTGAGCGGTTGCGCAACTTTAGATTGCGGCTGCAGACTTCGCGATTTGCCGAGGGCTCGAATCCGGCGATCACTGCGTTAGCCGAGCGGGCGTTGGCTGAAATGCGCGCCGGAATGGAAGACGATCTCAATACAGCGCGCGCGCTGGGCGCAGTGTTCGATCTGGTGCGCGACGTGAATGCCGCGCTCGACGGCGGACAGGTGAAGCAGGAAGACGTTCCGACGATTCTGAAGACATTGGATCAATTCGATGAAATTTTTGCAGTGCTGAAAGATGACGACGCGGCCAAAGTTCGGGCGATCGTTGAATGGGCGGCGGCCGAAGGTATGGGCGACAAGATAAGTCCCGCGGCAACCGAGATCGCAAAAGCGGCCTCGTTGTCGGACGCCGAGGTCGAAAAGTTGGTTGCGGAACATTCGGGGGCTCGTCAGTCGCGGAATTTCGCCCGATCGGACGCGATTCGGAATCGACTGGCGGAGAACGGCATCGTTCTGGAGAACACGAAAGATGGGGTGCGGTGGAAGCGGAAGTAGCGGCGCTCGGGCTGAAGCCCTCGCAATAGCATATGTCGTCCCTGCCGGGACTTATGTTCTCTTCTTCTGCGTACCCAGCGCTGAAGCGCTGGGCTAAGATCTGACGTCCCGCTGAGCGGGACTGTCTCGTTGCTATGATCCCCTGATTGCCTTCACGATCGGTTTTCTCTCAGTGAACTTCCGCGCCGCGTCAAACTTCCGATTCAAGTTCGGGCAGGCCTTCTCCCGCTGCGGGCGGTTCGTCGCCAGAGTGCACCCTGGCGGTTGTCACCAATGCGACTGCAGCGACAATCACGATGCTGCCCGCCAGCATGAAGTTATCAAAGTGCTCGCGCAATACGATCCAGCCCAGAAACACCGCGACGATGGGATTTACATATGCGTAAGTGGCGACCTTCGGCGTAGGCACATGCTTCAACAGCCAGATGTAAGCGGTGTAACCGACCCACGATCCGAAGACTACGAGATACAGCACGGCCATTACTCCGCGGCGATTGAAGACCGCCCGAGGCGCCTGGCCGGTCAGGAGAACCAATACGCTGTGACCGAGGCCCGCGAACAGCATTTCCCACCCAGTCGCGACCAGCGGATCAACCTTCATCTGCCACTTGCGCGAAAGCACTGAGCCGACTGCCCAACTAAAGGACGAGAACAGAAGACTGACCGAGCCAACCATCTGCATGATCCCAAGCGCGTCGCGGTGCATGATCTTCGGCCAGACCAGAATAGCGATGCCGACAATGCCCATGGCCAGACCCATTAATCCGCGGCGCGACATGCGGTCGCCGCGAAAGACGAATGTCTCCAGTACAAGAAACCAGATGGGCGTAACTGCGATGATCAGCGCGGCGAATCCGGTGGGAACGTACTGTTCGGCCCACGCCAGTCCGCCATTGCCACCCACCAGCAACAGGCCGCCGATCGCCACCAGTCGCAATGCTTCGTTGAGCGAGATGCGAATGTTGCGCCCGAAGATCGCGCAAGCGGCAAGCATCAGCGGTCCCGCGATAAGGAAGCGCATGGCGCACATCACGAAGGGTGGAATGCCTTCGGCCGAAGTCATGCCGATGGCGAGGTAGGTCGATCCCCAGAAAATGTACACCAGCGCGAAAGCGACAATGACCTTCAGGTGGTGGTGGTTGCCGGCAGAGTTGGCTGGGCGCTTCACTTCCGAAGCGTTGGTTGGAGCGGGTTCGGCCATCAGGTTGCCGGCAACTTTTGGTTGGAGCTGCGCAGGCGCTGACCGGTCAGTAGTATGTAGTGGATTCCTGAGAGCAGTGTGAAGACAAACGTTGCGTAAAGGAACGTTCTCTCGAGAGCGACGACCGATGGTGTGACGATCACCTGCGCAAGAACGACGAAGAAAATGGCGCCAATCTGGCAGACGGTGTTGATCTTTCCGAAGATGCTGGGACGGAAATCGCGAAAGCCGACAGTTGCGTACAGGGCCATCGCCGTGGCCAGAATGCATACGTCGCGGCTCAGAACCAGCACGGTGTATTTCCAGGGAATTTTGTGCGCGATGGCAAGCACGAGGAACAGCGAGCTCAGCAGAAGCTTGTCGGCAATGGGATCGAGGTACTGGCCGAGCATGGTGCGCTGGTTCAGAACGCGGGCCAGCCAGCCGTCGAGAGCGTCACTCAAACCGGCGAGGATGAGGAGGGCAAGAGCCCAATGCCAGTTGTCGTCCAGCACGTTGGTGATTACAAATGGAATGAAGATGAGGCGAAGTAAGGTGAGTTGATTGGGTGCAGTCCAGAATTGGTTTTTCAACCCGCCCCTCCGAAAGGCAGCATCCCTCATTGCGTCGGTCCACAACCAGCGCGGCGGCGATGATCGACAACGCCGCGGCAACAACCCCTACCCTAGATTTTGTCGTTATTGGCGCTCGATTGGCAAATGGAGCAGCGCGTCAAACTCGGTCAGGACGATTCGCAGCTACCTGAAATGTGTGATTGCGGTCACAGCGACGGGTGAGAAGGACGGATAGAGTGTTGGATGCGCCGGTGCCATTCTTAAACAGCTTATGGTCTGGTTCACGCGACTTGTCGCCCGCTCCCTCGGCAAAGCTTCCCGCTACTTGGGCAGGACCACGCCCGAACATCTGGAGACCGCGCGTTGGGGTGAAGCCGAAGCCTACTTTTACCTTCGAAGCCTAGGGTACCGCATTGTGGCGAGGAACTTCCGCACGCCACATAACCACGGCGAAATCGACATGATTGGTTGGGACGAAGGTGTTCTCTGCTTCGTGGAGGTCAAGACCCACTCCCAGGCTGGGCTGGTGCCGCCGGAGACGGCTGTCGACTCGGCCAAGAAGCAGCACATCCGCTCGGTTGCCCGCGGTTACGTGCGGCGACTGAGAACCGACCGTCCTCCGGTTTGCCGGTTCGATGTGGTCAGCGTCATTCTCGGAGACGACCGGCACGGACCGATCATTAAGTTGTACAAGGGTGCGTTTTCGTGGAAGGCCGCGCACCTGGCGGAACGCGAGTCTTACTCGATCCGTGAACGAAGGCGCTGGTGGCGGAAGTAAGGACTGGTGCTGGGTGTAGTGCCGCAAGCCCGTGTCAGACTCGATTTCGCGGGACTTGCTCCGCCATCAACGCCCCGCTAGAATAAGGATGCCACCAAATTAGGCGCGTAGCTCAGTTGGTTAGAGCGCTACCTTGACACGGTCGCCATCCATCCACCGGCTGTTGACTATAAACAGGTTAGATAGGGCTAGTAACGGGAGATACCGGTGTATTTGCCGGTATTTGGTACGCTCGGTCGGCGGGGTTGCTGGCAAGACAATGGCGGGGTGCGGCTGTTCCCAAAACATCACCGAATTCTGGAATGTGGCAACACGTCCCGCTGATCTGAATGGGCTCGGGTTATCGCATGAGGAAGTGCTCCAGGAAGTCAGCAGCATCGAGAAGTTGCTAACTCTGCTGCCGGACGTCCCGGCGATCTACACCGCTTGGAAAGAGATTGTAAGCGACCACAAAGTCCAGGGCGTCAAAGTTTATGATGCCCGCCTTGTTGCTGCCATGAATGTCTACGCAGTCGAGAACACCCTTACGTTCAATATGGCTGAGGTACCACTCGCGCGGTTTGCTCAGCGGTCAAGGGCCGTGCGCTTACCGCTAGTCTTAGTCTAGAGCAGAATAGGATTTTGTGTAACCGCATTTATCTGACATTGAGAGCTGATCACCCAACAGAATTATCAGTGCGACGGAGACATGGAGATCGCGGTGCAGCCGAAAGCAATAAAATCGCCGTGTCCTCCGTGGTGAATCCCTCCGAACGGATACAGGAGTTTCGAAATCGCCCTAGGCCGATGCTTCGCCAACGGCCGCGCGATCGGCAAGCACCGCGGCCTGAGCGCGGCTGATTCGTCCCGCAGGAATTGCCGCATCGCCGGCCTGCAAGCGCGGCAGCATTGCCACCTTTTCGGCGCCCGTGACCAGCCACAGGATCTTCCGCGAACGGTTCAGGATGGGATACGTAAGCGTCATGCGACGGTGTCCCATGTAAACGCCAGTGACACCCACGTCTGTATCCGTAATATTCAGGACCGGGTCTCCCGGCACCAGCGACGCCGTATGTCCGTCAGGCCCAAGCCCCAGATGGGCCAGATCAAGTACCGGCGGCGTTCCACTGAACGCCCTAAGCGTTCCCGCATACTGCTTCGCGGCCGCCTCCAACTCCGGCAACTCAACCGGCATGGCGTGAATTTGACCGCGCTTTATCGGAGCGTGTGCTAGCAGGCTTTCGTACAGATGGGTGAGATTTCGCTCTGGATCTCCGGCGGGAGCCACCCGCTCATCAACCTGGAAAACCTCGACGCCGGCCCACGGCACATTTTCGTTCGCGAGGGCGCGCAGCATGACCCACGGAGTGTGGCCTCCGCTGACCGCCATCGTGAACTTACCTCGCGCAGCCACCGCAGTTCGGGCATCTTCGGCGATAATCGCGGCGGCCCGTTCCGCGGCAGCTTGAGGATCAGGCAACACTTCCAGAGTCATGCCCGTCTCTCCGTTTCACTTGCCGAACTCGGTTTCGGCGGTGGTAGCTACTTTTCAGGTTTTTCCAGATGTCCGCCGAATTCAAAGCGCATCGCAGAAAGCAGCTTGTCGGCGTAGTCTGCTTCGCCGCGGGAGCTAAACCGCTCGTATAGCGCGGAAGTAAGAACCGGCGTTGGCACCGCCTCGTCGATCGACGCCTTGATCGTCCAGCGGCCCTCGCCTGAGTCCGACACACGCCCGGCAAACTTCGCCAGGCTGGGATCGGCGATCAGTGCAGACGCAGTCAAGTCCAGCAGCCAGGAGGCGATTACGCTTCCCCGCCGCCAAACTTCAGCAACGTCGGCGAGGTTGAAGTCGTACTGATAGTGCTCGGGATCCCGCAGCGGAGTCGTTTCCGCATCGACTGCGTGGGTCTGCTTGCCAACATCGGCCGAGTGCAGTACGTTCAGCCCTTCCGCGTAGGCCGCCATGATGCCGTACTCAATTCCGTTATGCACCATTTTGACGAAGTGCCCGCCGCCACTCGGACCGCAATGCAGATAGCCCTGTTCCGCAGAACCTCCAACCTTCTCGCGCCCCGGTGTTCGCGGGATGCTACCTACGCCGGGTGCTATGGTCTTGAAAATGGGATCGAGGTGCTTCACTGCGGCGTCTGGCCCGCCGATCATCAGGCAGTAACCGCGCTCCAGTCCCCAAACACCACCACTGGTTCCGACGTCCACATAGTGAATTCTCCTGGGCACCAACTCCTTTGCGCGTCGGATATCGTCAATATAGTACGAATTCCCGCCATCGATCAGAATGTCTCCCGCCTCCAGGAATGGAACGATCTCAGCGATAGTCGAGTCCACGACCGCCGCCGGAATCATCAGCCAGATCGCACGAGGCTTTTGCAGCTTGCTCACGAAGTCCTGAATCGACGATGAGCCGGTGGCGCCCTCTTTTGCCAGCTCGGCAACCGACTTTTGCGACATGTCGAAGACCGTGCAGGTGTGGCCGTCCTTCATCAGGCGCCGCACCATGTTGGCGCCCATTCTCCCCAGACCTACCATTCCTAATTGCATGGATCACTTTCTCCTTTAGGAAACTTATGAGCTCTTATTTGCGCGCGCGATAGCGGCGAATCTGGTTGTTGGTTGCGCTGTCGTGGTGCAGAGCAGGCTCATCTTTGCTCTCGAGCTCTGGAATGATTTTCTGCGCGAGCACTTTGCCCAGCTCCACGCCCCACTGGTCGAACGAATCGACACTCCAGATCGTGCCCTCGGTAAACACAATGTGTTCATAAAGCGCGACGAGTTTGCCGAGCGTCTCTGGAGTGAGCTCGTCCAACATGATTGTGTTCGAGGGACGATTGCCAGGAAATACCCGGTGCGGCACAAGCCAATCCGGAGTGCCTTCAGCCTTCACTTCCTCTGCAGTTTTGCCGAACGCCAGCGCCTCCGTCTGCGCGAAAACATTGGCTGTCAAGAGGTCGTGATGCCTGCCGAGCGGGTTGAGCGTCTTATAGAACCCGATAAAATCGCACGGAATCAGCTTCGTTCCCTGGTGAATCAGTTGATAGAAAGAATGCTGCCCATTCGTCCCCGGCTCGCCCCAGTAGATCGGCCCCGTCTGATACTCGATTTCCTTGCCGTTAAGCGTTACGTGCTTGCCATTGCTCTCCATCGTGAGTTGCTGAAGATAGGCAGGAAATCGCTTCAAGTATTGCTCATACGGCAACACCGCCACCGTCTGCGCACCGAAGAAGTCGTTGTACCAGACGCCGAGCAATCCCATGAGCACCGGCAGATTCCATTCAAACGGCGTCGTGCGGAAGTGCTCGTCCATCTGGTGGAAGCCGCTGAGCATCGCGCGGAAGTTCTCCGGCCCGATCGCCAGCATGGTCGACAGTCCGATCGCCGAATCCATGGAGTAGCGCCCGCCAACCCAGTCCCAGAACTCAAACATGTTGGCGGTGTCGATGCCGAATTTCGCCACTTCTGCCGCATTGGTCGAGACCGCGACAAAATGCTTGGCGATCGAGGACTCGTCTCCACCCAGCCCGGCGAGCGCCCAGGCGCGCGCGGTGTGGGCGTTCGTCATCGTCTCTAGGGTAGTGAAGGTCTTCGACGAAATGACAAACAACGTCTCTGCGGGATCGAGCCCATACACCGCTTCAGCAAAGTCGGTACCATCGACGTTCGAGACAAAGCGGAACGTCATGTCGCGCTGGCTGTAGTGCCGCAGGGCCTCGTAGGCCATGACCGGACCGAGATCCGATCCGCCGATGCCGACATTGATGACGTTGCGAATCCGCTTGCCGGTATGACCCTTCCATTCGCCAATGCGGACGCGATCGCTGAATGCCGACATCTTGTCCAGCACCGCATGTACTTCGGGAACTACGTCCTTCCCGTCCGTCTTGATCACTTCATCTTTGGGGGCCCGCAAAGCCACGTGCAGAACTGCCCGCTTCTCCGAGACGTTGATCTTCTCGCCGCGGAACATGGCGTCGATGCGCTCCCGCAGGCCCGATTCTTCTGCCAATTGCAGCA
>Ga0074046_10005171_pt1 | contig 10475 bp, 8 predicted proteins | sample BogForMeECP23OM3_FD_94441 | JGI IMG/M metagenome (GOLD analysis project Ga0074046, IMG submission 94441) | Bog forest soil microbial communities from Calvert Island, British Columbia, Canada - Bog Forest MetaG ECP23OM3 | ecosystem: Environmental > Terrestrial > Soil > Wetlands ...
GAGTCTGCAAAGATGAATAATCAGATAGATACAAAGAAGTTAGGAATACATGGCAGACTCTTACTAACCACTTGTGCACACTAGAAAAACTCGCCTTTATTACGTACAGCTTGCCAGAAGGTGCAATCTGACCGGAGGGGCCTCGCACAAAAACTATGATCCGAATGTGTTGAACTTTTGAGTCCTCACGAATTCAATGGTCAGGGCAAGAATAGTGACTTTGTCAATTATGGGGCCGGATTGCCGGAATGCTGACAACTAAAATGAAAAGGGCTGACCGCAAATTCATTCCCGCGAGCAGTCCCTTCAGATCATCTCAATAAGAGTGGATTAAATTCTACCATTTGACTTTTTCGCTTAGGGTCTTGCCTGCTTTGAACTTGACAACTTTTGACGCCGGAATTTTAATCTTTGCGCCGGTCCGTGGATTCCGGCCTTCACGTTGAGACCTTGACACGACGCTGAAAGTCCCGAAACCTACCAGCGTAATCTTGTCACCGCCTGACAAAGCGGCGGAAACAGCCGAAAAAAATCCATCCACAGCTTTTTCAACCAGTGATTTGGCAAGTCCACCTTCACTTGCGATTTTTGCAACCAATTCGGCTTTCGTCATTCCCTTTCCTCCTCAAAGTTAGATAATGAAACCGCCTCCTCCTATGACCTCTTAACCGTTCCGTGTTCCACCTTAAGCTAAAGCACACATTTCCACCAACAGTCAATGCGATTCCGCTCCTGCTCAAGTTTCGAATGAATTTGGTTCTATCAGGAATAATCGGTCGAGGTGGAGAGCGATGCACGGCGAAGCAGACTTCGGGGGTCGTGTGCCGATCGAAAAAGGTCGTGAAAAGCCCTAAATATGTGTGGATTATTGAGTGATTCCGTCTTTCTGAAGTTGACCCTCAGCTTTAGTTGGCCAATAAGCTCGAATGATTGTCCCTTCACTCGGACTGGACTCGATTGCGAAGTGCCCCCCGGTCAGTTCGGCCCTTTCTCTCATGCTGGTAAGGCCAAGACTTCCGGTGGCGTTGGTCTGGAGGATTTGATCCAAATTCATTCCCACACCATCATCAGAGATGATCAATTCTATCCCATTCCCACCATTTGACCGAGATATGTGAACCCACTCCGCTTTACTGTGCTTGTCAATATTATTCAGTGCCTCCTGGGCGATTCTAAAGATGTTTACATCTCGGTCTCACCCCACCCAAACCCGGTCCTGAGAGCACCCGTTTTAAAGCTTGATCTGGGGGGAGTCTGGTGGCTTTTCTACATGGAGGAAAGGGAGGCAGTGAAGGTTGCGAGGCAAAAGGGACGTTTCCAGGTGAGCGACGAATGCAATAATTGGCCTTTGGTGGGGGACGTGTCCAGGTGTTTTGCAAGAAGCTCCATCGTACTGACTATTCCTTGCTTGAAATTCATCGCGATTTCCATCATTATAAACCAGCTTGCGTGCCCCGGTGAACACAGGTTGTATAAACCCGAATAATGCGCGAAGCTTGAGCATAAGAATTGGATGAGAATCGGAGACCCTTTTGCGTGATTTCTGAGAGGGTCTTACACTAAATAGGCTTTTTAAAGTCGTGAGTCGCAGAAAAATGACTTGGTATTGGTTTATCCAACCCAATTACATCAATGCCGAGCCGGTTTTGCGACGAGCCTCTGCCCAGTTTCCGATAACACCAAAGTATTTTGCAGTGACTAAGATAATAGAGCTAAGTCAGCGATTTAAAAGCTATTTCGAAGTCGTATAGAAAGTAGTCCCGTGTCTCCCCGATGAAGCAAAGCACCGGGTGATGGCTCTTCCTGCCTCTCTTTTTCGGATTGTAGCCCTTGTTGGCCCGGTGCTGATTTCCAAAGACCGTGATGACATGGGAATCTAGGTCCAGCGTCAGGGCTTTGAACTTCTCAAAGCCTCCACGCGTCACATTCAGTAGGCGCGAGTTTACCTCGGCAATCTGAAGGGCCGTATGGACCGTGACTTTATCCAGAAATCTGCTAATCGTGCTCTGGACCGGGAATTTCCTGAGTTTGGCGACACTCTGAAATACCTTATCCAGAACCAACTCCATCATGTGACTGGGCCTGAATATCCCGAGCATCAGCGTATAAAGCATGCCCATACACATCTGAGCCGGACTGAAGTCCGAGTTGCGCCGATCACGGACGCTCACCGTCTCCAACTGTTTGCGCAACTTGCGTTTTTCAAAGAACCGGCGAAGCAAACCCGCGCCACCAAATCGGGGCAGATTCTTCCCGGTGAATTGCTCTTGTGTAGTCAAATCCTGTTCTTTTTGCTGTCCTTGTGCTGCATTCGTATTCACTTTTTAGGTGCCTCCTTTTCAGGGTTGTTGAGCAAACGTATATTACCTGAAAAGGAGGCTTTTTTGTTAAAAATCATATAGTTGTTTAAATAAACATTCGCACGGAAGGGCATTCAAATAGGGATTCACACGTTATTTGGGTTAACTGGTTCTTAGACATCCTGAATATAACGGGTCAAACAAGATGCCCCCTTTTATGAAATACTTCAAAGGGTTCATATGAGGAGACAGGGTATAGTGACTACCAAGAATAAGAAGATACTCATCATCGATGATGAGGAATCCATAAGGGATGGATGTACACAGGTTCTGTCACGCGCAGGTTACCAGGTCAAAAGTACCGGAGATGCACTTCAGGGACTTCAGATGGCTCTCAGGAATATCTACGATATCATTCTATTAGATATCCGGATGCCTAAATTGGATGGATTGGAAATCCTCAAGAAGCTCAAAGTCGAGAATAATATCTCCGCAAAAACCATTATCGTCACCGGTTATGGGACTATTCCCCTGGCCGTCGGGGCCATGAGACACGGTGCCTTTAATTTCCTCACGAAGCCCTACTCCGCACACTCTCTCAGAACGGCGGTTGAAGAAGCCCTTCAGCTGGATGATGTATGCATTGCGGAAAAGGATTTTCCCATACTGATCGGCACCAGCGATTATATGAAAGAGCTCAAGGATTCTATCAGCCGGATAGCACAGACCGACAGTACCGTTCTCATTACAGGAGAGAGTGGAACTGGAAAGGAATGGGTAGCGCGCACTATACATAAACTCAGTAAAAGGGCGGACCAGCCTTTTATCCCTGTAGACTGCTCCTCATTGGTGGAAACCCTCATGGAAAGCGAGTTGTTCGGACATGTGAGAGGGGCATTCAGCGGAGCTACCGAATCGCGCGAAGGCCGTTTCGAAAAGGCCGATAAGGGAACATTGTTTCTTGACGAGATTTGCAATATCAACCTCAACGTTCAGGCCAAGTTATTGCGGGTAATTCAGGAGCGGGAGATAACCAAGGTCGGCAGATCGTCACCAGAAAAAATAGATGTAAGGATACTTGCTGCAACAAATAAAGATATCCGGTCGGAAATTGATGCAGGGAAATTCAGGGAAGATTTATTCTATAGGATTTCCGTTATACCACTCAACGTAAACCCATTGAGAGAACACAAGTCAGACATCCTACCCATTGCCGAATATTATCTCAATATATTCAAAAACAAGCACGAAAGCAAGGTGCAGTGCTTTTCGGAAGAAGCAAAGAAATCCCTCATATCATACAAATGGCCTGGTAATATTAGAGAGCTGAAGAACACCGTAGAGCGCCTATGTGTCCTTTGCGACCATGAGGTTGTCAACCCTTCGGCTATATTCTACTATGGACAACACGATTGTGTAGAAGCCCCTGTATTTGATTCTTCTACGGGCGGGATGACTCTGATAGATGTGGAAAAAGAACACATATTAAAAGCACTGCATCATTTTCACTTCCAGATCAATAAGACGGCTAAATTCCTCGGTATTGACAGGAAGACCCTGAGGGTAAAGATGCGCAATTATGGTGTAGAGATAGAGAATCATTAAGGACAGCAATAGGCTCAGGGGTTATCTGCCTCACGTATGGGGAGTTTTGCCCCTTCAACTCACCTTTTTCTCTCCCGCCCTCTGTATTATACGCTTATAAATCAATATGTTGGGATTTGGCATCACCCTTGCTAATACAGGTGGGAGAAAACTAGAGAAGGAGGTGAAAGGCCATGTCAGCAAAACAAAAGATTCTCGTAATTGACGATGACAAAGATTTCCTTTATGCAACGAGAGTGATTCTCGAGATGGGTGGGTATGAGGTGTTCCTGGCGGAAAACGGAAAAACAGGTGTGGAAATGTGCAAGTCGGTGATCCCCGATCTGACCATTATCGATATGATGATGGAGACATGGGGTGAAGGCTTTTCAGTGTTGTCAAAAATCCGCGCCACTGAAACAGGAAGGAATACACCTTTATTCATCTTGACTGCGATTGATTTGCAGGGACCATACCAATCATTCGGACCACCGGCGGATTTTCCAAAGGTTAACATGGTGTTGCACAAACCTGTGAAAGCCGATGATCTTCTCCGATATATCGCTGATGCAATCGGTCACAAGTCGACATGATGAAGACTGAAAAACCGCTCTTTTTGATCATCGATGATGAGGAATCCTTGCGGGACGGCTGCAAGCAGACGCTGGAAAAATCCGGGTACAGCGTTCTAAGTGCGGCAGAGGGAGTCGAAGGCATCAAGATTGCTCGGGAGAGTAAACCAGAAGTAGCTTTTATTGATCTCAAAATGCCAGGTATATCGGGCATGGTAGTCATAGATACCCTTGCCAAAGATATACCTGACACTGTCCTCATTACTATTACCGGCTACGCAACCATAGGTTCCGCAGTGGAAGCCATACAGAAAGGAGCCTTCGACTACCTCCCCAAACCCTTCAGCCCTGACCAGTTGAGAGCTGTCGCCTTGCGAGGCCTCAATCATCGGAACCTCAAGATTGAAACAAGACGATTGCGAGAAGAGAAGGAGCGGATGGAGAAGGGTTTTATTACCTTCGTGAGTCACGAAATGCGTTCTCCCCTCGTCGTCGTTCGGCAATATATAGAATCCCTTAAAGCGATTGCAGGTAATCGCTTTAATAAGGAGGTTGCGGAGATCCTCGGAAGGTGCAGCATATGCATTCAGAGCCTTGAAGGACTGATTGAATACTGGCTGGATTTAAGCCGAATAGAAAACGGTTCCTTCGTACAAAAGCAAGAGACATTGAGCTTATCCCACATTATTGCCAAATGTGCGGAAGAAATGGCTCCCCTTTGCGAAGAAAAGACGATTTCGCTGGAGATAACTGTCCCTAAAGACCAGCTCACAATCGTAGGGGATGAGGAAAGCCTGGTACGAGTATTTACTAATATCATCAACAATGCTACTAAATATACACCGGCGGGCGGCAAAATATCGGTATCAGCGACTGATGATGAGTGCTATGTTGTTGTGAGTATTTCGGATACGGGGGTTGGCATCCCCCGCGAGAGAATTACCTTTATCTTTGAGCCGTTTTTCAGAGTAAAGGGAAAGGAGGAGTGCCATAGAGGCTCCGGTCTTGGACTCACCTTCTGCAAAAAAATCATGGAATCTCATGGTGGGACGATATGCGCTACATCAAAGGAAGGAGAAGGCACAACCTTTGTGCTGAAATTTCCCACTCATTTTTCATCAACTAAAACAGCTTCACGAACTCCTCCTTTGATAGAGAGCTATGCGAAACTCATAAAAGACTCTTAGTACCAAAAGCCGCACGAGCTAATGCGTAATGTACAATGATGAAAACTCTTACCAGTTTTACGAGAAAGACAGAGCGGACAGATGTTTCGCCTGCAGTCAGAACTCGGAAAGGTTGCTGATCCTTCGACACATCGGAAGTATGAAGCTTGTTCACCTGTGCCGGAACTGCATGGTTGAGAATATCTCAGACTATCTTCTTGATAATACAAAGCCCTGGCGCTTAACACCAGACGAAAGTGGTGGATAGGGAGGCTCTTACACAAGTGTTGTCGCCGAATGCTTCCTGGCTAGTCATAGCATAACAAGATCTCCATGACCTCAGGCGAGATTTCCGGGACTGACTGCGAGATCTTAAGGTCGACGAGCCCCTGAAAACAAACGACTCAGCCGCTTTCTACGAAAATGTCCTCAAGGGGAATAAAACCCCAATGAAGGGGCAATACACCCCTTTCTGGAACGGAAGTAAATGCTATCCCATGATAATTATTTAAAAAATAGCGCCTGGCATCGGTGTTGCTAGTCCTATGTTAGAGTGACTTAACAGTTAATAAAAGTACACGTCGTCTATGCTGAACAGAAACTGAGGAGGAAATGAGATGTGGAATACCATAAGCTTTGGAGAGGCGTGTGTGGAACCTGCAATCAAGCAGTTTCTAGCACCCTGTCAGGAGCGATGTCCGATCAATGAGGATATCCAGCGCACCAACGTCCTTATCTCCTTGTTACCCAAAGATCTGCAACAGGCCAAAGAGGGCTTAACCCAGATCGGGGACTATCTGTTTGAAAACAACCCCTTTTTCCCGGTATGCGGCTATGTCTGTGGTATCTGTGAGCTGGGCTGTAATTATCAGAGCAAGGGGGGTTCCATCAGGCGCAGGCTGCTGAAACGCTTTGTATCAGACTATTACCTGGACCACCTCGATAAGAAACAAGAATACGACGTTGTCAAGGATACGGGGAATGTAGCCGTAGTTGGCGGCGGCCCGGGCGGGTTGATGTGCGCTTTTCATCTTAGCAAGAAAGGCTACAAGGTGACTATCTTTGAGGGATCAGGGAGGCTGGGCGGCGCGCTCTGGCTCATCCCGCACTACCGTTTGCCCAAGATAGTCCTCCAGAGAGTCATTGAGAATATGTTGAGAGTTGCAGGCATAGAGGTGAAATACAATTCCAAGCTCGGCGAAGGAAATCTGTCTCTCGATAAACTCAGGAAAGACGGGTATAAGGCCGTGTTCATCGCTAAAGGGACTCCATCCCCGAGAGTGCTCACCTTCGGCCGGGACTTGGTGGACAACCTCGACCTTGAGGGCGTCATGTATGGGCAGACATTCCTGTACGAGGTAAGTCGAGGGATCCTCGCGAAAGATTACGTGGGCGGCAAGATGGTTATCGTAATAGGCGGCGGCAATGTGGCCTTTGATGTGGCACGATCGGCCAGGAGGCTCGGGGGCGATGTTACCTTGGTGGCCCTCGAATGCAGCGACAAGTCGTCGAAGGACTGTATTCCGGCTGACTACGAGGAGATCCGAGGTGCATGGGAGGAAGGCATCAGGATGATCTACTCCCGAGGCGTAAGCAAGATATTGGGTGAAGAAGGTCGCTTTACCGGTATTGTTTCCCCCAAGTGTATTAGCGTCTTTGACAAAGAGGGGAGGTTCAATCCCCAATTCGACATTGAAGACGCCATTACCGTAAATGGCGATGTACTTATCATCACTGTCGGCCAGGGACCTGATTGGGCCTTTCTCCAGCGAGAAGGTCTATTGGATAATCAGAGACGGCTGGCTGTAGATCCCCTTACCCTCCAGAGCCACACTAAAGAATGGGTTTTCCTTGGTGGTGACGTCAGAAGAGTGGGCTTCATGGTTGATGCCATGCGGGAAGGGCGGGAGGCAGCCGTGTCCATCGAACGCTACCTTAAGGGTCTTGACATCAAGGCGGGCAGGAAGAGGCAATTTGAGCCATTCGAGATTCCCCAACTCAAGGATGAAGATTACAGATCTGAGCCTGAGGTAGTCTGGATTCCGGCCGACAGGCGTTTGAACTTCCAGTTGTTTGAGCAAGGGTTTTCCCTGGAAGAAGCCATCGAGGAAGCCAAGCGCTGTCTTTACTGTGGCCCCTGCGTTTCGTGCAGAGCATGCGTATCTGTCGGAATTCAAGATGATTTGCCCACCGTTGTCATTCACGAGAACCTTTGCAGCGGGTGCGGCATATGTGTCTCGTCATGCCACTACAGCGCGGCCCATCTCAAGGAGGTAGGCGGCAGTCTTGTGGCTGCCACCGATATGTTCCGATGTAAAGCCTGCGGCGTGTGCGTACCCTCGTGTCCGGCTGGTGCAAGGGAGCTGATCGGCTCTGACATGCAAAAGCGAATCGCCGAAGTCTATGCTTCGCTCTAAAGATAATCTCGTATAAGGAGGACAAGATCATGGAGTTTATCCCCAAACTGGTATGCTTCTCCTGTAAATTCGGCTGGGGTTATCTGAATAGCAACGGGTATGACAGACAGATAAAAAACCTTATCCCGGTGATCTGCATCGGGAAGGTGGACACTACACATATCATTGGGGCTTTCAAGGAGGGAGCGGACGGCCTGCTCATCCTGGGTTGCCCCGACGGGCAATGCCATTTCAAAACCGGCAACTACCAGGCCAGGAAGAGGATACTTCTGTTACACAACATCCTGAAGGAATTCGGCATCGAGCCCGGACGCCTCAAAATTGCACTCAATATTGACCCGGAAGGCACCCGGATACCCATAATCATCGAAGAGATGAAAACCGAGGTGGGAAGTTTGGGACCGCTTTCATCTACGGTGTAATCCGATATCGGTCATGTTGATACATCAGGATCAGAAAGTGAGATCTCTGAAAAACGACACCCAATGTTATTGCCGGGTCTCAAATCAAGATTGGAGCAGATGATATGGCGGACAAACCCAAAGTGGCAATTTATTGGCTAACGGCCTGCGGCGGCTGTGATGAAGCCATTGTGGATCTGAACGAAGCGATTCTAACGGTCGCCGATGCCGTCGATATTGTGCTCTGGCCGGTTGCTATGGATTTCAAGTATGAGAGTATCCGGGAGATGAAAAAGGATGAAATCACCCTCTCCATCATTCATGGGTCCGTACGCAATTCAGAACAGGAAGAGATGGCCATATTGCTTAGAAAAAAGTCGCAGATTGTGCTTAGCTTCGGCGCCTGTGCCTGCTTCGGAGGTACCGCGGGGCTGGCAAATTTCAGGTCAAAAGATGACATTTTCAACTGGGTCTATCGGGACGCGCCCACGGTGGTGAACCCGTACAATACCAGGCCTCAGACCGAGACTGTGGTCGATGGAAACAAACTGACACTGCCTGAATTCTTCGAACAGGTCTATCCACTGAAAGATGTAATCTATGTGGACTATTATCTGCCGGGATGCCCGCCACCGCCGGACCTGATAGCGAATGCTGTGTTTGCCGTACTGGAAGACAAACTGCCTCCCAGAGGTGCCACACTCGCACCCAGGAAGGCCCTGTGCGACGCCTGTCTGCGAAATAAGTCTAAACCACTTCGGATGGAAATTTCAGAATTTCGGAGGATACACGAGGTTGAAGCAAACGAGGATACGTGCTTTTTGGCACAGGGGATAATCTGTGTGGGGCCCGCGACCCGTTCCGGGTGTGGCGAAACGTGTATCAGGACCAATATTCCCTGCAGGGGTTGCTTCGGTCCGGTTGCGGGCGTGGCTGATGCCGGTGCAAAATTTGTCTCGGGGCTTGCAACGCTCATCGGTGCAGAGACCGAAGAGGAGTCCCTCAAGGTCATCGATGGAATTGGTGACCTGGCAGGTTATTGTTATCGTTTCAGTCTCCCTTCTGCATCGCTGAAACCTGTGAGTGCTAAAAATCAGGAGTGATAATCATGGCAAGGAAAATAACCATAGACCCGATCACTAGGCTTGAAGGACATGGGAAAATAGAATTGCTTCTCGATGAGGAAGGTAAGGTAAAGGATGCCTATTGGCAGGTGGCAGAGTTGCGTGGTTTCGAGCGCTTTTGCCTCGGCAGGCCCGCGGAGGAGATGCCGAGAATCGTACCCAATATATGCGGCGTGTGTCCGTCAGCGCACCATATGGCCGCCACCAAGGCCCTCGACGACCTCTACAGTGTGGAACCCACTCCGGCGGCACGCCTGATCAGGGAGCTCGAATACAACGCTTTCTATATCGAAGATCATTACATCCACTTTTTCTTCCTGGCAGCACCCGACTTTGTAGTCGGCCCGCACGCTGATCCTAAAGAGCGAAACATCCTCGGTGTCATCGGCAAGGTAGGCACCGAAATAGGCCTGAAGGTTATTGAGGTCAGAAAGAGAAACCGGGATATCATCAGGCACATCTTCGGCAAGGCTCCTCACCCGGAAGGGGGGCTGCCCGGCGGTGTACCGAGAGGAATCAGCGAACAGGATCGGAAATGGATCAAGGAAACTGCCGCATTCTCCCTCGAATTCGCCCAGTTTGCCATCCAGCTCTTCAAAGATGTTGTGCTTTCCAACCCGTCCTACGTGGACCTGATCCTGAACGAGGCTTACAAATTGAAGACTTATTATATGGCCCTGGTGGATGAAGACAATCGGGCCAACTTCTATGATGGGAAAGTGCGGGTTGTGGATCCGGAGGGCGCCGAGTACCTAAAGTTCGACGCCCGAGACTATGATCAGTATATCGGTGAGTGGGTGGAGCCGTGGACCTATATCAAACTCAACTACTTGAGGAAGCTGGGCTGGCAGGGCTTGAAAGAAGGCGACGGCACTTCGCTTTACCGCGTTGCCCCGCTGGCGAGGTTGAAC
>Ga0074046_10005172_pt1 | contig 10471 bp, 6 predicted proteins | sample BogForMeECP23OM3_FD_94441 | JGI IMG/M metagenome (GOLD analysis project Ga0074046, IMG submission 94441) | Bog forest soil microbial communities from Calvert Island, British Columbia, Canada - Bog Forest MetaG ECP23OM3 | ecosystem: Environmental > Terrestrial > Soil > Wetlands ...
CACGGCGGCCGATTTCCTCGCAAAAGCGTTGGCTGAGGCCGGCTATCACACAGAAATCGCGGGCGATGGCGAGACAGGCCTTGAACTTGCAGTCTCCTCCACATTCGGCGTTCTCATCGTGGACAGGATGCTTCCGAAGCTCGATGGCTTGTCGCTGGTGGAGCGTCTGCGCGCCAAGGGCGACCGGACGCCTGTGCTAATTTTGAGCGCGCTAGGCGCTGTCGACGACCGCGTCAAGGGCTTGCGCGCCGGCGGAGACGACTATCTGCCGAAACCCTATTCCCTGGTGGAGCTTGTCGCGCGCGTTGAAGCGCTCGCGCGAAGGGGTCCCTCGGAGGGCGCCGTTACGACCTACGCCGTCGGCGACCTCATGCTCGACCGCCTTTCTCATAAGGTGACGCGCGGCGGAGAGACCATCTTGCTGCAACCGCGGGAATACCGGCTTCTCGAATACCTGATGCGGCACGCGGGCCAGGTCGTGACACGCACCATGCTTCTGGAAAATGTGTGGGATTATCATTTCGATCCGCAAACCAACGTGATCGACGTTCATATTTCCAGACTTCGCAGTAAAATCGACAAAGGGCAAAGCAAACCGCTTCTGGAAACAGTGCGGGGCGCGGGTTACATGATCCGCGATGACCGCCGTTGATGTTGTAAGACTTGTCCCCCGCTTAGTACTCGCGACGCCTTTCCGGCTTTTCGCGCTTTACGTGTCGCTGTTCTGCGCTGCCGTCGCTGCCGTCTTTATTTACGTCAACATCGCCATGCTCGGATTTCTCAGCCACGAGGCAGAGGCTTCAGTGCAGGGCGACCACGATTTTCTCTTGGCTCGTTTTCGTGAGGGCGGCCTGCCCAGGCTTGTCAACGCGATCTCCGAGCGCGCGGCGGCCTCCGACAATGCTCTCTATCTTCTCACCGACGGCAAGGGCCGATGGCTGGCCGGCAACCTTGACACCGTCGCCACCGATCTGTGGGAAACGCAAGGCGCGGCTCAATTCTCGTACCGGAAGCGTGGGAGTGAGCAAATCGAGAGCCCGGCGTTCGGCATCGTGGCCCGGCTTCCAGGCGATCTGCATCTCATCGTCGCCCGCGACATTGAAAGCCAAGAGGCCCTGAAGCGGCTGTTGAGAAGGGCCCTCATCCTCGGATACACCCTCATCTTCATCATCGGAACGGCAGGCGCTGTCATCGTGAGCCGCGGCATGCTGCGCAGGGTTGACGTCGCATCGAACGCAGCGCGCTCGATCATGCAAGGCAATCTCGCTCAGCGCATCCCCGTCACAGGGCGCAACGACGAGTTCGACCGCCTGAGCCAGAACCTGAACGCCATGCTGGACCGCATTCAGGACCTCATGGTCGGGCTCAAGAACGTTTCGGATAATATCGCCCACGATTTGAAGACGCCGCTTCATCGGCTGCGCACAAGGGCCGAGCGGGCGCTGCAATCGAGCCGCTCTCCGGAAAAACTTGCGGAAGCCCTCGGGTCCGTCATCGAGGAGGCCGACACCTTAATCCAAACCTTCGATGCGCTCCTGAGTATTGCGCGCCTTGAAGCCGGCTCGCGGTCCGAGTCCTTCGGGCCGCTCAACATCTGCGCCCTGATCCGCGATGTGGCCGACCTCTACGAACCTGCCGCCGAGGAGCGCGGGCTATCCTTAAGGCATTCATGCTCCGGCGATGTTATGATGGCGGGAGAAAACCACTTGATCGGCCAGGCGCTTGTAAATCTACTCGATAACGCGATCAAATATGCCGCTCCCGCCTCCGACACAGCGGAAAGAGCGCAGCAAACCGATGTCGAAATCGGGCTCGAGGACAAAGGGGACACCGTGGACATCGTGATTTCGGACCGTGGCCCCGGCATTCCCAAAAAAGATCGCGAGCGCGTTCTCCAGCGGTTTGTGCGCCTCCAGCCGAGCCGGTCTATCCCCGGAAGCGGATTGGGCCTCAGCCTGGTTGCGGCGGTGACGAGGCTGCACGACGGCTCGGTCACGCTGGAGGATAACAATCCGGGATTGCGCGTCCGCCTCACATTGAAAAAGAATCTTCCGGCAACGGCGGCGAATCCTGTCGAGGCCGCTAGCCTGCTGAGCCATGCAATCTGATCCCGGCTCGCTCGCCGATCGCCTGAAGCCGGCTCCGCTCGATGATGACGCAGGAACGGGCCGCGCGGCTCTCGACAGGCTGATGTCCGCTCTTGACCGGGCCGGAACGGCCCCAGACCCTCTCTCCGAACACACAGCCAACTTTCTCAGCGGCGTTTTCTCCGGTTCTTCTTATCTCCTTGGCCTTGCAGAGCGCCAACCCCGGCGTCTCAAGACGGCGCTCAACGAGGCCCCGGAAAAGAGATTCGCGGAAATCCTCGCGAGCGCTGCCGTAGAGGCAGCGGGCGCTGCAACGCAGCGCGAACTCATGAGCATCCTGCGCCAGGCAAAAAACGAAGTGGCGTTCCTGATCGCGCTTGCCGACCTCGGCGAAGTTTGGACCGTGGATGAGGTTACCCGGAAGCTCAGCGAGGCCGCCGATCTGTTCTTGACCCTTGCCGTGCGTTTTCTATTCCAGCGGGCGGCGCACGCGGGACAGTTTCTTCCACGGGATCCAGCCGCTCCGGAAAAACACAGCGGCTTGATCATTCTTGGAATGGGCAAGTATGGCGCACACGAGCTGAATTACTCCAGCGATATCGATCTCATTATCTTTTTTGACCGGGACATCGCGCCGCTTGCTTCGCATGTCGAAAAAGCCGCCTTTTTCGTCCGCCTCACGCGCGAGCTGGTCCATATCATGCAGGAGCGGACGGCGGACGGATACGTCTTCCGCACGGATCTGCGTTTGCGTCCCGACCCCGGCTCCACGCAAGCGGCCATCTCCACCGAAGCGGCCTTCCGCTATTATGAGAGCCTCGGCCAGAATTGGGAGCGCGCCGCAATGGTCAAGGCGCGGCCGGTGGCTGGGGACATGGACGCGGGAAAAACCTTCCTGGACGCGCTTGGCCCTTACATCTGGCGCAAATATCTGGATTACAACGCCATCGCGGACATCCACGCGATGAAGCGCCAAATTCATGCTGCGAAGGGACACGGGCAAATCGCCGTAGCGGGCCACAATCTGAAGCTCGGGCGCGGCGGCATTCGCGAGATCGAATTCTTCGTGCAGTCGCAGCAGCTCATTGCAGGCGGACGCCAGCGTGCGCTCCGTTCCAGCCAGACCCTCGAGGCGCTCGACCGCCTTGTTGCCTATGACTGGATCAATCCGAAGGTGCAGGACGATCTCGGTGCGGCTTACCGCTATCTGCGGCGCATGGAGCACCGCCTTCAGATGATGGCGGACCAGCAGACGCACACGCTGCCCTCATCACCTGAAGAGCTGGCGCGATTTGCCCGCTTTGCAGGTTATGCGAGGCTCGAAGACTTCGAGCAGGAGCTGCGGCACACGCTGCAAACGGTGCAGAAGCATTACGCGGCCTTGTTTGAAAGCGTCCCCGCGCTCACAGCCTCGCGAGGGGGAAACCTCGTTTTCACCGGCGACGCGGACGATCCTGCAACATCGGAAACGCTTGTCAAGCTTGGCTTCAAGAACGCCTCGGCCGCAATCGCCGCAATCAAAGGGTGGCATTACGGGCGCTATCCTGCCATGCGCAGCGCCCGCGCTCGAGAGAATCTGACCGAGTTCACGCCCGCGCTTCTTGAGGCTCTCGGACAAACGGGTGACCCGGACCTCGCTCTTGCGACCTTCGACAAGTTTCTGAGCGAGGTTCCGACGGCGCTGCAGCTTTTCGCGATGCTGCGGGCCAATCCGAGCCTCCTGCAGCTTATCGCCCAGATCATGGGCTCCGCTCCAAGGCTCGCGCGCCTGCTTACCCGCCGCCGCCGCATCATGGACGCCATCCTCGACCCGGGCCATTTGGGCGACAAGATGACGGATGAGGACCTGCGCCGGTATATCCGTCAGGAGATCATGGATGCGGGCGCTTATGAGGACAGCCTCAACCGCGCGCGCATTGTGGGCCAGGAGCAGATGTTCCTGATCGGGGTTCGGATTCTTTCCGGGCAGTTTACCTCTCAGCAAGCCGGGGAGGCCTATTCGCATGTTGCGGAAGCCATCATCGAAACCCTACTCGACGCCGTTCAGGCTCACTATGGCGGCGCCCTCCCCGCCCCGGCTGTCATCGCTATGGGGAAGCTAGGCGGGCATGAGACGACCGCATCCTCGGATGTGGATCTCATCGTCATTTATGATGCACCCGCCTCGGCGCCACAGGCCTCGCATCACTATGCCCGCCTGACGCAGCGGCTTATAAGCGCCATTTCCGCTCCCACCTCGGAAGGCGAGCTCTACACCGTCGATATGCGTCTCAGACCTTCCGGAAAAGCTGGCCCGGTAGCCGTTCGCCTCGAGGGCTTTCTGGCCTATCAACGAAACGAGGCCTGGACCTGGGAGCATCTTGCGCTGACGCGCGCCCGGCCCATCGCAGGCCCTCCGGTTCTTCGCGAGCATCTCCGGCAGATCATCCGCGAAGTTCTGACGATGCCGAGAGATCGCGGGAAGGCCGCCGCCGACGTGCGCGAAATGCGCGCCATGATCGAAAAGGAAAAAGGCACCTGCGATGTCTGGCAGTCGAAGACCTATCATGGCGGTCTGGTCGACGTAGAATTTATCGCCCAGTTTCTTCAGATCGTGCACGCCGCGGAAGACCCCGGCATCCTGGATCAGAATACGGCCAATGCACTGCGGAAACTGATCGCCGCCGGCTTCCTGAGTTCTCCGGACGGGGATACGCTTCTGAAAGCCTTCGCGCTCTATCAGGACATCAGCCAAATCCTGAGGCTCTGCACGGAGGGCGGCTTCGATCCCGAGGACGCTCCCCGGGACCTTATCGATCTACTCCTTCATACGACCGGCGAGCCGGACCTGATCCTGCTGGAAGCCCGGCTTCGCGAGACCTACGCGGAGGTTGCGCGCCTTTTTTCAAAGCTGGTTGTCTGAGGCCGGCGGGCCGATCCGGAGCATTTCGCTTCCTTGAGTTAATACAGCCGGGCACTTAAACGCACCGCCGCATGGAGATGAACGTGGACGACCGGCCCTCTTTGCTGGCTTTTTGCTCGTAGCGCGTCACGGGCCAATCGGGCGCCGACGACCGGTCCGCCGAAGTGAAGATTTGTACCACCTCGAAATCAGGATGAGCGTTTGCATGCTCCATGGCGGCTTCCGCATAGTCCGCGATATCTGAGGCGAAGCGGAGTTCCGCGCCGGGGCGCAGCAAGCGGCCCAACTTTTCGAGCAGCAGGGGCGAAAAGACGCGGCGCTCCCGATGGCGCTTTTTTGGCCAGGGATCGGGAAAAAGCACGAATGCGCGTGAAAGACTAGCCTCTGGAAGCCAATTCAAAAGCGAAATGGCATCCTCCGGATGAATCTTTATGCGCCCGCCGAGACCTCTTGCCTCCAGCGTCGAGAGCGCGGCGACGACTCCATTAACGTAGGGCTCGGCGCCGATCAGGCCAGCATGCGGATTCTGCTCCGCCTGCCAAATGAGATGCTCTCCCGCGCCGAAGCCGATTTCCAGCCAGACTTCGCTGACAAGCTCAGAAAAAAAACCTGCCAGCTCCTCGGCGCGGAGCTGGCGGCTCATGTCGACTTTGCAGGTCGTCAAGCCCCGCGACAGCAGTTCCGACTGGTGTTGTGAGAGCTTTCGCCCCTTTCTTCGGCCGTATGACCGAAGCCACCGTTCGGGACTGGCCGAACCGCCATGAGACGGTTCGGAGACGCGGGTTTCCGCCTCGCCTATCAGCTGAGCGCGTCCTTCAACGCGTCCACAAGATCGAGACGTTCCCACGAAAACCCGCCATCCTTTTCGGGAGCGCGTCCAAAATGGCCGTAGCTTGCAGTGCGCCGGTAGATCGGGCGGCTCAAGCTCAGCGTCTCACGAATACCCCGAGGGCTAAGATCGATAACCTCGGCGATGACCCGTTCAAGCTCGCCCTCCTCGACCCGGCCCGTGCCATAGAGGTCAGCATAGATGGACAATGGTTTCGCCACGCCAATCGCATAGGCCAGCTGCAGGCAGCATTTATCCGCCAGCCCGGCGGCGACGACGTTCTTGGCCACATAGCGTGCCGCATAAGCCGCCGAGCGGTCTACCTTCGTCGGATCTTTGCCCGAGAAAGCGCCGCCACCGTGCGGAGCAGCGCCGCCGTAGGTATCCACGATAATCTTGCGCCCGGTTAGACCGGCGTCGCCATCGGGGCCGCCAACGACGAAACGGCCTGTCGGGTTAACGTAGAAGTCATCCTTGGGGCACATCCAGCCCTTGGGAAGGACCGCAGTGACGATGTCACCGACGATGTCGCGAACGCGCTCCTGGCTGACGTCCTCGCCGTGCTGCGTGGAGACGACCACGGAAGCCGTACGAACGGGCTTGCCGTTCTCATAGTAGAGTGTGCCCTGGCTTTTAGCGTCGGGCCCCAGCTCGGGAAGCTCGCCCGAATGACGCAGCTTCGACATCTCAAAGAGAATACGATGCGCATAATAAATGGGCGCAGGCATATAGCCTTCCGTCTCGCGGCAGGCGTAGCCGAACATGATGCCCTGGTCGCCCGCGCCTTCGTCCTTGTTGCCGGAGGCGTCGACGCCCTGCGCAATGTCCGCAGACTGGGAATGAACGTAACAATCGATCTCGGCTTTGCGCCAATCGAACCCCGCCTGCTCATAGCCGATATCGCGGATGACGTTTCGCGCGGTCTGAATTAGATCGTCGGCGGTAACGTGAGACGGTCCGCGAACCTCCCCTGCCAGCACAACGCGATTCGTCGTGGCGAGAGTCTCAAGCGCGACGCGCGAGTAGGGGTCGGCAGCGAGGTAAAGGTCGACAATTCCGTCGGAAATCTGATCGCAGACCTTATCGGGATGCCCCTCCGATACGGACTCGCTGGTAAAAAGATAGTTTTTGCGAGGCACAGGCTCGTTCCAATCTTCGTAAGTTCTGGGGGAACGTGGCCTGAGCCACGTTAGCCGATATCGTTTGCGATACCGGGCTGGCCATCCTTAGCGTCAGGTTTTTCTTCTGACAAGGCCCTTACGAGGTCGATGACGCGGCGTCGCACCTTCGGATCCTGGATCTTGGCGAATGCCTTGTTGAGATCCAAGCCCTCTCGAGAGTTCAGGAAATCGAGAAGGTATCCTTCCTGTTCCGGCTCATGCAAGCCGTGCATTGCCTGCGCGGGCGCGGCGTTGGCAAAAGCATCCTCAAAAAAGTAGCCGACCGGAACTTCCAAAATTCTCGAAAGCTGGAAAAGACGGCTCGCACCGATCCGATTGGTGCCCTTTTCATATTTCTGAATTTGCTGGAACGTGAGGTTCATCTTCTCACCCAGCTTTTCCTGGCTCATGCCGACGATCATGCGCCGGTAACGAACTCGGCTGCCAACGTGCACGTCGACCGGATTCGGTTTTCGCCCTTGGGTTTCGTAAAGTTCTTCGCGATCGGCCAATATAGACACCGAGGATTCCACCATGCCCATGTTCCGCCCCATCCCTTCCCGCCATCTTAAAGTTGTGTGTACGTAGCCGTATGAGCCAATACCACTACCTAAAAGTTGTAGTTACGCATCTACGAGCCGTCAAGCTTCTTGTTATATTAAATACAAACCATTCTTCAAACATTCGCGAAACAGTTTCTACACCATATGAAAAATCACTCAACCACTCGTAAAAATGGAATCAACCAATTTTGATGGTTGCAACCATAACCAGATAAATCTCAAGTGGAAAGAGAAATAATACAATAAACACAGGTAGCCGTGTTTTTTCATAAAAGGTTACCGGTAATGCACGCGGCAACCCATGGTCGAGTGCTCCAGCTCTATCCAGATCTAATTTGGCAAGAAGTCGACCAAAAGGGTCTATGACTGCGGAGATCCCGGTATTTGCAGCCCTCATCACGGGCAAACCTTCTTCCACGGCCCGGATACGAGCTTGGTATAGATGCTGATAAGGCCCGGTTGATACTCCAAACCAGGCGTCATTAGTTACATTGACCAGCCATTGCGGGCGTCTTGCTGCATTCTCTATACGACCCGGAAAGATTATCTCGTAACAGATCAAAGGAAGAAAAGCTGGCGCGTGCGGCGTGTGCATGATCGGGGTCTTACTCGAACCTGCCTCAAATCCATCCAACCGATGAGAAAACGCTCGAAAACCAATCGCAGTTAGAACGTTTTGGAGAGGCACATATTCCCCAAACGGGACAAGATGGATCTTGTCGTATACGGCGCCTATTGCCGCTCCTTCCCCCAACACGAATAAGCTGTTGAAAACGTGGTCGAAACGATAGCCGCCCTGAGCCAGGCGCTCGCCTTCGGCGCGCTCGGCTCCAATGATGAGGGTCCCATCTTGCGGAATCATTGCAGCAAGGCGGTCCTTTACCTCCGGACTGAAAATTCCGTCGTTGAACCCGAAGAGCACGGGCACGGACGACTCGGGCCAGATGACATGGGTGAAGTTGGCAATGTCCTCGCCGCTGATGCCCCTGCGGCTTAATTCCAGCGTCCGCTCGAAGATCCAGGTTCGGTTTTCGGGCTTCCACTTCTCGATCTGAGGAATATTCGGCTGCACAATCCGGACGCGCACGCCCTCGACCTCGCCCGCCTCCTGTAAGAGGCGATAGCTTCCAAAAGCATAGCTTGCCGCTAAAGCGAAGACGGCAAAGAAGATCGGTGCCCATACCCTGTCGAAGCGAGCTTGCGGCGCGGAGATGGCGGCCGCCGGAGCCGAAAAGATGAAGAGAGCAGCAAGCGTGAGGCCGTAAATCCCGAGGTAAGCCGCCAGCTGCATATGCGCATCATTTGCGGCAACCCCCTCCCCGAACAAATCCCAGGGGAATCCTGTGAACAGGTAGCCGCGAGCCGCCTCCGCACAGAAGAATGCGAAGACAAACCCGGCGATACGCGCATATCCGCGTTGCCAAAGCGCTGCGGAAAGTGCGCCTGCCGCCGCGTAGAACAGGCCAAGGACCGCGGCCAGCCCCATCACCGCGAGCGGCATCAAGGCGGCATAGCGGTCCGCATCGACATAAAAGGCATAGCCGATCCAGTAGGTGCTCGCGAGGAAATAGCCGAAACCAAAACCCCATCCGACTGCGGCCGCACGAAAGAGCCGCGTGCGAAACGAAGCCAAAGGAGCAGGCTCGTCGCCGCGCAAGGCTACCGCGTCAAGCGCCCAGATCAGTACGGGAAACGTAACGAACATGATGGGCCAGATAAGGAATGGCGCCATAGCTAACACGGAAAACGCGCCGGCAAGCGCCGCGATCAAGACCAGCTTCCAGGTTGGCAGGCCCGCGAGGACCTTCGGCAGAACATCCATGAACGACTCGAACAGCAAAAGCGGACGGATCCACGATGGACCCGCCCGTGCCATAGCCGTATTTCAGGGAGATGACGAGGGCGCAGGAATGGCGGCCTGTTGAAAAGAGCCGCCGCAACAGGCGGCTCTTTTTTCATCCACTTCCGCTCTAAGCAGAGTTCCCAAAAATGGCCTTCCCGGTTTTGGGAAAAAACTCTGCGAAAACAGAAGATTCTAAGCAGGCATTCGTTGCTCTGCCAAGGAATCTCTGCTTAGCGGATTTTCTCCAAGTCGAAGCGGGAATAGCACTCGCGGCTCGGCAGATTGGAGTGACCGCCGAGGGCGTCGGCCAACGCTTCTTGCAAATTCGCGCCCTCCGCCTTGGAGCGAACGCCGACGAAGAGAACCGGGCGCTCGAAGCTTGAATCCTTGTCTTCCTGCAGCTTGCAGCCCTTGTCATACTGACCCAGTGTCAGCGTCCATAGCGCTGTTTCCGGCTTCGCGACCTTCGTAATCCAGGTTGCGACAGTCTTGGAGCGAGCCAAGGCCCGAGCTTCCTCCTCGGAACGCTTTCCGTCTTTCGAGGCAAGCCCAACTCCGATCAGGTCGCTTTTGCCAGCGAGAGCGTCACGCACTTTGGGAGCAAAAATACGGTTGGGCGCCTCTGCTCCCGGGATGACCTTTCCACCCGAGACAAGCTGGCTCGTGCTTCCCAGCGCCCATGTGTAATCGCTCGACAAAATGATGAAATCGAAGGCAGCGGCTCGATCCTGCTTGTCCTTTCCGTCGATACGGAAGACCGCCGCATTCTCAACCTTCAGCTTCTCGGCAGTATTTTTCGGCAGCGCGACGGGCTGTTTTATCTCCGGCGCCGGCTGTCCAATTTGCTTGGTCTGAGAAGCTGCCTCGGCGACACGGGGTTTGGCCGGCGCTTCCGCTTGCGCAATAGCCTCCTTTGCCGGTGTCTCCGCCGCTGCGGCTTCTTGTTTGGCCGGAGCCGCCGCCTCGGCGCTGCTGGGCATCGGCTGTGGTTCCGCCGGTTCTGCAGTCCGCGCTACCTGCGGCTCCGCGGGTGCAACATCTTCCTTGGCGGGAGGCGCTGCCTCGGCGATGGCAGGCGCAGGCTTAG
>Ga0074046_10005173_pt1 | contig 10467 bp, 18 predicted proteins | sample BogForMeECP23OM3_FD_94441 | JGI IMG/M metagenome (GOLD analysis project Ga0074046, IMG submission 94441) | Bog forest soil microbial communities from Calvert Island, British Columbia, Canada - Bog Forest MetaG ECP23OM3 | ecosystem: Environmental > Terrestrial > Soil > Wetlands ...
ACAATGTGTCGGACATTCTCGTTTTCATGGCGTTTCGCCGGCGAAAATCAGGGTGTGATACACTGTGTGATACACGGGTGGAAAATCGGGGTGGCCGCCACTGTGACCGCCAGCCTTGTTTTCGGGGCGTTTCCTCGGCAAAAATCATGATGTAGCACACCGTGTGCTACACCCTTGTTCTCGCTACGAACCGTGTTCCTGCTTCCAGGCACGGTAGCCCTTCATTAGAACAAACAACCGCGGTGGCTGTCATCTAACTGGTGTGTTCAAGTGCCAATCTCCGACATTATGAAACTCTCCAAGGCTAAACAACGTTTTTTAGGGTTACTGCGCACATGCGGCTGCGCACGGTGCAATTAGAATGCCAAAGTGGGGATACTCGGTCAAGGAATTCGACCCTGACCGAGCAGTCAAATGTTCAGGGCGAGAGTTGAAAATATCCCCAAAGGCATCAACCGAAATCTGTCGAAAGCTTCGAGGAATGAGGCTAGATTCCGCGAAAGATCTTCTGGAAGCAGTAACGCTCAAAAAGCGAGCCATAGCCTACCGGCGCTACCATAAAGAGGTCCCTCACAGGGGTCTGGATGAGGGCTGGTACGCTGGCCGTTACCCAGTGAAAGCCGCGAAGGCGTTCCTCTTCCTTCTCGAAGAACTCGAGTCGAATGCAGAGTACAAAGGCCTGGATGTTGACCGATTAAGAATCGTGCACGCGGCCTCCCAGAGGGGAATGAAAACGCAACGCGTCATTTCTAGAGCTTATGGCAGAGCATCGCCGTACCGAAACACTCTGGTTCACATTGAACTAATGGGCTACGAGGTCGCAGAGTGACTTGCCTCTTCACAATTATTTCGTAAAGGAAAACGCCCGTAGAGCTGAGATCGATGAATTCCTATCTCAGGAATTGAAACGGGCCGGTTACAGCAAGGTTGAGATGAACAAGACCCCACTGGGAACAAGAATCGTAGTTTACGCGGCGAAACCGGGTCTCGTGATAGGAAGGCGAGGCCAGAGTATCCGGGACCTAACCGCGGTCCTTGAGCAACGATTCGGCGTTCAGAACCCACAGATTTCAGTGGCGACACTAGAAGCACCGGAACTTGATCCAAAGGTCGTTGCTTCTCAAATCGCAATGGCGCTTCAACGCGGAATTCATTTCAGGCGAGCGTGCTATTGGGCCCTGCAGAGAACGATCGAAGCAGGAGCTTTAGGCGTTGAGATATCGATTCGCGGGAAGCTCACAACGGACAGGGCTCGTTACGAGAAGTACAAGTCCGGTTACTTGCCCTCTGTCGGAGAGGCAATTGACAGAATCGTGCGGGTTGCGGTAGTTGATACTCAATTGAAACAGGGGCTTTTCGGGATTAGGGTTCGCCTTATGCCGCCGAACGTTAGTTTACCCGACAGACCAGTCATTCGAGACGTCGCACCGGGCCCTGTTCAACCCGCGAAGGTGGTGGTCGCCCAAGTCGCTGCGGAAGGTGCAGTAGTACAAGAGGTTGCGGAAGATGCCGATACTACGAAAGCGTGAGATCAGGCAGCTTCTTCCGGAGGAGCGCGAGAAGAGGCTGGCGGAGTTCAGGACCGAGCTAGTGAAATTGCGTACGACCGTCAAGTCCGGTGGCAATATTGATAATGTTGGAAGGATTCGGCAACTCAAAAGGACCGTCGCACGTTTACTTACAATCGAACACGAAAAACCGTTACAGGAAGCAACTTGATCATGGTTCCAATTACCCCACAGAACATTCTTAGGCACGAGTTAATTGGGTTAACCGTCCGCGTAACCCAAGCGACAGACCCTTCCGTCATGGGTATTCGAGGGACAGTAGTGGACGAGACAAAGAACATGCTCAAGATACTAGCATCGGAGAAGACCCTTATGATCCCGAAGGAGATTGCAACTTTCAGATTCAACCTCCCGAGCGGCATTCGAGTTGATGTTGATGGGGAGCGGTTAGTGGCTCGACCAGAGACCAGACTCAAGACCAGAGTGAGGCGATGGTAATGTCAGACCTCGGAATAGGTGCTAATGCACCAAAGAAAGCTTGCGAGGACCGCAACTGCCCATTCCATGGAGGCCTGTCGGTACGAAGAAAATTCTTGGACGGCAGAGTAGTAAGCGCAAAGATGATGAAAACCGTGACAGTGGAAAGAGACTACCAACAGTACGATCCGAAATACATGCGGTATGAAAAACGCCGAAGTCGAATTTTGGCCCACAGCCCACCGTGCCTAGAGGTCCGTGAGGGAGACAGGGTTAAGGTCGCTGAATGTAGACCAATCAGCAAAGAAGTCGCATTTGTAGTTGTAGAGAAATTAACGGCAATATCTTGAGTCAACGGCACAATCTTAACAACATAACCTTAATTTGTTGCAGCTACGTTCAGCAACGCCTTACGTGAAAGAAAATTGCCGGCCCCCAAGACTCGTGCCGTCAGCGCCAAGGGAATGGTAGAGTACCGGCCGCGCATTGCACGGGGGTTACCAAACGGAAGCCGGATCAGCTGCGCCGATAACACTGGCGCAAAGGAACTCAAGATTATCCAAGTCCTCGGCACCCACACCCGTCTGAGACGAGTCCCATCAGCCTGCGTTGGGGACATGATCATGATCTCGGTATCAAAGGGAACCCCAGACTTGAGGAGGCAAATGTTCCCTGCGGTCGTCGTTCGCCAAGTTCGAATTTTCAGGCGCCCTGACGGAACAAGACTCTCTTTCCACGACAACGCCGGCGTTATTATGACTCCGGAGGGCGAGTTGAAGGGGACTGAAATTCGTGGACCGGTTGCCAAGGAAGCCGCAGAACGGTGGCCTAGAGTCGCCAACCTCGCAAGCATAATCATTTGAGGGAACATGGATGCGCGTACGCCGACCCTCAAAGCAGCGAAAGAAAATCTATAAGGCCAAAGGTCAAGGCCTCAGAAAGCTGCTCGCCGCATCGCTCTCCGAAGAATTGCAGGGGTCGCAAGGAAGAAGGTCTTATCCCGTTCGGAAAGGCGACACCGTGAAAATTGTACGGGGGGACTATGCGGGGGTTGAAGGAAAGGTAAATGACATCGACACCCACGGCCAACGCTTGTTCGTCGAAGGAGTCACGCGGGAGATGACTTCAGGCACGTCAACCAACGTATCAGTTCACAGTTCAAAGGTCATGATTACCAAGCTCAACCTTGACGACAAATGGCGAACGGAATCTATCAAACTAACGCAGGGAAAACCAGGGAAGGAAGGTACTGAGTAATGGCACGCAAAGGCGGACTCGGCCACCTCAAAAGACTCGCCTCTCCAGCCTACTGGCCCATACATAGAAAGGAATCACCTTGGGCGCCCAAACCGCTCCCTGGGGCGCACAAATCTGCACTATGCCTCCCACTAGAACTCATCGTCAGGGACGAACTGAAACTCGCGAAGGATCGACGAGAAGTTTCGAAGGTACTTGCCAACGGAAAGGTGAAGATAGATGGAAGGCCGAGGCTTGAGAAAAATCACCCCACGGGCCTGATGGACGTAATCGAATTTGCCGACGCAAACTTAGCGTACCGCATGTTGCCAGTTAAGGGCAAGGGCCTTAGCCTCATTAAAATTTCGAAAGAGGAGGCCAAATTCAAACTCTGCAAGATTCTACGAAAGAGAACGGCGCCCAAAGGGCTTATACAATACGGAACGCACGACGGGCGAAGCCTAAGTTTCCCGCCGACCGACACTCAAGCGGCCGGGTACTCAACCAACGACACATTGCGAATCAGCATACCAACCCAACGAATACTGAATCACATCAAATTTGAGAAGGGCAACTATGCGTTGGTCACGGCTGGACGCAACCTTGGGAAGAGCGGCAAAATTGTGGAAACGCAACCTGGCACTGCTACTCGCCCTGCAATGGTGAGGATAGAAGACGACACTGGAAACAAGTTCGATACAGTGCTAGACTATACGTTCGTCGTTGGGACCGACAAACCAGCCATAAAACTGGAGGCTGCTTAGGCTATGCAAGCTGTCACCGAAACGGTGCAGGAAAATCCGATGCGAGCCATCAAACTCGCGAAGGTCACAGTCCATATTGGAGTAGGGAAATCAGGCGAGATGCTCGAAAAAGCAAAGAAAATACTTATCGAGCTCACCGGCCAAAAGCCCTGCACCAAACAAGCCAAGATGACGATAAAGGAGTTCAATATACGTGAAGGAGAGCCGGTCTCCTGCCTAACGACACTACGGGGTGAGAAGGCCACTGCATTTCTGAAGCGCGGCCTTGAAGCGATAAGTAACTCAGTTAAGCGATCTAGCTTTGACGAAAATGGAAACTTCGCTTTTGGAATAAAAGAGCACATCGAGATTCCAGGCACCAAGTACGTGCCAGAGTTAGGCATCTTCGGAATGGATGTTGTCGCATCGCTGGAACGCCCCGGTTTCCGTGTTAAGAGAAGGAGGATAAGGCCTTCCCGGATTGGCAAATCTCATAGAGTAACTCGGGAAGATGCAATCAAATTCGTTACAGACAACTTTGGGGTACAAATTAAGGAGGCCTAGGTAGAATGGCCAAGATAAAACCGAAGAAAGTTCGCAAGTACGGAAAGGGCAGCAGGCCATGTAGGCGATGCGGCCAATACGGCCCCGTCATCCGCAAGTACGACCTCTACCTTTGCCGACAATGCTTTCGGGAGCTAGCGCCGGCCCTAGGATTCAAGAAGTACATGTAGGTTGGGAAAGCTTGGTACTCACAGAATTAGCAGAAAGGACACTCCCGATCCCCGAAGGAGTTCAACTCACCGTTGAGGGACGGAGAATCAAAGCCACAGGACCGAAGGGTACACTAGAAGAAGACTTCGCACACCTACCCGTTCAATTCGACCTAAAGGATCAGACACTTAGAATCTTTGCGCCATGGGCTAGAAAACGTGAAGTCGCATTGGTTGGCACGGCCCTAGCGCACGTTCGCAATATGATCCGCGGTGTCACATCGGGTTATACTTACAAACTCAAGATTGTTTACGCGCACTTCCCGGTGACGGTAAAGGTAATCGAGAAGGAAAAGAAACTCACAATAGACAACTTCACGGGCGAGAAGACTTCACGTGTCATTAGAATCGTTGGAAATGCCAAGGTGAAAGTTGTAGGCGACGAACTACACGTCCAGGGAAACAGCATCGGCGATGTAAGTCAGACCGCCGCGAACATTCAAGACGGAACCAGGATACCCGACAAAGATCAGCGAGTGTTCCTAGACGGGATATACATTTTCGAGAAGAAGGAGGGCATGTAGATGTCATACAAGAGACCCCGCTTCGTCCGCGAGGAGAGCTGGCGGTACAAGAGAGTTAAGGAAGCATGGCGCGCGCCGCATGGAAAGACAAGTAGAGTCAGACGAAGCAAAGAAGGATGGCCGCCCGTAGTAAAGATAGGTTACTCGAGACCAAGGGCAACGCGCGGCATGCACCCGTCAGGCCTCAAGGAAGTCATGGTGTGGCGACCCAAAGATCTTGAGGGGATCGATTCAAAGACTCAGGCCGCAAGAATAGCTCATACGGTCGGAGAGAACAAACGAGTGCAGATTGTGGATGAGGCAAAGAAAGCTAACATCAGAATCCTAAACCCGGGACTGAAGAAACCAGCTGAAATCATCCCCGAAACGGTCACGGAACCTACCGAAGGCGCCGTTGAGACTCCGACCGAATCAGTTACCGAAACAACAACAGGAACTACAGAAGAACCCACACCAAAATCAGAGACGAAGGCAACAGAAAAGCCCGCAAAGAAAGAAGCTAAGAAACGCCGCACCGGAAAGAGTGGCAAAAAGAGGAGTAAGAAATGAGCGTTGTAAGCCAGAAACGATTGGCTGCTGAAATCATGAAGGTCGGCCTCACAAGAGTCTGGGTTGACCCAGAGGACACCGACAGAGTATCATCGGCTATAACTCGCGAGGAAATCCGCAAACTCATCCACGAAGGTAGCATCAGGAAAGTTCCCCAAATCGGAATCAGCCGAGGAAGAAAACGGGCACGCCGAAAAGAATTGTTGGCTGGGCGTCACAAAGGGCCGGGGAGCATCAAGGGAAGCGCTACCCACCGGAAGAGGAGATGGGTGGTTCGAATAAGGTCGATTCGCGTGAGGCTTCGAACATTGCGTGACAAACGATTCATAACCACACAAGTTTACAGGAAGCTAACGCTCATGGCTAAAGGCGGGACGTTTCGGAGTGGAGCACATTTGGATGAATACATAGACACGCACAAGTTGTCGAGGAGACGTTAAAATGCAGACCGCGCAAACCCAAAGATCTGAGGCAGGTTGGATTCCCAAGACCAAAGTCGGCAGAATGGTCCAGAGCGGAGAAATAGTCTCGCTTGAGGATATCTTCACGCAAGGACTGAAGATAAAAGAACCCGAGATAGTCGACGTACTTCTGCCTGGCTTGAAACAGGAAGTTCTCGGCATAGGATTCGTACAGAAACAAACCGACGCAGGCGAGAAATCAAGATTCAAAGCAGTGGTCGCAGTTGGGAACGGTACGGGCTTTCTCGGCGTCGGCCAAGGTAAGGCTAGACAGGTGCGCAGTGCGATTGACAAAGCAACCCTAGCCGCCAAGCTAGGAGTCGTCCCAATACGACGCGGATGCGGCAGTTGGGAGTGTGGTTGCGGTCAGGCTCATTCAATCCCATTTAGGGTGAGAGGAAAGACCGGTAGCGTTGCAATCGAAGTACTACCCGGACCTAGGGGACTCGGCCTCGTGGGAGGGGAAACACCAAAAATCATTCTCACACTAGCCGGCGTTAAGGACTGCTGGACAAGAAGCTTTGGATCAACGAGCACTGTAGGCTCAATGGCCTTCGCAGTGTACGAAGCACTCCGTAGTACCTACGGAATCGTCACTCCGAAAGACTGGGTTGCGTAATCAACCTAGATTACCCCAAGCGCCTTACCCGTCTTCCCAAACGCTTGAAGTGCAAAGTCTAAGTCAGCTTTCGAATGCCCAGAGTTCATTATTGTTCGTATCCTTGCTTTATCGAGGGCAACCATAGGGAACACAATTGGAAGAGCGAAGACGTTCTCGTCGAACAACATTTCACTCATCTTCCGTGCCGTCGAACTCTGGCCAACAATCACCGGCGTAATCGGAGTCTCGCTAGCACCCGCATCAAAGCCTAGGTTGCCCAACCCAGCTTTGAAGTAACGCGTATTTTCCCAAAGCGCCTTCAAATGTTCAGGCTCATGCTCAACGACATCGATGGCCGCTTTGCATGACGCAACAACACTCGCCGGGTGAGAGCCACTCAGAAGCCAGGTTCTCGACTTGTTCAACGCATAGTTCACCAGGTCCGCCGAGCCGGCAATGTAGCCGCCTACGACGCCGAACGCTTTCGAGAAAGTTCCCATTTCTACGTCGACCTTCCCTTCGATACGGAAGTGGGAAGTAATTCCTCGTCCAGCTTCCCCAAGGACTCCATCCCCATGGGCGTCGTCGATGTAGGTCATTGCACCGTGTTGTGCTGCGAGTTTAACAATGTCGTCGGCTGGTGCGATATCGCCGTCCATGCTGAAGACGCCGTCAGTAACGATCAAGATTTGTTTGTAACTCTTCAGTTCAGCTTCGTCTAATACACGCTTGAGATCTTCGGCGTCTCGGTGCTTGTAGACAGTTCTCTCAGCACGACTGAGACGCACACCGTCGATTATGCTCCCATGATTGAGTTCGTCACTGATGATCAAATCCCCTTCACCCGCGAGTTGCGGAATCAAGCCCGCGTTCGCCGCAAAACCAGTCGAATACACGAGAGATGATTCGGTACGCTTGTACTTGGCAAGAGCTTTCTCAAGCTCTACGTGCGCTTGCATTGTACCCGCAATCGGCCGAACAGAACCGGAGCCAGCTCCGAACTTCTCTATCGCCTCCAAAGCGGCTCTCTTCACTTTAGGATGGTTTGTTAGGTTGAGGTAATTATTCGAACAGAGCATCAGAACCTTCTTGCCCGATACTATGGTCCAAGGCCCGCTACTACTTGCTAAGATCCGGATTCTCCAATCAAGGTCCTCCGAAACCAACCTATCGTATTCCAGGCGCAGGAAAGAACGCGGATCTCTTTTGACATTTGATTGCGCCATTGGATCTCATCTGTTGCTTGAGTCCAAAGATGTTGCCAAAATAGGTTTGCCCGTGGAATCTGCAAGCAAAACATAAAGGTCGAACGCGTCGTTAGAACCACGAACCGATCGTGAAGGCATTCGCGAAGATTCGCCCCGAACCCGGGTTGAAACAAATCGAGGCCGATCGCCCCCTGCCGGGCTATCGTGAGGTTCTCGTCAAAGTGAAAGTGACTTCAGTTTGTGGGACAGATTATCACATCTACAAGTGGGATGAGTGGGCGCAAGAACACATCAAACCTCCACGTATCATCGGGCATGAATTCGCCGGTGAAGTCGTGGAAGTCGGGCCCGACGTGACCTCAAGAAAAGTAGGGGATATGGTCGCTGCGGAGAGCCACATCGCGTGCGGCACGTGTTACCAATGCCGAACCGGTAACTCACACATATGTGAAAGACTTCGAATTATAGGGGTCGATGTGGACGGATCGTTTGCCGAGTACGTCAAGATCCCCGAGCAAAATGCGTGGCCTATTCCAAGGGAGATCCCGACCGAAACCGCATCAATTCTCGAACCCTTAGGAAACGCAGTGCACGCCGCTTTTGCTGCTGACATCGCGGGGAACGACGTCACAATATTCGGCTGCGGTCCCGTAGGCCTCTCAGCAGTAGCCCTTACGAATGTCTCTGGAGCTCTTTCGGTCACAGCCGTTGACATTAACGAATACAGGTTGAAGCTTGCTTCTCGAATGGGCGCCTCGAAGACCATCAACTCCAAGGAACGAGACGCAGTGGCGGAGATTCATGCGGATACCGAAGGGCGCGGTGCAGGAGTGGTTCTGGAGATGTCGGGGAATGAGACGGCCATTGGCAATGCATTTCGCGCAGTGCGTAATGGCGGGACCGTCATTTTGTTTGGACTCCCATCGAGAGAAGTGAGGCTGAACGTTGGCAATGACCTGATCTTCAAAGAAGCTCATGTCCGTGGCATCGTGGGTCGCGAAATCTTCAAGACTTGGTACAAGGTTGAGGCGCTCCTTAAGTCGGGAAAGGTTGACCTGCGACCGTTGATAACTCATCGAATGTCCCTCAACCAACTCGATGACGCAATGAAGCTAGTTGGTTCAGGAGATTGTGGTAAGATCGTGCTGACCCCGTGACGCCGGAAACATTTATCTTAGGCACTTCTGAAGCTCGCGTGATTCAATCGACGATAAAGTGAAGGTTACCCAATTGGCCACAAGGTTGAGGAAAGGTCGTCGTCTGAGAGCTTCGCGTACTCATGGTTGGGGTACGTCTGGCCAACATAGGGGCACCGGAATGCAGGGAGGAGCCGGCATATCTGGAAGATACAGACACAAGCGGTCGCGACTGATCAGGACCGGGGAATTCGCGCATATGCATTACAAGGGAAAGAAAGGCTTCACGCCAGTTTCCGCAAGCAAGGATCCAGGACGGACAATGGACCTGTGGCAACTGTCAGGATTGGTTGACAAACTTGTTGCTGAGAAGAAGGCTCAGTTAGCGGGGGAGAGAGTTGTGGTGGATTTGAAGGAGCTTGGTTTCAGGAAACTGCTAGGGTCGGGTTCCATCTCGCGACCCGTTCAAGTAAAGGTGGACGAGTGTTCCGAAGGCGCTGCGAAGAAGCTGAAGGAAGCAGGCGGAGAACTAGTTACCGCTACTGCCGACAAGTGAAATTGAATGGTCCGTTTCATCGAGCTCTTCAAGCCAATTGCAAGGTTCTTCCCCGACATTAAATCGCCGGATAGGAAGGTTGCGTTCAACGAGAAGATTTTCTGGACCGCTATTGCACTCATTATCTATTTCATAATGTCGCAAACCCCACTCTACGGAATAGGCAATGCCGGACTGAACGATCCACTAGGTTCGCTTAGAGTAATCTTCGCTTCAAACCGCGGCACGCTTATGGAACTTGGCATCGGCCCCATAGTCACTGCCGGCTTGATTCTCCAAGTCTTGGCCGGGTCGAAAATGGTAAACATTGACATGAGCAACCCCGAGGACCGATCACTATTCACAAGCGCGAGCAAAATCCTCTCAGTCGTCATGACAGTTTTCGAAGCCTCAGCCTACATACTTGGTGGGACCTATGGCTCCATCCCAGTGACTACAGAAATCGTAATTATGCTTCAACTAGTCGCGGCAGGACTTATCGTACTCTTGCTAGATGAGCTTCTACAGAAAGGCTGGGGGCTGGGAAGCGGAATCAGCCTCTTCATCGCTGCCGGTGTAGCCTCCACAATTTGGTGGGATTCAGTAGCACCGATGGGACCAATGTCAGACGGCAAATACTTAGGCGCAATAATCGCCTTCGCTCAGGGAATCGGTACCGGCACTGTACGAAGTGTCCTTGCGCGCACGGGAGGGCT
>Ga0074046_10005175_pt1 | contig 10465 bp, 5 predicted proteins | sample BogForMeECP23OM3_FD_94441 | JGI IMG/M metagenome (GOLD analysis project Ga0074046, IMG submission 94441) | Bog forest soil microbial communities from Calvert Island, British Columbia, Canada - Bog Forest MetaG ECP23OM3 | ecosystem: Environmental > Terrestrial > Soil > Wetlands ...
AATTGCGCATGGGCATCCACACCGGGCCGGTTTACCGGGTTGCGGACATCAATGCCAATCGTAATGTGTCCGGTGGCGGCATCGATAGGGCCCAGCGAGTGATGGACTGCGGCGATGCCGGTCACATTCTGGTCTCCAAGACAGTGGCGGATGTGCTTGGCCACCTCGACACTTGGAGCAACACCCTACAGGACTTGGGGGAAGCGGAAGTTAAGCACGGGGTCCGCGTCCACATCTACAACCTACTGGCGGAGGGAGTAGGAAATCCGGAGTTACCGCAAAAGCTACAGGCCGCAAGAACCATGGCCGAAGCGGAACGCTCCCGGTCGAGGCGTAGGAAGCTTTTGCTGCCCACGGTTGTCGTGGTCGTCTTCGCCCTCGCCGGGGGCGTGTTCTGGTATGTTCGCCGGACGCCGAAGATAACCGGCGAGGACACCATCGTAGTTGCCGACTTTGTAAACAAAACCGGAGACCCGGGCTTTGATGACAGCTTGAATCAGGAGCTGGTTACCCAGCTCAGCAACTCGCCGCTTTTGAATGTGCTCTCCGACCAGAAGGTGAAGGACACCTTGAAGCTGATGAATCGCCCGGCAACGGAGCGATTAACGGACGTGGTGGCGCAAGAGCTCTGCCAGCGCTCCAACAGCAAGGCGTTGATCACGGGCTCGATCGGCGCAATGGGAGACAGCTACCAGATCTGGCTGAAAGCCATGGACTGCCAAACGGGCGATACGCTGGCGACGGTTGTATCCAAGGCCGACAGCCGCAAGAAGGTCCTGGACGCAGTGGACAACGCCAGCAACCAGATGCGGACGAAACTGGGTGAGTCACTGTCCTCGGTACAAAAGAACAACAAGCCGCTCGAAGCAGCGACGACATCTTCGTTGGAGGCACTACAGGCTTATAGCCAAGCAAGGCGGGCCCAGATGACCGGTGAGACTGATCCGGCTCCTTATCTACAGCGCGCGCTGAAACTGGATCCAAACTTCGCTGCTGCGTATGCTCTTTTGGCGGTTTGGTATGACAACAACAACCAGTCCGACCTGGCCATGCAAAACTACATCAAGGCATACGAACTACGGGACCGGGTCAGCAAGCGGGAAAGGTTCAACATCGAAGCACACTACTACGATGGAGTAACCTTCGATTTGGAAAAAGCCATCGCAGTCTACAAGGAATGGAGTCAAACCTATCCCGGAGATTGGAGCCCACACAACAATCTGTCCGTCGCCTACAGATCCTTAGGACAATACCAGGAGTCCGCCGAGGAGGCGCGGGAGACGATTCGCCTCAACCCCGACTCGGTAGGGGCGTATGTCAATCTGCAGATTGATTACAACGCGTTGCTGAAGCTGGAGGACTCTAGAGCTGCTTTCGAGCAGGCGCTGGGCCGCAGGCTGGATCAGCCCGAGTTGCATGCGTATCGCTACTTTACGGCCTTCCTCCAAGGCGACGAGATAAACATGCGGAAGCTGGTGGCCTGGTCAACCAGCACACCCGGGCTCGAAGACCTCCTGCTATCACCGGAATCGGACACCGAGGCATACTACGGCCGTATGGAAAAGGCCCGTAGTCTTTCCGAGCGGGCGTTGACTTACGCTAAGCGCGCTAACCAGTTGGAAGCGGCAGCGAGTTTGCGAGCGTATGAAGCCTTGCGGGAGGCCGAGATCGGCAACGTTGTACAGGCACGACAGCTCGCGACCGAGGCTTTGTCCTGGAGCACGACCAAGGATGTGGAGAGCGCGATAGCGCTCACCTTCGCGCGGGCCGGCGCAGTGGCGGAAGCGCAGAAGCTGGTGACCAAACTCAATACTGCGTTTCCGCAAGACACTCTAATGCAGCGTTACACGCTGCCAACCATTCAGGCCGCGATGGAGCTGGAGAAGAATCCGGCGAAAGCGATCGAGATCCTGCAGGCGACAAGTTCCTACGAACTGGGACAAGCCTCGATAAATTACCTCTATCCAGCTTATCTTCGCGGCGCGGGGTATCTGAAGGCGGGGCAGGGCAAGGAGGCAGTGGCGGAGTTCCAGAAAATGCTCGACCACCGTGGTGTCACGCTAAACTTTGTGACTGGCGCGCTCGCGCGTTTGCAGCTGGGGCGCGCTCAGGCAATGAGCGGTGACGCGGACAGTGCGCGCAGATCATATCAGGATTTTCTCGCTCTCTGGAAAGACGCTGATCCCAATGTCCCCATTCTCATGCAAGCCAAGGCCGAGTACGAGAAGCTCAAGTGAGATGCTGCCCCCACTGCCCGCCTCTTGAGACCTGCCGAAGATAGGGAAGTTTGTTTCGACTTTGTCGCAATCCTGTGCACAGCTACTCGTGCAATCGCACAATTTCACTCGTGCGGGTAGCATAAGTGATGGCACTTCAATTGCACTGAACGCCGTTAAGCATTGCAACTCGAATAGAAACAAAAGGCCTCGAGGTAGTCTCGAAAAACTTTGCTTACGGAGAGGTGTACATTGAAACTGCATATCGCTTCGCTCCTAGTATTGTGCCTGGGTTTAGGGGCTGCAGCCTCAGCACAACAGCTTTACGACAATGGTTCGATCAACGGTACAACCGATGCCTGGACCATCAACTTTGGATATGTTGTCAGTAACAATTTCAAATGTTGCAAGTCGCTGGATGGGAGTGGCTCATCACCGGCAGGGGCCACCATGACTGGTTTCGAGTTTGGAGCCTGGGAATTTCCAGGCGACGTACTGAGCTCCGTGGATTGGTCGGTTACCACCGCCGAAAATGGCGGAACGGTGATAGGCTCGGGTACGGCCAGCGGTCTGAACCTGACTGACCAGTTCGTTTCCAGCAATCAGTTTGGTTACGACATCGACCACATCACCGTGACGGGCCTGAACGTCGCCTTGGCTTCTGATACTACCTATTGGCTCAACCTGCAGAACGCAACGGTTCCCAGCGGCGATCCGGTTTATTGGGACGAGAACAGCGGCCCGTCGAGCGCTTCCGAAAGTTCCGTGGGCACAATACCTTCGGAGGCATTTACTATCGACGGCACCAGCAGCGGTGGAACTACTCCTGAGCCCGGCAGCATCCTTCTCTTCGGCTCTGGAATCCTTGGGGTTGCCGGCATGGTTCGCCGCAAGCTGAGACGCTAACCGCCAATCCCATTTGCTGGATAGCGTAATTTGGGGGCCTGAACTACAGGCCCCCTTTTACATTTAGGCCGGTTCGCGAATGCCGCGGACTAACCGCACGCGTCCTCGCGGGCGCCGCGCAAGGCGTCAATGTCTCCCATGAGTATCATCACTGTATTTTGCGACAGAGTCGTTGTCGGCGGAGGGTTGAAGACCAGGGGCGCGGCCACATCATTGGCACGCTTCAGAGCGAGCACGAGTAGGTCGTAGCGCCCGCCCAGATCAAGGTCGGCGATCGTCCTTCCGATCCACTTGGAGCTTTCGCCCAGCTCGATTTCGTCGATCCGCAGGGTCCGCGATTTCTCCTGCAACATCAGGTCAAGGAAGCTGACGACGCTGGGGCGCAGCATCTCGCTGGCCAATCGCAAGCCGCCGATACGATTGGATGAAACCGTCGCATTAGCGCCCACTTTCAGCATGCGCTCGGAGTATGCGAGGTCGGTGCAACGGGACACGATGCGGATGGAAGGGTTCTTTTGACGCGCCACCACTGCGATCACCAAGTTGTCCTTGTCGCCGGGCAGAGTGGAGATAAGTCCTTTGGCGCGATCCAGCCCGGCCTCCAGCAGCACTTTCTCGTCGGTGGCATCGCCAACGACATATAGCATTTGGGCAAAGGCGCCGCTCTCATCGTCACGAATACGCTCGATCCCGTGTTCGGACACGTCCACCAACACGTGAGGCGTGCCCGTCCTCTGCATCTCTTCCACCACGTGGCGGCCGGTCTCACCGGTTCCACAGACGATAACGTGCTGGTTTAGTTCGCCGATCCTCCTTTTCATTTTTCTCCTCCGGAACAGGTTGTGTAATTCACCCTCGACGAGAAACGCGGTCAGTTCAGAAAATACGTAAACTCCCAGCCCGATGCCAAACAGCACGACGAAAATGTTGAAGGTGCGAAGCGCGGGATTGTGGGATGTATCTACGGGTTCGTCATACCCCACGCCGGTCAACGTAACCACGATCATGTAAACCGCATCCAGCAGGCTTACCGAGGGCCCACCGAGGACCTTGTATCCAATGACGGCGATCACCGCTACGGCCAGCAGCAGACAACAAGCGACGATCAGGCGGCGACGGACGGTCAAAGGTCAGGTTTCTCGCGATGGCAAATTACAGCGATGCTGGTGAGGGGCTATTGTAACCTGCCGTAACCGGGCGGCCTACCTTCGAAGCGCAAAGGTTTTCAGGCGCGCAAAATTTGTAGCGAGGGATAATCGGACGCAGCCACTTTTTGAGCTTGGCGGATGGGGAGAGCTGGGGTACGATGGGCCATCCTACCCGAGGTTTCCGTCTTCGATGGACGAGTAAATTTTCGTCCGTAGGATCATTTGGAGGATGGCGATGAATCTCCGGAGTGCGCGATGGGGAGTACTTCTTTCGACTGCTCTGCTCGCGGTGTGCCTGGGCTGCGGGGGAGGCTCCAGTAGTTCTTCTTCTTCGCAGCCGGTGAACGATCCTCCGGCACCGCAGCAGACGATTCCGGATACGCAGTCCCTCACTGCGGCTGAGGTGCAAAGCATAGTTATGGCGGCTGCTGCTTCGGTGAACGATCCGCTTGTCATTGCCGTGACCGATCGTGCCGGACGTCCGCTGGTGGTCTTCCGGAAGACCGGCGCGCCAACAACGGCCATCGGCAACTTTAATGTTACGGTGGACGCGAACGAGCTGGCGCTGAGCCTGGCAAGGACAGCGGCCTATTTCAGCAACGATCAGGCTCCCTTGTCATCGCGAACAGTCCGCTACCTTAGCGGAATCCACTTTCCTCCCGGAATCGCGAACACCGAAAATGCGCCGCTCTACGGCATCGAGAACACCAACCGCGGCTGCACGCTTGATAATAGCCTTGCTCAGTCGTTGCCTCCCCCGGTGATGATGAATGGAAAAACCGGTCTGGGCATGATAACCGGAAAAGTCGATGTTTACGACAGCAATCCGCTGGCGGTGAATCCGGGCGGCGTGCCCATCTACAAGAACCAGGATGTGGCTGGCGCCGTTGGCGTGGTGGGGTCGACTCCCCAGGTCTCGGAGTTTGCCGCATTTACTGCGGCAACATCATTCCCGGCCAGCTCGACAAACCCGCAACTCGCATTTCTTAATGTCCCTGCCCCGGGGGCTGTCGTTATCAATGGGATCACGGTGCCGTTCGTGGTGCAGACTACGATCCCGTCCGGCTTCAACCCTGATCCGAGCTTTACCGGGAGTTATTTCTTCGGTCCAGAAGCCAGTCCGGCTCCGGTGCCAAACGGCTACCTTATCAATCCACAAGCCGGCCCCATTGGCGGACTGAGTGCTGCCGAGGTCGCATCGATTGTGACTAATGCAGTCAGTACAGCAAGCGCCACCCGTGCGGTTATTCGTCTTCCCATCGGTCAGCGCACCAGAATGGTTATTTCGGTTGCCGATCTGGACGGCACGTTGCTGGCCCTCTATCGAATGCCCGACGCGACAATATTCAGCGTGGATGTGTCGGTAGCCAAGTCCAGGAACATGACCTACTTCAACAGCGCGCAGGTCAATCCTGCCGATCTGCCGGGAGTGCCGGTCGGCACCGCGGTCACCAACCGGACTATCGGTTTCGGGGCACAGCCCTTGTACCCGCCGGGTATTGACGGCTCCTCGAACGGCCCGTTCTTCCAGCTATTCGTGAACGACGTGAATAACCCTTGTAGCCAAGGCTCACAGCCGCTAGCGGGAGTAAAGCAGAGCGGGATTGTCTTCTTCCCGGGAAGTCTAGGGATCTACCAGAATGGCGTGTTAGTGGGTGGATTGGGCGTGAGCGGTGACGGCGTTGATCAGGACGACTATGTTACTTCCGGCGGGGGTGCGGGATTTGAAGCGCCCACGAACATCCAGGCTGATCAGATCATTGATCAGGGGGTGCGGCTCCCCTATCTGAAGTTCCCACGCAATCCAACCGACTAGCTATTTGCGCCACTCGGCAATCAAGTTGGCCACCAGGCCGGTCCATCCGGTCTGGTGAGTGGCCCCCAGGCCTGCGCCATCGTCTCCGTTGAAGTACTCATGAAAGAGAAGGTGATCGCGCCAGTGCGGGTCCTGCTGAAACTTCGAGGTCATTCCGTAGCATGGGCGCGAGCCGTGCTGGTCTCGCTGGAAGATGCTGATGAGCCGGTTGGCCACATCGGAGGCAAGCGCCTTCGGGGTCACGGGCGCATTTTCGCGGCCGGGAGGAGGCACCGCAAAACCGGAGCCATAGGCTTCGCTGAAGCGCACCAAAGACTCGATCAGTAAGTAAGTCGTCGGAAACCAAACCGGGCCTCTCCAGTTGGAATTACCGCCCTTGATTTTTTCCGCAGACTCCGCCGGTTCGTATTTCAAGGAGACATCACCAAAATCGACGGGATGCTCCAAGTGGAACTTGGACAGGCTCCGGATCCCCGCCGGCGATAAGAATTCGGCAGGATCGAGCAGTCGGGTCATGATTCTTGAAAGGTGCGCGCGATCGACGACCCCCATCACGTAGCGGCGGTCACCGTTGTCATCCAGGGCGCAGCAGGCGTGCCCCACGAGATCGCTGCGGTTGCGGATGAACCATTCGATGTCCGCCAGAAACGTCTTGTGCTGTTCAATCTCGCTGTGATGGAGTACTTCGATGGCGAACAGAGGAATCAGGCCTACGAGCGAGCGCACCCGGAACTTATGAAAGTCGCCGTTCGGGTAGCGAAGCACGTCGTAGAAAAATCCATCCTTCTCGTCCCATAGCTGGTAATCTCTGCCGCCCATCTTCTTCATGGCCGCCGAGATGTAAACGAAGTGCTCGAAGAATTTTGTCGCCAGCAGTTCGTAGGTGGGGTCGCTTTTCGACAGCTCCAGTGCAATCTTCATCAGGTTGAGGCAGAAAAAGGCCATCCAACCGGTGGCGTCGGATTGCTCCAGAATGATCCCGCTGCCCTGCGCCGTGCTGCGATCAACGACGGTGATGTTGTCAAGCCCAAGGAAGCCGCCCTCGAAGATGTTGTTGCCCTGGCTATCCACGCGGTTGACCCACCACGCGAAATTGATGAGCAGTTTGTGGAGCGTCTTCTTCAGGAAATCAACATCGCCCTTGCCGGTCTGGGCCCGCTCAATCTCATAGACTCGCCAACAAGCCCAGGCGTGCACGGGAGGATTGAGGTCAGAAAATTCCCACTCGTAAGCGGGTATTTGCCCGTTGGGATGCTGGAACTGCTCAAAAAGCAGAAGCCACAAATTCTCTTTCGCGAAAGCAGGATCGACCAGAGCAATAGCGACGCATTGGAACGCCAGGTCCCAAGCCGCGAACCAGGGATACTCCCAGCGGTCCGGGACGGCCAGGATGCGCATGGAGTTCAGGTGCCGCCAGTGCACATTGCGGATTCCTTGCCTCGCATGGTGCGCGACATCGTCGCCGGTCTGCTCCGAGAGCCACTTGTCTACATCGAACAAATAAATCTGCTTGCTCCATAGCATTCCCGCCAGGGCGCTGCGCTGGATTTGTTTCTCTTCGTCGCTGGCCGAGGCGGGCGCGATAGCGTTGTAAAACTCGTCGGCTTCTTTCCGCCGCTGGGCGACAACCTTGTCAACTTCATTCAGTCCACCCGCTGCCGGTTCGTTGCTCAGCCGCAACCGCAGGACGAAGGAACCGCCGGGAGGAACTGTTTCGCGATATTGAATGCAGGCTTTGCTTCCGACGCGTTCAGGATTAACGCACGACTCGCCGTGCACGATGGAGCGATGGAAAGCATCTTTTGCATACTGCCGATCATTTGCAGCCGACTCATTATCGGTGAAGAGGGCTGTGCCCGAAGCAGGCGCCTGCAAGAACCTGTTTTCCAGTCCGTACTTGAACTGCAGATTCGCCAGAGGCTCCGGACGCGGATCAATCGCATTCAGGACCGTATGCTCGCCGGACTCCATCAAACTGATGACAGGTTTTGGATCAGACGATGGTGCGGCTGACCAATTATTGCGGAACCAGAGTTGAGGTACGCAGTGGAACTCGGCGGGATCGCGTCCCCGGTTTACCGCCTCCAGCCTGATGCAGATGTCTTCGGGAGAGGCTTTCGCATACTCAATGAAGATGTCGAAGTAGCGGTCTTCGTCGAAAATTCCAGTATCGAGTAGTTCATACTCAAAGCCCCGGTGGCCGGAGCGGTTTTCATCGATGAGTTGCCGGTAAGGAAACTCGCCCTGAGGATATTTGTAGAGCATCCGCATGTAGCTATGGGTGGGAGTATTGTCAAGATAAAACCAATACTCCTTAACGTCCTCTCCGTGATTGCCCTCAGAGTTGGTGAGGCCGAACATCCGTTCCTTCAGGATAGGATCGCGTCCATTCCAGAAGACAAACCCGAACACCAGCAGTTGATAGCGGTCGCAGATCCCGGCAATGGCGTCTTCGCCCCAGCGATAGGCTTTGCTGCGTGCCTGGTCGTGAGTCAAGTAGTTCCAGGCATCACCGTTGGAGCTGTAGTCCTCGCGCACGGTTCCCCAGGAGCGCTCGCTTACATAGGGCCCCCACTTTCGCCAGGGATGCACCGGACCTGAGTAGGGCTCATTCAGCCGCTTGTACTCGGCAGTGCTTTCTCTGGTTGTTGGAACGGCTTTCTTTGGCGAGGCGCTAGGTGCCATTCTGCGGCACTTCCTGTTTGCAAGGTTAACGGCTTGGGAAATCGAAGCTCACTGGCTGCCACCCTGTGTCGGCGAAGAGTGTGGCAGCAAAGCCTGGACCCTCTGCAACTGTTGCTTGAACTGCGGAGCATTGTACCCCGATGGGTTCTGTAGCTGCTCGTAAAGCCTCTTGATTGCGGCTCGCAAGTCGCTGTCATTCGCTGGTTTGGCGTTTGCGGAGTAGGCGATATACAGGGAATCGAGTGCCATGTACGCTTGTTCTGCGGTGCGCTCTCCGCCGTCGGATATGGCGTCGGCGTTGTTGGCAATCGCAAGCATGATGCGCGCCGTCAAGTTCTGGTCGTACCGCTGCGTTACGATCTTTTGCAGAATCTGTTGTACCGTTCCCGAGGCTGTGAGCGCAGTCGACGAAATCTCCTGCGGACTTGCCCACTTGCCTATCAGGTCATAGAGATGGTTCAACTGGCTATCCATCTGGTGGGCATCCGCCGGATCGACGATGGATGCAAAGCTGCGAAATACCAGATACCGAGAGGCATTCCAGGCTGGGACGCCGGGACGCCGTCCCTGATAGTAGTCAGTGGTGGTCAGCCGCCAACTATCGCCCGGCGCAGTCAAGGAGTGGTGACAGGCGAAGCAGTCCAATTCAGCGTAATCCGGCCACTTCGGACTGCTGGCGCGACGGCTGAGACGGTTCAGCGATTCGCGCAATTGCACCGCTTGTCCAATGGCCCAGGTCTGAACACTAGACCAGGCATCCTCATCGCGCGGCTTCCAATGCTTTGGCATTGCAGCGCTGAAAGAATCCAGTTCGAAGGTAAGGTCAGGGTGTCCGGCGGCGATCATCTCATGATCGACCTGCTTGTCCCCAGTTCCAACGTGACAGGTCACGCACTTTTCGGAACGTGAGACCAAGTCGCGGGTGTTGTACATCCCGTACTTGCCTTTATCGGCGGCCGACAAGCGCTGCCAGCCTTCCAAGGTATGAGGGCCCAGCCATCCCACGGCGGGCCCATGACAATTCTCGCAACTCACGCCGTCATCCAGTTGAAAGGTGATGGCATGCAGCTCCGGTGCAACATACAAAGCATGGCAGGCCAGGCACTTCTCGGATTGGTTGGGCGGTTTCTCAAGCTTCAGGATTTTTCCCATTCGCACAGATACGGGGTTGGAGAGGACGCTGTAGGCGCGAGCGTGCTTGTCCTGAGCCGCCCAGATGCTGAACTCATTTTGCCAGATATTCTTGGTGATGTTCCTGGGTTTGACGCTGCCGTGGCAACTACTGGCCGCACATCCTCCCGGCCCGTTGTACTTGCCAACACTGCCGGATGGGGGCGGAGGGACCTGTTGGGCCATGCCTGACGCCGCCAGGAAGGCCGCCACCGCCAAGGCACAAGAAAGTCGCAACACGTTCCTGACATCCATAGTTGCTCGCCCTTCCGTACAACTACGTCTTTGCCATGCCAAAAATAGTTTGAATCTGGTTGGGCTTGTACTCTACACCTATATTGCAAAAAGTGGGAGAGAAAAATTGAGTGGACTTGCCGCCAGGTCGGGGAGTCGAATTTGGTTCTGTTCGTAGCAAGTTAAAATGTCCGGTTCTTGTAGCAAGTGAAATGTCCGGTTGTTGAATTTCATCTAGCCGCCGTCGTCGCTGTGGGAAAGTGGGAATCCCGCGCGGTTGGCGGGATTTC
>Ga0074046_10005177_pt1 | contig 10463 bp, 7 predicted proteins | sample BogForMeECP23OM3_FD_94441 | JGI IMG/M metagenome (GOLD analysis project Ga0074046, IMG submission 94441) | Bog forest soil microbial communities from Calvert Island, British Columbia, Canada - Bog Forest MetaG ECP23OM3 | ecosystem: Environmental > Terrestrial > Soil > Wetlands ...
CGACGGTTTCTGGGAATTTAATCTCAATCCGTGGGATACGGCGGCGGGCGTGCTGATCGTCGAAGAGGCCGGCGGGAAGGTCACGGACTTTTCGGGCGGCGAATTCCAGATCGCGAGCCGCGAAACGCTGGCGTCGAATGGGTTGGTGCACGACGCCCTCTTGCACGAGTTCCAGGAGATCCTCGCTGGCCGGGGGTTGGAAGACTTGCCGAGTCCGGTTACCTACGCGAATGATCGAAGACTCTAGAAAATATATTCTGTAGAGACGCGGCCTGCCGCGTCTCGGCATTGCCACGCTGCCGGAGACGGGGCAAGCTCCGTCTCTACAGGTAGGGGGTACAATTACTCGCGTGATTTCGTCTCTTCTTGAACGCAAGATCGAAAAGCGATCCAACAAGGTGCGGCTGCAGGGGCGCGTTCTGTTTCTTACCGAAGACCCAGAGTTGATCAAGAAGCAGCTGGCGGGTTGGGATCTGCCGTGGGACACAAAAAACGCTGCTAACAATCCCAAACTTCGCGACGACATTTCGACCGACGAGATTACTCCCGCGCACTACTGCTTCTACTTTGATCGGACGCTGGGCGAAATTCCCTATCTTGGCTTGCGGTGCGGCGGCACGCTGCCGATTGGGCGCGGCGATGTTAAGAAAGGCGGCTTCGTCTGCTCGGTGAGCGGCAAGCGCCGCGGCAAAGGCTCGAGCCGCGAGCAGTCGCCTTATGCCGAGATGTGCGCCGGGATTCAAGTCGCGATTGGCGAGAATATTGAGCGCATCTACAAGCAGAACTGCCAGAACCTCGGGTTGTTGACTTCGACCAATTTTTCTTTGATCGACCGGATTCGCGCCGGAGAAGAAATCGCGCTCAGTGAATTTACCGCCGGGGAAGACGAGATCACGCGGCAGGTGATCGAATACGGCGGATTGTTTCCGTTCAATGTCGCGCGCATGCAGGGGAAGGTGTTTCTGCCGCCGATCGCGGGCGCGGGCGCCCGCGCCACACGGGCTATGACTCTGGCGGAAAAGATCTTGGCCCGGCACATGGTCACGCCCGAGGGCACGGTCGGCGTTGCAGCGGTCCAGCCGGGCGACACTGGCTTCACTCGCGTCGATCTGCGCTTCAGCCATGAGTACGTTACGCCGATGGCTGCGATTTTTTACGAGCAATACGTCGGCAAGAATGTTCCGGTGAACGATGCCTCGAGCATCCGCTTCTTTCGTGACCATCTCACCTTCCTCGACGAAGTGATCTCCGAAGAAAAGAAAAAAATGGGGCTGCTCGATTTGGCCACGCAGCTCAAGCTGAAGCAAGCCGATTTCGCCAAGCAGCAGGGAATCAAGCTGCACGGCGAACTCACCGACCGGAAAGGCTCCGAGGGCATCTGCCACTCGGTGATGCTGGAGACCTATGCGCTGCCGGGGCAGGTGAACGTTGGCTCCGATTCGCACACGCCGCACGTCGGCGCCATCGGATGCATCGCCTTCGGCATCGGGACGACGGACGTATTCAACTCCTGGATCACGAAAGACGTTCGCGTCAAGGTGCCGGAGTCAGTCAAGATTGTCATTCGGGGCAAACGGCATGCGAACGTCACGGCGAAAGATTTCATCCTGAGAATTCTGTCCCTCGATTACGTGCGCAGCGGCAAGGCGCTGGCGAAAGTGATGGAGTATGCGGGCGAAGCGGTGGAGGCGCTCTCGGTGGACGAGCGCGCCACCATGACGAACATGGCGGCCGAAATCGGGGGCTTTACGGGCATCGTGGCTCCGGATGAAAAGGTGGTCGAGTTTCTGATCGAGCGCCGCGGCATGAGGCGCGCCGATGTCGAGAAGATGATCGAAGGCCTGCAAAGCGATCCCGACGCCGAATACGCGCAGGTGATCGGACTCGACGCGGCGGAGATCACGCCCATGGTTGCTACTCCGGGCGATCCGGGCAACGGCAAGTACATCCGCGAACTCAGCGCTCGCGTGCCGATTGAAATCGCCTATGGCGGAACCTGTACGGCGGGAAAGAACGAAGACATGGATATGTACGCGTCGGTTCTTGCCGATGCTTTGAAGCAGGGCAAGCGAGTTTCGAAGAATGTCGAGTTCTGGATCCAATTCGGCTCGCAGGAAACGCGCGAGTACTCGAAGCGCCGAGGCTACATCGAGATTTTCGAGAAAGCCGGCGCACGCGTGATCGAACCCAGTTGTGGCGCGTGCATCAATGCGGGGCCAGGAGTATCGACGCGTCCCGATCAGATCGTGATCAGCGCGCAGAACCGAAATTTTCCCGGGCGCAGCGGGCCCGGGCAGATGTATCTGGCGTCGCCGCTGACGGTGGCGGCGAGCGCGGTGGCGGGGTACATTGTCGAATACGACCCTTCGAACGCCAGAGTTGCGTCCTAGTGTTCAATTTTGTACAGCGCCGCGCCGGCCTTGGTTCATAAAATCATCACTTCAGGCTTGTTCAAGCATCACTGCATCCTTGCAGACAGTGTGAGATTCATATCAGGACATCGCTTTGGCGATGACGCCGGCGCACGGTTTGCTAGCGATCGCCGTGTACAATACATTGGGGTTGTTTTAACGAACACATCCAACTCAATAAGCACCGGGGGAAGAATTTTCCCTGGCGCTGTCGATTGTTTTCAGCCGAGAACGCAGCGAAGCCGCGCTTTGCAGAATCGCTAAAATCCTATGAAAATTCTGCTCTATAACCCCGACAATGGTGTCACGCGTAATTTCATGCCGCATCTGTGGATGTTTCTGCTCCAGGCGCTCACTCCGCCGGGCCACGAGGTGCTGCTGGTGGATGGCAATGCGCAATCCATGGATGAAGCGGGGATCGCGCGGTTTGTGCGCGACAACAAGATTGGACTGGTCGGCATCGGCGCCATGACCCGAATGATTGCCAAGGCGTATCGCATGGCGGATGCGGTTCGGGCCACGGGAGTTCCGGTGGTGATGGGCGGACCTCACGTTACGGAGATGGCCGACGAGGCGCTCGGTCGAGATGGCGGGCAGCGCCACGCCGATGCTGTCGCGCTGGGCGAAGCCGACGCGACCTGGCCGCGAATTGTTGAAGACGCTGCCCGCGGTGAACTCAAGGACGTGTATGCGCCGGTCGATGCCTTTGGCCAGGAAAGCAAGCCTTCGCTGAAGGAATACCCGGTGATTCCGTGGCAGTCGATCGATCTCAACCAATTCAATCTGGTACCGAAGGCCGCGAGCGCCATGCTCCAGAAAATCGGAGAAGGCTGGGGAACATTTCGCCTTATTCCGGTCGAATCGGGACGAGGGTGCCCTTACGGCTGCGAGTTCTGCACCGTGACGGGATTCTTTGGGGACTCGATTCGTTTCCGCACCAACGAGAGCGTGGTGAATGAACTGCTGTTGTTGAAGGCCCGCGCCCGCAGCGAGAAGGGACAGATGGCGGTGTTCTTCATCGACGATAATTTCGCCATCAACATCAAGCGCACGAAGTCGCTGCTGCTCGACATCATTGCCGCTGGCGCGCAGGTGCATTGGGTGGCGCAGATCAGCGCCAATTTGTTGCGCGACGAAGAACTGGTCGACCTGATCGCGGCTTCCGGAGGCAAGTGGATCTTCATCGGCATGGAGTCCATCGACCCGGCCAATCTGAAAGACGTGAACAAGGGATTCAACAAGCCGGGTGAGTACGCGGAGGTGCTGGAGCGGCTTGCGTTGCGCAATGTGTACGCCATCACGTCGTTTATTTTTGGCATGGACAATGACACAGTCGGAGTCGCCGAGCGAACTCTTGGGCAAGTCCGGACCTGGCCTCCGGGTCTGCCTATCTTTGGTTTGCTCACTCCTTTGCCCGCAACTCCGCTGTACAAGCGGTTGGAAACTGCCGGGCGGCTGACGCGGCCCAAGCACTGGCAGGAGTTTATCCCGTTTGCGATGGCCCACACGCCCTTGAAGATGACCATCGAAGAAGCTCATGCCGAAGTGAATCAGGGGTGGGTCGAGGCTTATAGTCCGGAGGCGCTGGCGCATGCGGTCGAGTCGCTGAACGACCAGCCCCTGGGTTATCGCGTCAACATCTTCCTGGCGCGGATTTGTTTCCGCGGCATTTATTTTCCGATGATGGGGAAAATGGCGTGGATGAGGGTGATTGCGCAAAATCGACGAACCATCTTCAAACTCGTAAGGGAAGGCCTCAAAGCCGGCGCCTGGCGCGGCGCACCCGCAAGGATTCCCGCCATCGCAAATCCGGCGGTCGAAAGAAACGCCCAAACCGCGCAGAGTTAAACAGATCGGGCGCTAACGGAGAACCTTCCCGGCACGGCCAGACAGATAGACGTAGAGCGGCTTGCCGGAGATCATTTCTTCGCTGATGACGCCGAAGTCTTTGGAACGACTGTCGTAGCTCATGTCGCGGTTGTCGCCCATAACAAAGTACTGTCCAACTGGCACCGTAATCGGGCCAAAAGTATTAAGCTCGCGAAGGGTCGATCCTCCCTGAATATGCTCAACGTATGATTCGGTCAGAACTTCTCCATTTAAGTAAATCGTTCCGTAATTTGACTGAATTGTGTCGCCCCCAACCGCAATTACCCTTTTAACCATGAAGATATTGCTTCTCAGAAACACCACAATGTCGCCATGCGTGGGCGGGTGGTGACGGTAGTAGTGCATATCTACGATGAACTGATCTCCCTGAAGGAGTGTCTTTTCCATTGACGTGGACGGAATGCTGAAAGCGCGGAGCCCTGCGGCGCGGCAGAGAAGCCGATATTCAAGCGACATGGACAGGATTGCAACGGGAATGAACAGCAGCAGCCACCATCTCGATGGCCGGGAGGCGGCAGGTTCCGATCGCCCAAGCAAAGCATTGTAAGTGGCGTACGGGACCAGTGCGAGGAAAGCAGAGACGGACAGCAGGAAGCCCGCATATGTCGCCAGAACCCTGCCAGGCCACATTGCACCTACGAACAGAGCGAAAGCAATCAGCAACAAAAAACCCTTCCGTTTCGCGCCGACCAAGATCTGCCCACTGCCAGGAACAACTGCAGAGAGCCCGGCGGCCCAAAGACGTCGATTCTTCCCAGGCGAGCCCGGTTGTTCATTCGCCGGGGTCTCGCTGGTTTCCGGAGTGTTGTGCGCCGCATCGTTTTCCGACATGGCAAAGGAATATAACAAAAGCTCGCGTGGAATGGTGTGATTGTTAACTCTCCAACAAATGACGGGCTGTTCCTGCTACAATTTTCAGAGTTCTGTTAAACCTCCCGAAACCCGAGGAGCCTGAGATTCTATGGCCTACGTAATTGCCGAACCCTGTATCGGAACCAAAGACACCGCCTGTGTTGACGCCTGCCCGGTGGATTGCATTCATCCCAAGAAGGACTCCAACAAGTACGCGACCGAGGAGATGTTGTATATCGATCCCGTAGAATGCATCGACTGCGGCGCCTGCGTGCCGGTGTGTCCGGTCTCGGCCATCTTCGCCCTCGACGACCTCCCGGAAAAGTGGAAAGAGTACACCGAGCGGAATGCGAAGTACTTCGGGCGGTGAGGCAACTGTCAGCTCTCAGCTCTCAGCCGTCAGTAAAACCAGTTCAGTACTGGGCATTGAATCCAGAGGCGTTCGCCGATGAGGCTGGCGCCTCTTGCTTTGCGCTGGCTTGCGGCTCTCAGGAGAACCAGATTCTTCTGAGAACTGACAGCTGAAAGCTGACGGCTGACAGCCCCATCCATTACAATCATTTGATTAACCTGTTGACCTTCCATGGCGCTGAAGGAGTCGGAAGCGATCGTTCTGCGCACGTATCCGCTGCGTGAGTCGGACCTGCTGGTTACGCTCTTTACCCGCATGGAAGGCAAGGTGAAAGGCGTGGCGCGCGCGGCCATGAAGTCGAGACGCCGCTTCGGAGGCGCGCTGGAGCCGCTCACCTATGTGCGGGCGTTTTACGACGACCGCGAGCGGCAGGAACTGGCGCGGCTTGATTCCTGCGAAGTGATCGAATCGCCGCTGGCCAGCGAGGTTAGTTATACGCGGGCGGTGGCTCTGGCACACGTCGCCGAGTTGCTCGACGAGTTGATGCCCGACCGCGAGGCCAGCGACGCGGTGTTTCGGCTGAGTCTGGCGGTCTTGCAGGAACTGCGCGGCCAGGTGTTGTGGATGCCGCTCACGTATTTTGAGCTGTGGATGACGCGGCTCATGGGATTTCTGCCGGAGTTTTCGGAGTGCGTTGTATGCGGACGCGCGCTCGATGGCACCCGGGCGTTCTACCACGCGCTCGCCGACGGCCTGATGTGCCTGAACGACAAGCGTGTGGCGTCGTCGGAACTGTCGCCGGAATCGAGAAAGATTGCAGCACAGATGCTGCGGTCGCGCGTTTCCGATTTTGCGGAGATTGATTGGCCGAAAGCGGTCTGCGCAGACCTGCGCAAGTTTCTTCTCCAGATTCTGGAGCGCCACATCGAGAAGAAGCTGGTGACGGCGGGAATGCTGGAGAAGATCTAGCCGCGAGCTACTAGCCGCGAGCTTCGAGCAAGTCGCGATTACAAGAGATGGCTAAGAGAACCAAACCCGTTGAAGTAATTGATCTGGACAACTTGCCGGACTCATCTCACTCCAATTCGCTCACCTTCCAGGAACTCATCCTCAAGCTGCAGGCTTTCTTCGCCGAGCGCGGAGCGGTCGTCCAGCAACCCTACGACGTCGAAGTAGGCGCAGGCACCATGGCTCCCGAAACATTCCTCCGCGTGCTCGGTCCAACTCCATACAAGGTCGCGTACGTGCAGCCTTCGCGGCGTCCTGCGGATGGGCGCTACGGGGAGAATCCCAACCGGTTGTTCAAGCACTTGCAGTTGCAGGTGATCCTGAAACCGCCGCCGGAAAACGTGCAGGAGCTTTACCTGGAGTCGCTGGGCGCGATCGGCATTGATCTGCGCCAGCACGACATCAAGTTCGAGGAAGATAACTGGGAGTCTCCGACGCTCGGCGCGTGGGGCATTGGGTGGCAGGTGATGCTTGACGGGCTTGAGGTCACACAGTTCACCTACTTCCAGCAGTGCGGCGGCGTGGACCTCGACCCCATCTCCGCTGAACTCACGTACGGTCTGGAGCGGCTGTGCGCGTTTCTGCAAGACGTGGATTCGATCTACGACATCGTGTGGGCGCGCGATCCCGAGACGGGCAGGGAAGTGAAATATGGAGACGTGCGCCTTGCCGACGAGCAGCAGTTCTCGGTGTACAACTTCGAAGCGGCGGACGTGCAGAGTGCATGGAAGCATTTCGAACTCTGCGAGGCCGAGTGCAGGGGACTGATTGATCGCTATGCGGCGCTTGGCAAAGACAAGTCGGACGAGCAGAAAATCCATCAGAGTATGCAGAGATTAGACAAGATACAGCTAGCTGACGTTGCGCGCGAGAAGGCACGGTTTCCGCTGCTGGGCGCCTACGATCTCTGCCTGAAATGCTCGCATTACTTCAATATTCTCGATGCCCGGGGCGCGATTTCTGTGACCGAGCGCGTCGGCGTGATCGCACGAGTCCGGGCGTTGGCCGTCGGGATCGCCAAGGCCTGGATGGACCAGCAGTACGGAACTGAAAAAAAAAGTGAGAAGAGCGACGAAGCTCCGAAGGCGGCGAATAAGGAGAAGAAAGGCAAGCTTGCTCCGGTGGGATGAGAAATCCCCTGTGGATCTCTGTGCCCCCTGTGGTAGAGGTTCTTTGCTTGCCGATTAACACACTCCGTTTGTGACGGGGCTCACATTTACCTGGCTGTAGTTTTGAGATCATAGACAGAATTTTCTGATGCCTGACTTTTTACTCGAAATCGGATGCGAAGAAATCCCGGCGCGGATGATTGACGCCGCGTCTCGCGAGCTGCGAGAACGCTTGAACACTCTGTTACAGCGCGAGCGCCTCGAACCGGCCGGGGCGATTTCACATCTCGATACGCCGCGCCGGCTGGCGGTTCTCGCTTCCGGCATTCCCGCCTCCCAGCCCGACATTACCGAGCAGGTGAACGGCCCGTCCGCACAGATCGCATATAAGGATGGGCAGCCGACACCGGCAGCGCACGCGTTTGCCAAGAAAGTCGGCGTGGATGTTGGTAAGCTGGAGAAAGTCAGCACTTCCAAGGGTGAATACCTGGCGGCCACGGTCACACGCAAAGGCCGCACCGCCGCCGAGATTCTTGCCGAGACTCTTCCCAAGGAAATCTCCGCGCTCTACTGGCCCAAGAGCATGTACTGGCGCAAGCGCGGGGAAGTGTTCGTTCGTCCGGTGCGCTGGCTGGTGGCGATGCTCGATGAGCAGGTGGTCCCGGTGGAGTTGTTCGGCATCCCCGCCGGCAAGACTTCCCGCGGACGCCGCGTCATTGGCAGCGAAGCGGGTACCGAGACCGTCGCCGTCTCCAAGCCCAGCGCCTATGTCGAAGCGCTTCGTGCCGCGAAAGTTCTGGGCGCCGTCGAGCGTGAGCAGGTGGTCCGCAAAGCGCTTGACGCGGCCACCCGCACCATCCCCGGCGCGCGCTGGCGCGAAGACAAGCCGCTCATCGCGACCGTCGTCAACCTGACGGAATTCCCTTCCGTCGTCCTCGGCACCTTCGATCCCGAGTTTCTCGATCTGCCGGAAGAGGTGCTGGTCACGGTGATGCGCGACCACCAGAAATATTTCGCCATCGAAGATGCGAATGGGAAATTGCTGCCTCATTTCCTAGCCGTGCTCAACACGGCTGCCGACTCGGACGGATTGATCCGCCATGGTAACGAACGGGTTTTGCGCGCCCGCTTCAACGATGCCCGCTTTTTCTGGCAGACGGACCAGAAACAGACGCTTCGCCAGCGCGTCGAGTTGCTGCGCCACGTTACGTTCCAGAAAGATCTCGGCAGCTACTACGACAAGACAATGCGCGTGCAGCACATGGCCAGTTGGCTGGCCGAGACGGTGAAACAGAGCGGCATGGCGGTTCGACCGGGCGTAGTCCACAAAGCTGCGCTGCTGGCGAAAACCGATCTGACCACGGAACTCGTCAAGGAATTCACCGAACTGCAGGGAATTGTCGGCGGTCTTTACGCGCGCGTGCAGCACCTCGATGAGGGCATGAAGCCCGACGTGCAACTGGCAATTTCGAAGGCCATCTACGATCATTACAAGCCCGAGTCGATGGAAGACGGCGCTCCCGCGACCGTCGAGGGAGCGGTTCTCTCGGTCGCCGACAAGGCCGATTCGATTGCGGGAATGTTCGCGCTCGGTCTCATTCCCAGCGGCTCGAAAGATCCGTTCGCGCTGCGCCGCCAGGCGAACGGCATTGTGAAGACGATCGCCGAGCATAAACTGCCGTTCCGTCTCTCGGAGATCATGGCCGATGCGCGCATCCGCTATAAGGGCTCCGAGGCAGAGAAGAGATTTTCGAATGCCGCCTACGCCGAATCGGTGCGCAGCTTCTTCCGCGAGCGCCTGGAGTTCTATCTGAAGGATGCGCGCGGCTACGCGTATGACGTCGTCAGCGCTGTACTCGCTGTCGACTCCGACGATGTGGTGGACGCCGCCGCCCGCGCCGAGGCGGTGAGCAAGGTGCGGAGCTCGGCCGATTTCGAATCCATCTCCATCGCCTTCAAGCGTATGAAGAATATTCTGCGCCAGGCTACTGAAAAGACTAAAGTTATTGCCATGCGCGTCGATCCCGCTGGCCTGCAGGAAGAATCCGAAAAAGAGCTGGCGGCGCTGATCCCGCAGACCGTGGCGACCGTCAAGAACCTGCGCGCGGCGCGCGACTATGAAGCGGCGCTGCTCGAGATCGCGAAGCTGCGTCCTGCGATCGACAAATTTTTCGACAAGGTCATGGTCATGGTGGAGGATGAGAATCTTCGCGCCAATCGCCTGGCTCTGTTGCAGACCGTGGTTAAAGAATTCTCCACGATTGCGGATTTCTCCGAGATCGTGACCGAGGGCAAGGAATCTACGAAATAAAAAAGAGGACCCATATATGGCAACGACGACTCTCCCCAATACCGACATCGTTGAAACGAAACCCGCGACCACAAAACCGGCGACCACGAAACCCACGACCACAAAATATGTGTACTTCTTCGGGGGTGGCAAGGCCGACGGCAATGGCAAGATGAAGGATGTTCTTGGCGGCAAAGGCGCGGGGCTCGCCGAGATGACGAACGCCGGCCTCCCCGTGCCTCCCGGCTTCACCATCCAGACCGAGGCCTGTCGCGAATACATGCGCCACAACGCTGTGTCGAAAGACGTGGACCGCCAGATGGAAGAAGCGCTGGCCAAACTCGAAAGCCTTCAGGGGCAGAAGCTCGGCAAGGGCGAGAACCCTCTGCTGGTGAGCGTGCGTTCGGGCGCGAAGTTCTCGATGCCCGGCATGATGGACACGATCCTCAACCTCGGCCTGAACGATCAGAGCGTCGAAGCCCTCGCCAAGCGCGCCAACAATCCGCGCTTCGCTTATGACTCCTATCGCCGCCTGATTCAGATGTTCGGCA
>Ga0074046_10005178_pt1 | contig 10463 bp, 12 predicted proteins | sample BogForMeECP23OM3_FD_94441 | JGI IMG/M metagenome (GOLD analysis project Ga0074046, IMG submission 94441) | Bog forest soil microbial communities from Calvert Island, British Columbia, Canada - Bog Forest MetaG ECP23OM3 | ecosystem: Environmental > Terrestrial > Soil > Wetlands ...
AAGCTTCCGCTCGCCGAGCGCGCGACAGTCAAGGCCCGCCAGGGCGTAGAGTTGGTGAGCTCGGGCGAAATCAGGGTGTCGGACAAGTCGGGTCGGGAGGTGCCCCACGACGGACAGACCCTCGGCGAAATCTGCGTTCGCGGGAACGTCGTGATGAAGGGCTATTTCCACGATGTCGCGGAAACCAACAAGGCGATTGTCGACGGCTGGTTCCATACCGGCGACGAGGCGGTCGTTCACCCCGATGGATATGTCGAGATCCGCGACAGGTTCAAGGATGTCATCATCAGCGGCGGGGAAAACATCTCATCCGTGGAAGTCGAGAGCGCATTGCTTCGCCACGCTGCGGTGCAGGAGGTCTCGGTCGTGGGCATGCCGCACCCGAAATGGGGAGAAGCGGCGCATGCGTTTGTCGTGCTCCGTCCCGGCAAAACCGCTACGGAAGCCGAACTCATCCAATTCGCGCGTGACCATCTTGCCCACTTCAAAGCGCCAAGTTGGGTTTCGTTCGTCGACGAACTGCCGAAGACCGCGACCGGTAAAATACAAAAATACTTGTTGCGTGGCCGCACGGCGGCAATTTCCACACAGTAGATTTCTGCCGCCGTTCGACCTATGCCGGCCCAGGCGTCGCCACGCCGCGAGGTGGCGCCAAAGCTTCGGTCAATCGTCCCGCATCCCCAGCCTCGCGCCCAATCCGTCGGAAGCGGTGTCACAGCACGTGCGAGCCTTCGCCGGCGCGCTTGGCTGCCTTTTGGAACTTCTTGATCACCCGGTCGCGCTTGAGCTTCGAGATGTGGTCGATGAACAAGACGCCGTCAAGGTGGTCGATCTCGTGCTGGAGCACGGTCGCGAGCAGCCCCTCGGCCAGCACCTCGCGCTCCTTGCCGTCGCGGTCGAGGGCGCGGACGCGAACGGAGGCGGGGCGCTCGACCTCGGCGTAATATTCGGGGATCGACAGGCAGCCCTCCTCGTAGGTCGAGCGCTCGTCCGTTCGCCAAAGGATCTCGGGGTTGACGAAGACCTGCGGCGCCGCGGGCTCCTCCTTCTTGGCGACGTCGACGACGAGCAGGCGGATCGGCTCGGCGATCTGGATCGCCGCGAGCCCGATGCCCGGCGCGTCGTGCATCGTCTCGATCATGTCGTCGATGAGCCTCGTCAGCGCCGCGTCGACACGCTCGATCGGCTTGCTGATCAGGCGGAGCTTGGGGTCGGGCAGGGTGATGATGTGACGAAGGGACATGAGGGCAAGGAACCGTTCGGGCGATTGTGGCGGCCCCCCTCCACCGCCCTCCGGGCGGTCCCCTCCCCCATTCCGCTGACGCGCCATGGGGAAGGATATCCTCCCCTGCGAAGCGGGGGAGAGGGACCACGCGAAGCGTGGTGGTGGGGGAGGGGCCTCGTCATTGGCTTAAGGACGATCGCCCTCTCACGGACAGTTAATCGGCTGGACGAATGCGGTCAAACGTGTTCTTGTTATGTTCGACCAAACTTCGCCGAATCGCCTGTGCCCAGCGCCAACGCCGCCATCGCCGTCCTCGACGGCGTCCCGATCTCTCTGCCTGAGGCGCTCGCCGCCGCGCTGGCGGCGCTCGGCCTTCTCATGCTTTTCACCCTGATCGCGCTCGGACGCGCCTCCGCCGCGCGCCGGCGCGAGCGAGAGATCGCGGACGAGCGGCAGGAGGCGATCGAGGCGCGGTTTTCTGCGCTCGCGACCGCCAATGCAGAGCTTTTCGGCCGCCTCTCCGGCATGGGCGACTGGCTCGGGGCTGGAATCGAGAATCAGACGCGCCGGACCGGCGAGAACCTCGGCAAGCTCAACGAGCGGCTCGCGGTGATCGACGCTGCGCAAGCGCGGCTCACCGAAATGACGCGCGAGGTCGTGTCGCTGAAGGACATTTTGGCCAACAAGCAGGCGCGCGGCGCCTTCGGCCAGGGGCGGATGGAGGCGATCGTGCGCGACGGCCTGCCGGCGGGCGCCTACGACTTCCAGTTCACCTTGTCGAACCGCACCCGTCCAGACTGCGTCATCCGCCTGCCCGGCGACAGCCGCCTGCTCGCGGTCGATGCCAAGTTTCCGCTCGAAGGTTTTTCGGCGCTTCGCGCCGCGCGCGACGAGGAGACGCGGAAGGGGGCCCAGGCGCGCGTGCGCGCGGACGTGATGAAGCACGTCAAGGACATTGCCGAGCGCTACCTTCTGCCCGGCGAGACGCAGGACGTGGCGCTGATGTTCGTGCCCTCCGAGGCGATCTATTCCGACCTCGTCGAGCATTTCGACGACGTGGTGCAGAAGGCGCACCGGGGGCGCGTCGTCATCGTCTCGCCGACGCTGATGATGATGGCGATCAGCGTCGCCCAGGCGATATTGCGCGATGCGCGCATGCGCGACGAGGCGCAGGCGATCCAGGCCGAGGTCGGAAAACTCATCAACGACGTGCGGATGCTGACGGAGCGCGCCGCCAAGCTCGAGACCCACTTCCGCCAGGCCCAGGAGGACCTCGCCGGAATCGGCGCCGCCAGCGCCCGCATCGCCCGGCGCGGCGAGCGGATTGAGTTGATGGATTTTTCGCGGAAGGGGGAGTCGACGGAGGCGCTCAAGGTGGCGCGGGGGGCGGAGTAGGGGGCGGTCTCAGGCGGTCTCACCGACGGCTGGCGCGGAGGGTTCGCGTGGCTTAGAAAGGCGCATCATGGACGACAAGCAACGGCAGGCGCTCGAAGCCTATTCCCGAGGCGAGATGACGGCGCTTGAATTGCGCCGGCGTCTCGGCGGCATGACCTTCGGAGAAGTGCTGATGCTGCTCGGCGAGGCGGATTTGCCGCTGCCGCACGCGTCGCCGATCGGGCGTGAGGAGCAGATCGAGAGCGCGCGCGAGTGGATGTTCCGCAAGCATGTCGCGTGACCTGAAGCTCTTCGTGGTCGGCCTGTGAGCGAAACCGCAAACCGTCCCCTCGTCCTCGACGAGGCCGACGCGGCGCTCGACGGCTGGGACGACCCGGTCAGGGGGCGCATCCGCTGGCGGACCCTGTTCTCGCGCCCCGGGACGCCGACCGACGGGATCACCTGTGGCGTCGCGGATCTCGGGCCCGGCGACTGGCTCGGCCTTCACCGCCACGCGCCGCCGGAAATCTACTACGTCCTCGCCGGAACCGGCGTCGTGACGCTGAACGGCGCTGAGACGGCCGTCAAGGCGGGCTCGGCGGTGTTCATCCCCGGGATTGCCGAGCACGGAATCCGGCAGACGGGCGCGCAGCTCTTGCGGTTCTTCTACGGTTTCCCCGTCGACTCGTTCGACGGCGTCGAATACCTGTTCTCGGCGGAGAAATCCGCCTGAACGCGGCGGCCCATCACCCCATCGCGTGATAGCCGCCGTCGACGTAGGAAATGTTGCCCGTCATCTCGCTGGCCCCGTCGCTCACCAGGAACGCGGCCAGTGCGCCGACGTCGTCAAGGGTGATCAGGCGGTGTTCGGGCGAGCGCTTGGCGGTATGGTCCAGCAATTCGTCGAAATTCCTGAGTCCAGAGGCCGAGCGAGTCGCCACCGGCCCCGGTGAGATGCCGTTGACCCGGATTCCCTTGTGCCCGAGCTCCAGCGCCATGTAGGCGATCGCGGTTTCGAGCGCGCCCTTGACCGGACCCATCATGCCGTAATGCTGCATCGCCTTCTGGCCGCCGTAGTAGGTGAGCGCCAGCAGGCAGCCGCCCGACGTCATCAGAGGTTCGGCGAGCTTCGCCATCCTGAGGAACGAATGCACCGAGACGTTCATGGCGTGCGCGAAGCCTTCGGACGAGCAGTCGATCACCCGGCCGTGCAGGTCTTCGGCGCGGGCGTAACCAATTGAATGGAGCGCGAAATCGAGGCGCCCCCACTTTACGGCGATCTCCTCGAACACGCTCTCGAGTTCGCCGGGAACGCTGACGTCACAGGCCCGCGCGATTTCGCAGTCCAGCGCCTCTGCCAGCGGCTGGACATATTTTTCTGTCTTCGCGTTCAGATAGGTGATCGCGAGATCGGCGCCTTCGGCGTGGAAATGCCGGGCGCAGCCGTATGCGAGGCTGCGGTCGTTGGCCACGCCGACGACCAGCCCCTTCTTGCCCTTCAACATCGCCGCGTCCCCGCTCGAACGGTCGGAAGCGTCTAGCACCGGGAAGCCGGGCGCGGTATCGCCAATCGGCGAGGGCGATGCGTCTGCGACGATTTGTCGGCCCGCCGGTCGACTTTGCGCCGCAAGCGCATAGATCTCGCGCGTACCTTGCCTGGACGAAACGGAGGCGAACCATGTCCCTTCACCCTCGCGTCGCCATCGTGACCGGCGGCGGGCGCGGCATCGGCCGCGCGATGGCGCTGGCGCTCGCCGGGGCCGGCGCGCGCGTGATTGTTTCGTCTGCGCGGGAGAACGCCGAAATCGCGGCGGTCGCGGACGAGGCCGAGCGGCGCTGCGGCGAGCGGCGCATTGTTGCGATGGTCGCCGACGTGACGCGCGACGGCGACTGCGCCCGGCTTGTCGCCGCGGCCACCGATTGTTTCGGCCGGCTCGACGTCCTGGTCAACAACGCCGGCCGCGGCATGAAGTACGTCAGCGAGACGTTCATCACCGAGCCCACCCGCTTCTGGGACGTCGCGCCCGAGACCTGGCGGATGGTGATCGACACCAACGTCGTGGGGCCTTTCCTGATGGCCCGCGCCGCTGCGCCCGTGATGATCGCCGCCGGATGGGGCCGGATCGTCAACATTTCGATGAACCACGAGACAATGCGCCGCCGCGGCTTCTCGCCTTATGGCCCGTCCAAGGCCGCGCTCGAATCGGAAACCATCATCTGGGCGCAGGACCTCGCGGGGACAGGCGTGACGGTGAACGCGCTCTTGCCGGGCGGGGTGACGCTGACCGGCATGATCCCGGACGGCGTCGCGCCCGAACTCAGGGCGCAGGCCCTCGACCCGGCGATTATGGCCCGCCGGTCGTCTGGCTCGCCTCCGAGCGGTCGGACGGCGTCACCGGCCGGCGCTTCGTCGCCGCCCGCTGGCGGACGGACCTCGCCGAAGCGGAAGCCGCCGCGGCCGCGGCGGACATGGCCGGGTGGACGACTGGGTAGGACGGGCGCGCCCCCTGCGCGGGCCATCGCCGGTCCCCCCGCCGCGCGGGCGGGAGAGCGCCGCGCCTTGCCAGCGCCGCGCCGCCGCGCTAGCGGTCCCGCCTCTTCTCGACGGGAAAGCCCATGACTTCGACGATGGTCGTCACGCCCTACCGGGCCGCGCCGGGGCGCGCGTGCGGGCCCTGCACGCTCTGCTGCAAGGTCTACGCGCTGCCGGAATTCGAGAAGCCGCCGGGCGTCTGGTGCCGCGAATGCGCGCCGGGGAAGGGCTGCAAGATCCATGAGCAGGCGCCGGCGCAGTGCCGAAATTTCTTCTGCCTGTGGATGAGCGACGGCAAGCTTCCCGAGGCCTGGCGCCCCGACCACGCCAAATTCGTGCTGTCGATCTTCCCGGCGAACGGATTCGTCTACGGTCAGGTCGACCCCGGCTTGCCCGGCGCGTGGCGCAAGGAGCCCTACTACAGCGGCCTGCGCAGCCTCGCCCGGACCATCCTCAGCGAGCGCAGGCATGTGGTCATGTTCCTCGGCGAGGAGGCGACGCTCGTCATGCCGGACGAGGCGATCCCGCTCGGCGGGATGACCTCCGCCGACCAGTTCCGCATCGAGCCGGCGTTCGGGCCCAACGGTCCGACCTGGCGGGCGGTCAGGGCCTGAACGATGGCCGACTGCCAGTTCGGGAGCGCGCGCGCTCAAATCCGCATGCACTCGACGGCGAGAAGCAGTTCGACAAGATCATGGCAGCGGCGCCCGTCGAGGCCGGTAATGTCGCGGATGCGCTGCAGGCGCGCATAGATCGTGTTGGGATGGATATCGAGCCGCCGTCCCGCCTTCTGCACATTGAGGTCGGCGTCGGCGACCGCCGACAGCGTGCGCGTCAGGGCGCCGTTGGCCTTCGCGTCCGCGGCGATCAGCGCCGCGGTCCATGCAGGCGCGGTCGAGCGGACGTACTCGCCGCCCGCGTGCACCAGCAGGCTGCGGACGGGGAGCCGAGAGAACGGAACGACGCGCCGGTCGACGCTGGCGAAATCGAGCGCGGCCGTCGCTTCCCTCAGCGCCTTGGGAATCCAGGCGGTCGACGGCCGGTCGGCGCTGACGCCGACGAGGACCGACGGCCCGAGCTGCATCAGAAGCTCGCTCAGGCGGTCCGCGAGATCAGTTTGCGGCGCCGTCCAGCCCGACTGCCGGCGCAGCGCGGACATGACCGCAATGACGCGGGAATTGCGCAAGCCCGCGAGAATCCGGATGCTGGTCGGCGCGAACAGATCGGCGAGCGCGGACAGGAGCCGTTGCGCGCGCTCCGGATTTTCCAGCTCGCCCACGATCGGCGTTCTGACGCCGACGACGCAATAGGACTGGCGCTGGTCGAGATAGCCCGCCGATTTCAGAAGTCGGGCGATCCTGCCGTCGGACTCGTCGTAGCCGCTGAGCAGAATGTTGAGAAGCTCCGCTCCCCGATCCCCTTCCGCCGCCTCGATCAGGCGGGTGTGGGCCACGTATTCTGACGTCATCACGGCGCTGATGACATCGGTATACTCGATCGCAAAGTCGGCGATCGCATCGACCGATTCCCGCGCGCGTTCGGGACGGAGGGCCGTCGCGGCGTCCCTGAGCCAGCGCGACAGGACCCGGTGTCCGCAGCGGTAGGCGTGCAGCGTGACCTCGAGCGGGAAGCGCTGCTCGGCGCGCCGGCGCGCATGCGCCCTGACGAAGGCGAAGTCGCCGGGCTCTTCGCCTTCGAAAAGACGCGCGATCTCGGCGACATGCCCCCTCGAATGATCCTTAAGGTCCGGGAGGACCTGCGGATTGCGGCTGTCGGAGAAGGCGGCGACCTCGGCCAGAACCGCGTCCCGCAAGGCGTCCTCCACACTGTCGGCCGCGCGCCGCAGAGCCGGGCCGACATCCGGGATGACGCGTAGGTTCGCGAGCCGTTGCAGGGTCTCAACCAGGGCGCGGTTGGCGCGCGCGGCGTCCGTCATCTTGTGAACTCTTCACAGTCCCAACCCGATTTCCGCCGCCGGACTCGCCATGGGCCGGCCACCCGGACAGTGCTAGCCAAGGGGCGTCCTCGTTCCGCTGACCAAGGAGACTCCAATGGCAAAGTATCTGTTTGTGTACCACGGCGGCGGCCATCCAACGAACCCCAAGGAAGTGCAGGAGGTGATGAACGCATGGGGCGCCTGGTTTGGCGGCCTCGGCGCGGCGGTGATCGACGGCGGTAACCCGGTCGGCAAGTCCTACACGGTGAAGCCCGATGGCTCGCTCGTCGACAACGGCGGGGCCAACCCCGCGAGCGGCTATAGCCTCATCGAGGCGTCGAGCATCGAGGACGCCCACGCCAAGGCCAAGGGGTGCCCGCTCCTTAAGGCCGGCGGCGCGATCGAAATCGCCCAGGCGATGGACATGTGACACTTCGCCGGGCGTCGCCCCTAAGGCGGGCGGCGCCCGGCGCCGCGAAGCCACCAAGTCGCGGGAGGGCAACGTGACCGCCGAACTGCGCTATCTCGCCTACACCGCCCTGCTCACCGCGTCGTTGTGGATTCCCTACATCATCTGCCAGGTCCAGACGAACGGCTTGCTGACGCCGGCAAACTACGCCGATCCGGCGCCGCGCCCGGTTCCGCTCTGGGGGACGCGAGCCAATCGGGCCCATATCAACGCCGTCGAGACCTTCGCCCCGTTCGCGGCGCTCATTCTCATCGCCCATGTCGCCGGCAAAGAGAACGCGATGACGGCTTTCTGGGCGATATCGTTCTTCTGGCTGCGCGTAATCCACGCCGTCGTGTATCTCGCGGGCGCGCCCTTCGTTCGAACCCTGGCGTTCGTCCTGGGATTCGTCGCGGTTTGCGGATTGTTCTGGGAGGTCGTGCGCTGAACGCCTCTGGGCCGGCGCCGTCCATTGGACCGGCCGCGATGGCTGATCGCGGGTGGACGCGGATTCCCGACTGTTAAACGGGCAAGCGACCGCGTCCAAAGGGCGGCAGCGCCAACGTCGGTTGGTCCGTCTGGACGCAAATCGGCCGCATCTCTATCTTTGAACCGCGCCGCCCACGGATTTCAGCCGCGGCCGACCGTCATCAGCCAAAGGACCTCGTGACCTTGCGCCGTTTGCTTCTTGCCGCCGGATCCTCATGCGTCCTCGCCGGACCGTCGCTCGCCGATCCGGCGATCACCTCCGCCCCCTCCAACATGCGGAGGGCCGCGAACCCCTATTCGCGCATCGTCCAGACCGTTCCGGCCAATGCTCAGGTGGACATCCAAAACTGCGGCGGCGAATGGTGCTACGGCTCCTGGCGCGGCCTTCACGGCTTTCTGCCGTCCTTCGCGGTCGGCCAGGGCGGCCCGCCGGTGGGCGCGGTGCCCCCGGTCGCGTTCGCCCCGCCGCCGTTCGCGGTAACGGGCCCGGTCGTTGTCGCGCCCGCGCCGGTCTGGGGCGGGCCGTATGTCGGAGTGGGCGTGGGCTGGAACCGCTGGTGAGGGCGAAAAGCCCTACCGCGGCCAGCGCCCACGTCCTATATGACGGGGCGACCCCATTTTTTTCGAGGAGACGAACGCGTGAGCGAAGCCCGCGAAGCGGAGAAGATTCCCGTCACCGTCCTCACCGGCTATCTCGGCGCCGGAAAAACGACGCTCTTGAACCGCATCCTCAGCGAGCCGCACGGCAAGCGCTACGCCGTCGTCGTCAACGAATTCGGCGAGATCGGCATCGACAACGAGCTCGTCATCGGAGCCGACGAGGAAGTGTTCGAGATGAACAACGGCTGCATCTGCTGCACCGTCCGCGGCGACCTCATCCGCATCATCGAGGGGCTCATGCGGCGCAAGGGCAGGTTCGACGCCATCATCGTCGAGACGACCGGGCTCGCCGATCCCGCGCCCGTCGCGCAGACATTCTTCGTCGACGAGGACGTGCAGAAGGCCGCGCGGCTCGACGCGGTCGTCACCGTCGCCGACGCCAAATGGCTGGCCCACCGGCTCCGCGACGCGCCGGAGGCCAAGAACCAGATCGCCTTCGCCGACGTCATCATCATCAACAAGACCGACCTCGTCAGCCCCGCCGAGCTGCGCGAGGTCGAGGCGCGCATCCGCGCGATCAACCCTTACGCCACGCTGCACCGCGCTGAGAAATGCGACGTCGCGCTCGCCGACGTGCTCGAGCGGCGCGCCTTTGACCTCGACCGCATCCTCGACATCGAGCCGGACTTCCTCAACGCCGAGGACGACCATGACCACGATCACGGACACGCGCACGAGCATCACGGGCTGAAACACTACCACGACGAGGACATGCAGTCGGTGTCGGTGCGGCTCGACGGCGACGTCGATCCCGCCAAGTTCATGCCGTGGATTAACCGCGTCACCCAGGAGCAGGGCCCGAACATTCTGCGCTGCAAGGGCATCGTGGCGATGAAGAACGATGCCAAGCGCTTCGTCTTCCAGGGCGTCCACATGATGCTCGACGGGGACTCGCAGCGCGAGTGGCGCCCGGAGGAGAAGCGGGAATCCAAGGTCGTGTTCATCGGCCGCAACCTCGAGGAGGAGGCCATCCGCAAGGGCTTCCTCGCCTGCGCGGCTTGGTGATCCAAGGGTTCCGATGAGCGACGCGCAAAACACGACCTCGCTGACGCAGCACGTCCGGGCCTTCGACGTGGGCTCGCAAGCGGTCGCCGCCGCGTTCCTCGGCGAGGCGCCGGCGATGGCGCTCGCCGACGGCGCCGTGCTGATCGGCGAGCCGGACGGGTTGAAGCGCGTCGCGGCGCACCCGGACGCGGTGATCCTGACGGCCGCTTCCGAAGGTACGACGCTGCTGACCGGCGGCGACGACGGGCGGGTGACGGCGATCGGCGGCGACGGAAAAGCCACGGAAATCGCGGACGAAAAAGGCCGCTGGATCGACGCGCTCGCGATCCGGGGCCAGAATTTCGCCTGGAGCGCCGGCAAGGCGGTCCGCGCGCGGGACGAAGCGGACCAAGTCAGGACCTGGGCCGCGCCGTCGAGCGTGCGCGGTCTCGCCTTCCAGCCGAAAGGCTACCGTGTGGCGGCGTCGCATTACAACGGCGTCGCGCTCTGGTTCCCCAAGGTCGAGGGCGCGCCGCAGACGCTGGAATGGAAGGGCGCGCATCTCGACGCGACCTTCTCGCCCGACGGCCGCTTCCTCGTCACCTCGATGCAGGAGAACGCGCTGCACGGCTGGCGGCTCGTCGATGCGCGCAACATGCGGATGAGCGGCTATCCGGGCAAGACGCGCTCGCTGTCGTGGTCGCATGACGGGAACTGGCTCGCGACGTCTGGGGCGGACGCGGCGGTCGTGTGGCCGTTCAAGGACAAGGACGGGCCGATGGGCAAGGCGCCGCGCGAATGCGGCGTGCGCGAG
>Ga0074046_10005179_pt1 | contig 10463 bp, 11 predicted proteins | sample BogForMeECP23OM3_FD_94441 | JGI IMG/M metagenome (GOLD analysis project Ga0074046, IMG submission 94441) | Bog forest soil microbial communities from Calvert Island, British Columbia, Canada - Bog Forest MetaG ECP23OM3 | ecosystem: Environmental > Terrestrial > Soil > Wetlands ...
AACATCGGTGGAATCGGAATGTACGCTGTTTGCACGGTCCTCCGCGCAAGCTAACAATAACATAGAGGGTTAGAGCTTGGGATTCGAAAAATTCGGCTGGGTTTCCTTCGCAAGCCAAACGAAGGTTTCAAAATTCGTCGAGTACTTGGAGGCCGGTAGAATTTATGGTACGAAATGCCTAGAATGCGGCATCACACAATTTCCTCCTCGAGCATATTGCCGTTATTGTCTCTCCTCTAACTTCGAATGGGAGTTGTTGTCGGGGGATTGCTCGTTGATAACATTCACAAAAGTAGACGCTGCTCCGACATCTTTCAAAGAACAAGCCCCATATTTGCTAGGCTTAGCTGAATTTTCCGAGGGGCCAAAGGTTTTGGCATGGATCGATCAGAGAATTCCGATGGAAAATTTGAAGGCGGGCACAAAACTGAAGCTTAAGCCGTCGAAGCTAGAGAATGGAAACTTTTCCTACATCCTCACGCGCTAGGCCTCAATGAGAGGAATCTATTAGATAATCGAAACTCCACGCTACCACGAAACTGTGTTCCAGAACATCTCGGCTAAACTGGATGTCGATGTTCTTTTCCGTTACGGCAACAAGCAGGCAAATATTCATCGTCAAGTTCTGAGTCGTTTGCTGCCGGTTTTTCTTCTACCACGAAGCCCTCTCTAGCGTAGCCTTGAATCACATTAAAGCATTTGGGCCTTCTTTGCCAGACGACTGGTTTCTAACTCTATATGAGTCGATGCTGAATCCCTTTTTGCGGCGAATGAATTTCTCAAGTTAAACTTCTTGAGTTCGTATTGGTGTTCTCGGCGTTTCTTTTGTTACATAGACGAGTAGTCGGCCCTTCTTATGGCCCCAATCGGTTACCTTGTAGAGTCTGTCATCCAACTTGGCGGTGGACATGATGCCCAAAAGCCCTTCCAACACGTAGCTGTGATATTTGGTGCCAGAAAGATACCAGTACCCAGTAATCCCTAACAGGAGGATACCCAAGACATTCAATTTGCCGACAAAAACCAGTTTGTCTTTGTAGCGCTTTATGAGCAGAAACCGTCCAGTCTTGATTTTCTCATAGACTAAGACGGGCACGCGCTTGTTGAACTGGGTCAGTTGCTCAAAAGTGGGCGACTGATTTTCCTCTCTGACCATTATTCGGGTTCTGGAAGAAATAAAGCCTACTCAAGGGGAGTCTTGTTGCTTGTAACATATAGCCCTGTAACGCCCAACTGTATGGGTAGTGGTCTATCTAAATGTCGACGATATCCGGGAAGGTTGCCATAGTCACGGGAGCCAGCGGCGGCATCGGCCGTGCTGCCGCCTTAGAATTCGCAAGGGAAGGTGCCGATGTGGTCGTGCAATATCATTCCAATGAGAGTGCGGCAGAGAAGGTCGCTAAAGAGATAGCTTCTCTCGGCCGAAAGGCCCTGCTAGCGCAAGTCAACTTCACAGACGTGAAGGAGTCTCCCCGCCAGGTTCAACGTATGGTTGAAGCTGCGGTTGGCAAGTTCGGGAAGGTGGATTTTCTGTTGAACTTAGCCGGTTACCCTGCAAGGGGTGAGTGGAATAGGCGTTTCTTGGAGTTGTCACCCGACGACTTTTTCAAACCTATCAACGTGGACTTGTTCGGGTCCTTCCTCTGTGCGCGGGCCGTTGCGCCGCAATTTATGAAACAAAAGAAGGGGGTGATTGTGAACGTTAGCTCAACTCCTGCTTTGGCTGGGCACGATAGGGGGTTTGCATTTACGGTAGCTAAGGCGGGCGTCATTGGCTTGACGAAGGCGCTCGCTGTTGAGCTCGCACCCTACGTTCGAGTAAATACAGTAGCACTCGGGAACGTTGAAACCGAATGGGTAACAGAACTGACGGCGGAAGAGTTGGAAAGGGAAAAGGGCGAGAATCTCATCAAACGATTCGGCAAACCTGAAGAGATCGCCAAGATTCTCACGTTCCTTTGTTCAGACGATTCGACATTCATAAACGGTCAAACGATCGTGTTAGACGGCGGAAGTATACTTCACTAGTTCGCATACAGTTGTTCACAAAACATTTGACCATGCATCATGTTGATGAGATAGGGCACACTGACTTCGGAATCCTTAAAGGAGCATTTCCTTTCACCCTAGAATGGGCTCCATGTCAAAGACGCCTGCTGAACCGAACATTTTCCCGGGCAACTGGACTGTTAAGACGCAACAGTTGCTTCGCACGTATGAGCAGTCCTTCGTTCAAGACTGGAACCCTGTCACACTGTCTTGGGACACACTCGATCCCACTGGCCTAGACGCGAATGAACGCGTTGCGCAGGCGTATTGGATGGCTAAGCTTGCGCTATTCGAGAAATCAGGAATCGCAGCGTTCGGGACAGCGATGTTGAAGGCGGCTATGTATGATATGGAGGATCCAACCAAGAAGTTTCTGGCGGCGGTGACATTCGATGAATGTAGGCATGACGAGGTTTGCAGGCGTGCTTGCAATAAGCTCTGCCCGAATTTCCCATACAAGTACAACGCCACAACCGACTTCGAAAAGCGGGCGTTGAAGAACATCACTGCTCTTTATGATAACGGGAGGAGGTACTGGGATGGGTTCATGAAAGCTTGGGACAAATATCCACTAGAGCTGATATTCTCAAGCTTCTTCTTCGCGGAGATCGGAGCCCAGCTGATCTTCAATACCGTCAGCGATCTCTCAAGAATCAGACTCTACAAGGAAGCGTTCCAAAACGTGACGGTGGACGAATCACGACATTTAGCTGGTACATTATGTCTTCTGGATAACCTAGCCAAAGACTTCCAAGCAGATCAGAAGTTGATGATAACACGACAGATGAAACACGGCTTCATCTTCCTTTCTCCACTTCTCTACCGCCCAATGCCCATATTCTGGCATTTGCCCAAAGATTTCGATGAGATCGACACGGAAATGGAGGAAGTTGCAAGAGACTCAGGCCTAGGAGTGCCTTCCATCGAGGAAAAATCGAACGGCTGGCGTAAGGCAATTCAGAGGCGCAGAGAACAAATCGAGAAACTAGGCATACCTGTTCCTGCCATTCCCGAAATCGATTTGGAAGGGGTCGAGGTTGACGTACGCGCAGACGAACCCGTGGCCACCCCATTCTAGTCGTAACTACTTTCCTTTGAAAACCGGCTTTCTCTTTTCGAAGAATGCTCGGACAGCTTCAAGATGATCGGACGTCGCGCCTGCGATCTCTTGCAAATAACTCTCGTATTCCAGGACCGTTTCTAGGTCAGAAGAGATTGATTTGTTCAATGCCCGCTTCGTGAGCCCGATCGCCCTGGTAGGGCCTTGGGACAATTTACCGGCGAGTTCCCTCGTGATTATCATCAATTGGTCTGTTGGAACAACTTTGTAGACCAATCCTAGACGTTCCGCGTCTTTGGCCGCGAGTTCGTCTCCTGTTAAGGATAATTCTAAGGCTTTCGCAAAGCCGACCAGTCTTGGAAGGAAGAAGCTAGTTCCAGAGTCCGGCGCAAGGCCAACGCGAATGAATGCTTGAATGAACTTTGCGTTTTCTGCTGCTATCCGAAAGTCGCATGAGTATGCGATTCCTGCCCCGGCACCCGCAGCCACACCATTGACGGCGGCGATGACTGGCTTAGGCATTTGGCGGATGCGCCGAATGATCGGGTTGTATTTGTAATGAAGCCTCTCACCCAGCCTTGGATTTTCGCCCCTCTCATACTGCCCCCGTAGGTCTTGAATGTCCTCTCCGGCGGAGAATGCTCTGCCTTTGCCTGTTATGACAACTGAACGCACGTCCTCGTCTTGCGCGGCCACCTTCAGGGCGTCCAAGAATTCCCGTCCCATTCCTTCGTTCACAGCGTTAAGCACTTCAGGTCTGTTGAGCGTTATTGTTCCGATGTTCTCAGATTTCTCGTAAATGATTGCCTGGTAAGGTTGGCTCGTTCACGATCCCTCAAAGTCAAGTAGGGTTCTGTTGCTTGTTAATACGTGGTTGAATAAGTGTGGCGAGTACGGGGCCGAGCAGCAAAGCGAGGAAGAGTAGAAAAACAGCGGTAGCACCTAGCTTAATCACGAAATCACTTGACGTGAGTGTATAGGTGCACTTCAAGCCTCCTAGAAATGGAGTACCTTGAAGACAATTCAGCAGTCCCACCAAACCAACCAATGCAATCGCTGAGCCAATAAACGCGATTTCAAAAATCCGGTGCTTCATTCTATTTCCCTTTGAAGGTTGGTTTTCTCTTCTCAAGGAAGGCCTTCATGCCTTCCTTTCCATCCTCGGTGGCGAACAGCATGTAGAACGCTTTTCGTTCAAACTCTAAGCCAACTTCAAGTGTCGTGTCCTGCGCCCTCAAGATCGCTTCTTTGGCCGATCGGATCGAGATTGGAGGTTTTGACGCGATATCGGTGGCGATCTTCTTAGCTTCCTCCATCAAGCTTTCAGGAGGAACTACATGATTAACTAAACCAATCCTATACGCTTCGTCCGCCGAAATAGACTTGCCCGTCAGAATCATTTCCATCGCCTTGTACTTTCCAACAACGCGCGGCAAACGTTGCGTCCCACCGGCGCCCGGAATAATCCCAACGTTTACTTCCGGTTGACCGAACGTCGCAGTCTCGGACGCGATAATAAGGTCACAATTCATAGCCAGCTCATTTCCGCCTCCCAAGCAGTAACCGCTCACAGCCGCTATGATGGGTTTCGAGATCTTCCTGATCCGATCCCACAACTCAAACCTTCGACCAAGCACCAGGTCAACAGGCGTAGCTTGTGACATTTCCGCCAAGTCAGCTCCGGCCGCGAAGGCTCTTTCGCCGCCCGTCAGAATAATCACCTTGACGGCTGCTTCTCTATCTAATTCCTCAAGCGCGTTTACCAGTTCGGTCATAAGCTCGAAATTGAGGGCGTTCAAGACTTTCGGACGATTCAATTGAACTATGCCGATAGCGCCCTCTTTTGTGACCAATATGTTCTGGTAATTCAAAACGCATCCCAGACCATGACGTATTACGTCTAAACTTAAGCTTCACGAATGCCCGCAGCTATCAGCTCACAATCCCAGTCGAGTTGATCTGGGAACGGGAGCCATTTCGAATAATCTATAGCTGGTATATAACGAACGTTAAATAGAGCGCCAAAACAAGCAAGAAAAACTTACCCGCCCTGAACGCGAGTGTGATTGCAGAACTTGAGTTCCACGCGACCTCCTTGGACTATGAGAGCCGATCTCTCCGAGGCGCCTGTCTTCGTTTGCTGGGAAACAACGAAGGCCTGTCTCCTATCGTGCAGGCATTGTAGGGCGAGAGCGATCAGGACTCGGATGCCAGGTGAACTGGATTATCAACAGGGGTTGGAACTCATCGATCAACTTGTGGATTTTGGCGAACCTTACCCAGCCCTTCTACTTACCGGGGGCGACCCACTGATGCGGGACGACATCTTCGACTTAATCGATTACGCGAAGAGCAAATCCATCTACGTGGCTCTGGCGGCCAGCGTGACGCCGAAACTAAACGAGACTACGGTTTCTAGAATGAAGGAGATGGGCGTTGATATCATATCCGTCAGCCTCGACGGAGCCTCGCCCGAAACCCACGACAAGCTTCGCGGAATCAGAGGCACATGGCAAAAGACGATTCAGGCGATGCAATCTGCGAAGGACGCAGGATTGAGAGCACAAATCAATACAACAGTAATGAGGAGCAACATCAACGAGTTAGCTGAAATCTTTCACATTGTTAGGCAGAGTGGAGCGGTCGCTTGGGAAGTATTTTTCCTAATTCGAACAGGCCGCGGAGCATCACTTGAAAGCCTTGAGGCAACGGAATGTGAAGAAGTTATGCACTTTCTCTTTGACGCGTCACATTATGGCGTGCCTGTGCGAACCGCAGAGGGCCCACACTTCAGAAGAATACGTGCTGAGCGAGGAAACGGTCACGCGCCTCCGAACGGCCAGCTTTATCGGAATCTCATGGCCAAATTGCGAACACTTGAAGGAGAACGCACGAATTCGCCCTCCCTGAAGTCTACTCCTACAAGAGATGGAAGGGGGATTCTCTTTGTAACCTACGACGGAGAGGTTTATCCAAGCGGTTTTCTACCCATAAGCACTGGAAAAGTTCCGAGCGAGAGCCTCAGGTCGATATATCGATCAAACCCATTGTTCACCGCTCTGAGGGATTCTTCGAAGTTGAAAGGACGCTGTGGCGTTTGCGAATACAGGGAGATTTGTGGTGGTTCACGGTCTAGGGCTTTCGCTGAGTTTGGTGACCCGTTCGAAGAAGATCCTGCTTGCCCTTACACTCCACACACGGAAGAATTGACACCGACGCAAACGACTGTTCTGAGTTGACTTGGATGTCTACGGTTACTCAAGAGAAACGTATACTCGAGGTCGCGAAAGGACTCTTCACTCAGCGCGGGTTCTCAAACGTAGCTATGCGTGAGATATGTAAGGCCGCAGATGTCACCCCACCCACAGTCTACTATTACTTCAAGAACAAAGAAGCCCTGTTTGACGCGGTTGTACGCGAAAGCGTGAGCATGGCAAGTTTCATCACGAAACTAAATGAAGAATGCGAGAAGGCGGCGGGACCGAGTGCACAGGTACAAGCTTTCGCAAGTAACTACCTAACTCACTTTCCTAAGGATCATTTGAACGTTGGTTTGTACGTTCGTCACTCGACGGAGGAACTTGATTCAGTTGGACGAAAAACCTTGGCTGCCGACCTAGCTAGAATTCAATCCGTCCTGAGCGCTATCGTTGAGAAAGGAATCGAGTCAGGCGAGTTTCGTGAAACCGATCCGAGAATGGCAGCTGAGTGCCTTCTAGGTATGATGAATCGTTTTGTTTTTCAACAGATACATTTCAGACGCAACTACAAGCCGACAGAAGCCGCGGCGTACCTATCCGAATTCTTTCTCCTAGCTATGAAGCCAACATGATGGTTCAATGCAGGTGAGAACGCTGTCGAACGCTTCGAATCGAAAGCTTACAATGGTCGGCACTAACCACAAACACGCGCCCATTGAGGTGCGGGAACGGCTCTGGTGTCCTCCGGAGAAGTTGCCAGACCGGCTCCGCTCAACCATTAACCAAGCGAATGTCGGGGAGGCGGTGATATTGTCAACCTGTAATAGAACAGAAGTCTATGCCGTCTCTTCTCTCGACCGTGATGTCTCAAAGGACATAAAGAAAACAATGAGTGAGTGGAGCGGTATCCAACCCGCGGATATCGAACGGTACACTTATGCTGTTACTGACGAGGACGCCGTTCAGCATTTGATCTCTGTAGCCTCAGGCCTCGACTCTTTAGCCGTAGGAGAACAGCAGGTCCAGCAACAGGTAAAGCATGCTTTCCGAATCGCGAATCAGACACAAACGGGCGGTCCTTTTCTGTCGGAACTCTTCCGCCACGCCTACAGAGCCGCAAACAGCATCAGAAATCTGAGCGGCCTAGATTCAGAACGAGTGTCAGTGAGCTCCGCCGTTACCATGATGTTGAAGGAGTTATCGCGAAAGCAGCCCATTCAAACCATCCTGCTAGTCGGTGCAGGGAAGATGATCTCTCTCGCAGCCGAGGATTTGTCCGAGTTTCCAGGGGTCGAGGTGTGGGTTGCGAACAGGACCGTGCAACGGGCTCAAGATCTTGCATCGCAGATTTCAGGTAAAGCCGTAGGACTGGAAGACATTCCTAAGGTGCTCCAGAAGACGGATGTTGTTCTCACATGCATATCCTCCGCAGACTATGTGATAGGCGCCGATGATCTTCGGGAAGCTATGGCCAAACGCAACGGCAAGGAACTTACCGTTATCGATGTCGGTGTGCCGCGCAACGTAAACCCTGACTCGGCTCTTATCCCCGGGCTGCAGCTGTACAATATCGATGACCTAGCACCCTTCATAGAAGATCAGAAGAAAGTATACCAGGCGAAGATTACGGAGGCTGAGGGGCTCGCGCGTAAACAAGCAGACAGTTTCGAGACTCATATGCGAGCCTACGAAGCCAACGATACCCTAAAGGATCTAAGGAGAATCGCCGAGGATATCCGTGAAGAGGAGCTATCGAGAGCGCTAAGAAAACTTGGTGATATACCGGGTCGCGAGAAAACCATTGTTGAGCTACTGACACGTCGAATTGTAAACAAGCTCCTGTACGAACCGACCGTTCGGTTAAAGGAACATGCCTCAAACGGCGATGGCGAAGACTTCCAAGCCATGATCCGAGAACTCTTTGGTATAGGACGGCAAAGCGAAGAGTGAGAAACTCCATTATCGTGGGCACCAGAGGAAGTGCCCTCGCTATTGCTCAGACGAAGCAAATAATCCAGGCGTTAAAGGAACTCGAATCAAACCTCCGCTTCGAAATAACCGAAATCAAGACGAAGGGCGACAATATGCGGGACTCTGGAGAGAGCGCTCTTGACAGTAAGCGATTATTCACAAAAGAGATCGAGGAATCACTGATCGATAAGGAAATTCGTATCGCGGTTCACAGTATGAAGGATCTAACAACCGAGCTACCCACAGGCTTGAAGATAGCAGCAGTCCCGCAACGCGCAGACCATAGAGACGCATTGATTTCGCGCGACAAACGAAAGTTTGAACAACTTTCCGGTGGAGCCAGGGTTGGTACAAGCAGTCCTCGTCGGAGGACGCAACTACTAGCTGCACGCAACGATTTGCATATTCTAGCCATGCACGGCAATGTCGACACGCGTTTACGTAAACTTGAAGCGGGAGAATACGACGCAATAATCGTCGCGGCCGCAGGTCTCGCGAGGATGGGTATGGAAAAGCGTGCTACTGAACTGCTCTCGACTCGGATCATGCTTCCGGCTGTCGGTCAAGGCGCGCTTGCAGTTGAGACCAGGGAGGACGATGAAGAAATGGTAGAACTGCTCTCCCGAATAAACCATGAACCCACACACAGAGCCGTTGAAGCCGAGAGAGCATTCGCGAGAAAACTCGGAGCGAACTGTAAAACACCCATTGCAGCATTCGCCACCGTGCACGAGACAAAACTGAGGATAGACGGCATGGTCGCTTCGTCGGATGGAAGAATGCTTTTGCGCACCCAACTCATCTCAGACAAATCAGATCCGAAGAAGGTTGGAGAAGAATTAGCGGAGTCCCTGATCAACAAGGGCGCGCAGCTAGTATTGGAGGCAGCCTAATGCAAACTTCCCTGAAAACCCTTGAGGGCGTAAAGATTCTCATTACGCGTCCTGAAAAGCAGAATGTGCTTCTCTCAGCGAAACTCCGGAACCTCGGAGCTACAACCATAGAGCTCCCAACTATCACCATCCTTCCTCCCAACAACACGGACCCTTTGGACAAGTCGATCCGGAGCATTTCGCAGTACGATTGGGTCATATTCACGAGCGTTCACGGAGTGCGATTCTTCAGTCAACGTCTGAAATCACTCGGAGAGCCCTCCGATAAACTGAAACAAGTTAGGGTCGCCGCGATAGGGCCCGCGACGGCTGCTGCCTTGGAACACCTCGGTAAGAAAGCTGATTATGTGCCAACACAATTCTTGTCCGAGAAAATAGCGGCTGGTTTAGGCGACGTGGAGGGCAAACGAATCCTGTTGCCTAGAGCCGACATCGCTTCGAAGAAGTTGCCTGAACTCTTGAGGCAGCGTGGAGCCGAAGTGGAAGAGGTCGTAGCATATAGAACGATTATTCCGGAAGGCTTGTCAGCTGACCGGTTGAAGTCGGTCTTGAATCAAGGTATCGATGTGGTGACCTTCACGAGCCCGTCAACAGTGCGAAACCTCGCTCAAATCGTGGGCGCAAATGAGTTGACGGTTTTGTTGAAGGGCGTTAAGGTCGCATGCATCGGCCCCGTCACGGCTGAGGCGACGAAAGAATTAGGAATTCATGTCGACATTGTGGCGAGGACTCACACAATTGATAATCTCGTAGAGGCGATAAAGAATGACATCAGAACTGTATGAGGTTTCAGAGAAAACACAGGTCATTAATCGGCTCCGGAGACTAAGGGAACAGGAATCTCTGCGGACCCTAATGAGGGAAACTCGGCTATCAAGTTCCGACTTCATGTATCCTATCTTCGTGGATCAACGTCTCTCAACCCGAGAAGAAATACCATCAATGCCCGGTATCTACCGCTTTTCAATGTCTGAACTGAATAAGGAAATTGCCGAGGTCGCAGGCTTGAAGATACCTGCCGTTTTGCTCTTCGGTCTTCCCAGACACAAAGACAGCTCGGGGAGCGAAGCCTACGCAACCGACGGGATAGTTCAGCAAGCCGTACGGGCCGTCAAGAAGTCGGCCCCGCAACTTGTCGTGGCCACAGATGTTTGTCTGTGTCAGTATACTGATCATGGGCACTGTGGTGTAATTCGCGATGGCAGAGTAGAGAACGATGAGACGCTAGAATTGTTGTCGAGAATCGCGGTTTCACATGCCGAAGCCGGTGCGGACATTGTCGGACCAAGT
>Ga0074046_10005180_pt1 | contig 10462 bp, 5 predicted proteins | sample BogForMeECP23OM3_FD_94441 | JGI IMG/M metagenome (GOLD analysis project Ga0074046, IMG submission 94441) | Bog forest soil microbial communities from Calvert Island, British Columbia, Canada - Bog Forest MetaG ECP23OM3 | ecosystem: Environmental > Terrestrial > Soil > Wetlands ...
AAACGCATCGAGCTAAAAGTCGACAAAAACGACGTCGAGCTCCAGAAGAGCAACATCCTGATGATCGGGCCGACCGGTTCGGGCAAGACTCTTCTTGCGCAGACCCTTGCCCGCATTCTCAACGTGCCCTTTACGATAGCCGATGCAACTACGCTCACCGAGGCGGGCTATGTTGGCGAAGACGTGGAAAACATACTGGTAAGCCTGATCCAGGCGGCCGACTACGATATCGAGAAGGCGTCCAGGGGAATAGTCTACATCGATGAAATAGACAAGATTGCAAAAAAATCCGACAGTCCCTCAATCACGCGTGACGTCTCGGGGGAGGGCGTACAGCAGGCGCTTTTGAAAATCCTTGAAGGCACCGTGGCAAACGTGCCCCCCAAGGGCGGCCGGAAACATCCGCAGCAGGAGTTCATAAAGATCGACACCACGAACATTCTTTTTATCTGCGGCGGGGCTTTCAACTACCTCGAAAACATCATTCGCGCCCGAATTGGGGTGAAGGGCATGGGATTTGGCGCCGAAATCAGGGGCAAGGAAGAAAAGAGCGTAGGCGAGGTGCTGCGGCATGTGCAGCCAGAAGACCTGCTCAGGTTCGGGATGATTCCTGAGTTCGTCGGCCGCCTGCCGGTTATAGCGACACTGAGCGAGCTCACCGAAGACGAGCTGGTGTGTATTCTCACCGAGCCCAAGAACGCCCTGGTCAAGCAGTACAAGAAACTGTTCGAGCTGGAAAACGTGCGGTTGCGCTTCAACGACGGGGTCTTGAGGTCGATCTCCAAGGAGGCGATAAGACGCAAGTCCGGAGCCCGTGGTCTTAGGTCCATCATGGAAAACATCATGCTGGACATCATGTACGATCTGCCCTCCCACCCCGAGATTCAGGAGTGCATCATAAACGAGGAGGTGCTCTCCAAGGGTGCCCAGCCTTTGCTCGTCTACCGGGGCCAGGACCAGGAATCGGCCTGATCCTTTTAAAGGGGATTGGCTTACCCGAAGAAAAAGGGCGCTCATTGGCCGCCCGGATACAAATATTTTTCCGATTTGCCCTCTCGCGTCGAGACAGCTTAAACACTGGATGAGACATCAGCGGATTCCGGCTCATTCGGAAAATTCGAACACAGCAGGAAGTGACTGGCAAAATGTTCAAACTAACGCGCACAAAAGACGGTCAACAGAACAATATTTTCACTATGCCTCTTCTGCCGCTCAGGGATATCGTAGTATTTCCCTCGATGGTGGTCCCCCTCTTCGTGGGGCGTGACAAGTCTGTGAACGCCCTCGAGAAGGCCATGGGGTCCGACAAGAAAATTTTTCTCGCAGCACAGACAAAGGCCAAAACCGACACGCCCGGCGAAGGCGACATCTACCGCATGGGCACGGTGGCAAACATTCTGCAAATACTTCGCCTGCCTGACGGCACTGTCAAGGTACTGGTCGAAGGCGATTACCGCGCCAGGATAATCAGTTTTGTTCCTCATCCCGATCATTTCGTGGCGCAACTCGAAGCACTCGAGGAAACTGAGCAAAAATCCGTCGAAATCGAAGCTCTCATTCGAGGGGTGAGGTCCTCCTTTGAGATTTATTCAAAGCACAACAAGAAGATCACCCAGGAAATCCTGGACACGGTTGCCGGGGTCGACAATGCTTCCCGGCTTGCCGATACAGTTTCTTCCTACATGCCTTTCAAGCTGGAGACCAAGCAGAAGCTGCTCGAGACCCTGAACGTTATGCAGCGGATGGAGAAGCTCTTCGGGCACATCAGGTCGGAAATCGAGATCATCGAGACAGAGGAGCGCATCAAGGGGCGGGTCAAAAAGCAGATGGAAAAGACCCAGCGCGAGTACTACCTCAACGAGCAGATGCGCGCCATACAAAAGGAGATGGGTGAAAAGGACGATTTCAAGTCCGAACTCGAAGACCTTGAAAAACGCATAAAGAGAAAGAGACTTTCCCAGGAAGCGGCTGCCAAGGTTCGCGCCGAGTTCAAGAAACTTAAGCTGATGTCGCCGATGAGCGCCGAGGCGACGGTGGTGCGCAACTACATCGACTGGATACTTTCGCTTCCCTGGTATGAAAAGACCAGGGACAAGATCGATATAGACGAAGCCGCCCGGATACTCGACGAAGACCATTACGGCCTTGAGAAACCAAAGGAGCGCATCATCGAGTACCTCGCAGTCCAGGCGCTCGTCAAGAAGATCAAAGGCCCCATTCTTTGCTTTGTCGGGCCCCCGGGTGTCGGCAAAACTTCGCTCGCCCGCTCGATTGCAAGGTCGATGAACCGCAACTTCATCCGGCTCTCGCTTGGCGGTGTGCGCGATGAGGCTGAAATCCGCGGCCACAGGCGAACTTACATCGGCGCGATGCCGGGCAAGATCATCCAGTGCCTCAAGAAGATCAAGAGCAATAATCCGGTATTCTGCCTCGATGAAGTCGACAAGATGAGCATGGATTTCCGAGGCGATCCTTCAGCGGCGCTGCTCGAAGTGCTGGACCCCGAGCAAAATTTTGCCTTCAACGACCATTATCTCGACCTGGACTATGATCTGTCGGAGGTCTTTTTCATCACGACGGCCAATACTCTGCACTCCATTCCCCCGCCGCTTCGCGACAGAATGGAAGTTATTCAGCTTGCAGGCTACACTGAATTCGACAAGCTCAACATCGCCAGGAACTTCCTGCTCAAGAAGCAGTCAAAGGCAAACGGCATAAGCGAGGACAATATCGCCTTCAGCGATGAAATTTTGCTCCGCATAATCCGCCATTATACCAAGGAAGCCGGAGTGCGCAACCTTGAGCGCGAAATCGGCGCAGTGTGCCGCAAGGTGGCCAAGGAAGTTGTGCGCAAAGGTCTTGAAACCAGGGTGGAGCTCACCGAAAACCTTATCCAGGAATTTCTCGGGATTCCGAAATTCCATTACGGACGCGCCGAGGAAAAAGACGAGATAGGCCTTGCGATGGGGCTTGCCTGGACCGAATTCGGAGGCGACATTCTCGGGATCGAAACCGCGATCATGCCCGGCAAGGGCAAGGTGACGATCACCGGAAAACTTGGTGAAGTAATGCAGGAGTCGGCGCAGGCGGCCCTGAGCTATGTCAGGTCGCGCGCAAAACAGCTCGGGCTCGACCCCGATTTCCACCAGAACTTCGATATCCACGTTCATGTCCCGGAAGGGGCCATCCCAAAAGACGGCCCATCCGCCGGCATTACCATGGCTACATCGATTGTGTCCGCCCTCAGCAGAATCCCCGTGAGAAGCGACGTCGCCATGACGGGCGAGATCACTCTAAGGGGCCGTGTCCTGCCCATCGGCGGGCTGAAGGAAAAAATCCTTGCCGCGCACCGGGCGCTCATCAAGACCGTGCTGATTCCGGAGGAAAACGCCAAGGACCTCAAGGAGATTCCGGCAAAGATTCTCCAGGAGATAAACATCGAGCTGCTGAGGCACATGGACGACGTGCTGAAGCATGCGCTGGTGCCTGAGGAAGCGCGGGAGCTGTTCAAGGAGCCTGAAGCAGCCGCTCCGGTCATCCTGCCAAAGGAACCGGCCGCAGACGAGATTCGCCCGCATTGAGGGAAGTCTGTCTCTACATTTGCACCGCAGAGAAAGCCTGTCCTGAGCCCTTCGACAAGCTCAGGACAGGCTCTGCCGAAGGGCAGAGAGCGCAGAGATTTCGATCATTCGTCCTTCAATCATTCGTCATTCCAGCCCCGGACCTGATCCGGGGTCCGGGGCAGGCCTGGCAGGCGCCGGAATCCAGTTAAACAAACTCTTGCTTTCCTCTGCGTCCTCTGCGGTGAAGTCCTGTCCCTGCTGCTCCTGATGCTCCGGCGTGGCTTTAACGGAGCAAAACCGCTTGACATCTAGGGTTAATTTCACTGATAATAAACGTTCCTGGGATGCAAGGGGCAGAAGAGCCTGTCCCTCCCCCTTTTGCGAAGGGAGGCAGGGGCGATTTTGGGCGGGTAGCTCAGTTGGGAGAGCATCGGCCTTACAAGCCGGGGGTCACAGGTTCGAGCCCTGTTCCGCCTATTTAATAACTTATAGGGGTGGTAGTTAAGTTGGTTATAACGCCGGCCTGTCACGCCGGAGGCCGAGGGTTCAAGTCCCTTCCACCCCGCCAGAAAATTCAGGTACTTAGCTGGTTAAGCTAAGTCCTTAATATACGCTGCGGGGCTTTGCCCTGTTTTCCGGTAAGTTTGCCGGGCATTTTCATTTCCAGGTATTTGAGCGCCGCATATTCCTCATCCCATTCGTCGGGATTCACCAGGAATCCCTCTTCATCCGTCCGGTAAGTCTTCTCACCGAAACGAAATGTCTCTGATTCACAATCCAAAGATCGTATAGTTTTTCTCCTTTTCGAGTGGCCGATGCCGAATCGGGATCGAATGGATATCGCAGATAACGGTTGCGGGGAAAAAAGAATTCAACTCCAACCGGGTGAGGCAGCCTTCCCCCTCTGAGCAGAAGCCCGCCATGACAAAGACTTCACCGCAGAGACGCGGAGGACGCGGAGAGGACCGATGAAACTCAGGGACACGAGGACACGGGGAGACAAAAACCTCACCGCGTCACCCCATCTCCCCTCTCCGCGCTCTCTGCGCCCCTGGGAAACAGGAACCCATCCGGCTGGTGATCTCACCCCCGGAGGACAATCGCTTTTCCGAGGAGATCGAAAACGCCTCCGACCTCAACTTCGCGGTTGTGGTATTCCATGAGCTGGCGTATCTGGCGCTTGCAGTTTCCGCACGGAGCTGCAACGTACGCCGCCCCGGTCCGATCGACCTGTTCGAGCTTTTTTCTGCCCGCAAGGGTCATGCGGTATTCATAGAAGGAAATTTCCATCTTGCGCACTCCCTCGGAGCCCTCCAGCACGGCCAGGCCTCCGCCTCCGCCGCAACACCAGTTGTAATCCCGGTTCGGTGTCATTTCCCGGAGATCGCCGGCGCACGCGCGCAGCACCTCCCTGGGTTCCTCGATCAAACCGGTGCTCCTGGCGTAATTGCAAGGATCGTGGTAGGTCACGGCCATGGGATTTATGGTCCTGTCGAGCTTTACGCCTCTCCTGCGGATGACCTCGGCCGCTATGATGAAAATGCTGGTAATGTCATAAGGGATGTTCTTTCCCCAATACTTTTTGCCCCCGATTTGCGTGGCGACGCGATAGGCGTGCCCGCATTCGCCGATCACGAGCTTCTTGACCCCCAGGTCGAGACTCGCGTCGTGCAGCAGCTTGTTTTTCCGTTTCATATGCGCGTCGTCCCCGGTAAAGAGCCCGAAGTTCGCCGCATCGAAAGCATGGGAGCTCATGGTCCAGTCTATCCCCGCCGCATGGAAGAAAGCCGCGCATCCCATCAGGGTCTCTGGGTTTGAGAGTATCTCGCCTGTGGCCGTTACGAACAGTACGTCCGCTTTCCGGTCGATCGGAATCCTGATCGGGACGCCGTATTCCGCGAGAAGCTCGCCTTCGAGGAATCCGATCATCTCGATTGCAGTTGGTGGAGTGACGCCTTCACCATTGCCGAACCGGTCGGCGGCTTCCTGGGTAGCGCTCATCTTGCCGGGTGTCAGGCCGATGGAGTGGAGGATGGACCGCGCCTTGCGCGTAATCACCGAATTGTCGATTCCCAGGGGACAAAACTTTGCGCACCGGCGGCATCCCGAGCAGGAGTAGAAATCCCTTGCCCATTCTTCAAGAGTGTCCGCCGTAAGACCGTTCCCGTTCGTAAGGCCTGCCGCGCGAAGGACCTTCCGCAAAAGAGACCGCTCCTCCTTGTAGAGTTTTCGCAAACGATCCGAGCGCATTGCGGGGTTGGCATAGCTGTTGAGATCGGTCTGGCTCACATGACACTGTTTGGCGCACGTGCCGCACTTTGCGCAGATGTCCATGTAGAGCTGCAAGGCCCTCGGGCCGCTCCTCATGGCTCTCACCGCCTCTTTTACCTTTTCCAGTTCGGGCTGTCCGATCCTGTGGGTTTGCAGACCCATTGCGTTCTCCTTTCTTCTCGTATGGCAGACTTGTTAACAACAGTAAGCGATCACTTGGTGAAATGCTCTCCCGGGCACCCCTTAGCGATGTACCTCGCGGAGCGCGGAAGGCGACCGCTCGATGTGTCTATCATCCGCGTTGGGCGTTCGCGGGGAGCCTTCTGCAATGTGAGGCTTAATTGCGTGATTGATTTGCACCCCGGCTCATCCCTCGCTGAGCGCCGATTTGCTGTAGAATACGCCCGGAATATGCAACAATTTGCTGAACGGAATACACATGATGAGCACCTGGGCGAAGAAAAAGTGGAGCAGGAACCAGGGGTCGCGGGGAATGGCCGTGGGTCTCAACCCGTAAAGCCCGGAGAAAAACTCGCGGGACCGGGCGAGATCCAAATGGGAACTGAAGCGCATGAGATCGCCGCTGATTACCACTGCCAGGATCAGCACGATACTGGCGAAGTCCTCGAAACCTGAAATTTCCCGGACGCGGAGCATGGTAAACCTGCGCATGAGGATATAGATCGCCGTAGCGAGGAGTATCAGTCCGGCAGCCCCGCCGATTGCGGCGCCGATCTGGTCCGCCCTGCCGTTTGTGAGGCCAAGAGCCCTCCACAATAGAGGGAAATCGGTTACCACTCTTGTATGTCCCAACAGGACCAGGAAAAGAAAGAGGTGAAAAAACCATGTTCCGATCCAAAGAGACCTGTTGCCTCGGGACAACTCCCTGCAGGTCAGGATCTCCACCAGGATACGCTTCCACTTCCCGTAAGGGGTGGCAGGCGTCGGGAAAAGGGGTATTTTTGCCACTCCCCCCCTGTTCCATCTCCTGATCCTGCAACCGATCCCCGCAACAAAGACCGTCGCGGTGACACAGGGCATGAAGAAGCATATTAATTCAGCGAAATACATGAAGATTCTCCTTTTTCGAAATAGACATTGTTCACCCCGCTTATCACTGATGGTAAAGACAGTTCACAGATTTAAGTAGTTAATTAAGCCGATTGAATTAGTCATATTCCCCTCGTTTTTGTCACCGAACCGAGCTGGCTCCATGGTGTTTTTCTCAGAAGTTTTTTGTCTCAATCGGTTATGATATTAGCCGGGAAAAATTTTGGGGTTTTGTGGCCGTCAAGTGTTAGGCCTAAATAAAAGTATCCCGACCGGATTAGTCAACTTTTCTCCCTGAAAAATTTTTCAAATCACATCTGCCAGATGAGTTTTCTCCATTTTCTCCGCGATATAATCCCGCACTTCCTGGAATATTCCCAGGAGTCGCCCTTCCTTCTCGATCGGGGTGGCACCGTAGAAGTATTTGCTCACCGATTCCGTGGGGGCCAGGGCGCCGTCGAAAAGCCGGATGATTTCGGCAAGAGAGATCTCGTCCGGAGATTTAGACAGCAGGAAGCCGCCTCCCTTTCCTCTTGTGCTGTGAACGTAATTGGCGCGCCTGAGGGTGAGGAGGATCTGTTCGAGGAACCTCGGGGGTATTTGCTGCGCCGAGGCAATTGTCTGTACAGGGATGTATTCTCTCCTCCGGTTGCGTGCCAGGTAGATCAGGGCAAGCAACGCATATTCACTGCGGCTTGTCAGTTTCACCTCTTCCCCCTCACAGTGTTGCAATGTGAGTTTGCGGGCAGCAACGGAATGCCGGCTGCGCGCTACCGCCCCCCGGTATCTGTCTGTCCCAATCATCTGCAGTATATGACATTCCTTATCGATTTAATCGTAAAAAAAGAATTATTTCATTTGTGACCCTTCTAGCACAGCGATCGTTGATTACAAGGGGGATTTGGATGGGTAGAAATTAGGTAATTTGACTAATTAAGTGGAATGGTACAAGCTGTAATTCTAGATATTTATCATTAGATAACGAATTAAGGTTAAATCCGGGAAGTGGCCATCCAAACCCCAAAAAAACGCTCAACGGGACATTTGACAGACAGAAGCGCCCGTGCTCAGCCCGGCAAATTCTATCCAAAACGACAAAGTAATCTGTCTCGAATGCGGGGCAGGGATGAGACAGCTCACGTCGAAGCATCTCGTTTCCCATGGCATGAACCAGAAGGAGTACAGAAAGAAATACGGATTTTCGATTTTAAGAGCAAATGCTTTTTGACTCCCTCCAGGCAGATCAAGGACTATCTGCGGAAAACATGTGGAGGGTTATCCAGGCGAACTCCGATTGCCATGCTCTCCTGTAACCATAAAAGTTTAAGTATTTAGTATGAGCTATCGGATTGCTGTCAACACGATGAAACGTCAGTCTAAAAATGGATATATCCATAGACTGTTACGCAATTTCTGCCATGTGAAATTTCCATTGACATTTTTGTGATTTTGGCCACAGTGTAAAATTCGTGTGGTTGACCCTTCGCCTTGTGATCTGTCCCCAAAAATGTTCAGAAATATTAAGCTTTAGTATTCTGTCCGGTCATTCCTTCATAGCTATTTCCAAAAGGGCTTCTGTCTGGAGTAAGCCATGAAGTTGACTTTCCAGAAAATGCCAATGTGAAGCCTCCAAGGGGAATTTTAAGGATCCTTTTGGGGGCCTTCTCGCCTTTTTGCTCCATAGAACTTTTCTCTAAGTGAGAGTGAGCATTTTCGGATAGTAACTCTTAAAGCATTCTTGGGCTTTATCACAAAAGAGGAGGAGGTTTCTATGAAATCAACAGCATTTTCTGCTACTTCGGTCGAACAGATGGAATCCCGTCTTGGAGACGCACTTAAGGAAGGACTAAAACCCACTCTGGCAATCGTTTTCAGCTCTATCGCTCACGACTTGGGTGCAGTGAGTGCGGCTTTCGCTGGACATGATATTGACGTTTTCGGAGGAAGCACCCATGGAGAGATATGTAACGACGAAACCCATGAGGAGTCAATCGTGGCGATGTTGCTTGACGTCAGTCGCAACGCCTACCAATTAAGGGTTTTTGACGGGCAGGAGAAAACGTCCGGTCAAATCGGTCAAAGCGTCGCGGAATGGGGAAAGAATGTTTACGATAATCCTGCGTTCATGGTGGTGTCCGCAGGATATATGGCCAATGGCGACCACATCGTCAATGGGATTATTGAAGAAATGGGGAGGCAGGTGCCGTTGTTTGGCGGCCTGGCCGGAGACGATCTTAAGTTCAAAGATACATTCGCTTTTGACGGGTCACGGGTCATCTCAAATGGTGTCTTGGCTTTGATTTTTGATAGCAATGTCATCGGGGTGCAAGGAGTGGCTTTCAGCGGGTGGAAGGGAATAGGCACGTCGAAGACTGTAACAAAAGCCCAAGGCAATATTGTGTATGAGATGGATGGTGAGCCTGCACTCGATATCTACACGAAGTATCTCGATTTTGGTACTGATCCTGTAGTCGCCGCTGGGCTTGCGGTTGAGTATCCCCTGCTTTTGAATCGGGATGACGGCTCGGCCGTACTTAGAGCAGTGATGAAAATCAACGATGATAAGTCAATAGTTTACGCCGGATCTGTCCCTGAAGGCGCAAAAGTACGATTCGGCATGGCGCCCGGGATGGAAGTTATCGACCGTGCCATCGAGCAGATCTCGGACTTCAAACGGGAAGCTCCTCGGTCAGAAGCTATTGTCCTGTTTTCTTGCAAGGCGCGGCATCTTGCGTTTGGTCCGATGGTAGAGGATGAGATTTCGGCTGTTCGCAAACTTTGGGACGTTCCACTCGTTGGGTTCTTTACCTCCGGCGAAATCGGGCCTCTTTTGCAGAGGGGGTGCGATTTTCATAATCATACGTTGGTACCCGTCCTGATTTACGAGAAGTGAATCGTTCGTGCTAAGAGTAACCTTCACTGAAAAGGAGGTCTATATGAAGCCATCGGTATTCTCTGCCACTTCAGTACAAGAAGCCGAAGCTCGCCTTGGGGATGCTTTCAAAGAGGGACTAAAACCCACGTTGGCAATCGTTTTCAGCTCCCCTGCCCATGACTTGAAGGCATTGGGGGCAATCTTCGCCAGGCACGACATCGATGTTTTCGGAGCAAGTACCAACGGAGAGATTTTGAATGATGGGCTGCATGAAGAGTCAATTGTGGTTATGCTGCTTGATATTGGTCGCGAATTCTATTCACTGGGGATGTTTGATGGAAAGGACAAGTCCTCCTTGCAAGTCGGTCAAAACATCGGGGAGTGGGCAAAGACCGTTTACGACAATCCCGCGTTAATGGTAGTGTCCGGGGGTCTTCATTTCAATGGCGACCACATCGTCAACGCGATTATTTCAGCAATGGGACGTCAGGTTCCTTTGTTCGGAGGGCTTGCCGGTGACGATCTTAAGGTAATAGAAACGTTTGTATTCAGCACATCACAGGTCACATCGAATGGCGTTACGGCCCTGGTTTTTGACGGAAATGTCATCGGTCTTCAAGGAGTTGCTTTCAGTGGATGGAAGGCAATAGGCACGTCAAAAACCGTCACCAGGGCCGATGGCAATATCGTCTACGAGATAGAT
>Ga0074046_10005182_pt1 | contig 10460 bp, 7 predicted proteins | sample BogForMeECP23OM3_FD_94441 | JGI IMG/M metagenome (GOLD analysis project Ga0074046, IMG submission 94441) | Bog forest soil microbial communities from Calvert Island, British Columbia, Canada - Bog Forest MetaG ECP23OM3 | ecosystem: Environmental > Terrestrial > Soil > Wetlands ...
ATTGCCATTGTCCGTCAGGTAAGCACTGCCATCGGGTTTCGTTCGCAGTTTGGGCAATCCGCCGAGCGCCACGATCTTCTTCTCGACCACAGTTCGCGCAAACGAAATTACCTCGACCGGCAAAGGAAATTTGCCAAGCACGGGAACAATCTTTGCGGAGTCCGCGACCACGACCATCTTCTTAGTGACCGAGGCGACGACCTTCTCGCGCAGCAACGCACCGCCGCCGCCTTTGATCAAGCGCAACTGTGGATCGACCTCGTCGGCGCCATCGATGGTGATGTCGATTTCCGGATGTTCGTCGAGCGTGGTCAGCAGAATGCCAAGTTGGCGCGCCAGGTCGGCGGTCTGCACGGAAGTTGGGATTCCGATGATTTTCAGTCCCGCTTTCACGCGCTCGCCCAGAGCAACAACCGCGAAGTAGGCGGTTGAGCCCGTGCCCAGTCCGACGATGTCGCCGTCGCGCACCAGCCTGGCGGCAGCGCGCCCGGCGGCTTCTTTTTCTTCTTCGTTCGCCATCAGTCACCAAATCCAATGGAGCGACGGGCGTCCTCGCCCGTCCGCGTCCCTCCAGCCGGGCGGGGACGCCCGGCGCTCCACCGGCAAGTTTGCATTTTAGTTCAAAACCATCTTCCCCAGGATCTCTTTGAGCAGCTTGGCGGCGACCGTAGCCGTGATTTGCGTGTTGTCTTGCGCGGGATTGAATTCCACAATGTCGGCGCCCGCGATTTTCCCGCTAATGGCATGCAGGTGCGCGAGGGCTTCCCTGACCGACATTCCACCGGGCTCGCGATGCGAAATGCCGGGGGCAAAGGCGGGATCGAGCGCGTCCATGTCGAAGGAAATGTAGATGGGGCCATCGACTTTCATGCGGTCGAGCGCGGGCAAGTGGCGCATTTCGATGACTTCGACGCCGAATTTCCTGGCCTGCTCGCGCTGATGCCCAGTCATAGTCCGAATGCCGATCTGGATCAACCGCTTGGCTGCGCCCTCTTCCATGATGCGCGCAAATGGGCAAGCGTGCGACAGCCGGTTGCCTTCGAGTTCGTCGTAGAGGTCGGGGTGCGCATCGAAGTGGAGGATGGTCAGTCCGGGAACGTGCTTGCCGAAGGCACGGACAATTGGCAACGTAATCGAGTGGTCGCCGCCCAGGCAGACCGGACGTAAGCCCTTGTCAAGCAATTCGCCGACTTTCGCTTCGATCGTGGTGAACGGCTCATCGAAGGTGAACTTCAAATCGCCGGCATCGCAGCACGTGCCTTCGACGCTGAGGTCGACGCCGGTTTCTGTCCACAAGTTCGACGAAATGGAATTGAAAGCCACGCGGATGATCGGCGGCGCTCCGGCCGCTCCACGCAACCAGGAAGAGTTGGCGTCGAATGGGACGCCGAGAATGACGGGGGTTCCGGGCTTGGCTGCGTCGGGACGAAGGGTCATGCGAGTATTCCTCTGGTTTCAGAATAATCGCGGCGAGCGCACCTTGCAGTGATCGGCAGCACAGCGCTTGCCGATGGAGAGCCGGGCGTCCCCGCCCGGCGGACGGGCGAGACGCCCGTCGCTCCATTTCTCCCGGCTGCATCGGCCACGCAGGGCAAATCATCCGTTATTCTATAGAAGACCTCTTATGGCGACTTCAACTCGCAATACCAGCGGGGGCCCGGCCCCTGCCATCGTTCAAAACTACGAACGGGAACGCGTGTTTGGGCTGTTCCGGCAATTTGGATATCTGGAAGCCGAACTGAACCCGCTCGGCCTGCTGCCTCCGCAACCGCATCCCGACCTGCAGTTCGATACGACGATCGACAACGAGTGGGCGCGGCAAGCGCGTCGCATTTATTGCGGAAGCGTAGGCGTGGAGTTCATGCACATCGCCGACCCGGAGCGGCGGCGCTGGATTCAGAATCGCATCGAAGCCCGCATCGAAGGGGAACCGGCTGCCGTCGACATCGACATCAATCAAGCCCGCGCCCTCGACCTGCTCGTCCGCGCCGACCTGTTTGAGCAGACGCTGCAGCAGCGCTATCTGGGCAATAAACGATTCTCGCTCGAGGGCAACACGTCTTTGTTGCCGGCAGTGGATCAGGTTCTGGATGTAGCCGGCGAGCGCGGCGCCGTGGAACTGGTGATGGGCATGAGCCATCGCGGGCGGCTGAACGTCATTATTCATATGGCAAGGCGCCCGGCGGAGCAGGTGTTTGCGGAGTTTGAGGATGTAGACCCACGTAGCGTGTTGGGGTCGGGCGACGTGAAATACCACATGGGCGCGACCGGCGAGTACGTCACCCGGAGCGGCAAGAAAATTCATATCCATCTGGCCTCGAATCCCAGCCACCTGGAAGCGGTGGATCCGGTGACGGTGGGACGCACTCGCGCCAAGCAGGACCGCGCCGGTGAAGACGGCAAGGCAAAGTATCTGCCGCTGCTGGTGCACGGCGACGCCGCGTTCGCGGGGCAAGGCATCACGGCGGAAACGCTGAATTACGCCGACTTGGCCGGTTACACGGTGGGCGGGACGATCCACATAATCGTCAACAACCTGATCGGGTTCACGACCAATGCCCGCGAAGAGCATTCCTCGCGCTTCTCGGCGCAACTCGCGCGGCGGCAGGCGATTCCGATCTTTCACGTGAATGGCGAAGACGTGGATGCCGTGATGCGAATCGCGCGCATCGCAACCGAGTACCGCTACCAATTCGGCACGGACGTGGTCGTCGACCTGATCGGCTACCGGCGCCATGGGCACAGCGAGGTGGACGATCCGACGGTGACGCAGCCGCTCATGTACAAGGCGATCAAAGAGCATCCGCCCCTGTATCAGATTTACGCCAAACAAATCGGCATCGAAAATGTCGCCGAGCGGGTGAAGACGGTCAAGAGCGAGTACGAGGCCGCACAGAAGAGCGCGACGCAAGTCACCAAGAAGCCGCTGATGCGCGATCTCCCAAAGTATTGGGACGACTATTTCGGGGGCCGCTATAAACCGGATTACGAGCAGCCCACAGGCGTTGCGCGCGAGGAGCTAGCGGAACTCACGGAACGTTTGACCACGTATCCAGAGGGTTTCCACATCCATCCCAAGGTCAAGAAGTTGCTGGAACAGCGCCAGGAAATGGGGACGGGCAAGAAGCCGGTGGACTACGGTATGGCCGAGGCGCTGGCTTTTGCGAGCCTGGTGAAGCAGGGGATTCCGGTGCGCCTGAGCGGACAGGACACGCGGCGCGCGACGTTCAATCAACGCCATTCGGTGCTGCTCGATATTCAGGATGAAACGGAATACGTTCCGCTGCGCCACATTGCGCAGGGACAAGCCGCGTGCGACATCTACAACTCGACGCTTTCGGAGGCGGGCGTGATGGGATTCGAATACGGCTACAGCCGCGATTATCCCGAGGCGCTGGTTCTGTGGGAAGCGCAGTTTGGCGATTTTGCGAACGTGGCGCAGGCGGTGATCGATCAGTTTGTATGTGCGGGCGAGGACAAGTGGAACCTCCTGTCTGGCCTGGTGCTGTTGCTGCCCCACGGCTACGAAGGCCAGGGTCCGGAGCATTCGAGCGCGCGCATCGAGCGATTTTTGCAGTTGGCGGCGCGGGACAATATCCAGATTTGTCAGCCATCGAATGCCGGGCAGTATTTCCACCTGTTGCGGCGGCAGGCGCTGCGCAAGTGGAGGAAGCCCCTGGTGGTGTTCACGCCGAAGAGCATGCTGCGGCATCCGGATGCGCTGTCTCCTCTGGAGGACCTGACGCATCAACGGTTTCTGCCGGTGATTCCGGACACAGAAGCGCAGAATGCCAAGCGAATTCTGATCTGCACCGGAAAGATCGGACACGAACTTCGCACGGAGCGGCAGAAGCGCAAGGAATTCAGTACCGCCATTATTTTCCTCGAACAGATGTACCCGTTCCCGGAGGCGGAACTGGCCGCGGAACTGGAGCGTCACAGTGCGGCGCGAGATATTGTGTGGGTGCAGGAGGAGCCAGCCAACATGGGCGCGCTATTTTACATGCTGCCGCGCTTAAGACACATCGCAAATGAGCGGCCGGTGCATTCGGTGAAACGTTCCGGGAGTGCCAGTCCGGCTACCGGTTCCGCAAAGGCGCACGAGGTCGAGCAGAAAACGTTGTTGGCACTGGCGTTCACCACGCTGGATTGAAAACGCCGGATTGAAAACCGGCGCAACAAGGGAACAAAATAATAGCTCTGGAACAATCTTTATTACTTACTTTAGCATCACGAGGCGTTACCAAGTACTATCCATCGCATGAGGTGCGTCAATGAAGCGCATTATCATCTGCCTGTGCGCGTTGCTATCGGTGATGCTCCCTTTATCCTCCGCGCCAGCCGAAGCGCCACTTGACGGCGGCGCTGATCGGAAAGTCATCGGCCTGGTGCAGCGCGCGGAGGATTTATGCGAAACGGGCCGCAGCCAAGAAGCGGAACCCTTGCTGAGCGAAGCAGCGGGGCTGAGACCGGACTTTCCGGACATATACCGCGTTTGGGGATGCGCGTATGACAAAGAGGGCCAATGGTCCAAGGCCGAGGAAAAATACAAGAAATGGGCGGAACTCAATCCCGGGTCCTACAAGCCGTTTGAGGCGCTTGGCGAGATTGCCTACAAACAACACCACTACCCTGAGTCCAACAATTATCTGACGGAAGCCAAGCGCCTCAATCCCTTCCGTACCTATATCGTCAATTATCGCTGCCACAACTTCGTGCTGATGGAAAAGTGGCAGGAAGCCATAGCGGAGTGCACCGAGGCTATCGCGCTCAATCCCAGGGACGACTATGCCTACGGCGAGCGCAGCAGGGCGGAGCGGGCCGCAGGCGAAAGTGAAAAGGCAGACAAGGACGCCGGCGCCGCAGGCAAATACCGCAGCGACTTCGGTAGGTCGAAGCTCATGACGAACAGGATGTTCCCCGCCCTTTTCGGCATCATAGCGCTGGCGTTTCTCTTCACAGGCCTCGCGGTTTTACTCCGGAAGAAGCCGTTGCTGTTTTCATCGAGGTGGATGTTCGCCCTGATGCTGGTGTGTTTTGCCCCGCAGTTCATCATGCCGTTTCAGATGCTTGCCGCTCCGGGCGATCGTCTGGCAGGGCTCAGGGCAATAACCTGGCTGGCGCCCTTAATGTTTGTGGTTCTGCTGGTATTTTTCTGGAAACAGATGCAGGGTCACATCGCTCTCGGAATAGTCGATAAATCGTTCAGGAAAGCGCTTCTTTCGGTGCTGGATGAGTTGCACATGGAGCGCGAGGAGGAGCTTTCCCTCATACGCATACCACAGGCGAACCTCGATATTCAGGTCGCTATTCAGTCATGGATGGGCGTAGGGCAGGTGAAAAACAAAAGCAAAAGCGGTCAGGAGGCTTTTAAGCGGATCATCCTGGACTTAAAGAAACGGTTCGCGCAGGGAGAACTGGAGACCAACAATACCACGCCCGTGTTATACATCATCTTGGGCATTTTGATGCTCATATTCTGCGGCTTTTTCGTGGTGGGCTTTTAGCGGGGTTGCTGCTGCGAGGGTGGTGTAAGAGAAACTTAAGCCTTTATTCCTTGAAATACACCTCCTCAAACTTCACGCTGCGCCAGAAGCGTTTCGTAAACCACAACCGAACAATCTGATCCTGGGTTATTTAAATGGCGGGCAGACGGGGCAAGCCCCGTCTCTACAGCGACGAACGAATTGGCTTACGGCCAGCGTTTCGCCGCATCTTCCCAGCCGGCGACGCGTGCCTGGGAGGTTGCACCCTGGGCGGCAACCACCGGCGGAATCCGTACCGGTTGCGGCGGCGGGGCCGCAGTTAAGCTGGGCTTGGGCGCTTCAGCCAGCGTCTCTTTTTCGTCCGAAAGCAGCGGGGCGGCGACGCGCAAGGCCTCAACTTCTTTTTCCAGCCTGGTCAGTTCAAGTTCCTTTTGCCGTAAAACTTCGTACACATTTTTCATGCTTGGGCACCTGTGTGTTGGAACAAGAGATTAAGCGCAGACTATGGGTTCGACCGGCATTTTGTCAAGGAAAACAGGCACCCGCAAGTACACGGGTAGTTATCGAAACACCACCACGGCGACCAGAATGCCCAGGATCAGGACGACGACCGCCAACAGATTGACGTGGTTCGCCAGCCACGATTCTGACACGGGCGGTGCCTTTGCCAGGAAGGCCGGCACGAATTCCTCCGGCATCGCCGACGCCGACGCGCCCACTGAGTCAGACGCTGCGTCCTGCTCCTGCTCGTGTTGCTCGATCTCTTGTTGTTCGATCTGGTGTTGCTCGATCTCGCCCTGCTCCTGCTCGCGCTGCTTCTTCTCGAAATCCTTCTTCTCGGTCTCCTTCTTCTCACAATCGAGGCAGAGCGTTCTCCCCTCGGAAACGGGGAACCCGCAGGAAGCGCATTTTTGCACACGGAGCATGGCCTCGGGAACTGAAACGGGCTCTGGCCCTGGCTCTGTTGCTGGCGGTACTACTGGCGGTACTACTGGCGAAGAAGACGAAGCTGCGGGCGGCTCAGCGGGAACGACTGCGGGCTCGGCGAACTCTGGGTTAGGAGGAATGTTAAGGGGAATGTTAATGGGGATCGCGGGGGCCTCTGGCGCGCTGCTAAGTGTGGGAGACTCGGCGGGCGTTTCCGGTTCCCCCCTGGGCGCGGGTGCGGAGTTCCGGCGCTGCTCGGCCAGATCGAGGGCCGTCAGAGTGAGGTCGGCCATGCGTTCGAGTGCGATCAGGTCGCGCTCTTCGAAAGCGTAGGGATGATCGGAGAATAGTTCGAACAGGCCGCGAACCTCGCCGGTACGCCGCAGCAACGGCAAAACAACGATGGAGGCAATGCCCAGCGCCCGGCAAGCCTCCAGATTCACGCGCGGGTCGGTTTCCGCGTTGTCGCAGCGCAGCAACTGCCGGCGGCCAATGCTTTCGCCGGTCAATCCGGAACGAACCTGCAGGCGCGCCCCGACTGCCGGCGCGGAAGCGCCAGCGCTGGCGCGGCACACCATCTCCTCACCATGCGGCAAAGCGAGAGCGGTTCCAGTCGCGCCGGTGATGTACTGCGCGCGCTCCACTAACAACTGGAGTGCGGAGTCCAGTTCCGCTTCTTCCAGCGCGCGACTCCCATTAGAGTTATCGCGGACTGCGCCGCCTGAAGATTGACTTGGCCCGGCGATCGTGTCCTCAGCGCTCGCTGACGGGATTCGGTCTTCGGGTTGGGCGGAGCCGTGCATGGAATCGCTGTCAAAGGCCGCGTTTCAGCAATTGAGAACCACCAAAGATTACACCGAAAGGGCTGACCCGAGTCTCGCCTTGGAGACTCCGGCTGTCAAGGGCCCGGGGGCGATGGGCGGTTTTGCACGTGGAGAGCCGGGCGTCCCCGCCCGACCACCAAACTGCTGGACGGGCGAGACGAAATTGTGTCGCAACTCAGTGTCCGCCCGTACGGAGGAATTGCAGTGCCCTAGCCGCGGAGTGGCGCCCTTCGTTAACCCAGCGCGTAAGCGCTGGGAAGGCGGATGTGGGAGATTCACAAGTCCCGAAGGGACGGCACAGGAGTTGCGACACAGTCTCGAGTCGCCCGTCGCTCCACCTTTTAAGGCGGAAATTTACTGTGACTTTTCGTCTTTGTGCCGCAGCCAATCGATGAACATCTGTTCTTTTGGTTTGTCGTAGGCCATGAGCAGGTGGCGGATGCTGCGTCCGCTGACGAAGTGGCAGACTTCTTCCGCCAGGTTCTTGGCATGGTCGCCGGCGCGTTCCAGGGATTGCGTCATGAAGATAACCTGCAGGCTGGCGTGGTGCGCCACGTTCTCCGGATTCTCGATGTGGCGCAGGAAGATGATATTGCGCAGGCGGTCTATCTCGGCATCGGCGCGGAGCACGTCGATGGCTTTCGTGACGTCGCGCTGGGAAAAAGACTGGCCGACATCCGCCAGCATTTTTTCCAGAACCGTAGCCATCTGGGTCAAGTCGCGGGCATCCTGCGAGTCAAAACGGCCTCCGGCAGCCTGCGCGCTGGTGGCAAAGCTCAAGAGCAAGTCCCCGATGCGCTCGAGTCCGATCATGACCTTCATGCACGCCAGCAATTGTCCGGTTTCGGCCTCCGGGACGCGGGTAATCGTCGAGGTCACACCGGAGTCCACTTCCAGGTCAATGGCATCGAGCTCTTTTTCGCACCGCTGAATGGCGTTCAGGTGCGACATGGACCCCGTGGCAATACCCTCGGCCGCAATGGCCGCGGCCTCGCGTGCCAGTTCGCACGCTTCCACCGTTCGTTGCACCAGTCGTGAGTGCGAGGGTTCCGGAAGAGGTGTTTTTACGCTGGCTGTGCTCATAGGCTAAATCGCGCTGCTTGGTTAGATGCCGGTTCCGCTCAGCGGGACGCGAGTGCTATCACCCCGGAGCGTGACACACAAATCCTCCCACAAAGCATACGTCCCGGCGTCTCGGGACAGGTTACAAACCAGTGAATTTCTTATTGTCTCCGAATGAAGACATCAGGTAATGGGTCAGTTTCCGAATAGCCAACCATCCGTCAGGAATATTTTTATCACGGAACTTTGGTCGGGGTCGGCCGCTGCACCGTGGGTTGAAACTAAAGTATGCAGTGTTTGGCCTGGACTCTCAATTAGCGGTCCTAAAGGGCCACCGAAAACACTGATTAGGCCGGCGCCCACTCTGGAGCTTTGACCATCGCTACTGCTTCCATTTGTTCTCAATCCTCGGTGGATGCTGTAATGTTTTGCATCACCACGCAATACTGTTCCGTTTTTGCCTGCAAAGCGCTTAACTGCTCCTCAGTTGTCTGCGGAGCGCAGACGTCGAAAATGACTCTGATGCTCTGAAATCCGCCTGGCGCCTCTACGGGCGCCTCTTTCGATATTCCCAGCGTTCCTTGCAGGTCCAGATCGCCCTCGACCGTGACATCTATGCCCTCGGTAGCTATTCCCATCGCAGCAGCAACCATTTGGCAAGCAATCTACGCGCAAGCGGCTAACCCTCCCAGCAGTAGGTCTCCGGAGCAAGCGCCGGTGCCTGCCCCGCCAACGCCTTTGTTCGCTTGCGCCTTGTAGATCTCTCGCCCCAAGTCCACAGAGCAGGCGATCGGCGCGTCGGTCTGCGTGCCGTGCGCTGTCAGCGTGATTCGCGACCTCGCCGGGTCTTGCCGGTACCGGTCCTTCAGCGGCCGCTGCACCAATCGAATATCCATGAATTGCTACGAATCTGGAGTATTATAGACGCATCCAGGGGTGCTGCCGCGGATGCCCGTCGTGGCAGCGAGCTTAAGAATTCCACCGTAATTGCGCAGCGGCGAGCAGTCAGCTTTGGCAGCCGATAGCTGCGACAGCGATGCCCATGAACCCTCCGCTCCCGCCAGGATCAGTGCCATCCACCCTGTCGCCAGGTATGCGCTTCGGGATTTACGAGATTCTCCAGCGCCTGGGCGCCGGCGGCATGGGCGAGGTTTATCGCGCCATGGACACTCGCCTCGAACGTGAGGTCGCGATCAAGACCCTTTCGGTGGAGCGCTGTTCTCAACCGGACGCTTTAGCGCGTTTCGAGCACGAGGCCCGTTCCGCCTGCGCGCTCAATCATCCAAACATCGTCACGATTTATGAACTCGGGCACGTGAACGGCACGCGCTACATCGCCATGGAACTGGTGAATGGGGAGACGGTGCGTGAGCTGCTCGCTTCTGGCCCTATTCCATTTCGCAAGGCTGTCGCCATCGCGGCGCAGATTGCCGACGCTCTCGCCAAAGCGCACGAGATTGGCATCGTTCATTGCGATTTGAAGCCGGAGAACCTGATGGTTTCTGGCGACGCTACCGCCAAGGTTCTGGATTTCGGTCTGGCGAAACTGCGTGTGCTCAACCACACCCGGGGTTCGGATGCTTCGACCACCACCATCACCGGGCAGGGAATGGTGATGGGCACCATCGGCTACATGTCGCCGGAGCAAGCCACCGGCGGCGAAATCGATTTTCGCTCCGATCAGTTTTCTTTCGGGTCGGTGCTCTACGAAATGGTTGCCGGGTTTCCTGCGTTCCGGAAAAAGACTTATGCGGAAACCACGGCCGCAATCCTTCGCGATGAACCGGAGCGCGCCAGAATGTTGCAAGCGCCCCCTCCCTTCCTTTGGATCGTGGAGCGCTGCCTTGCCAAGAACCCGAAGCAGCGCTATGCCTCCACCCGGGATTTGGCTCGCGATCTCGCCGCCGTGCGGGACCGGCTCGCCGATGCCCCTGCCCGCCATTCGGAGCTTCGCCCCAACAACCTGCCCGTGCAGCGCACCGCATTCATTGGACGCGAACACGAAGCGGCTGCTCTCCGTCACCTCTTGAGCCGCGTCGACGTACGGCTCGTGACCCTCACCGGTCCGGGCGGCATCGGGAAGACCCGACTCGCCTTGCAGGTGGCGGCCGAAATCGCCAATGAGTTTCCAGGGGGTGTTTGCTTCGTCCCTCTGTCGGCG
>Ga0074046_10005183_pt1 | contig 10459 bp, 11 predicted proteins | sample BogForMeECP23OM3_FD_94441 | JGI IMG/M metagenome (GOLD analysis project Ga0074046, IMG submission 94441) | Bog forest soil microbial communities from Calvert Island, British Columbia, Canada - Bog Forest MetaG ECP23OM3 | ecosystem: Environmental > Terrestrial > Soil > Wetlands ...
CATCCCCTGAAAGCGAGAGACGGCGAGGCCCCCATGAGCGATGTCCTTATGCTCGGCGAAGTTTTTGCGCGCCTCGCCGCCGCGCTTGTCGCGGGGGCGGCCATCGGCGTCGAACGGCAATGGCATCAGAAAATGGCGGGCTTGCGGACGAATGCGCTCGTTGCGCTGGGTTCAGCGGGTTTCGTTGCCTTCTCCAGCGTAGTCGGCCAGGGCGACCCGACGCGCGTCGCGGCACAGGTCGTTTCCGGCATCGGCTTTCTTGGCGCGGGCGTTATTTTGCGCGAAGGCATCAACGTCCGTGGACTGAATACAGCCGCCACGCTTTGGTGCTCTGCCATGGTCGGAACTTTCGCGGGCGGCGGCTTCTACGCGCTCAGCCTCGGCGCGGCGGTCCTGGTCGTTGTGACAAATATCGCGATGCGGTCGGCTATATTGGGCATCAACAGGCGTCAGCGAGCGGCGACGGATGACGCCGAAACGCAATACACCATCGCAGTACTGCCGAAGCACTGAGGAAGCGCACGTTCGTTCGCTCCTTCTGCATGCCTTGTCGCAGGGAGGACTGGGCCTGAGAAAGATCGAAAGCGAGGATCTCCCAGAAAGCGGCAAGGTTTGCGTTACGGCGGATACGCCTCCTGGCTCCCGGAAAGACGCCGCCCTGGAAAATATCGTGGGACGCTTGAGCCTGGAGCCGTTTGTCACCGCCGTTTCCTGGGAAGCCGAGCGCGTAAACGGCGACGTTTAAGCTTTTGTTATTGACATTCATCAAACTGTCATGTGGCTGCGGGATAGCTTTCACGGTCAGTCCCTTGGGAGTCTCTCCAATGTCCGATATTGCAGCGCCGATGCCGGGGCAGGTATCGCCGAAGCCAAACCTCGATACGAAAGTCGCACCTGTCACCGCGATCATCTTCATTCTGCTGTTGGCGACCGGCCTGCTTTTTACTGTTTATGGGGTGTACTCCGACGTTCAGGCGTCGGGCGTTCCCGTCACGACATATATCCCGTTCCTGCTCTTGGGCGCCGCCCTCCTGATTGCGCTTGGCTTCGAGTTCGTGAACGGATTTCACGATACCGCCAACGCTGTTGCGACCGTGATATACACCCATTCGCTGCCAGCGCAGTTTGCGGTGGTCTGGTCAGGCTTTTTCAACTTCCTGGGTGTGCTGCTTTCCACTGGCGCGGTTGCTTTTGGCATCATTTCTCTTCTGCCGGTCGAGTTGATCCTGCAGGTCGGCTCTCATAATGGCTTCGCGATGGTGTTCGCTTTGCTGTTCGCCGCCATTGTCTGGAACCTCGGCACGTGGTGGCTTGGCTTGCCCGCCTCATCATCGCACACGCTTATCGGGTCTATCATCGGCGTCGGTATTACAAATGCGCTTCTGGCCGGCAGGGACGGCACATCGGGCGTGGATTGGTCGAAAGCGACCGAGATCGGTTATGCGCTGCTTCTTTCGCCTCTCGTCGGTTTCTTCGCCGCTGCGGGTCTCCTTCTGACGCTCAAGTATCTCGTGCGGAACCCTGCTCTCTACGCGGAGCCGAAGGGAAATCAGCCGCCGCCCTGGTGGATTCGCGGGCTGCTCATCCTGACCTGCACCGGCGTTTCCTTTGCGCATGGCTCCAACGACGGCCAGAAGGGCATGGGTTTGATCATGCTCATCCTGATAGGAACCTTGCCGACGGCTTACGCGCTCAACAAAACGCCGTCTGCGAACCAAATGCCGCTATTCCTGAAGAACTCTGCAGCAATTGAGCAGATCCTTGACAAGAAGACGCATGGCCGCCAGGTTGGCGGCAATCCGAGGCCGTTGGTCTCGGCCGACATTGCGTTGCACGAAATCGACAACAACACGTTGCCGGCCGTGGCCGAGCTCATTCGGCTCATCTCAAGCCAGGTTCAAGAGTTCGGCTCGATCGCCAAGGTGCCGGCGAACGCCGTGGGGAACGTGCGAAACGATATGTATCTCACGTCCGAGGCACTGCGCTGGCTCCTGAAAGACAACAAGCTTAATCTCTCGACCGAGGAAATCAGCGTTTTCAAAGCCTATAAGGCCTCCCTCGACGACGCCACACGCTTCATTCCTCTATGGGTGAAGGTGGCGACCGCCATCGCGCTCGGCCTTGGCACCATGATCGGCTGGAAACGGATCGTGGTCACGGTCGGCGAGAAGATCGGCAAGCAGCATCTCACCTATGCCCAAGGTGCGTCGGCCGAGCTGGTAGCCATGGGAACCATTTTCGCGGCTGACACTTACGGCTTGCCGGTTTCGACGACACACGTGTTGTCTTCCGGCGTCGCAGGAACGATGGCGGCGAACGGCTCAGGCTTGCAGATGGCGACCGTTCGAAATCTCCTAATGGCATGGGTGCTGACGCTTCCCATGGCCATGCTGATTTCAGGCAGCTTGTTCTATCTCTTCACGCGAATTTTCTGAGCCTGCTTTGATCTGCGATGCCCGGCTCGAGCCGGGCATCGGCTTCATATTTAAGAACTCTTTAGTCAAGAACTCAGTTTTGCTTCCGCCTTCCAAAATGCAAGCTTGAAGCGAGACGGTGACTTGTCCTATAAATCACTACAGTCGCAGAAAGCTTCCCGCTGACCGAAAATAAAGGTCCGAGGCGCTGATTTCAAATCTAGCATAGCGCTGCGCTCTTCCGCACAAATCTCCGTCATGTCTTGCGAGGTCTCATGAGTACCGATCTCGAAGTCTTGCCGGCGCGACGGCGCGGGCGGCATTCCCGCTATGTTTCCGCCTATTGCGATCACGTTCTTGAACTCGCCGCCGAAGGCTGTTGCAAGGCCGAGATTGCGGCCGCTCTCCAGGTGAGCGTCAAGACACTGAATGCCTGGACAAAGGCCAACGATGAATTCTGCGAAGCGATGAGCCGCGCGAAGGAGCTGGAATATGCGTGGTGGCTGGCGGCGGGACGCAGGGGCCAGTTCATGCGCACGTGGAACGCAAGCGGCTGGGCGCTGCAGATGCGTAACCGGTTTCGCAAACGCTTCCACGATCGCTTTCCGGCGCAGAACGATACACCAGAGGACAGCGTGAATGCCGAGCAACTCCGCGCGGAAATGGAGCGCAAGCTATCTCGCATCGCTGACGCCGGAACAGAGGGCGTCGTTTCTCTCGAAGCTGACGCAGCAGGAGTTGAAAAATCTCCGGTATGATTGGAGTTTCTGGGCGCGAACCGAACAGCGCGCTCCGTCCGGAAACTGTCACACATGGCTGATCCTCGCGGGGCGCGGCGCGGGCAAGACACGAAGCGGTGCAGAATGGCTAAGGGCCTGCGCCTGCGGAGCGACGCCTCTGACGGGCGGCAGCTACCAGCGGATCGCGCTTGTGGCCGAGACGGCGGCCGATGCGCGCGACGTGATGGTCGAAGGGCCAAGCGGACTTCTCGCGATCCATCCGTCCGCGTTCCGCCTTGGCCACTGGATCGACGGAAAACTTTCCACCTACGCGCTGCCGCAGGAGCTCGATAGCATGGCGACCGCAACCACTTACGCCCCCATGAGCCCGTATATTGTCGACCCCGCCACGGGCAAGCTCGACAGCCAATATCGCGACTTCTTCCAGGGCATCGAATTCATTCAAGGCGGCCCGATAGGCGGCGTTTCGCTCGATCCAACGCCGACGGAAGCGGCGAACGCGATCAATGCGCTCCTCGGAGTGCTTCGCTCGCAAAAGCGGCTGTCGACATGAGTGGCCAGTCTGTTCGGCGTGCCACCCTCGACGACGTCGCGCGCTTTGTCGAGCTTGGCATGCGCTTTTATGATGAGGAGGGCGGACGTGAAGCGTGCCCCGCTGCTCTGGCTCGGTTTGCCATTTCCCACGTTTGCGATGCGGATCGCGTTTATCTCGCCTTCGGAGATCCCATCGCGGCGTGCATCTGCGGAATGATCGCCCCGCACTACCTGACCGGCGAGCCAACCGCGTTCAAGACGGCCTGGTACGCGATCCCCGACGCGCGGGGATACGGTGCACATCTCCTTCGGGCGTTCGAGACGTGGGCGAAGGAAAAAGGCGCTCGCCGCATCATCGTGGCAGGACGCCAGCCGCGCACGCTGACCCTTCTTGAACGGCTTCATTATCAGCCCCTTGAAACCGTCTACTCAAAGGATCTCCCATGGCAGAAGCAGCCCTTCCCGTCCTCCTAGGCGGCGCAGCATCCGCGCTCGGCAATTACTTCGGTGCCCGGACCGCGGCGAACGCGGCCCAACAATCGGCAGCGCTTCAGCAGCAACGGTTCAATCAGGCCGTGGGCTACGAGCAGCCTTTCATGCAAAGCGGGCAGAATGCTCTGAACCTGTACAATAATGCGACAGGGGTGAATGGAGGGGCGGCGCAGCAGTCATATTACAACAGCTTCCAGACGGGCGTGAACTACGGGTTGCAGCAAATTCAAGCGCAAAACGCGGCGCAAGGCATGGGTCTTTCCGGAAACACGCTCGCGGCGCTCCAGGACTACTCGCAGCGCGCGCTGTCGCAAGAATATCAGACAAGGCTCCAGGATCTTTTCCAGGGTGCGCAGTTGGGTGCAAACTCGGCCAATGCGTTGACCTCGGCAAGCACGTCCAGCACTTCCAATCAAGGCAACTACAACTCCATGTCCGGCCAGTATCAGGGGACATCCCTTTCCAACACTGGAAATGCGCTCTCAGGCACCGCGAACAATTACGCCAACTACTATTACGGCACTCAGCAAAAGGCTTCCTAGCATGACGCTTTACTTGAATTTCTCGGATGTCTCACCTCGTGAGCGTTCCCAGCCGCAAAACGCCCTGCTTCCCACGACCCCGGCGAACGGCGCTCCTGCGGGTCTTCCGCCTGCCGCGCAAAGCCAACTTTTGAGGAGCGCCATCGGTCATGCCGCTGTCCTATCGGACACGCCCGAGCGATGGGCGGCGACGATCGACCTTCTCAAGCAGCATTGGATCGATCCAGTGGGCTATGAGGACTTCGAGAAGGGGCGGCATTTAGCGATTGCGGCGTCGGGCGTTACGCCGTTCTCTGGCGTAAATCCCGAAGAAACCGAAGGCGCTTGAGGCAGCACCGCACAGCTCAAATGTTCGACACCCATGCCAGAAACAGGACGAAACCGGCGATCCCCAAGCCGGCATGCGCGGCAAGCATAAGTTCTCCGTTTTGCCGCCGTGTGGATTGGGCGAGAAGTGGTGCCGTGAACCCGGAAAAGATCGCGAGCGCAAATAGACCTGCGGCAGCCTTGACGAGCGAGCCGGACTCCATCGCACCGCTTGGTGCGCCGTGGATCAGGAGCGCCATTTGCTCCACGCCGCCGATGCCCATCAGGATGTGAGCCCCAAGCAGGATACGCCTCGGACGCACGCCCCGCAGATAGAAAATGCCCAGGTAAATACCCAGCAAAACAGCTCCTGTTACGAGGATCAACGACGGGAGTGTTATCATCAATCTGCCTGGTCGGTGTCCGTTCCGTGAGCGCACGCAGCTTCTTGCGCCGCTGTTCGGGAGCTTGGGCGTTTCGGTTTAACATTGAACTTGCCGCCGCGGCCCTCGTCAATCGGATTATTGGCTCAACGGCTTTGATGGAGCATCTGCAAGCAGCTTCGTCTTTCGTCATTGTGCCTGTCTAGAGAGCCCCGCGCTCATTGGGGCTCGGGCTGCTCTAACACTATAGAGTCGATCAACTTTTCCGCCTTTAATCGATTCCGATTAATGGCGCGTTGATCTAGGCGTGACAGGAGCGGGCTAATCCGTCAGGGTGTCGTGCGTGGCGAACCGGATCGCCCGTGATTTCTGATGCTGACGCGAGTGCAGGATGACAATCGAAAGCCAGGCCCAGGGTCTTCTCTTTGACGTAGGTAACGGCGTCGCCCGGGTCACCATCAACCGGCCCGAAGCGCGCAACGCTTTCACCTTCGAAATGTATGAGAAGCTCGCTCATGCTTGCGAGGCCGTGAATGCGGACGATTCCATCAGGGTTCTGATCGTGACGGGCGCTGGCGAGAAAGCGTTCTCGGCGGGCACCGACATCTCGCTTTTCAAGGACTTCAAGACGCCCGACGACGCGCTTGGCTATGAGGCCTTTATGGACCGCGTTCTTGGCGGCCTTGATAGCTGCCGGGTTCCGACCATTGCCGCGATAGCGGGCGCATGCACGGGTGGCGGCGGCGCTATCGCGTCCTGCTGCGATCTGCGCATAGGCACTGAGGATACGAAATTCGGCTTTCCGATCGCGCGCACCCTTGGCAATTGCCTGTCGGTCAAGAATCTGGCGCGGCTTGCTGCCTTGGTTGGCCCCTCCCGTGTGAAGGACATGATCTTCACTGCGCGGTTGATCGAGGCCAAAGAAGCGCTGCAAATTGGGCTTCTCACGGAGGTCGTTAGAGATCGGGCCGCTCTCGACGCCCGGGTTACGGAACTGGCCGCACAGATCGCGAGCTTTGCTCCGCTGACGCTTCGCGCCACAAAAGAGGCGTTCCACCGGATGCTAGCCCGAGAGGCCCAGGAGAAGGATCAGGACCTCATCCTCATGTGCTATATGAGCGACGATTTCCGCGAGGGCATGGCAGCCTTTCTTGAGAAGCGCGCTCCTCAATGGAAAGGACGGTGAGCCTGCAGCCGCAATTGCTGGTGCCGGGACGCTTTTCTACTATAAAGGAGGCGGATCAACGAAGGGCAGTTTGATGGCTGAGGCTCAAAAACCGGCGCGCGACGCGACGTGGGACATTGCAAGGGGCATCGGCATGATGCTCGTGATCTACGGCCATCTGCTAGAGCCGATTTATCCGGCCAATCCTGCGCTCGGACGGCCGCTTATGGAGTCGGCAGCCGTTCAGTGGCAGACCATCTACACCTTCCACATGATGCTGTTCTTCCTCGTCTCGGGCGCGGTGAACCTGAAGCTGCCAAAAAAGGCTTGGCCCGACGCTCTTCGCGGGTCGCTGCGGTTGTTGGCGCTGGCCTGGGTGGTGCAGATCATTGGCGCAATCTTCGCGATGTCGTTTGGCTACGCGCCCGAAGCCACGCGCTCGTTGTGGGATGCCGCGGTCTATGTCATCGACCCCATCCTTGAAGGTTATTGCTGGTCCGTCGGCGTGCTGTGGTTTCTCACCTCGCTCTGTTTCGTTCAGTTCCTTGCCTATATTCTGCTCAGGCATGTTCCGGCTCTCGCCGTTGCCCTTGGGGCGATGGCAGCAACCGCGCTGGTAGTCTATTTCGATGCCCCTAACTACTTCCTGTTCAGGACATGGATGCCGGGCCTTTCCTTCTTCGCGCTTGGCTATCTGTTCTCGCAGTGGAAGGTGCGATGGCCCGTCTGGCTTTGCATTCCGCTGTTCGCCGCCGTCATCGTGCTCGCGCCGTTGAACAGCGGCTGTTCTTTCTCATTCAGCGGACCATGCCAACTCTACGGCACAGCTCCATTCGGCATAAGGATGTTCGGCGGAAGCTACGGTTTCCTGCCGCTCTTCTTCCTCTCCTCGCTGCTTGGCTCGGTCGCCGTGGTAAGCCTGAGCGCGGGGCTGGCCCGCTTCCGCGCCTCGGAAATCTTCGCTTACACGGGAAGAAACAGCCTAAATCTTTTCATCATCAACGGGTTCGTGGCTACGTTCCTGCCGCCCTGCATCCAGCAGATACGCTGGCCTGACTTTACGCCGCTGGTTTCTATCGCGCTGGCGATAGCGGTGATTGCGGCACATCTCGCGGCGCTGCAAATCCTGAACCCAGCGCTTGTTTGGATCGATAGGACAGCAGTCTCAATCGCCAATGCGATTTCAAGGCTGATAGCCAGAGAAATACAAGCGGTTGAACCAAAACCCACTTGATTGCGAAGCCTGCACGGCTCCGTCAATAGGTCGTTGAAGCTTCCGATAACCGGGCGTCTTTTTGCTCTGTGTCAGGCCAAGGTATGCGGAGCACCGACCCGAGGTATCGGGAGCCCGCCGTGTTGAGGTGATGGGCATCCTGTCTTTCTCGACGCGGCATGTTTCGCCCGCGCAGAAGACCTGAGCAATGTTTAGGAGCGGGATGCCGAAACGTTGGCTTATCTGGTGGAGCACAGACGAGGCTTTCCGTTCATTCCGCTCGAACTGCTCCTTCGTCAGCGTGTAACAATGCTCGTCCGGGTGGGAAAACATCCTGGCTCTCGCCGCACACAAACCGACATTCCGCGAAAAAATGGGCACATCCTCAATGATGATGGTTTGGATATTACGGGACCTCAGAAACCGCAACGTACCGGCGACCCCTGTTGCTCCTTCTTTGCCGTTTGCGCCCGGCGCGCCGTCCACGTCCCCCGGCACAGTCAGCAGGCCATTCGCATGAACTGTCCAAAAGCCGGTAACAAATGCCACTTTTAAGTTCGTTTGCGTCTTGATCCATTGCTCGATTTGATCATTGGCCCGGACGCAATTTTCCGAAAGCCGCGGATCATGCAAGAAAGGACCGCAGGGAAGCGCTGCCCACACGATAATGCCTGCGAGACCGCGCTTTGCGGCTTGCTCGGAGAAAGCCAGGGCAAGATGGCGCGCGTGGGAGTCCCCCCAAATCACGAAATCATACTGCTTGTCGTGGGGAGGTAAGCCGATGCCGCAGCCGAGAGGTCCCAACGCGGGGTCCATCCTGCACTCCGTGTCGTTCCTTTTTTTGTCCGTTTCGCGCGCAGCGTCCGCCTGTATGACGCTTTCGGGCACCCGAAATGGCAGCCCATGAGTTAGGCTGAATAGGCTTCCACAACCCCAAAGCGCCAACATCCCAGATGCAGTGATGCCGACGAGAGCCTGAAACCTGATCGTCGCCCTCCGTGCTGGAGACTCCAAGAACCACCAGGACAGCGTTGCCGCCATGATGCTGCCGGCGATGATGATGAGGCCCTCGGCTTCCGTCGTGTTGCGGTCCAGGGCCATGCGGGTGAATGAGAATGCCGGCCAGTGAAACAAGTAAAGAGAGTAGGAAATCTTGCCGATGAAACGGAGCGGGGACGCGCCGAGCACAAGCCTGCTTATGACGTTGCTTCTAAAGCCAGCCACGATCACAAGCGCCGTACCGACGCATGGCGCAAGAGCTTGGACGCCCGGGAATGGCGTCGCGGCCGTAAAGGCAACTGCCGCATAAGCGACTGCGGCAAGCCCGAACATCCCACACAGGCTAGCAACGAGCTTCGATGGTGCTCGGGTATAGTTCAGCGCAATATAAGCCCCCAGAAGGAGTTCCCAGGCTCGGTAGGGGAGAAGATAGAAAGCGGCCGGCGGAGACGTCTCAAGAACAAGCTGCGACGCCGCCAGAGATAAGCACAGGAGCGCAAGGATGACGTGGGGCAGAGCTTTCCTGCTTACGAAGCGGCACAGCAGCAAGAACAACCGGGGCCAGATAAGGTAAAACTGCTCTTCCACCGCGAGAGACCACATATGCAAGAGTGGCTTCTCCGTCGCTGGTCCGTCAAAGTACCCCACCTGCTGGTGAAAGTGAGAGTTGGCGTAGAAGAAGACTGCGGAGCTTATGGAGCGACCCAGCATCTGCAGGTCTTGAGGGACTAGAAGAAAAACTCCAGCAATTGCCGACAAGAATAGTGTGAGAAAAAGCGTCGGGCAAATGCGTCTTATGCGACGACTATAGAAATTCGTGAAAGAAAAACCGCCCGCATCGACCTCGCGAACGATGATCCCTGTGATCAGAAACCCGGAGATCACGAAGAAGATATCAACCCCTACGAACCCGCCCGATACCCCAGTGAAGCCGCCATGGAAGAATAGGACCAGCAAGATGGCTATGGCCCGGAGGCCGTCGATATCGGGCCGGTAGATTGCCGTGGAGCCGCTCTGAGTGCTCACCTTAGTATCTCAACGGCAGGCTTGCTTGACCGCGGCCGGGTCGTTCTCCAGCAAGGAGATCACGCAATTGCGCTCAGTCAGGTTATGGTCCGAATAGATTTGCGCATCGAGAAACGCTTGTAGCGGCGGAGACAGCCACCAGCTCAATGAAACGCTTTTGTACTGCACTTCTTCTTGCGCCTTCCTTCGAATATGGGCGGCGCGCCGTTCTTTTTTTGCGTCATCATCGGTATCGGTGTACCGCTGCACAGCATTCAAGAAAAAGCTTTCTTTCGGCTGCGGGCAGATATTGATTTGAGCCACGGAACGCGCGCCGCCGTTGAGCTGCTTGGCCCGGTCTGCGAGCTCGAGAATTGTCTCGTAGCCTCTGGCAATCCGGGTGGAGTTGACGGTCAAAACATCGGCAAGCGTTCCAAGAGGACGGAAATCGGCCTGATCTGGAATTTTCGGTCTGTCGGCCGAATTTCCTTCAAAGCCACAGGTTTTGCTGTCCTTGAACCAGTCCGGCTCGCTCGAAACCTGAAGAATGAATGGCTTCAATCGCGCATCCACGGACTTCAGGCCCTGTGCAATTTCCAGCGCGGTCACAACGCCGGAATTGTCGAAATAACCACCATCGACAACGCTGTCGGAAATCTGTGCCCG
>Ga0074046_10005184_pt1 | contig 10459 bp, 8 predicted proteins | sample BogForMeECP23OM3_FD_94441 | JGI IMG/M metagenome (GOLD analysis project Ga0074046, IMG submission 94441) | Bog forest soil microbial communities from Calvert Island, British Columbia, Canada - Bog Forest MetaG ECP23OM3 | ecosystem: Environmental > Terrestrial > Soil > Wetlands ...
GAAAGCCTCAATGGCGTCGGATATCACGCACGTGCCGAAGGACTGGAGCTGGCTGATCTGGTCGGACGATAATGGAGTTTGCAAAATCTATCCCTCCTGGCGGAGATTTTGAGCTTGCGAGATGCAAAGAAGACCTCAAACGGATTTGAAATTCTCCGCCCTCGTGAGGCAGTCGAGAGTCGAAAGTCGAAAAGGACATTCCTCACTACACCATATACGATGGGTTGAAATCGGTAATTTGTTCATCGCTGTCTTTCCCCTTGAGCTCTAGTGGGCTAAAAGAGCGATGACTGCGACGTTATAAGAAACTTATAAATATCTGCTTGGTGTCTAACATAATAAGTTAACCGAAGCAGGTGACGAATGCGCGAGATTTACTCGAGGACAGGCGGCGACCGGAAGTGATGTCTCGAGAAGGTTATGGGAAGAGGAACGGGGAGCGCTTCTTCGTGGGGAACATAACGCGGGGGTGAGGCTTTGGTCTTCGCCACAACAACCTCAGCGGATTCAACCGCGTTGGCGACGGAGCTTTCGTGCTGCTCCGATTCGCTCATGTGGCTGGCTTTGTAAGTGTGCCATGGCCCGCTGCAGGCTTGAAGGCAAGGCCTCCTGGTGGCGGTCGAAAGAGCGGCCACGCCAACCAGCAGGAACATGATGCTAGCCCCAAAAACAGCACGATAGCGGGCGATGATTCCACTCATGCTTTCGCGGAAGACTCCTAAACCAGCCCTTAAAACATCCAACATAACTATAATGCCATCGGACTTGGCTTCATGGCAAGACGTTTCGTCGGGAGGTACAGGTGCCGTTTGGAATGGGGACCCACTCGAGCCGCCGGTCATTCCCGCGAAAAGCTTGCCCTGAGCTTGCCGAAGGGGGGGAATCCAGTCCGACGACAGCACGCTTCCAAGAGTTTGCGGAGTGGATTCCCGCTTTCGCGGGAATGACTGCGCTCCAAATAAGACCAGTACCCGTCGTGAAACCCACCTGGAAGATAGGCTCTCTTCCTCTTACCATCCTGAGAGCCTGCACTTGCTTTCGAAGCAAACCAAGCCGAAGAGGTTGCCTAGGGAGAGGCTACAGGGGGCGGGTCCTTGGCCCGCGCCGCCGCTCCCCAAATGCAGTAGGCAGCCGACAGAAGGCAGAAAGCAGAAGGCAGAAAGCAGGACGCAGAACGCAGAAGGCACGAGGCGGAAGGTAGAAGGCAGAAAGCAGAAGGCGGGAAGCAGACGCTCTTCATTCCAGCTCCTGACTCCTGACTTCGACACCTGGCATCTAGCACCTGGCACCTGACACCTGCTCTTCCAGAAATCCTTTCTTTTCATCAATATTCCCGCTTTCAACAAGTAACTACCTTTGTTTTCTGTAACATTCCCGGTTCACGCCCATTTGCGGAGAGCCGATCCTTTGTTTTCACAGACATTCCCGCATCGGTCGTTCACTTTTTAACGTTACTGTTTTTTCTTTCCCCCTTGGAAGCGACATGTTGTCTGGCGCTGGCATAGCTGTGAAGCACCCTACCCCGGCTCCCTGAAGTCCGGTACGCAATCAACAGAAGCCAGAGGGCAGAAAGCAGAAGGCGGGAAGAAGATGCTCATCATTCCGGCTCCTGACTTCTGACTCCTGACTCCTGACTCCTGACTGCGACACCTGGCACCTGGCACCTGACACCTGCTTTTCACGTTAGTAGGCTACCACAGGAGCGAGGCGTTGTCAAGAGACAATATGTACACGCCTAGCCCAGAACTTCTTCAGAACCTTTCACCACCAAGACACCAAGGCACCAGGCGATCATCGGGCAATCCCCTGCAGACCTTGCCTTATGAGTGCGCTACTAAAGCTCAGGTCTCCAGCAGGCCCGGGCCGAGCGCCCTATGCGCGACTGCGCTTTCACCAGGAACACAGCGAGCCCTTGATGAAGCAACTCCACGCTTGGTTCCAGGCCCAGTTCAAGGAAAAAAAGGTGGAGCCGAACTCGGGTCTGGGCGAGGCGATGACTTACTGCTTGAAGCCTTGGACTCGGCTGACCCTCTTCCTCCGTCAAGCCGGCGCGCCGCTGGACTCAAACATCGTCGAACGGGCCCTGAAGAAATGCACTCTGCATCGCAAGAATAGTCTGTTTTATAAGACCGAGAACGGCACCGAGGTGGGCGATCTGTTCATGAGCCTGATCCACACATGCGAATTGAACGGCGCCGATCCCTTCGACTACCTCACCGAGCTGCAGAAACACGCCGGGGAGCTGGCGAAGGACCCGGCGGCGTGGATGCCATGGAACTACCACCAGACCCTTCCGCAGGCCACTACGAGCCAGGATCCCGCTTAGGCCCTACCGGGAGTAGAATGTCTCCCGCCTGGGTGGAAACCATAGTCTTCAGCCATGCCGGAGCGGCACTTGAAAAAGGCTGGAAAACGGGCCTCGCGACCAGCAAAATCGCCCAGGGTTTTTGGCTACCCCTCGAAGCGGCCCTCTAGGCTGCGCTTCGCGTCGGTCTCTGCGCCGCGCCTCGATGCAGGAGCGGACGTTCTTCGCGCTTTTTGCGTGGAACTATGGAAAGGCCTCACTCGTATTACAGACGTGCAGCGATCGAGAACGCTTTTGTTTGCCCTGCTTGCTCTTGCGGTGGCACTGGCCTGCTCATACGGCCAAGCCGGAATTGCGACCGCCAGGTCGGGAGCGGCCTCCGCCCCACCGTTGTGGGGAAACTTGCCCGCCGGAAGTCAGGGGGTAGGATTTCGCACTCTCTTCCGGTACGACGGCTCTCGCACCTGGAAGACGACGCGCACATACGACGGTACTTTTTCACCGGACCTGGCAGGGCGGCCCATACAGATCAACGTCTGGTATCCCGCACGGGTGGATAAATCCGCGAAAAAGATGCGCTTTGTGGATTACGTAGAGCAGAGCGCCCCAGATGCCTTCCGGAAGCTCAACGACATCATGCAGCGGCGCAATCGCGACGACGCTATGGCGTCGGTTCCTCGCAGCGAAATTCCAGCACTGCAAATGGCGGAGATGAACGCTTATCGCGACGCACCATCCGCACCAGGGCGTTTCCCGGTGGTCCTCTATTTCGGAGGTCTGAATGCCCAGATCAACGCAAACGCCATCCTCGCGGAGTATCTTGCCAGCTACGGATACGTGGTCGCCAGCATCTCTCTGATTGGGCCCTCCGACGAGCAGAGCTTTCAGGCGCGGACTGCGGACGATCTCGAGGCATGTGTCCGGGATATGGAACTTGCCTGGTCGGTGCTGCAAGATCTACCCAACGTCGACAGAGCTAAATTAGCGGTCATGGGACACAGCGTCGGGGCCATGGAAGCAGTCATTCTCGGTTTGCGCAACGCCAACGTTTCGGCAGTGATCGGGCTCGACGGTACCTACGGGTTCCCAGGACTTTCTGCTGTGCTTACACACTCCTACGGATATGCGCCCGACAAAATGCGGTCAGCTTTTCTGGATCTCAGGCGCGCGCAGGGTGCGCAGGGAAACGAACCACTGGACTTCACCGTGGTAGAGTCCTTCCGTCACTCCGATCGCACCTTCATCACGATCGAAAAGATGCACCATAGCGACTTTACGTCTTTCGCAATGGTCGGAGCACAGTTCCGTGTTCCGCCGCCGACAGATTATCCACTCAACGGATGGAACCGAGAAACCGGGCGTGACGGATACGAACGGGCATGCAGGATCGTACTGGCCTTCCTGGACGCCAAGTTGAAGTCGAAATCCGAAGCTATGGCTGAGATCGAGCATGAGGCCCAGCAGGTGAATGGTATCGACTTGCGGCGTGAAGTTGCGGTTCCACCGCCGCCCTCGCCCGGGGAAGCTGCGGTGTTGGCAGCGGCGCAGGGCCTCGATGCCGCGAAGAACGCTTTTCTCACCAGTTGCGGAGAAAACGCCATCCCATCCTGTATGGGTATCGATCGCTTCAATAATTGGGGGTATAACCTGCTCGGCCAGCAGCGTCCTAAGGACGCTCTTGCCGTGTTTCAATTAAACACCTGGGCCCATCCGCGGTCAGCAAACGCACAGGACAGTCTCGCAGACGGCTATCTGGCGGTCGGGGATAAGGAAGACGCCAAGAGAGCGGTCGAACAGGCCATTGTTCTTGCGCCCGATGACGCGCTTCTCGATCCGACTGCAAAAGCGTCATTCCTGTCCGAAGAGAATGCGAAGCTCCAGAAGTTCAAGTAACTTCGCTTGCGGGTTCCTGGGCCTTGCGCCAACCCTGGGCGATTCCGTTAACGGGCAGCCCCGCCGAAAGCTCACGAGCGAGCGAATTCGTGCGCGCGGATCGGAGGGCATTCTCACGCGGTCGACGATCAAACCGCAGCGCCCGCTTTGTTCGTGGGCGCTCATGCCGGCGTATTCGTTGAAAATCAGTGCCAGTGGTCGGGGAGAACGACCCAAGCTGTCAGGTAAAAAAGGTGCAGTGCCCGCGCTCGGTTGAAGGCTCGCGCCAACAGGGCGAAATCAGGCTCGGTGAATTTCTATCGCCGCCTGAGCAGGCGCACGACGATAAAGAAATATCGATCGGAAAGAAAAGGACGCCGGAGTTTCGACGCCGCGACAGAATACGGCACGTGCACTACTAAAGTTCCGCTCTCCAGCAGACCCGGGCCGGGCGCCCTATATTACTACTCCCAAATTTCTCGTCGGCGAGCGAAGATTTCTTCTCGAACTAAAAAGGCGTCCGTGTGCTCCGTGGCCAGCACAAACTTAACACAGAGGGCACTGAGATCCTCCGGAGTCTCTGTGTTGAGGCTTTAGACCCCATTTCCGCACACCTTTTTCCGAAAACGGACAGTCACCCTGGTGCAACTCTTAAGCAGGTGTTGAAATTTCAACTAGATGGAGGCGACTTTGCATGGTACGCTACCTGCTCTGTCACAGGGCAACAGGAGAAGTCATACTCTCTGATCTACGCTACGCCATACGCACGCTGCGGAAAAATCCCGGGTTCGCTTTGATCGCTATTTTGTCACTGGCTTTGGGGATTGGGGCCAACGCCGCCATTTTCAGCCTGGCGGAATACTTGCTTCTGCGGCCCCTGGCCGTCCCCCGCGCCTCCGAAATCGTTGTTGTCCAGGCACAGTTGCGCGGGGAAAGCACCGGCTTAGTCCAGCAAGCCGGTTTGTCCTACCCGGATTTCATTGACTTGCAAAAGAAGAGCAAATCCTTCTCAGGGCTGGCGGCATCGCAATATTTCCCCTTCGGCATCGCCCACGACAGGACCACGCTGCCCAAGATGAAATACGGCGCGCTGGTGAGCGGAAATTTCTTTGACGTGCTGGGCGTGCGTCCAGCACTGGGGCGCGGCTTTCGTGCTGACGAGGACAAAGTGCCGGGCCGTGACGCAGTCGTGGTGCTCGGCCATGATTTTTGGGAAACCGAATTTGCGTCGAGCCGTGACGTGGTGGGGAAGAGCATTTTCCTCAACGGCGTCCCCTTTACGGTGGTGGGAATCGCGCCGGAACCCTTCCGGGGGCCGATCGTTTGGCTGCGTGCCGACCTGTATGTTCCGCTGGCGATGCAGCCCGCGCTGGCGGGCGGGTCGCAGCAAAACGAACTCGAAATGCGCGGGCTCCGCGCGATGAGGGTTCAGGGGCGGCTGAAGCCGGGGGTAGGTGTCAGGCAAGCCGCGGCCGAGGCCAGGCTTATCAGCCAGCAGCTTGCCCAGGCCTACCCGGAGACGAATCGCACTTGCTCGTTGGTGGTTGGGACATACTGGCAAACCCAGATCGAGCAGTATCGGACGCCTGCCGTGGCGTTCCTCTTCATGATGGCACTGGCTGGGGTGGTGCTGCTGATTGCTTGCGCCAACATCATGAACCTGATTCTGAGCCGCGCCTCGGCCCGATCGCGCGAGATCGCCCTGCGGCTGGCGGTGGGAGCGGGACGAGGCCGGCTGATCCGCCTCCTGTTGACGGAGAGCTTGGTGATCGCGATTTTGGGCGGGGGGCTGGGGCTCCTTATCGCCCAAGCGATCGCGGGTCTCTTCTCCCGATTCCGCATCCCCAGCGACATGCCTCTCGTGCTCGACTTCGGGATCGACTCACAGGTGCTGCTCTTCGCGCTGTTGATTTCCGTGGCCAGCGCCATCCTGTTTGGCCTGGCGCCGGCGCTCCAGAGCACCAAGCCTGATTTGGTTACGGCTTTGAAGTCCACCGCAGTCGCGGAGGGCAAGCGACGGCGATTCCTGGGAAGGAATGCGCTGGTGATCGCGCAGGTGGCGGGTTCGCTCCTGCTGCTGGTTTTTGCCGCGCAGATTTTTCGCGGAGCGTCGGTTCTTCTGTCCTCTTCGTTAGGTTTCCGCGTGGACCACGTCCTCACCGCCGGCTTTAACCCCATGCTGGCCCGCGACTCGATGGAGCAGAGCAAGGAATTCTACCGGCAGTTGCTGGACCAGGCCCGGACGCTCACCGGCGTGAAGTCCGCAGCTCTCTCGCAGTCGCTACCGTTGATGGGATCACCGGCACTGTCACAGTTGGGCGGCTTTGGTTCGACGCGGGTCATCCCCGAGGGGGTCCAATTGCCCACCGGGACGGAGGCGGTCAGCTTGTTTTCGAACACCGTCAGCGAGGGCTACTTCCACACCATCGGCGTGCCTATTGTCGAGGGCCGCGAGTTCCTAGTGACCGACCGGGCGGACACCCCGCGGGTGGTGATTGTCAATGAGCAGTTCGCCCGCAAATACTACCCAAGCCAAGGCGCAATCGGGAAACGCCTGCGATTGAATGGCGCGGCCGGTCCCTTCGCCGAGATCGTCGGGGTGGCGAAGCAGAGCACGTACCTGAACCCTCTCGAACCGCCTCTCGAGTACCTTTACCTGCCCATGACCCAGAACCCTACCGACGCGATGACCCTGATGCTTGAAACCGAGGGACCTCCCGCCGATGAGGCCGGCCCGTTGCGCGACCTGGTGCGGCGGCTGGATGCCAACCAGCCGATTTTCGCCGTCCGGTCCATCCAGGAGGTCTATGACCTGACTGTCAAGCAACGGATGGATATAATTCGCCAGATCATCGGGGGGCTGGGTTTGCTTGGGTTGGCGCTGGCGTTGGTGGGACTCTACGGGTTGATGACGTATTCGGTGAGCCTGCGACATCGCGAGATCGGGATCCGCATGGCGATTGGCGCGGCCCCCGCCAACGTAGTCAGGATGGTGCTGAAGCAGGGGATGATTTTGGCCGGTAGTGGAATCGTTATCGGTTTGGTCCTGAGTCTTGCCGCGTCCAGGCCGCTCGCCAACATGGTGCAAAGCCCCGGCTTCAATATGCCTCTCGTCGCGCTGGTTACGCTCGCCCTTCTGGCCATGGCGGCCCTGGGAGCGTTCATCCCCGCCCGCCGGGCCTCGCAAGTCGATCCCAACACTGTCCTGCGGCAGGAGTAGGGCCTTTCAACCCGACGGGTTGGAGCGGAACGCAGCCTCTCAGTTCCCGACTTCGGGACCGAGATGCCTGGGCTTCTGCCAGTCATCTTAGTCAAGCAGATAAAGCTCTCAAGATGCTCCCCAGTTCAGCCGAAATAAAGATTGGGATCGCGAGAAGCCCATGAACAACTTGACAAACAGCGAGGCTCGCTGTTATCCTTGCCAGTACCGACTTGAATTTTTCGGAGAGCCGGTGTATGACCAAGAGAAGCCAAACGTGGATTTGGCTATCCCCATGGCTGAACCGACGAAGATCATAAACGTGGCGTCTGTTCCTCAGCGCAGCCCGTTCCGTTACCCGGGCGGCAAGACCTGGCTTGTTCCCTACGCGCGACGATGGCTGCACAGCCAGTCTCGACCGGTACAGGAACTTATCGAACCGTTCGCCGGAGGCGGAATCGTTGGCCTCACCGCCGCGTTCGAGCGGCTCGCAAAGCGGGTTACGCTCGTAGAAATCGACCCCGAAATTGCCGCTGTTTGGTTCGCTATACTCGGAGGGCACGGACCCTGGCTAGCCGAGAGAATCACTACCTTCAGATTGACTCCGCAATCTGCTCGTTCGATTCTCGAAACGGAGCCGCACTCGACCGAAGAGAAAGCGTTCGTGACAATTGTGCGAAACCGTGTGCAGCGGGGTGGCATCCTCGCACCGGGGGCGGGATTACTGAAGAAGGGAGAGAACGGAAGAGGCATTGCCTCCCGCTGGTATCCGGAGACTTTGGCAAGACGGATACTGAACATTGCGGACATCCGGGACCGCATAACTTTCATTCAGGGTGATGGTTTGGAGTACATCGAGAAGCACGCGCATCGGGCGAAAGTCGCCTACTTCATCGATCCCCCCTACACGGTTGCGGGTAGAAGACTCTACAGGTATTCGGAGATCGATCACCGTCGGCTCTTCAGCATGACGAGTGATCTAGCCGGTGATTTTCTGATGACCTATGACAACGCCACTGAGATAACAAAACTGGCCGGCGAATTTCGTCTCGAGACAAGGGCCGTCGCTATGAAGAACACACACCACGCGAAGATGAGGGAGTTGCTCATCGGAAGAAATCTGGATTGGATGCTAGGTGGAGTCACTTCCGGTCCAGCTTCTCGCGGATTCGAGCCTCGAACACTTCAAGCGTCACCGGCTCTCCGCCGGTAAGTCCTTCCACCGCCCGCGCAAGCGTAGTGAGCCTTACGAAATCGGGGGTAAGGACGGCTTTGCCCCCGCGCTCGTCGAACTTGACGACAAACCAGGCAATATCGCAACTTGGAACGTCCTTGACGTCGTCCATTTTGCCTAGTGCATCGAAGAAGTTCCGATCGACTACGACGGCCATCTTCTTCCCCCATCTGCTGAGTGTAGGAACCTTAATCTGGAGTTGGGGCATGAGCCGCTTAGGGCCGCTGCTGCGAAAGTCTGGCCGCTGATTGGTGGCGGGAAAGGGCAACCCCTCGCTAGAAGTGCGCCTTAGCATGTCGAACTCTCTTGCCATGGTGCGACCGGAAAAATACACTGCCTGAATTTCCAGAGCGCACCAATGCACAGGCTCCCGCGTGGGATGAACCAAGACCTTATCGATACGGCCCACGAATTTGGGACCAGAGCCTGACCGCTTCTGGCTACTGTTTCTGTCAGCCCGTTCTAGGAATCCAACTTGCTCAACTACCAGGGGACATGGGTCTCCAAGTAGAGTCTTGCCCACCCATCTGAGAATCGTGCCGTCCTGCTCGAACCGATAAGGGCAAACAGTGACAAGGTTCCCAGCCTGCCCGGACGGAGCGAAAACTGGACCAATCGTTCCCTGCTGCTCATAGAGTCGAACCGAACATACGCCGCCCTTTTTCTTACATGGGATTTTCTCTTCGAGGCTGCTTCTAAATGGGCATACGGGCGTTTCTGTGCGCGCCTGCTTTGGTTTTTGAATCCTCGCGTAGTGCTTACGTTCTTCGGCGGTCAAGTGAGTGAGCGGTCTGCCATACCATTCGCCGATGCCGTAGCGGTGACGAGTCTTGACCTGATCTCTTCGGCCATTGGTCATTTGCCAACCTCATCGAGCAAGCATGTAGTTCTCAGTTAGCCAATCTTACCTCCGCGGCCTGCCACCGCGCCGGGATTTTCGAAGCGATTGTAGCCAGCGGAAGTATTCTTTTCCTTTCCTGGCTGTTTTCTTGCCGCCGATACTCCCTGCGTAGGCGACAATGATCTTGTCTTGTATGACGTTTCCGCAATGGGGGCACTTGAACACGCGCCTATCTTATTGTGAGAGCCTTAATTAGGCAAGCGCGGACCGCCGCTTTTGTGCGCGTTTTTTCGGCTCCGTGATGGAGCGATCAAATTCGTGCGGGCGGATGGGAGGGCATTCTCGTGCGGTCGACGATCAAACCGTCCGTCGGCTGACGGATTCGTCGGCGCTCATGCCGGCGTATTCGTTGTAACTTGATCCCGCAGGGCGGGACCAATCTTCGCGGCGGCTGACCAAACCGGCCCGCACCGGGTTGAGGTGAATGTATTCGACCTTTTCGTTGTATTCCTTGACGGTGCGCAGGGCGCGGTCGAAGAACCTGGGTTGCCGGAGTTCGCCATCGGCGCCCCGGGTAGTGGTGTCATTTGCATCGAAGGGGTGCTCCCCAACACCGTCATTCCCGCGAAAGCGGGAATCCGGCCGGCAAACCCTCGAAGGGGCGGTTCGCGAACCGCCCCTACATTCGACACACTGGATTCCCGCTTTCGCGGGAATGACCGGCTCGCTCAATATTTTGGGACAACTGCGGAATTCGCGATTCCGCACAGGTTTCTCCCGCGCTCTATTAATATGTATCCACTCATGCCCCAACTTACCCCCCACGAGTTTTTCACTATCCAATACGGTTTCCCCGAAGTTTCACCATACCCGACGATCAGAACAGGCTGATTTAGCGTCTCCCCGCAGGGGCCGGAGAACACGCCGCTCTTGTAATTTTGGAAAGCGCTGCTGCTGGCATCCACCTCCACCGAAACAGGCTGCTCCGCGACATGCGCCTTGAGGGTC
>Ga0074046_10005186_pt1 | contig 10458 bp, 12 predicted proteins | sample BogForMeECP23OM3_FD_94441 | JGI IMG/M metagenome (GOLD analysis project Ga0074046, IMG submission 94441) | Bog forest soil microbial communities from Calvert Island, British Columbia, Canada - Bog Forest MetaG ECP23OM3 | ecosystem: Environmental > Terrestrial > Soil > Wetlands ...
CTTATTGCCTTCGTCGTGACCCTGATTGGTATTCCTTTCTCCTTCACCACCGGCAGCAAGGGCGCACTCTCCGGAGTCGCCCTCAGCATCGGCATCGCTATTCTCTATTGGTCGATCTCCAGCTTGTTCGAAGCTATGGGAAACCTCAGCCAATTACCTCCCGTGGTCGCCGCATGGTCTCCAGACGTTCTCTTTGGACTGGCAGGGTCGTACTTGCTGCTGCGCGTGAAAACCTGAAACCCCGGTAGCGTCTCAGTTTGATGATGTAGCGGCGAGTTTACCTCGCCACATGGCGGCGTAAAGCCGCCGCTACGGCAAACTGCGACACCACCTGAAACCCGGTGCAACTTGCCACAAGCAAGATTTTTCCGTATCATGAAGGCGATGGAAGTACATTTCACCTGCGAGACGGGAAAGAAGCTCAAGGACCTCGCCGCGCAGAGCGGACGCGGGACGGACGAGCTCGTGGAGGACGCTACGGCGGCATACGTTGAGGAGTTGCTCCAGACGCGGAACATGCTTAACAGCCGCTATGACGACCTGAAAAGCGGCAGGGTGAAGCCCATAAACGGTGAGGAGGCCTTTGCCCGTCTGAAAGCAAAAACCGAAGCACAGCGCAACCGCCCCGCATGAGCAGCGGCTACGCCCTCCACCCGGAAGCCTTCGCAGACCTCGACGACATACGCCATTACATTGCACAGGGAATAAACCCCACCACGACAAGGGCCCTGAGTCAGAAGCTTTTTGAGGAAATCGGCCCACGCAGCGGGCGGAAAAAACGTAGCCCAGGCTGGCACCCTGGAGAGGAGCTTCCGCCCCTGACGAAGCCGTGGAACACCCGCCTTAAACGGGATGATTCTATCTACGGACTTCTGACTCAGGACACTATCTTGTCGTTTCGAAAGGATTCTGGTCGCACAACATTGCGGCAGATTTACAAGGGCGTGAAGTTCCGATACAACAGACCAAGAGTAAGGATGCTAAAGACAGCGGTTTGACCGAAAGGAAACAGTCGAATTAGGGAGGACTCGAGCCCAACATGAAAACCCCTGACCAACCAGTAAGAATCGTAGCGGCATCCGGTGGCCTCATCTGGCGGCAGGCGACCGGGGGACGCGAGCTGATAGTTATTCACAGAAGGCGCTACGGGGATTGGACACTGCCTAAGGGTAAAGTGCAGCCAGGTGAATCATGGCTGCAATGCGCGATCAGAGAGGTTCGAGAAGAGACAGGTTTCAATGTCGATGTTGAGAGCCATGCCGGTTGGGTTTGCTATGACACGGGAGAAATCACCAAGGTAGTTCGCTTCTGGAACATGAGGCCCGTCGGCGAGTCTCATTTTCAAAGTTCGGAGGAAGTGATGTCAGTCCACTGGATGACGCCTCAGGAGGCGGTCAAACGATTGGATCACGAAGGCGAGCGACAACTTATCAGGCAGGTCAGCGGCCAACACAACGCTGTGGCGAGGGACTCATAGAATCTTATTTTTTGCTCTTGACACGAGCCTAGATATGTACTATACTAATTTCGTGGACTCGAGGATAACGCCGGAGCAGGACACGTGAAGACGGTCGAAATCAGCCCGCCGGTGGCGGAGAAGGCAGAAAAGATACTAAATAGACGGAACGAATCTAAGGATCTATTGAAAAGAAAGGAGTTACAGTTTTCAGGAGCCAAAAACGAACTGGTTTTTGAGTGCAAAAAACGCCAATCGAAGCTAAGAAATAGCCGGAAATTGCGCGATTTCTTGCCCGGGCTTATCGAAACACCAGCTCATTTCTGGCAGGTTTGCGACATAATAGTGAGGGCTAGGCGCCGTGCGCTTTTACGAAAAGCGACCCATCAGACGGTCACCACACTGTCCGCCCCTGTCAACAGTCCGACGATGTCGTTCATTCCGCCAACTTCTCCTACCGCAACCTTATCCGTCAGCCCGAAGTGCTCCAGGCATGTCCGGCAGGTGACCAAGCGAACGCCCTGTCCCTGAAGTATCCGAAGGCCTAACAGCGCGGGTGAGCCATCACAGACCAACTTAACGCCCTCGGTATAAAAGCAAATGGAGTGCGGCTTGACTGGCTGGTTCTCCAACGCGTGCAGGAATCGGTCGAACATCTCCAGGCCAAACTGCCTGTCTGCAGGGTCGACGTGGCCCAGACCTTCTCGCGCCACCAGCAAGACGAGTTTCGACATAAGCTCCCTTCCCCGGCTCTCAGGCAATCATCACCCGAGGGTGGTTCATAAAGTGCCGCGAGATTATAACCCGAGTCGCGCCATCGGGAGGCAATATGGGCTTTGTGAAATCCGCCCGACTTTGTGTCTCTCGACAATGAGGCGGGTGGGTGGCACAATGGCGAAACTTCCAAGTTCCGCCGATACGGTGGAGGAGTGCAAGTGCGGAAAAAGTTCCTGCTCGGCGCCCATGTTTGGAGTGCGGCAGCTTGCTGCCGCTTTTGCGTCTCGAGCTTGCTCGAGATGCTGCCGGAAGCAAGCTTCCGCTGAAGGAAAGCGGCCCCGCAAAGCGGGACCGCACTCCAAAGTGAGCGCTTCTGCCTCCAGGCGGGGGTTGGAAGCTCGAAGGAGCACATGAAGCATGCAGCAGATAACACATGACGTCTTGATCCTGGGAACAGGACTCGCCGGGCTGCGCGCCGCGGTCGAGCTCTGCATCAAAACGCGGGGCAGCGCCGACATCGCTATCGTATCGAAAGTGCAGGTCATGCGCTCGCATTCCGTGTGTGCGGAAGGAGGCACGGCCGCGGTGATGCGCCCCGAGGAAGGTGACAACCTCGAGTTGCACGCCTGGGACACCGTCAAGGGATCCGATTTCCTTGCGGACCAGGACACAGTGGAGCGATTTGTGAGAAACGCCCCGGACGAAATCCGCCTGCTCGAGCACTGGGGCGTCCCCTGGTCGCGCCGCGAGGACGGGCGAATCATGCAGAGGCCGTTCGGAGGGCATTCTTTTCCGCGTGCGTGCATGGCGGCCGATAAGACAGGTTTCTTCGAGATGCAGGCCCTCTACGACACCCTCGTCAAATACAACAACTTCAAGCGCTACGACGAATGTTTCGTCACTACGCTGCTCCTCGATGGCGGACGCTTCGCCGGGCTTACGCTCTACGATCTACCGAGCGGCGAGTTTCATGTCCTGCGCGGCAAGGCTCTCCTGATTGCTTCCGGAGGGTTGGGGAATCTTTACGGATTCACTACCTACTCTCAAACTGTTACGGGCGATGGACAGGCCATTGCCTACCGCGCCGGTCTGGCCATGGAGGATCCGGAGTTTCTCCAGTTTCACCCGACGGGGCTCGTGCCTTCGGGCATCCTGATGACCGAGGGCTGCCGTGGTGAAGGCGGCTACCTGCGCAACAACCAGGGCGAGCGTTTCATGGAGAAGTATGCGCCCAAAATGATGGAGCTGGCGCCGCGCGACATCGTTTCCCGTTCGGAGATGACCGAAATCCTCGAGGGACGCGGCTTCCCGGGAGCCGACGGGCTCGATTACATCCAACTCGATTTGACTCACCTGGGCCCCGAGCGAATCAACAAGCGGCTGCCCTTGATTCGGGAAGTGTGCATGAAGTTTCTGGGCATCGACCCAATCACCACGCCTATTCCCATTCGGCCCGTGGCTCACTACTCGATGGGCGGAATCGAGGCCGACATCGATGGGCGGACAAAGGTGGAAAACATCTGGGCCGCAGGCGAAGTGGCGTGCCACTCGATGCACGGCGCGAATCGCCTGGGGTGCAACTCCACCGCCGAATGCCTCGTGTGGGGGGCAATCACGGGCGGCCAGATCGCGAAGTACCTGGGACAAGGCGCGAAGTTGAGCGTGATGCCGGAGGACCTGGCCCTGGAAGAAGAGAAACGTATTTTCGACCGGCTGCTCAAACAGAGCGGAACGGAGAATCCGGCTCATATTCGCCGGGAGCTGCGCACGCTCATGGATAAGCACGCGGGTGTCTATCGCACCGGCGAATCCATGCACGAGGGCTTGGACAAGATTGCCGAGCTGAGAGAGCGCTTCCGGAAAATCGGCATTCAGGACAAGAGCCGAATCTACAACTCCAACCTCATTCAGGCGCTCGAGACCGAAAATATGCTGGAGTTGGCCGAGGTGTTGCTCTTTGCCGGTCTGGCTCGCGAGGAATCGCGCGGGGCTCATGCGCGTACGGATTTCCCCAAACGCGACGACGAGAAGTTCCTCGCCCACTCCATGGTTTATTACACGGGCGGAAAACCGAGGCTCCGCTACAAGCCCGTCACCATTAGCACCTGGAAGCCGGTGGAACGCAAATACTGAACTGCGGCGCTGAAGATGGCGGCGCGTCGCGAATAGTAAATAGTGGATGGTGAATTGTGAATGCTGAATATGAAGTCGGACTTGCCAGACGGTAGTGTGCCGACGTCTCGGCCTAGTCGTTAGGTCGTCCATGAAGGGAGACCGGGATGATAAAATGGGAAACAGGAGGCTGCATGATCGTTAAGGTGGTAGTGCAACGGGGGGAGGATGGCTATTTTGTAGCCAACTGTCCATCACTGAAAAGCTGCTGGTCCCAGGGAAAAACCAGAGAAGAAGCGCTGGAGAATATTCGGGAAGCTATCGCTCTTTTTCTGGAGCCCCAGGCCAATGAAGTTGTCCAAGATGCGACCAAAGAAGTCGTAGAGTTGTCCCTATGAAGTTGCCTCTGCTCTCCGGCAGGCAAGTCCTCGCCGCGCTGCGTCGCCTCGGCTTCGTCGAGATTCATCGCAGAGGCAGCCATGTCAAGATGGAGCATCCGGACGGAAGAAGGATTGTCTTTCCCCTTCATGATCAAATTGATCGTTACACACTCAAAGGCGCGCTTGGGGACGCCGATATCGACATCGAGGAATTCCTCAAGCACGGCAGATGAGAATATAGCAGCCACAGCGATCCAAGATGGTCGATTTGCGATGCGGCGTTAAAAGATGGTGAATAGTAAACTGTGAATTATGAAGGCGGACTGAAGAGCCACGACGCGGTCGTTGGTCTCAAAGCGTAATAATTTATAATTCAGAATTCATAATTTAGTTTGGTTTTTTTTGGCTGATAGCTGACGGCTGATGGCTGACAGCTTCTTCGATCGGCAATCGGCAATCGAAAATCGACAATCCCTGGGGAGACTGGCATGACTGAAATCCAGAGGCACGATAACCGGCTCGGAATCTGGGGGTGGCTCGGGGGTGGGCGTTGGGGCATCGAGCGCTACGCCTACATCCTGCATCGCCTCACTGGCCTGGGCACTCTTTGCTACTTTCTGATGCACATTGTGGTGACGAGCCTGCGCGCCTGGGGCATATATCCGTGGGTTGAAGGGGGATTCTTCCACCGGCCCATTTTCAAGTTCGCGGAGTTTCTGGTTTTCGCGGCTTTCGCTTACCACGCCTTCAACGGCATCCGTCTGGTGCTCGTGGAGCTCGGCTTCGCGGTAGGCAAGCCCATCGAACCTGTTTATCCTTACAAGACGTCCCTGAACGTCCAGCGGCCCCTGCTCATTTCCATGATGATCCTGGCGGCGATTCTGCTCGCAGCGGGGGGGTATGAATTCCTGGGATTGGCGAAGTAGCGCCGACCTTTAGGTCGGAAGGTGCTGAGCTAAAGCTCAGCGCTACGAGGTAGGTTGGCAGAGGAGGAGGAGAGATGCGCGAAACGAAATACTGGACCTGGCACATGGCGGCAGGAGTGGTGATCCTCTTCCTGCTCGGCCTCCACATGCTCATCATGCACGTGGGTGGGATCACTCACCTGTTTGTCCCTTACGGGGGCGAAGCCGTTTCCAAGAGCAACAGCCTGTTTCGGGATGGCAAGCTGTTCTTCACCGTCACTTACATCCTCTTCCTCGGAGTAGCGCTTTACCACGGTCTTTATGGCCTGCGCACCATTCTGTTCGAACTGACGCTCAAGCCCGCCGCCGAAAAGGCCATTACGTTCGTCTTTCTGGTTGTAGGACTGGGGCTGTTTGGCCTGGGCACGTGGGCGGCTGTCGTAACGCATGCCATCGCCATAGCAGGAGCAAGGGGGTAGCCATGCCGGAAAGCAGCAAAACCGTACGACAGATCAATTTTCACATCGCGCGCTACAATCCTGAAACCGACCGCGCGCCCTACGTGAAGACTTACACGATACCGGTGCGCGAAGGCATGACGGTGCTCGACGGCCTGCACTACATCAAGGACAACTTGGATGCTTCGCTGGCCTGGCGTTATTCCTGCCGCATGGGCGTCTGCGGCTCCTGTGGCATGATGCTGAACGGGCACCCGACGCTCGCCTGCAACACCCAAATCCTGCACATCGCCACTACGGATCTGACCGTGAGCCCCCTGCCGAATTTCGACATCATCCGTGACCTGGTCCCCGATCTCCTGACCATGTTTGACAAGCACCGTTCGCTCAAACCTTACATCGAGCGGGCGGATGAAGCGGAGATCAATGATCCGCAAGGCGAGTTCTACCAGTCTCCAAAAGAGCTCGAAGCCTATCTCCAGTTCACCTATTGCATCAAGTGCGGCTGTTGCATGGCCGCTTGCCCCACTTTGGCCACCGACGCGCGGTACTTGGGGCCCATGCCTTTGGCGGCGGCGCAGCGCTATAACCAGGACACGCGCGACGACGGGCGGCGCGACCGCAACCAACTCTCGGGTAGCGCACACGGCGCTTTCCGCTGCCACTACGCTGGCGAGTGCTCCCGCGCGTGCCCCAAGGGTGTGGATCCGGCCAAAGCCATCCAGATTCTCAAGCGCCAGTTAGTGCTGGATTATCTCCACTTGTCTCGCCGAAAAAAGCCCTGCCAAAAACTGCACGGCCCGGGCCAAGGCAAGCCTCTCCCCAACATCCCCGCCGCGCCGGCAAAGACGGTCTAAGGAAATTCGATCGCCACCCCCGAATTACTCTGGGCCCGGGAGCTTTGCCGAGGTCGCTCGATCAACAATCCGCGCGAGCTTGCATCGGTGCGGAGATTTTCCAGTACGGTTACTCGTAGAAGTCGCTCCGGTCAGGCAAAGCGGCCGCGCGCGGACCCGCTGTATAGGCACGATACAACGTATTTCCAAAGCGGTTTGAAATATGACACATTGCTCCTGTAAAATGGAGTTTGTGGGGCTAAGCTTGTAGACAGAGGGCGGATTTGCACCGGCTCTGAGACAACATGTGCCGGGCGCTACGCCGGGGGACGGCGCGCGTTCGGAGCGAAGCCGCTCATGCTGCAAGCAGGGGAAATCTTCAGAGCAGCAAAGGGGAGAAGCGCAAGAACATGGTCAAATTTCGGGATTATCTGACCTATCGGGGAGGGCCGGGACATTGGTCCTGGATTCTGCACCGGCTGACCGGGGTGGGCGTCTTCCTATTCCTTTTGGTGCATATCGCGGACATCGCTTTGGTGGGTTGGGGGCCTGCGGTTTTCAATAAACTGCTTTTCCTTTACCGTTATCCCCCCTTTCGCGTGGGCGAAATCATCCTGGTCGGAGCGGTCGTCTATCATGCTTTGAATGGCCTGCGGATCTGCATTATTGATTTCTGGCCGCAAGCGACCGTCATCCATCGCAAGCTGGTTTACGCGGTGGGTATCGTGTTCGTTGTGATCTTCATTCCCACGGCGATCTACATGCTAAGCGTGGTATTGAAGTAGGGGGGCAGGAGTGGATTCCCACCTTCGCGGGAATGACGATTGTTCGGAAAGGGCGCATGGCCATGCGCCCCTACGCGCGGTATTGAAGTAAGGGGCAGCCGATGAACGGAGCGGGCAGACCAAGACCGGAAAGCGGGCTGGAACTTTATGCATGGATGTTCATGCGCGTGTCAGGGGTGGCGTTGCTTTTTCTGGCATTAGGACACTTGTTGATCATGCATATTATCCACAATGTGGATAATATCGATTTTCAATTTGTGGCGCGCCGTTATGCTACGCCCTTCTGGAGGACGTACGATCTGGTGATGCTCTGGCTCGCTCTCATCCATGGGCTGAACGGCATCCGGACCCTGGTGGGAGATTATGTGCAATCCAAGGGCTGGCAGGTGGCCGCGATGGCTTCGCTGTACGTTTTCGGGTTCATTCTTCTTGCCCTGGGATCGCTTACGATCTTGACGTTCCAGCCGTAAAGAAGTCATCAGTTATCAGTAATCAGTTATCAGTAACCAGTCCTCATCCTGGACTGAGAACTGAAAACCGGTGACTGACAACAGAAAGGAAGAAGGGATCGGTTATCCGCAGTCAGATTTCGTTTCTTGACTGAGAACTGATAACTGAGAACTGACTACTGATCCAATGCAACGCTACGATGCAGTGATAGTGGGAGCTGGGGGCGCGGGCCTGATGGCGGCGTTGCAACTGGCGGGGCACGGGCATGTGGCAGTTCTGAGCAAGCTATATCCCACGCGGTCGCACACAGGGACGGCCCAGGGCGGCATTGGAGCGGCGCTGGGAAATTTGGAAGAGGACCACTGGGAATGGCACATGTTCGACACGGTCAAGGGCGGCGACTACCTCGTTGACCAGGACGCAGCGGAGATCCTCTGCCGCGAAGCCATTGAGACCGTTTACGATCTGGAGCACTGGGGCTTGCCCTTCAGCCGCACGCCGGAAGGCAAGATCGCGCAACGGCCTTTCGGCGGGCATACCAAGGAATACGGCAAGGCGCCCGTGCGCAGGTCATGTTACGCCGCGGACCGCACCGGGCACATGATTCTCCAGACCTGTTACCAGCAGTGCATCAAGAACCAAGTGCATTTCTACGATGAGTATCACGTCCTGGACCTGCTGATCGAAGAGGGGCGCTGCGCGGGAGTGGTAGCGATGTGCCTGGCCAGCGGCGAACTTCACACCTTCCACGCCAAAGCGGTTCTGTTTGCTACCGGAGGCTGCGGCAAGATGTTCCGCGTAACCTCGAATGCCCATTCCTTGACCGGTGACGGCATGGCCGTGGCCTACCGGCGCGGGATTCCGCTCGAGGACATGGAATTCTTCCAGTTCCATCCGACAGGCATTTACAAGATGGGCATTCTGTTGAGCGAGGCGGCGCGCGGTGAAGGCGCCATCCTTCGGAACCGCTCCGGCGAACGCTTCATGGAGCGCTACGCTCCTACGCTTAAGGATCTGGCTCCGCGCGACATGACGTCGCGCGCCATTTACCGGGAAATCCGCGAGGGACGCGGCATCGACGGGAAGAACTACGTCCACCTCGACCTGACGCACCTCGGAAAAGAAGTGCTGGACCGGAAGCTGCCGGATATTACCGAGTTCGTGCGCACTTACCTGGGTCTCGAACCGCTCAATGAACTTGTGCCTATTCAGCCAACCGCGCACTACGCGATGGGCGGGATCCCCACCGACACAAACGCGCGCGTGGTCGTCGATGAGAAGAACACGCCGTTGCCCGGCCTCTACGCGGCGGGTGAAGTGGCGTGTGTTTCCGTGCACGGCGCAAACCGCTTGGGAACCAATTCCCTGGTGGATATCCTGGTCTTTGGGCGGCGCGGCGGAAGGCACGCGGCACAGTTCATTAGAGAAAACGACTGGGCGCCTTTGCCTGCCAAGGCCGATGAGCCGGCCAAGGCGCTCGTCAGCGGGCTGAAGAATTCCCGCGGCAAGGAGCGCGCTGCCGACATCCGGGACGCGCTCCAGGACGAGATGATGGACAAAGCCTCCGTCTTCCGCGAGGCCAAGGGCCTGACAGCTATGCGCGAGAAACTGCGCGAACTCCGCGAGCGCTATCGGCAAGTGAAAATAGAGGACCAGAGCACACGCTACAATACCGAACTGCTGGAAGTGATCGAACTGGGCGGCTTGCTGGACCTTGCGGAGGCTCTGGTAGAAAGCGCGCTGGTCCGCGAGGAGAGCCGCGGCGCCCATTTCCGCGAGGACTTCCCCAAACGCGACGATCCCAACTGGTTGAAACACACGCTAGCCTATAAGAGTGAAAAGGGAATCGAATTCAAATACAAGCCCGTGACCATTACGAAGTTTGAACCGAAGGAGCGGAAATACTAGGGGAGTCGAGAAGTCAAGAAGTCGAGAAGTCGAGAGTCGAAGTTCGAAAGTCGAAGGTTAAAGGTTGCTGGAGTTTACCCATGCAGGTCACCTTAAGAATCAAGCGCTTCAATCCCGAGAAGGACCAAGAAGCGTGGTGGGGCGAATACAAGATCGATGCCGAGCCCACGGACCGGCTTCTCGACGCCCTGAACCAAGTCAAGTGGTATCACGACGGTTCGCTGACTTTTCGCCGCTCCTGCGCGCACGGCATCTGCGGGTCGGACGCCATGATAATCAATGGGTCGAACCGGCTGGCCTGCAAGGTTTTGCTGAAAAACCTGGGCCGGCAAATCACCATTGAGCCCATGCGCGGCTTCCGCGTGATCAAAGACCTCCTGGTGGACATGGACGCGTTCCTGGCCAAGTACCGGAGCGTAAAACCCTACCTCATCGCTCACACGCCCGAGCC
>Ga0074046_10005187_pt1 | contig 10458 bp, 4 predicted proteins | sample BogForMeECP23OM3_FD_94441 | JGI IMG/M metagenome (GOLD analysis project Ga0074046, IMG submission 94441) | Bog forest soil microbial communities from Calvert Island, British Columbia, Canada - Bog Forest MetaG ECP23OM3 | ecosystem: Environmental > Terrestrial > Soil > Wetlands ...
AGGTGCGCCTGCGAGCACCACGTAGCCGGTTCCCGTGATCGAATCGGAGACAAGTTGGCTACTGCCGTTGCTGCCCAGTACGGTTGCGTTAGACGGCACAGAAGCGCCGTTTATCTGAGCCACAGTCGGGTTGGGGTAAGTCCCGCTCAAGTCGCCGCCGGCGGTGCCGGTTGGCGCGGCAGTCACCGTACAAGTGCTGCCCAGCGTACATGTTTGACTGTTTACACTGGTCGAGGAGTTTGCCAGCGCGGTGTTAGGGACGGCTTCGTAAGTCACTGCATTAGTCCCGGTCACAACCGGGACGGTGTTCGTTGACGGGCTTGCACCGTAAGCCACTCCGTTCACGTCGTCCACGGTTGGGTTGGGGTAGCTGCCGCTCAGGTCGCCGCCGGCGGTGCCGGTTGGCGCGGCGGTCACCGTACAAGTGCTGCCCAGCGTGCAGGTTTGGCCGTTCACGCTGGTCGAGGAATTTGCTAAGGCAGTGTTGGGAACGGCTTCGTAAGTTACTGCATTGGTTCCGGTCACAACGGGGACGGTATTCGTCGATGGGCTCGCTCCATACGTTACTCCGTTGACCTTGGCTACGCTCGGGCCAGGGTAGCTGCCGCTCAAGTCGCCGCTGGCCGAGCCGCTGGGCGCGGCCGTCACGGTGCAACTGCCTCCTAGCGCGCAGGTCTGGCTATTGACGGTGGTCGACGCGCCGGCAGGCGCCGCTCCAATGGTGTTGTAGCTCACGGTCAGCGCCGATGAACCGTCAAAGCTTGAGCCTGAAGCGCCACCCGAGCCGCCATTGTTGAAAGTAACCGAATTCGCCAACGACGAGGTTACGGTGCAGGTCGAGCCCAGCGTGCAGGTTTGGCCGTTCACGCTGGTCGAAGAGTTTGCCAAGGCGGTGTTGGGAATCGCGCTTGCCGCTACGGCAAGGCTCGGCGTGCTCGTCGGAGTGATGACGGTAGGGACCAGCCAAGCCGGCCAACCCGAGCTTGGCGCGGAAAACGCTGTCAGCGTGCCGCCCACAAATTGCTGGGAAGGATAAAGAGCGGTCAGGGTGCGCGGCGTAGTGTAGACGTTGGGCGGCGTTCCGCCGCTGAGCATAACATCGTATCCCTGGTTTATCTGGGCAAAGAAAATCCAAGTTCCGTCCGTGTTGGCGGTAAACGGGTTGGGTAGATAGCCGCCCGAGATGTCGCTGTAGATGGTCGGTTTGCTTGTCGTGCCGGTCAAGTAGACCGTCACCGTGCAACTCGGGATCAGCCCAACTTGGTAGTTCGATGATTTAAGGCCGGAGATGGTAGCTTGGGTGGCGCCGGTCTCGCACTCTTCTTGAATTGCGGCAATCTGGCCAGAACACACGGTCGGAAGGCACGCGGCTCCTATCGTAAACATCAGAAGCCATTTCGTTGTCATCGCCTACCTCCCGCCGGACCAAAGCAGCAACGGCCCAGACCGTTTCCGGTTCTGAGCCGCTGCTTGGTCCCCATCGGGTGGCGCGTCGCTCTCGTGTTTCACCTAGACTTTAGCGGTGTTCGTCCGTTATCCGCAACGGTTCATTTTGGCGGCGCGGGTGGGTCTGCCGCCTTGGCATCCCAGTTTTTGTAAAACACAATCAGCGCCACCACGGTGGTCAGCAGCTCCTGCAGCCAGCCGGGCATCGCCTGGTGCACTTGGCTCACAAGATCGTGGAACTGCGGCACCGCGCCGTAAGCCACCATCAGCGACGTGAAGACAAGCGCCATCGCGTGCGTCCATCCCCCTTTTTGGATAATCCATGCCTTGATTTGTTCGATCATCGCTTCTCCTTGAAGAACAGTTGATTCTCGATTTCAACCGTAAAAACGACCTCATCCGGGTCCCAGTGTTGCGGAAACGGAACTTGGGTTCCATCGGGCTTGGTAAAAGTCTTGGTGGTCTCTCCAATTCCTTTCGGCGCGTAGTAGAGCGTCGCGCCTTCCGTCACGTCGGCAAGGTTGCCGCTGAGCGCCTGCGACGCCGTATCGAGCGCCGCGGCCATCATTTGGTCGCCCGCCACGGGCCACAGGTAAGCCTCGGGGCCGGGCATCGAGATTGAGCTGTAGCGCGCGCGCTTGGTGCATTCTTCGTAGGCCGAGCGGTTATGTTTTCGCGCGCCGTTCTGGATCACATTGATCACGCTTCGCATTCCTGCCAGGCCGCCACCGCGGTTTTCCCTCCACGCGGTCAGCGCGGTCAAGTAGAGGTCGGCAATTGCGTTCAAGTCATTCGCCATTTCGCATACCTCAAGTCAACTCCGGTCAATGCCGCGGCTTCTTCACCACGGGCTTCACCCTGCGTGGTTTCTGGTTCAATGACGGATTTATCTCGGTCTTCGTCGTCATCTGCAACGCTCCGCGATCCCAAGTGCCATTGGCGCCGCGCGTCACTCCGTTCATGTCCACGTTGAACGTGTTGGCGGCATTGCTCGTGCCGTTCCAATAGGTGCCTGTGTTGGTCAGAGCAATACCGGGTTTGGTGTCAATTGCCAAGTTGAAGTTCGCCGCCGCAATGTTCACAAACGGGTTCACCGATGAGATCTGCTTGTTTGTGGCTTTATCGTTGGCCGCGGTGTTCGGGCTTTGGAAATAGGCGTCGTATCCGTGGACTGTGGGTTTTGTAAATGTCGCGCCGCCGCCCTGGGTTCCGCCTCGGGTCATCCCATTCTGGATAATGTCGCTGCCGTTGTATTGGCTCAGATCGGCTGCGTACCAAAGGTTGTTTTGTTCCTGCCAGCCGGCTATCGGCGTCTTGTAGCCAATGCCGATTCCGTAAGTCACCTCGCAGGTTTCAGAGGCTCCGTCAACCACCGCGCAGTACGGGAAACCGTTGTTCGCGTTGGTATTGTTCACAAACCATAGTTGTCCGGCGGTCATGGAGAAGTCGTAGACAGCCAGGGCGCCATCTCCCACCGCGCACCAGTTTGGGTCGTCGGCAAACCACAGGTTCCCGTAGATGTACCACGGGCCTCCGTTGCCGTTGCCGCTGTTGTAGCTGGCTCCCGACGCGGTGTCCGGCCCCGTGCTGGTGCCAACCATGTCGCTGATGATGTTGTAGCGCCAAGTGAAGGTCGTCAGGCCCTCGGAGCAGGAGCAGGGCGCGCCGTGCGGCCCATCGCCTGAACCCTGGTCGGTGTAGTCGCGGGTCATAAGGGTATATTCAACGGTGATGTTTTTCCCCGCGCCAAATCCAGATTGTCCCGCATGGTTGCCGCGTAAAAAAAAATCCCACGTCGCGTCGTGAATGTACAAATGGCTGAAAAACAGGTTGTAGCTCCCACCCTCGAATTCAAAGGCGGCATCCGCCAAGCCATCGTCTTTTGTTTGACGGTTGCCGGCAATTTCAATGTGCTTGAAGGTGACATCGTGGTCGAAGGTTCCCGCGTTCGGGTAAACGTTGTAGCCTTCGCCTCCAAGAACAATTCCGCACAGTGTGCAGCCGTTGCCGGTGTTGCCGTTGCCCGCGTAGCCGTTCGCCGCAAGCTTAAATCCGTAACCAGAGGTTGCAAGGTTTGGGTAGGCGGCGAGCGGCGTCGCATAGGAGCCGTCAAACACAATGTAGCTTTCCCGCGACACATCCCAAATAGGGCCGCAAGCCGCCGCGCACTGCCACAACGCTTGGCCAATAAATGCTGGGCTCCAGCCTGTGTCTGTTCCGTGGCTAGCCGCGGTCGGCGCCTTGATGGTGATCGGGGCTGTGCCTGAGACGGCATCGTTGAACACGTGCGGCCCATAGGTTCCGGCCGCCACCCAGTAGGTTACGCCGCGCGTCAGCTTGGTGGGCAGCGTAGTGTAGGCGTTGGTCCAGTCCGTGCCGTTCTTCGCTCCGGTTGCCGCCGCGCGCACATAACAGTTGCCATTGTTGTCGCAACCCAAGGCGAACAGGGCAGAGGGCGGCAACACCATGAGGCTGATCGTGAACATTGCCCGGGTGATTGCTTTTGTCATTTCAATCTCCTTCTCATTGCAGGTCCAAAACCGTCGCGGACAAAGGCGGCACGTAGACGGTGAACACGTTGCTCACGGCTGTTAGAGACCCCGGCACAAACGACCCGATTGGCATTCCAGAGTAGCTTCCGTCCCAAGTGATGTTCTTCCCTCCGCCGTATTGCAGGCCCCATGCGCACATCCACGGCGCCGTTGCCGCTGTCGGGCAGCCTTCGTAAGCCGTGCCGGTGGTCGAAGATCCAAAGGTCGCGCCTGTCACCGTGGCCTGGAATTGCGAGGTCGACGGCGAGCAAGTGGCGTTCGGTTTGGTGCGCCCGGTCAGCGAGAGCGTGACCCACTGGTCGGGAAGCGTCGTTCCTGAGCCGCTGAACCCATGGAGGTAGAACGGCATGTTGTACATGGTGCCGATACCGCTCGGGATGGGTGAGGGGTCGAAAGTCAGCGTGGCGCCGCCGTTCGCCGTAGCCGGAAGCGAGATAGTGACCGAGCTTGACGAGGGCACGCTGGTCACCGTGGCCCACCACGGAATCCCGGCGCCGGAGACGCCCATGCCCGCCGTCAAGCCGCTGGTCGACGACATTCCGGTGATCGTGGTGCTTCCCGAAGTCGTGGTCCCGGTTCCGCTCGGGGTGATCGCGGTTTGGTTGACGCACGGAATGGTGAAGGTTGCGGTGCTTCCGGTAATTCCCGTGAGGGTCAATTGAGCGGACCACGCCGCCGCCGCCTGGTTGCTAGCCAGCGACATATCGGGGGCGGAGAGCGTCGCATAGCTGCCCGCGGTCAGGCTTCCGGCCGCGCCGTTGATGAGCACGTTGCCGCCCACCGCGTCGGAGTCGTTGATCAAAATCAGATGGGTGTGACCGTCGTTGAGCGAGGTGTTTTGCGCGGCGGCGGCCGTGAAGCCCGAAATGATGCTTGATCCGGTGACCGGCAGCCACGATGTCGGATGGAGAGAGGTTCCCGGCGCGCCAAAAAAATTGAATAGCGCAACCATACCGTAGTAAGCGCCCTGCACCGCGGGTCCCACGTTTCCGCCCGATGTGGATACATCTTGCAGCGTGTTCGTGCAAGTCGTTCCGCTGCAGATTGGACTGAATGCCCAGTTGAAGAATCCATACAGATTCGACTCGCCGGTGAAGAAGTTTTCCCCATCCACGCCGGAGAAAGGAAAACTCGCCGCCCCGTAAGCCATGCCAGTCGAAGCCAAGGTGCTGGCGATACCGCTGTAGCTGGCTTGGTAAATCAGATCGGCCGACACGTACAGCGCCTGTTGAATCGTATCGCTGATGCCGTGCTGCGCCGGAGACATCGAGTTATGCTCGCCGGTGCGATAGGGGATGGGCGTCGAAAGCGCGCCGCCGCCGGTGTAGGTTCCGATCGTCAACCCTTTGTATTCGTTCGCTCCCACGCTGAATGAGCCCGTCTTCGTGTCGGCGATGGGAAGCGTCAGCAGGTCCTGGGGGTTGCAATTGGGGTTCTTCGGCACATTGATCGTTGAGTTGCTCGCCGTTCCGGTCACCACGGTGAGCAGTCCCGAGGTGGTCGAGTCGGCCGAGCCCATCTGCTGGATCGTGCACGAGGTCGGAGTCGAGCACGCCAACGTGCTGGCGACGCCAACCTGATTGAAGTTGGTCGATTGGTAGCCGGCCGAGTTGTGATAGCCGCAGTAGGGTGTCGGCAAGCCGCCTGAAGACGGCACGGGCGGGTAAACATACTGGTTTCCGCCCGCGCCAGGACAACTTATTTGGGGCGCCAGATCCATGCCGGTGCCGTTGGCTCCCAGCGGGGTGTTGGTAATGTTCGCGGCCGGCGCCGAAACCATCGTCAAGTTGCCGCCAGTGCTGGGTGCTCCTGGGGCTGTGCATCCCGAGGTGCAGGTGGTGTAGGTGATCGTCGCCCCGGTTACGCCGTTGACCGCCGTGCGGGTCTTGGGTGTGGTGCTCGCGATGGTTACAGGCGAAAGATTGCATCCCGAGGGGCAGGCGTCGTAGTTGGTGTCGGCCACGCCCGCCACGTTGATCGTCGCGCCGGAGTAGACATAGGCTTGGTCGTAGCTGGCGCCGGCGTCGTTCGTTGAGTCCGTGAACAGCGGCCACGATGCGCGGAAAGAGTCGGTTGCGTCGGATGCGCAGGCGGTGGAGACGGTTCCGCCCAAGCAAATGATCGTCAGAGGTTGGCCATTCAGGGAGGTGTCGGTCACGTTCCCGTTGAATTGCAAACTCTGGCCCGCAACCCCATTCGGCGCGGCGCTGGTCAGGAATATGCCGACGTTGTTCGACCAAGTATGCGACGTGATGGTGTCCAGATCGGCCAGCGATGCGGTCACCAGTTTCGTGGGGGCGTTGTAGGTCTCGCCGCCCAGGTTGATCGTGGTTTGAAAGTTGGTTGGCTGGCTCAGGGTGATGGTCGTGGTGCTGGTGGTCGGCGAGTACACCGTGCCGCCTGAAGATGAAGAGTCGGCCCCGAGCTGCAACCACTTCAGCGTCGTGCCGCTAGTTCCCGCAATCAGCAGGAACGAACCGTTGTAGGAGGTGTCCGCCACCCCGCTCACGTTCGCCACAATGCCCGCGGAGTAGCTAGGGGAGGAGCTAAGCACGGCCGTCACCGTGTTGCCGCTGCGCGCAATCGTGCTGATGCTGTAGATTGTCGGACTAGACCCGGCGCGGCTCAAGTTTGAAATCGGGAACGTTGGGCAGTAGGTTTGCCTGCCGTAAGGGTAGCTGTGCTGGCTGATCATCGAAAAGCCGGTGCCTGCGCCGGGACTGATCATGTTCAGCGTGTTCGGGTTTACCGGCACGCCGCTATTGCAGGCTGTGATCGGGTCGCAAGTCACGGTGCTGCTGCCACCCGTCAACTGTGGCCGGTAGCCAAGCTGCGCGGCGGAGGGGTTGAACCACGTCACGGCGGGAGTGATGCTGTTGGTTGCCATGTCTTGCTGGATGTCGAGAAAGTCCTGCATCCAGCTTTCAGCTTGGGGGGCAACCGCGCATGGGCTTTGGTTGGCGCCGGCGCCCACGGGAAAGTTCGGCACGGCGCCGTTGTAGTATTTGGTTCCGGGAGTGGTGATCGTGACTGAACCTGGATGGCAGGTACCGTCCGCGTTAGATGTCACGGTGATAACCGCCTTCGTTCCGGTGTGCGAATTAGAGTCAGTGATCCCCGAGTAGGTTCCCGTTTTTATCGAAGCCGGAGAGAGCATGGGAATCCACGCCTGCGTGATGCCATCCGCATAAAGCCCGAAAGTCGAGAAGCGGTAGAACCAGGCGTTGGTTTGCGCCTGCGTAGGGTAGTTGTCCGGCTCGTTGCCCATCTCGTAGGCAATCAGTTGGGCGGTCCCGCCGGGCCCGCTGGTCAGGTAATTCACGCCAACGGCGTTCTTGTCGAACTGCGCGGCGCCGCTGGTGAGGGCATTGTTCCACTGCCGGATATTTTCCGTCGCGTAGCACATCCCCGTCGCCGGGGGAACTACGGTCCCAAAGGTTCCGGTGCCAATGGCCGGCCCAAAGCGGTGCCCATTGCAATAGCCGGAGCTGGCTTGGTCTGTCGCCACGGAAACTTGGATATAGGGGTCGTACTGAAGCAACCCAATCACCGGATCGTAGAGGGCCGATGTAGACGGAAACAGCGATCCAGACGCGCAGGTTGGAGCGGTCGTATACCAGCCATACCACTGCGACTGCAGGGTCCAGTAACCGTTATCCGATCCGGTCCCCGTCAGCACGCCCGTCGTCACGTCAAAGTAGCCGTTGCCGCTGCCCAGCACGGTGTATGCGGCGCTCACGTTGGCGGGCGTGCTTGGCGCGGGGAACCCGTCGGCGGAGGCAAAGCCGTGCAGATAAAAGGCGCCGGTCGGCTTGGTATCGGTGATGGTCACGTAGGCGTCGCCAGACGATCCCGCTTCGGTAGGCAGCACATGGTCGCCGGTCGCGTATCCGGTTCCCCACGCGGCCACGTTCGCGGCGGTGATCTTGCCTCCGGAGGCGGTCACGTAAAGCAGCATTCCGCTGCCGGAGCCCGAGGTCGTTGTGGCAACAATCCCGGTTGTGGCGTAGCCGGAGGCGCCCTGGTTGGTCAGCGTCGTCCCCTGGGTGTAGAAGCGCGTCACTCCCGAAGTTCCGTTGGCGGTTGCGGACCACGTGAGCGCCGCGCCCGCCGAGCTTCCCGCGATCGCTTGGCCGATCGGCACGTCGTAGCACTGAAAGTCGTAGGGGCCCTGCGGGTCCATCTCAATGCGGTGAAGAAAGGAGCGGTTGTAGGGCGTGGCGCCCATGAACGCGTTGTTCGTCCACTGCTGAAACAGCGTGGGCATCACTTCCCGGCTCAGGCCAGAAGGGTTCGAAGTGCATTTCGGCTGGCCCGCCGGAGCGGCCGAGCTAATCACGCAGTTGGTGTGGCGGGGGTAGTAGAGGTAAAGATCGGTCGAGGGTTCCGAAGTGCCAATGACGGTGGCTGGAATCGGGTTTCCAGGCGTGGAGCCGATCGTAATGGTCGCGATCGTCGGCACGCTGGTTGTTGGCGCTCCAAACACCCCGCCATACTGAGCGGCCAACGGAGTCGCGATAAGAAATAGCGGGATTCGAGCAAATCTCCTCATTGCGCGATCTCCACATGGAATCCGCTGGTGCCATCTCCGCCATTGCCGCTTACTGTGTAATTCGTGTTCGTATACCCGGAACTGCTTCCGGCGGTCGTCGTGCACGATGCGAGGGCGCCGCCACTCCATGTTGGATTGACGGTTCCGGTTCCGAGGGTTCCGCCGCCGCCGGTCACGTTGAAAGTTACACCGGTCCCGGCGCCGCATCCCGCGCCGCTTTGCACCACGGTGCAAGTTCCGTTCAGCGCGCCAGTCGTTACAGCCAGCAGCGCTTTTGGTTCCGATGTGCAACTTCCGCCAACACCAAGCGCCTGAGGAACGGTGAACCAGCCGGTCGTAGTGTTCGATCCAGGCAAAGCGCCGCTGGGGGTCACGGTGCATTTATCCACAAACGAAAGTAGCGGAGGTGTCTCTCCGGAGCACCCCGCCAAGCCGCCGCCAGAACCGGTGCAGCCAATCAACTGTTCCGCGCCAGTCGTTCGTCCGTAAAACCCGTATCCGGTTGCGCCTGGCACAAGAGTTACCGGAATCGTTACCGTATTCAGTCCGCCTCCAGAGCCAGTTGTGATCGTCTCCTCTGTGGAGGCTAACGAAATTCCGTTCGGCCCTTCGAGCGCGGCAATGCGGTAGTAGTAGGCGGTCGTATCCGCGCAACTTCCTCCCGTGGTTGCGGTCGCCAAGGTCCCATTGGTGGGGGTGGGCAGCACCGCGGTTCCCCATGCGCCTGGGCCACCCGCCACACTGAAGAGTGCGCCACTGTCCGTGAGAGCGGGCGAACGAATGATCACCGCTCCACCTGCGCCACCGCCGCCCGCTCCTGTGGAACCGCCAGCCGCGGGTGTTCCGCTCCCACCGTAGGCGTTGAACTTGGCTCCGCTCGCAATGGTGATCGTGGGGGCAACCAGGAAGATGCAGCCGCCGCCCAATCCGTAGGTTCCGCCGGAACTTCCGCCCGCGCTGCCATTCCCGCCGCATGTGGAGTTTGACTCTGGGAAGATTGGGCCATCGGCAACGGCGCTCCTCTGTGTCTTCGTCGCCAAGGCCGCGCCGCTGGGCCCAGTCCCGCCATTTGTTGCGCTCGCCCCACCGCCCGCGGTTACCGCCGCGATGGCCCCGGTGTTGTAGCCGTAGGCTCCTGTGGCCGCGGTGCTGGCCGCCGTTCCTCCGCCGCCCGCGCCGCCGCCGCCGCCAAAGGTTCCCTTGATGTCATTTAGATCGGCTGCGTTCAATGTGCAGTTGGCCCCGATAGTGATCGAGGTGGTCGCGCGGACGATAAGAGGAATATCGGTTCCGGTGGAGAGTACAGTCGTCCCTGTACACGCCCATGTTGTGGCGTTGTAGACCCCAGCGTTGATTGAGTTGTTCGATGAATACGAGAGCGCTCCATCGCTGCCATCGCCGTAGTAGTTCAGCCAGCCAGGAACATTAGGGTTTCCACCCACCGATACGCAGGACCATGTATGCGTTGACGTGTTATACAAATCCGCGCCGCTCGTGCACGTCGGCATTGCTACGGCGGTAGGCGCGGCCGAGCCGCCAGTCGCATTGATTACCACCGTGTCGGCATTCTGCGCGGCAACGTTGGTCAGCGGCACGGTGGCCGAGTAGGTATCCGCGCTGGCCGCATTGGCGTAGCGGTAGCCGGTGCCGCCCGCGCTGTTGGTTCCGCCGTGCGCCGTGTCCAGGTAGGCGCTGGCGTTCAGCAGCGGAAAGCAGCTTGCGCTGTTGGTGGTGCAGGGCACCCACACATTGGTGCCCGCGCCGTTTGAGAGCGCTCCCTGGTTGGCCGCGCTGGCCACGGCGGCGGTTACAAAGGCGCCCGTGCCCAGCGCCGTCTCCGCGCCGCCGTGCGAAGAGAACAGTAAAGTGTGCGCCACGGAGTCCGCCCGAAGATAGTCCACGCCCGCG
>Ga0074046_10005188_pt1 | contig 10457 bp, 14 predicted proteins | sample BogForMeECP23OM3_FD_94441 | JGI IMG/M metagenome (GOLD analysis project Ga0074046, IMG submission 94441) | Bog forest soil microbial communities from Calvert Island, British Columbia, Canada - Bog Forest MetaG ECP23OM3 | ecosystem: Environmental > Terrestrial > Soil > Wetlands ...
CAAGACTCGCTTCCGGCTACTGGTCCGGCTCTACCGGACGGGATTGGTTACCCGCAGGGTTCCATCTGAAAGGTTTCAAGCTTACGACTATCCTCCTTTCCCGAGCTTTCTTGGCGCGAGGTCAGTGCGACTTCTAGGGGGTTTAATCGGCGGGTAACGTCAAGTGTTTTGTGTCAGGAGGAAGGGTTGGTTAGCGCCTTGGGATTTATTTTCGCGCATGAATACGGCGAATAGGATTCTGTCCATGGAGGTTTTGTCCTGGAAGACGCCCATGGGTCTGGTTCTTCGCCGCACTTCGCGGAATCTGCGTTCTATCGCGTTGGTTGTCCTCACTTTTTTACGTTCGTCGAGGGTCTTGTAGCGGAAGCAGACGAGCAGGTCATCGAGATCGTTTCGCAAGGAGGCAACCATTTTCGGATAGGTTGATTGCCATTGGTCTGCGAAGTTTCGTGCAGCGCCGCGTGCGGCTTTTTCGTGATTGGCATTCATGATGGCGTGCAGTCCTTTTTTGACCCACGCCTGATCCTTGACGCGGACGGCACCGACGAGATTGCGTATCTTGTGCGCCCAGCAGCGCTGAATGGGGATATTCGGGAATACGACCGGCAGGGCGGCGAGCATGCCTTTGCCGCCATCGACACAAATCATGTCGAGGCCGTCGCCGGTGAGTCCGCGCTTGTAAAGATCGGTGAGAAAACGTTCCCACTCGGCGGCCGACTCGGAAGCGGCCAGCCGGTAGTCGATGATTTCCTTTTTGCCGTCAGGACGGATGCCCAGCGCCACCAGCACTGGGCGCTTGATCGCGCCTGCGCCGGTTTTGCGCGACAGCACCACCCCGTCGAGCATGAGGGCAATGTAACGGTTGGAGAGCCTGCGTTGATGAAACGCCGCCACCGCCGCATCCAGCGTCCTGGCGACTTCACTTACCGTGCTGGCGGAAACCGGCCTGCCCAGAACCGGCAGCAACGCCTCCGCCACTTTGCGTGTTGATAGCCCAAGAACAAAACAGGCTAGAATCATCCTGTCCACATCGCCGGATCGCCTTGCGTAGGCGCGGATAATGGACTTGGGATTGAACGTGCGCGTGCGTGGAATCGCCAACTCAATGTCGCCCAATTCGGTGAGTAAATGGCGGCTGTAGCTGCCGTTCCTGCGATCCACCACATCCAGCTCCGCCATGCGTTCCAGATGTGCATCCACCGCCTCGGCCATCCGGCTTTCTATAATCTTCACAATGGCTTGGCGAGCAAGAGGGCGATAGCCATCCCCCCATTCCAACCCTTGCGCCTGCATCGTCTTCAACATCGTAAATGCCTCTGGCAAACTCTCAATCGTTATAGCATGGTAGGTCACGGGGAGTACTCCTCTTGGTTAGTGTGGTAACTACCAAGGAGCTACTCCCTTCCATCGACTGACACAAAATGTAGTACATCACCAATCGGCGGAAACTATTTACATTATGTAGAAGCACTGCTATTGTTAACATTCACTTAACACATTGTCAGTGCCCTGAATGTCCGACGATAGCGACGCTTCCGCCCGTTTTCTGCCTAGAATTTGCGAGGGTCTGGACAAGCTGCCGCTGACCGACGAGCAGAAGGTCGAGATCGCCCCAAAAATCCTGGCTGGCGCCCGTTTTCTTGACACCCGTGGCGGAAGGGTTCACGATGGAAATCTTCGCGAGGATTCCAGGTTTTTCGACTTCGAGGCCAAAATCCGGTCGGTGGTCGGTCGCTTCGCTGCCCAGGGGCTCAATACCAGGGATTATCTCCAGGCTGCGCTTAACCAGCCGTCGCTCTTTGCCCAGTCGCCCGTCACCATCGCCGGCAACATTGACGGGGTGGTCGATCGCTTCGCTGCCGATGGGCTCACCACCAGGGATTATCTCCAGGCCGCACTGAAGCAGCCGCAGCTCTTTTACCAGTCGCCCGACACCATCGGCCGCCATATCGACATCATTCTGGATCTATATGATAACGGCGTGTTCACCCTGCCCCGCTCTCGTGGCCATGCGGCTCGGCAGAATGACACCCCTCAGCCGCACGCGGCGGTCATTGCCTCTCTTCTGAAAAATTCTGCCATTCTGTGCCTGGAAGACAACAATTACGTGCTCCGCGAGCTGCACCAACGGATGACAGGTGCCGACCCCAGTCCAAAGAACCTCAACCGCTCCCGTAGGGAAACCGAGTATGAGCTGATGCGCCACCTCGGCCACAACGATCCGCGCCGTCCCGTGCCGGGTGGTTTTATTGCCGGACAGGGCCCGCCTACGGACGGGCAAGCTAGGAACTTCGTACTACGTGCACTAGTCCGCGAGGGCTACATCAAAGGAGCCAAGCTGGAACGCTAAACATCCGGTATAGCAGCATAAAGAACCGACACCTTGGCCTTACTCCAACCAGCAAAACGCAGACGAAGATGGCACCTACAACATTGTGGTCATAGGTTGCGGAGGAAGTCCATCAAGTCCGCATCCTTCCGCCATGGCTTGGGGTAAACCCACCAGTATCAACATGTCGACCACCAGAGGCAACGTAATTCCCACAGTGGCTGATTTATAAAGGAATATAACCATGCCCCGTCTTACATTCGCCAGCGTGTTAGCGACTACGGTTTATGTGCTTACATATCCGGCGATATTGCTTCAGAAGTTGAGTAAGGGGAAGGAAAGATGAAATTGTATTGCATTCAAGACAAGGAAACCTAATTATTCTGGGTTGGTGTTCGTTGGTACGACATGCTGTGCACCAACACGGTATCGCCGTCGCGAACGAAGGCGAGCAATGCTTCCAGCTCGGGGCGCTGCGTGTCCTTGCCGGATGCCTTGTCGGTGAACAACCGCTCCACCTGGACATGCTCAAGTTGCCGTTCCGGGTTTTGATCGAAGCCGCTGACGCGGACGTAGCCTACTCGTTGACCTTTCAAGCCGTCCTCCCGAGGTTATTCTGTCAGGAAGAGGTCATAACCCTTGGCGGCATGTGTCAATCAATTGGAAATACGGCTCTATCCTGACAATGTTGCGTCGCGTTACGTGACGTCAGGTTGGCGTATACGTCAAGTTGACAGTGGCAGATCACGAGGTCCCCGGCATGGCTACCGTGTGTGGGCGTCACGCTTGCCATGGTGGTGGTGGGTTGTTTTTCGGTCGAGCGTGTCGCAGGCATCAATTAACCTGCCCAACATCTGCGGTAACACCAGCGACTGAAGGTTAACGCTACCCGAATAGCTAACACCTCGTTCAGTACCGATTCTCTCAATGCGCGACGGTACCCAGTTCTTGTATGATATGTCAACCGCTGCAAAGGAATGTTTAATCCCGGCTTCATTTGCCGCTTCCTGCAGTTTGTCCAATAGTGGATGATCCTTGCCAATGATTTTGCCTGTCACAGGAATTGCTAGTCTTATGATGTTATTGCCATCCGTAGGATGCAGTTGTTCTGTATTGATTTCGCGTAATAGCTGCGCCACACGGATAAAAGGCCAATCCTTATGGGCGTGGGGTCTGGCGAGGCGGCCTCTATGCCCATCATTATGTCCTGGGGACGGCAGGACGAAATGAAAACCACCAACTTGGACGATGTCAGTCACCATAACATTAACTCCTAGGTTGTGTTAATACACTTACTTACTAGTAATAAGTAATGTATGAGATCGCAGGGGAGCCGACACCATGGATTTTCAGCTTGTGCGTATGGCATCCGGCTACAGCTACCACTCTGTAACCCGAATAGTACACCTTAGTTCTTGTTTCGTAAATTCTTAGATGCTAGAGAAATATGAAGATGTAATGAGACTATACAGATCTAAAAAATGAATGGCCTTGCGTACAGATGCCATTTCCGGCTGTGTAACGCCAAGCCCTAACCCTTTCCTGACCTGCCGCCTGGAGCTGGCCCCGGATTGCAAAGGTCGGCGGGCCAGGGGTGCCGCGTGCGGCACCGGCCTATCTGACCCATCCCGCCTGCCGGTGTTCTTTCCCTCAGGTCCTCGGGTCCCCAGGCAGCAGCCCACACGGTTCTCTAATTGCCATTCCTCAGGCAGCAGCATTCCCCGTCCGTGCGAGGCACCGCGTCCGGACAGAGGCACTGCTCTCGGGCGACCCCACGCTGCCGCCCGCAATCCCCCCTGCTTTTCATCCCCATCCGTCCTGACCGCCGACTATGCCCGCCCGGTTCTCCGACACTCACGCCGCCTGTTTCCAGTCATCCAGTGCCGGCTTCCTTCGACGTTTGGTCCAGCTTCGAACCATGGTGGCCTAACTAGCGCAAACCTACAGCCGCCGCCGCCCGCCGCAACAAGAGAAACGGCTTTCATAAGATGTATTGTTTCAAAGGAATGAAGCTTCCGTTTCTCAGGTTGCAGCGGACACGGGCCGCACGATCCGGCCCGTGGGCGTAAAGCCCGTCTAGGCGTCTGGTTGGTTGCTCTCGTAAGGCCACGGAATGGTCCGAAGGCCGCAACTCAAAGAGAAGGAACCACCCATGTCTAACGCAGAAACAGAAGCAGCCCTCGATACCGGAGTGAAGAACCGCAGGCCGAGCCTGGTCGCCTACCAGGTGCGTGAGGGGAAGGACGACCAAAGCTACTGGGACCGCATCGGCGTCGCCTGGAGCAACCGCGACGGCGGCTTCACCGTGCAGCTACATGCCATACCCTTAGACGGCCGGGTCGTGCTTACCAAGCCCAAGAGCAACGGCTAACCGAAATCAACATTGGGCGGGCATCGCTGTTATGCCCGCCCAGCACCGAAAGGAAATCTGACCATGCAACACATTCACGATTCCCAAACCGCCACCAGCCGCCTCATAAGGCTCATCGACGACCTGTCCGCCGGCTGCGACTCCGACTTCGACACCGCCTACGAGGATCTCGACCGGGAGTTCGCTGAACTCCGCCTCCACCTCGGCCACCAGTAGCAGAAAGGAAACCAGCCATGACGCATTTCACCGTCGGCATCATCGTTCCCGATAACGAACTGTCCCCCCTCGACAACTTTGTCTCCGGGCAGATGGAACCCTACTGCGAGCATACGGAGGTTGAGCCTTACGTCTGCTACTCGATTGACCGGGCCAAAGCCGAGATCGAACGCGACATCCGCCGCCTGGAGCGGATCATCGAACGCCAGGACCCGAACTACAACCTCGACAGGTGCCGCAACCTCCTCGAAGAAATTCGCCGCAGCACGCCGGAGGAGAAGTACCGGGAGTACGTCAAGCACCATGAGTCCTTCAACGCGAAAGGCGAGCCCTTATCGACCTACAACCCAGACAGCAAGTGGGACTGGTACGTCATCGGCGGACGCTGGGACGGCTGGATCAACGATAAGGAGAGCAGCGGTGAACGCGTCGAGGACAACATCGCCACGGCCGGGCAGGCACTCGAACGCGGGATCATCCCGCACGCGATCGTCACACCCGACGGCCAGTGGCACGAACGCGGCCAGATGGGCTGGTGGGCCATCCTGATCACCGAGAACGAGGATTGGGACGACCGGGCCAGGGAGATCCTTGCCAGCTACCCTGCCTGCCGCATGCTCATCCTCGACGCCCACATCTAACCGACGAAAGGAACAGACCATGAAAATCAAAGTCAACATCAGACAACATATCCGCGAAGCCGCAGACAGCGACAACATGCTGACCTTCGAGGCGAGCGCCGACGTAGACAATCTCTTTGAGACGGGCCACCTCCCCGACGAGTGCGAACTGGACATCCGCGATCTGCTCGACCCACTGCACGCCATCGCCCTGATCTGGGACACCGGCATGGTGAGGAGTACCTATCCGCACCTGACCGAGGGGCAAGCCTGGGAGATCCTCCAGGAATGCGAGCGCAACTACAAGGGCGAGGAAGGGCTTACCTGGGATGACATCGCCGAAGCAGTCGCCGGGCTGCATCCCGACCCCGACGATTTTCTGATGCCCGAGCGGATCGCGCGTTGCGAGAAGGCCCTCGATCCCTATTCGGACTCCGATGAAGCCACCAATCTCACCGATCTCCTCGCCGACCTGATGCACTGGTCGAAACGCAAAGGGCACGCCTTCGAGCGGGCGCTTAACTCGGCCCGCATGCACTTCGACCACGAAACCCCAGCCGAGTAGGAGGCGACCATGACGAACACCAACTGTCTCGAAGGCATCGCCTGCCCGAAGTGCGGCAATGATTCCCGCATCTACATAGAGGCGAAAACGCTGGCCGTCGTCATGGACGACGGAGCTGAAACATTCGGCCATATGGAATGGGATGGCGACAGTTACACCGAATGTCCCGAGTGCGGCCATCGCGGCACGCTCGCGGAGTTCCGAATACCACCCGAACAAGAAACCACAACAACCCAAACCAGAAAGGAGTAACATCCATGACCTACGCAACCGCATCGATCAATCCCTTCTACGCCGCCCGCATCCGCCGTTCCTCCCCTGTCCGGCCGCCGCAGCCGGACCGGCCGATCTATGTCCGCCTGCCACGGGCGCCGATCACCGGCAGCCCGGTACCGCATCTTACGAGCCTCTACCACTTCCACCGTGCCGGCGAGTACGGCGACCGCAAGTGGCCGGGAAACTGCGGCGGCAATCTGATCAAGGACTTGCTGAACTACTTCCGCCCCCGCCTGGTCTGCGACCCGATGACGGGCAGCGGAACGGCCCGCGACGTCTGCCAGGAACTCGGCATCCCCTGCCTATCCTTCGACATTCACGAGGGCTTCGACGCCTGTAGCCCGAAAGACTTTTCCGCTGAGGGGACATTCGATTTCATCTGGGCTCATCCGCCATACTGGCGGCAGAAAATCTATCTCGACGATCCCCGCGACCTGTCGCGATCGCCGACGCTGGAGCATTTCCTGACGCGTTACGGCCAGTTCCTCCGCAACTGCGCCCGTTCCCTGGATCGTGGCGGGAAGCTCGCCGTCCTTATGGGCGATTATTCGGACCGCGAGGGCGGGTTTCTCCCCCTTACCTATCACACCAAGAGGCTTGCCTTCGAGGCTGGTCTCAGACAGCACTGCACGGACATCATCCGCTTCAGCCACGGCGCCGGCAGCGGCAAGAAAGTCTACCGCAGCAGCTTCATCCCCGGCTTGTACGACGTGTGTTCGATCTTCGAGAAAACCAGGTAATCTCAACCATAAGAGGAATCACGCTATGAAAGGAATTGACCAGATCCTCACCGGCATCGCCCGCCGGCATCTCAATATCCCGACGCTCGCGACGCGCAACTCCGATTCGCTCGACTTCCACGACGTGAGCGCCAGCGGCATCAGAGCCGCTCTTGCCGCCGCCTACGAGGCCGGAGCCCGCTCCGCCGCCGGGGCCGCCCCGGAAACGCTGGCGGCGCTCGAATACGTCCGCGCCGTCTTGAAGCTCCGTCACCTGGACGAGGCATCCGATGACGAGGTCGAAGAGGCTCTGGGCATGGCCGATGCTGCAATCACCGCGGCCAGGGCAACAGGTCTGCCGTCTTCTCCGCCCGACCCCGGCCTGCCCGCCCGTTTCGATGACTACGAAGTCCACGGCGTCAGGGAATTCGATGACGGCCACGGGAGATACTGCGAGCAGGTCCCCGACGAGCAGGCCGAGTTCTGGAGCCTCTACGGCCACATCCCCGGCCAGGGCGTGGACTGTATCGGCGACTTCAAGACCCGCGAGCACGCCGAGGAAGTGCTTGCCCGCATCACCGGCCGATGCTATGGATCAGGCAGCGACGAGACCACGGGCCGGTGAGTTATGAGCGAGCAAGACGACGACATCATGGACGACCTGTTCCACGGCTGCGCCTTCGCCGCCTTCATTGACCAGGCAACCCTGCAGAAAGCCCTGCCCGACATGGAGGCCACGCGCCGACGCGCGTGCGACTACTACGAGCAGGAACTCGCCGCCAGGAACCGGCAGAAACGCTGAGTCCCCTCACCATTCTCACCGGCGTCCGGTTTCCCTATCGACCGGATGAATCGTGATGCGGGTGATGACCACGGCGTTGTCATCCCTGGTCCTGAACCCCTCCGGCTGCTCCCATACCCAGGGCATGGCGCCTTCGCTGATCCAGTGATGGATATCCTCCAGGTTCCGCCCCTCGACCCGTACTTCGGTGATTTCCGCCTCGACGAACCGCAGCTCCAGCACCGGGCCGGCGGCGGGATTGTCGCCCTTCACCCAGCGGACCCGCCGCAGGTCGGAATAGGCATACCCCTCGCACCAGCACTCCTTGTCCACGAAATGGATCAGCTTCTGGTCGCTGCTCAGCCGGTTGAGGAAGCGGGCATGCGCCCGGTAGGCATCGCCCGGCTTGGGCAGCGGATCGGATTTCCTGGGCGGCGGCTGGTAATCCGGTTCTTTCGCCTCCGGCCCGGTGTCCGGTTGCGGCCGGAGATCGCTTGTGCGACCCCGCCCCGGCCCGTAGAGCTGCGACCCGTCGGCCAGCTCGCCGGGTGACGGATGGTTGAACCTATCGCTCTGCCCATGTTTCGGCCGGTTCAGGTTCATGACGATCACCTTATCCTCCACGTCATCGTCCACGGGAAGGCCCGTTCTGGCTGTTCAACACTCGGTTGGCATGACTCGGTGGCATCGGCGTTGCCGCCCGGCACCGTTTGAACCAGGCCAGCCGCTGCTTGCGGTCGCGGTCCTCTTGCAGCCAGTCCCAATGCGTCCATTTCGCCGGAGGCGCCGGCCGCAGATCGAGAGCGGCGGTCTTTTGGGAACTCCTGACAACGGCGGATTTCACGGCCTGCTTGTCGTCGGTATAGAGCGTCATCCGCTCCCAGGCCCGGCTCGACGACACGTACAGTTGTTCCTGATTGGCCGCCGCCAGCGACGACGACGACATCCCGAGAATGACCCGCTGTACCGTCTGCCCCTGGGCCCCGAACGAAGTTTCCACAAACGCCGGCCGGAAATGCCCGGCATCGGCCGCGACGACGCGGCCGTCGTCGAGGCGGAGATTGCCGCCCGCCGTGAAGCCGGTGACGGTATGGGTGTCGCCGTTCTTGTATTTGTGATCGCTCTTACAGGCCGCGACGGTGCCGGTGAACCTGATCCGGTCGCCCGCCGCCAGCATGACGCTTTCCGGCCGGTAGAGCGAAAACCTGCCGGCCTGGCCGAGCGGCAGCGAAGCCGGATCGGTGACGGTGAGCCGCTGGCCCTTGGTAAAGCCGCCCTTGGCGTTCTGATGAAACTGGATGACATCGCCCGGCTGGTAGGTGGCCGCCTGAGAGCGTTCCGCCTCTGAGGCGTTGACCTGCACCAGCCGGGTGAACTGCCGCTCCTCTGTCCCGAGCTTCCCGGCCTCGCGCAGCCGGGAGCGGATTTCCGCCGTGATCCGCGCCGCCTCCCGATGCGTCGGCGAAACGACGAGGCAGGAGGCGCCGTCCTCAACCGCTTGCAGGTATTCCGCCGCCATCGCCTTGTAGCGTGCGTCGTCGGAGCCGATCTCCTTCACCCAGCCCTTCCTGTCCAACGCCTCGAAGCCGGCCAGCGTGCTGCCCTCCGACAGCAGTTGCGCCGCCGCCCGGTACTCCGGGTCCCGCTGGCGCATGATCCTGGTCAGGCGGAAACTCTGGATACCGGCATAGTCTTCGAGAATCCGCATCAACGCCCCGCGAGGCACGGAGCCATGCTGCATGGGATCGCCGACGAAGATGAGCTTGAGGTTAAGCTGTTCCGCCAGTTTGAACAGCTTCACCGCATCCTTGTGGCCGAGCATGCTGGCCTCATCGACGACGACGCGGCCGCCGCAGGCGGCCGCCTGCATCTTCTCATCGAGGAGGAAATGGGCGACGGTTTTCACGGCGAAGCCATCCCTGGCCAGCACCTTGACGGCTTTCGCCGTCGTGGCGAGGTAGGTGGCCGTCTCCCCCGCCATCCGCATCCCTTCGTCGAATTTCTGCAACGAGTACGACTTGCCGGCCCCGGCCGGGCCTTTGACCATGTTCACCCGGTTGCTCGAACTCAGCAGCCCCTGCGTCACCTGCCATTGCTCGTCATTGAGCCTCGTGCCATCGGCAAGCCGGCGGGTAAGCCCCGCGGGCACGCCGACCGGGCAGGCGGCGCCCTGGCCGCGCGCCGCCTGGCCGACGATGTAGCGTTCTTCCGCCAGCAGCGCTTCGGTCGAGACCATCTTGCGATCGCCGGTGTCATCGACGACCAGGCCGTGACCCGGCGCCGCCATCTCGCGGTCGATCTGTTCCGGCGTGACGCTGCCCAGCCCGTGCCGCAACGCCACCGTCTTCAGCTCCCGCTCGCCGAAAGTCGATAGCTGCTCCGACAGGTGGGCAATCGCATACTCGACCGCTTCCGCCGCCGTCACCTCGCGGCCCGCCGGAACGTCCCGGGCATAGACCCTGGCCAGCGCGTCGCGCTCGCCGTCGTCGAGCTGGGCGTCCCACGCCTCGCGCAGCTCCTGCATGGTCAGCTCTTTTTGCTTCTTGCTGCGCGTCCTCGCCCCTAATTCCGCCTTCAGGG
>Ga0074046_10005189_pt1 | contig 10456 bp, 10 predicted proteins | sample BogForMeECP23OM3_FD_94441 | JGI IMG/M metagenome (GOLD analysis project Ga0074046, IMG submission 94441) | Bog forest soil microbial communities from Calvert Island, British Columbia, Canada - Bog Forest MetaG ECP23OM3 | ecosystem: Environmental > Terrestrial > Soil > Wetlands ...
AACATCGTCGAAGGCGAAGTTGTCGAAGATTTCGATCAGCTCAGGATCGCTGATCTTGAGTTGTGATTTGTAATTCGGAAACAGCTCTTCGTGATTCTTGTGCGCCGCTTCGGTGATTTGCATGTTCAGAGTCCCGTTCTTTTCTCGAGTTCTTCCGGATAGCGTTCGCCGGCCACGGTGATCCGCTTCAGGGCCTCGTCGATACGCTTCAAATCGTCCGGCGTGAGCTTAACGTCCGCGGCGCCGATGTTCTCTTCGAGGCGGCTCAACTTGGTCGTGCCAGGAATGGGAACGATCCACGGCTTCTGCGTCAGCAGCCAAGCCAAGGCGACTTGCGCCGCTGTGGCTTGTTTCTCTCCTGCCACCGCTTTCAGCAGTTCGATCAGCGACTGGTTGGCTGCAAGCGCGTCGGGCGTGAACCGCGGAACGATGCTGCGAAAGTCGGAGTTGTCGAACTTGGCGTCCTTGCCGATGCTCCCTGTCAGGAAGCCCTTACCCAGCGGACTGAACGGCACGAACCCGATTCCCAGCTCGTCGAGGGCCGGCAACATTGCTTCCTCCGGCCGCCGCCACCACAGCGAGTACTCGCTCTCGACGGCCGTAACCGGTTGCACGACGTGCGCCCGGCGCACGGTCTGCACCCCCGGCTCCGACAGTCCCCAGTGTTTGATCTTGCCTTCGCGGATCAGGTCCTTCATCGCCCCGGCGACGTCTTCGATCGGAACGTTCGCATCGACACGATGCTGGTAGTACAAATCGATCACATCGGTCTTGAGCCGCTTGAGTGAACCCTCGACGGACTGTCTGATGCGCGACGGTTGACTGTCCTGCACCTGTTTGCCGTCCTGGAGCTTGATGCCGAACTTTGTGGCGATGACGACACGGTCGCGATAGAGCTTGAGGGCCTCGCCGACCAATTCCTCGTTCGTGAACGGCCCGTACATTTCTGCCGTGTCAAAGAACGTGACGCCACGCTCCACCGCGGCCTGGAGCAGGGCGATGGCGTCTTTCTTTTCGAGCGTCTGGCTGTAGGCATAGTTCAGCCCCATGCAGCCGAAACCGATTGTCGATACTTCCAGTCCACTTTTTCCAAGTTTGCGTTTTTTCATAGGGCTTCTCCTCTCGTCTGCATCAGGCCTCGGGCTCTCGTAACTTTTAAGCCTTGCGCGCACCGGCCAGGTACTGTTCGTCAGTGACCTTTTCCATCCACTCGGCGGTCTTGCCGTTGAGCTTTTCAACAATGGCTATGTGCGTCATGGCCGTGGTTGCCGTGGCGCCGTGCCAATGCTTTTCACCCGGAGGAAACCAGATCACGTCACCCGGCCGGATTTCATCGATCGGCCCGCCCCAGCGCTGCACCCAGCCGCATCCTGCCGTCACGATCAAGGTCTGACCGAGCGGATGCGTGTGCCATGCGGTACGAGCACCCGGCTCAAAGGTGACGCTGGCACCAAGAACACGCCCGGGATCGGCTGCTTCAAACAGTGGATCGATTCGAACTGCGCCGGTGAAATAATCGACCGGTCCCTTGCCGGACGGCTGAGAACCGCTTCGTTTGATCTCCATTTGCTTTCTCCTTCGAGCTGATGCACCGCTCTAATTTAACAACGCCTACCACGTCCCGTCAGTGGCCACAAACGACACGGGCGATCGACGGCCGCTTGAACCAGGGTCCAAACCAGCCGGGGAGATTCGCGTCGCGTCTCGCCATGTTTGCGTAACTTTATGCATGCGAGTGGACGCGGGGAATGACGATTCTCGGAGATGCTTGTATAATCCTCCAAAGAGCATCTCTGTGCGGTGCGGTGATCGCGACGAAGGTGTTTACGATTCAGAAGATAATGAACGTCACGAGCGAACGACAGGCCCGCCGGGTACAGGCCGACCAGGAAGAACTCGCCGAGCGGATCGCGCGGGCGCTACCGCGCGACGGGACGGTCGAGCCGCAGCCTGACCTGCACTTCCGCCGCCATTCGACGCCGACCGACCAGGTCCACGGATTCTACGAGCCCGCGTTCTGCGTGATCGCGCAGGGCAGCAAAGAAATCCTGCTCGGCGAGAAAAGCTTCCGGTACGATCCCGCGCATTACCTGATCAGCACGGTCGAGTTGCCGCTGAGCGGCCAAGTCGTCGACGCTTCGCCAGAGCGGCCGTACCTTGGTTTCCGACTGGTGCTCGATCCCTCGGTCGTCACGTCAGTGATGGTGGAGTCGTGCCTCGTGCAGCCGCGCGGCGACGACTGCGTGAAAGCAGTCGATGTCAGCCCGCTCGACGCAAACCTGCTCGACGCCACGCTGCGGCTCGTGCGGCTGATCGACACACCAAGCGAGTACCGCGCGCTCGCGCCGCTCGTCGTCCGCGAGATCGTCTATCGCCTGCTGACTGGCGCGCAGGGCAGGCGCCTGCGTCACCTGGCGACGTTCGGCGGTCAAGCCCACCGGATGGTTCGCGCGGTCGAGAAGCTACGCGAGAACTTCGACAAGCCGTTGCGGATCGAGGATCTCGCGCGAGAACTTGGCATGAGCGTCTCGGGGTTCCACGCCCATTTCAAGGTCGTGACGGCGATGAGTCCGTTACAGTTCCAGAAGCAACTGCGGCTTCAGGAAGCCCGGCGGTTGATGCTGAGCGAGAACCTCGACGCTGCAGAGGCCGCCTACCGCGTCGGTTACGATGACGCCTCTCATTTCAGCCGGGAATACAAGCGGCACTTTGGCGAACCGCCGATGCGGGATGTCGAACGGCTGCGAGAATTGGCCGGTGCCGACATCGCTCCTATAGCGGGCGGCAAGCACATCATGAGCGGGTGAGCACAAGCGAACACAAAGATTGAGTTTCTGACGCTGAGAGGAAAAGATCCGCTTATGAATTCTGCGGCGAACCAGGATGCGCGATTCTATGACGTTGTCGTTATAGGCGGCGCACTTTCTGGCGCGGCAACGGCCACCTTGTTGCTGCGACAAAATTCAGGCCTTCGCGTATTGATCGTGGAAAAATCGGCGCAGCTCACCCGACGTGTCGGTGAGGCGACAGTCGAGGTCAGCGCCTTCTTCATGGGGCGGGTGTTGGGACTGACCCAATATCTCAATGAGTCGCATCTCGTGAAGCAAGGGCTGCGCTTTTGGTTTACCAACGACCAGGTGAAATCGCTCGACGAAGCGAGTGAACTGGGCGGGCACTACCAGGTTCGTCTGCCGTCTTATCAACTCGACCGCGCGGCTTTCGACGAGGAAGTCCTGCGTCGCGCCCGCACCGCCGGGGCCGAACTTCTGCGCCCTGCTACCGTGACAAAAGTGGAGCTTTCTCCAGGTGGAGAGCAGACGATAACGGTTCGTCATGGTGAGACGACCAAAATAGTTCGCGCACGCTGGATCGTCGATGCCTCGGGCGTTGCTGCATTGCTCGCGCGGAAGGAAGGCTGGTTGCGGCAGAATACCGAGCATCCCACCGCCGCCGCATGGTCGCGGTGGAAAGGTGTGAAAGATTGGGACAGCTACGAACTGGCGGAGAAATATCCCCGCTGGGCTGCTGCGGTCTGCGGCATTCGCGGCACCGCGACCAATCATGTGATCGGTGATGGTTGGTGGAGTTGGTGGATTCCGCTCAAGGGTGGCGACGTCAGCGTCGGGGTCGTGTTTGATCAGCGAATCGTCGATTGGCCGAACGCTGGCGGCAAGCTCGGCGAGCGATTGAAAAAATTTCTAATGAAACATCCAGTGGGACACGAGATGCTCGTTGACGCACAGTTCAATGAGGACGACGTCCATTGGCGAAAGAACCTCGCATATTACAGCACGACGTTTGCCGGGGACGGTTTCGTGCTCGTAGGCGACGCCGCTGCATTCATGGATCCCTTTTACAGTCCCGGTATGGACTGGATCTCGTTCACCACCACCAGCGCGGCGGAATTGATCACCGCGCAGCGGCGCGGCGAGCCGATGGTGCAACGCATCGAGCGCTACAACCGCGATTTTGCCCTGAGCCATCGCTCCTGGTTCGAGTCTGTCTATAAAGACAAATACGAATACATGGGCGAATGGGATCTGATGAGCCTCGCGTTCCGGCTCGATCTCGGATTGTATTACTTGGGCATCGTGTCGCAGCCGTTCAAATTAGGTGTCAAGGCGCTGCTGTCGCCGCCGTTTACCACCTCCTTATCGCGTCCGGTCTTTCACCTCATGCGCACTTACAACCGTCGTTTTGCGCAGATCGCCCGGTGTCGACGACGAATGGGTGCACTCGGCAAAGGCAACCGCGGACAGCGTTGTTTGATCAAAGGCTTTACACTGAGCCGGGGCGACATCCGGCTCCTTTTCAAACCTCTCTTCAAATGGGGCTGGCTTGAACTAAAGGAAGGGTGGCGTAGTTGGTGGCAGCCGAGAGAAAATAAAGTGCCGGCGAGAATCGTTGCTATGCGAGAACAGCGCGAAACAGTTGGCGATTCGAGCCGTCTCTGAGAGATCATTTACCCAACGGCCTGTTGCCCAAACCGGTCCGTCTACCAACAAAAGTTAAAGGTTCTCGTAGAAGAGCATCTGGCGGATGCGGTTGCATTGGCCAAGCTCCAACAGGAACGTGACCAGGCGAACCTGGGGAATCTTGACTGCGACCAGGGCCGGATGGAGGAGGCGCGCAAGGAATACGCCGAGGCGCTGCAGACCTATCGCGAGCTTGCGCAGAAAGATCCGGAGACCTATCAGCCTGGCCGCAGCCGGTTCGATTCGAATCAGAACACGGCCCAGCGCTCCCTCTGGCATAAAGCAAGTAGCCAATGACTAAGAGGGTCATCGGGTGTTCCGTGGCGATGGCGAAGAGATGCTTTGAAACCGCTCGAGCAGGCCAAAGGGCCAGCTTTAGAGCGGCCATCTCGTTTTCGTTACCGTTTCCGCGGCTCGCAATAAATTCGCGCAGTCGCAGCCGAGCTTCCGTCTCAAGAGGCCATTTTGGGAACGCCTAAAAAATTTCGCGAATTCCTGAAACATTTGAAAGCGCAATCCCGTTCTACGGGGTTTGAAGACCGGCATTGAGAGGAAAAGAATTCAGTCCGGTCCAAGCACCTCCGGTTTCGCCACTCTCTCCGGTGACGAAGTTTACCAATTTTAACCCGCTCGTTAACGGATTTCACTTCCCGGGATTAATCCGACCAGCGATCGCCCTCCTGGACGGAGACCGGTTCACAAGAGCACCTCTTTAGCGGCTAATTCCCAGAATTATTCTGCCATAAAGAGCGACTCCAAAAACCATGCTTGAGATAGAAAGACGCTTCTTCGCAAGGCAGATAAGATTGCGATTGGCGCGCTTGGCGAACCGGCCTTTCGGAACGCCTTAGTAAATTTGCGCGAAACCCTGAAACTATGGAAAGCCTGATCCCGTTGTACGGGGGTTGAAGCCCGGCAATCTGCCGAGGGCTGAAAAGAAAACCTGGAGAAATCCTTATGAAAAAACCAACATATTTAATCTTCCGAAAGGCAGCGACGATCAGCTTCGTCATCTTCGCCGTTTCGGCGGTCGGCCTCGCGGCCCACGCCAGGCCGCATGGAGTTACGATCGGATTTAATCACAGCGATCACGAGCATCGTTTCCTTCACGCTCATCGCCGATTCAATTTTCCCTATTGGTGGTACGCCGGCTATGGATACCGCTACGACTTTGCCTACGATGACTCCGGGCCAGCTTATGATGAGCGCTACTGGCAAGTTCTGGCCACGAAAGTACAGTCGGAGCTAGGTCGGCGCGGGTACTACCACGGGCGGATTAACGGAGTGATCGATTCAAGCAGTCGCCAAGCGATTCGAACCTTCCAAAAGGCGCAGGGGTTACCCGAGACCAGTCTGATTGACCCAGGAGTGCTAAGATCCTTGAAGCTTCCGGTTCCACAGGTCCCTTCACGTTGAATCTCACCAAAATGCGCCAACCGAAATGAACCCCAAAATGAAAACCTTACCCAGTCAAACAGGACCATCGCGCGCGATCCTGCCGGGACAAATCCCCGACACTGTTAGTCAAACCACATTTGATTTCTGTCTTGCGGCTCTTGGGCCTACAAGTTTCGGTATCCGCGATTTCAACAATTTCAGTGAAATCCAGAACTTTGGCGTTCTAGGAGACGCTGCCAACCAAACTTTAGGTACATGTCATGTGATTTACCTCATCGAAAACCCGGTCCCGCACGCCGCTGTTCACTTTCTCGGATCATTTCGGTCAAGTCCGCAACTGGGCGAATCTCGAAGGGGCCCGCCTTCACACCCGGATGCTTCGACATTAACTGGATTGCGTGATTCAGGTCTGTGGCTTCGAGCACGAGGATTCCGCCCAACTGCTCTTTCGTCTCGGCATAGGGGCCATCGGTGGTGGACACTTTGCCGTTCTGCCATCGCAGCGTGATGGCGTTCCGAGCGCTTTGGAGCGCTTCCCCGCCGGCAAAGTGACCGTTCTTCCGCAACACTTCGTCGTAGGCAAAGCACTCATCCAACATGGCGTTGCGCTCGCTTTCGGACATTGTGTCCCACTTCTTCTCTTCGATGTATCCAAGGCAGAAGTATCTCATATTTCTCTCCTGATTTGCGGCTTCAATTGCGGCTAAAGTCCTCAGGCTCGAACACCTGCCGAATCTCGATCTCTGCCTCCTCGCCAGGCATGGGATTGGGACAGCGCTTGACCCATTCGATCGCCTCTTCCAGCGACGCGCACTTCCATAGCCAGAAACCCGCGACCAGCTCCTTTGTCTCGGCGAATGGCCCGTCGATCACCATGAGCTTCTCCCCCGCGAACTTTACCCGCGCCCCCTTCGAACTTGCCTGCAGGCCTTCGGCCGCGAGCAGCACGCCGGCTTTGATCAGCTCTTGGTTGAACTTTCCTTCGGCCATCGCTCGAGCGCAGCACTGAAGGCGTCGTGTAGCGCGTCCTCGGCCAGCTCGAAGTCGCCGAGCAGGCGGATCAGGGTCGCAAAGATCCGCCGCGACTCCGAGCGATAAACGGCATCCACTTTTTCCCGCACTTGTTCAGCAGTATGCTCTGTCATGACGACAGCACTTTCCCATTGGTGGCGATGGTCTTCCAATTGCGCGTGGTGTCATACGCCCACATTCACGGCTCTGAAGAACACCTGGCGAGTCCGGCTTCAGGGCAAGATTCCGGTCGGACGTTCGCTTCGAGCTATACGACTGACCTGCAAAAATCAGCTTCGTAACCAGAGATCGCACTCGGAGGTTACTAAGGCCGATTGGATCGACTCTCCCAACCGCTCACCCGGCCATCCTGATCGAAATGAATCGTCAGGACTCGAAGCTCGGCAAACGGGCCGTAGAAGGGAATAAATTGCTTCGCTTTTCCGAAGACGTATATCCAGGTTTCTCCGGTTTCACTAGACTGGAATACTTGGTCTGGCTCATCGTATTGAGCTATAACCTGAGCTTGTGTTTCGCCGCGAAAAGGCTGCACGAATTCATCGTCTGATCCCCGGACGGAAGCCGCGGAAGCGCTGCTAGCGTTGCTCGGTCCGTCAGAGCTGCAACCTGAGACTAAAGCCAAGCCGGCAATCGCAACAAGCATGAACTTAGCGATTTGAATCCTATTCATTTTCCGAGTTTCGATTCTCGGATCTACGTTCTAGACGCGACCCGCTGCCAGAGAGTTACGCTGTATAAGGGTTCACTCCTCACGGCATTTTACAAGCCTCCTACAAATAACTGGCATTATCAAGATCGCGGGGCGGCGCTTTCTTTTTAGAAAGTGCTTCGATTGTCAGCCACGTTCAAAGATCGAGAACGAGAACGACGACGAGGACGATTGGGGAGGCAAGCTATACCGCGCTAAACACGCATGTTTGCTTTTCAGCCACGGAGCGGGGCCAGCCCCGAAAGACTTTCGGGCCAGAGCGGCGGGCTTCGGCCGTGCGGGCGCATTTTTCATGAAAAATGCGGGCTAAGGCTGGGCTAGGGCCCGAATCCGCGATTCATATCCCACACGGGATAGTGCGGAAGCGAATGGGCAGGATCGTCTACGAAGGCCTCAGTTTGAGCAATGAGATCCCGCATTCGCTGCCGCGCCGTCGCTGAGCGATCCCTCAGCCACCTGCTTGATGTGCTCGGGCCGACTATTTAGGACAGTCCACCTGTCCCCTTCCTTGGGACCGGGTGCCCAGCCCTTCAGCAGCCCTCCCGGTCCCCTGTCTCCGGCATATTAGATTAGTGGACGTGCACGATGCGCCATCCCCAGGTTGTCCTTTTGGTAAACCTGTGTGGGAGAACCCCCATAAGCATAGAGCGGGAGAATCCCGGGGGGCACGCCGCTTTCTTGCTGCGGCTCCGGGACTTGGAGAGCGGCCAGACGATCCACCAGCTCCAGCGCTATACGGGCCACTTCATCTGGAAGCGATTGAAGCAGCGGTAAAACTTCAGGTAGCGCCTTTTGAAGGCCTTGAGCTCTCGCGTCGACTTCCGCTTTTCGTTCCAAAGCGACTGCATTGGGCGGATCAACCAAGCGCTGTTGCAGGCTGGGCTGGCAATTCATTTTGAACTACCTTCTTCTTACTCGGCCAACCGCCATGGATTGTTGCATGAACACCACAGCTAACGCCAACCTGTTTTCACGCCTGTTCGATCGCCTCGACGATCCGAACCGGCTTGCGATCGAGACCTTCGACGGGCAGCGCGTCAGCTATGGCGACCTGGTCGCACGCACCGGCCAGATGGCGAACGTGCTGGTCAGCCGCGGCCTTAAACCGGGCGATCGCGTCGCGGCGCAAGGGGAGAAGTCGGTCTCGGGCCTTGTGCTCTATCTCGCCACGGTGCGCGCGGGCGCGGTCTATCTGCCGCTTAACACCGCCTATACGCTGAACGAGCTGGAATATTTCATCACCGACGCTGAACCCGCGCTGGTGGTGTGCGATCCTCCCAAGGTCGAAGGTATCGGCGCCATCGCCGCGAAGGTCCACGCCAGGGTCGAAACGCTCGGCGCCGACGGCAAGGGCTCGCTGACGGAAGCCGCGGACACGGCGAGCAAGGAATTTTGGACCGTTGCTCGGGCCAACGACGATCTTGCCGCGATCCTCTATACCTCGGGCACCACGGGCCGTTCCAAGGGCGCGATGCTCAGCCACGACAATCTGGCCTCGAACTCGCTAACGCTCGTCGAATACTGGCGCTTCACCGACAAGGATGTCCTGGTCCACGCGCTGCCGATCTATCACACTCACGGCCTGTTCGTGGCGAGCAACGTGACGCTGTTCGCGTGGGCTTCCATGATCTTCCTGCCGAAATTCGATCCTGATCTGATCATCAGGTTGATGGCGCGCGCGACCGTGTTGATGGGCGTGCCGACCTTCTATACGCGGCTCTTGCAGAATCCGGCCTTGAACCGCGACTCGACAAAACACATGCGGCTGTTCGTCTCGGGCTCGGCGCCGCTGCTCGCCGAAACCCACCGCGAATGGGCCGCGCGCACCGGCCACGCCGTCCTTGAGCGCTACGGCATGACCGAGACCAACATGAACACCTCCAACCCATATGACGGTGAGCGCGTCGCCGGCACCGTCGGCCACCCGCTCCCCAGCGTCTCCGTGCGCGTCGCCGATCCCGAGACAGGCAAGGTGCTTGGCCCCGAAACCATCGGGATGATCGAGGTCAAGGGCCCGAACGTGTTCAAGGGCTACTGGCGGATGGCGGAGAAGACGCAATCCGAATTTCGCGACGACGGTTTCTTCATTACCGGCGACCTCGGCAAGATCGACGACAAGGGCTATGTGCACATTCTTGGCCGCAGCAAGGATCTTGTGATCTCCGGCGGCTTCAACGTTTACCCGAAGGAGATCGAGAGCGAGATCGACGCCATGCCGGGCGTGATCGAGACCGCCGTGATCGGCGTTCCGCACGCCGATTTCGGCGAAGGCGTCACTGCCGTCGTGGTCTGTGACAAGGCTGCCAAGGTCGATGAAAGCTCGGTGCTGAAAGCGCTCGACGGGCGACTGGCGAAATTCAAGATGCCGAAACGTGTGATCTTCGTCGACGAATTGCCTCGCAACGCCATGGGCAAGGTGCAGAAGAATATCTTGCGCGACACCTACTCGGATATTTATGGCAATAGATGACCGAGTTGAACAAGCGCTGAACGCTTGTTTTCATACGTTGCGTTGAAGCGAAATACAAGGCGCTCAATACGAATCTTCGTTGCCTCGTGGCGCTCAAGGTCATCAATGCGCGCAACCTTGCGTCGCAATATTACCCGGATGGGTAATTGCCTCGCGGAGCAGCAAGCAAATCCGGCTTTGTCTGCTCGCCAGTTCTGCCCAATGAGGTGTCCGTAGGGCAGAACTGCAACTTTTTGTCGGAGACGGAGTGTTATTAATCCTGATGTATGAGTCCAGAAACCGCTCACTCAAAAAAAATTGTCACTTTCCCAGATCGCCCCTCGTCAGCAATGCGATAAGCCTCAGCCGCATCTTCCAGGCGGAATCGATGCG
>Ga0074046_10005190_pt1 | contig 10455 bp, 9 predicted proteins | sample BogForMeECP23OM3_FD_94441 | JGI IMG/M metagenome (GOLD analysis project Ga0074046, IMG submission 94441) | Bog forest soil microbial communities from Calvert Island, British Columbia, Canada - Bog Forest MetaG ECP23OM3 | ecosystem: Environmental > Terrestrial > Soil > Wetlands ...
ACGATCAATCGCATTGGCTCCGACGCGATCGAAAACCGGCCCTCCTCCCTGCCCGGCCGGTCCCTGCTTGACCTGGTGAACTCACAGCCTGGCTGACTCTACGAAGGCACTGCGGTCCTGCATCCCCGCGGCTCCGAATACCAGACGCAGTTTGTGGTCGACGGGGTTCCACTCACCGACAACCGCTCCCCGAGCTTCGGCCCTGAAATCGAGGCTGACGACGTACAGTCGATGAGCGTCTACACGGCGAATTTTCCCGCCGAGTATGGAAGAAAGATGGGCGGTGTGGTCGAGGTGACCACCGCCAAGGATACGCGGGAGGGCTTCCACGGAGAAGCGGTAGCCGACGGCGGCAGTTTCTCGACGGCCGAGGGGTACGTCCTCGCCCAGTATCGATGGGGCGAGAACACCCTGGGAGTGAGTGGCGACGGCGCCGAGACGGACCGGTATTTGAATCCTCCCGTGGTTCAAGACTACACCAACCGCGGTACCACGTCCGATTTCGCGGCTCGTTACGAGCGCGATTTGACCCCACGCGACCGCCTGGCCTTCAGCGTCCGACGCGAAGCATCCCGGTTCGAGGTGCCCAACGAGCAGGTGCAGGAAGAGGCCGGCCAGCGTCAGGACCGCGATAACGCTGAGACAATGGGAACGCTTTCTTACCAACACGTGTTTTCCGCCAAGGTCCTGGGAGACCTGCGGGTGATGGTGCGAGACGACGCGGACCGCCTGTGGTCGAACCCGCTCGCGAAGCCGATCGTCGCCGCGCAGGACCGGAGCTTTCAAGAACAGTATGTGAAGGCCAGCCTGGCAGTGCACCAAGGCAGCCAGGAGTGGAAGGCCGGAGTCGAGGCGGACTTCACTTCCCTCCACGAGCAATTCAAAGACGCGATCACCGACCCCACGCAATTTGATCCCGGAACCCCGTCGGCGTTCAACTTTTTCGGCCGCGGGCGCGACCTCGAGCAGTCGGCGTTTGTCCAGGATCTGATGGTTCGCGGCCCTTGGACGGTGAGCGCCGGCGTTCGCTGGGACCACTACCAGTTGTTGGTGAATCAGAACGCGGTGAGCCCGCGCTTGGGGGTCGGCCGGTACTGGCGCGGGGTTGACCTCGTGCTCCACGCGTCTTATGACCGGGTGTTTCAAACACCGGCCTTCGAAAACATCCTGCTCTCCAGTTCCCCCCAAGTGCTGGTGCTCAATCCCAATGTCCTGCGGTTGCCGGTGCTGCCGTCGCACGGCAACTACTATGAGGCCGGGTTCACCAAAGGCTTTTTCGGCAAGATGAAGCTGGATGCCAACGCCTTCCGGCGGTCGGTGGATAACTACGCCGACGACGACCTGCTGCTCGATACTGGCGTCAACTTTCCCATCGCCTTTCGCAAAGCTGAGATCTACGGGGCCGAGGCGAAACTCGATCTGCCGCGCTGGCGCCGCCTCTCCGGATTTGCCGCCTACTCCTACATGGTGGGATCCGCCTATCTACCCGTGACCGGCGGTCTTTTTCTGGGCGATGACGCCACCCAGGCGCTCAGCCAGGTCACCGGCCGCTTTTGGGACTCCCAGGACCAGCGCAACACCGTGCGGAACCGCTTTCGATGTGAGCTCAGCCCGCGCCTGTGGGCGGCATTCGGCGCCGAGTATGGAAGTGGCCTACCGGTGGAATTCGATGGCACGGAGCAGGAAGCGATCGCCGAATATGGCCGTAAGATCGTGGGTCGCGTGGACCTGGCTCGTGGCCGCGTGCGGCCCTCGCTTTCGGTCAATGCCTCGACGGGAGCCAACTTGTGGAAAAGCGATCGCGTCGTGATGCGCCTCGAAGGCGACGTTCAAAACCTGAACGATCGCCTCAACGTATTGGACTTCGCCGGACTCTTCTCCGGAACCGCCGTGGGGCCCCCCCGCAGTTTCGCCGTCCGCTTGCAAACGGAGTTCTGAGGGGAATTGCCGATTGACGATTGACGATTGACGATTGACGATTGGAAAACCGAAGTCGCTTGCGTTTTCTCCTCCAATCGTCAATCAGCAATCGGCAATCGGCAATTCCTCACCGGGCTGAGGCAACTTTGGCCATCAGCACTGAGCGCGTCGAGCCGAGCGTGTGCTCCAGCGACTCCTTGGGGACGCTGGTGACGAAGGGCCCGATGAGCCAGCCGAGTCCGGTGGGAATGTCGCGCGTCAGAGAAATGGATTCGCACTCGATAGTGACGCCGCCGTCCCCCTGGACAAACCGCCAGTAGGAATTCATACGCCACAAGAAGCCGCTATCGTGCCCGACCGGCTTCTCGTGCTCTCCAGGCGCGCCCGCATCCACCACTTCGGCGATGCGCGTGGAAGCACTGCGACTGACCCAATGGGCTTCATCCACACGTTGATAGTGGACGTCCATATCCGTATCGAGCGTCACCGTGATCACCTTATGTTTACGCAGGCGGTAGAAGATTTTGAAGTCATCGGCGGTGTGGCTCACCAGCCGCGAGCGGACCACTTCCGGCTGATAAATCTCCTGGTGGCGGTTGTAATCCTGGACGAGATCGAGCACCTGTCGGAGGGAAGTGCCCGGCACAAAGACGTCACCGATCCAGTGATGGATCAGCGCGCCCCGAGCGCGGATCACGCGGCCTGATCCATCGCGCGTTTCGATGGGCGCCATATAGATCTCTCCCCGCTTGAGGCCGGCGAGTATCTGGGAGCGCTGCGGCTCACTCAGCCTGTCGATGTAAAGGAACGAGTCGGGCCGCGACTGCTGCTGGTCGATCCGCGCTTCCGTTGCCTCGACGTAGCGGGCGAAGGCCGCGAGTGTCTCCGGCTTCAGTTCGGGATCCAGGATCTCCGGCGCCGGTGGAACCAGTGTGGCAGCGCTGCTCATCGTCACAACGCTGCTCAGGACGAAGACCATTGCCGCCAGTAACAGTTTCATGCATCCCTTTTCACGTAGCGCGGACGTCCAGCCCGCCGTGGCGCGGGCATCCCTTCGCTCCGCTCAGGGCAGGCTCTGCCCGTGCTCTTCCAATCCCTTGGTACAGGTGGAGACTCCTCATTCCAAGTCAGGCAACTCCTCTGGCGGGATCAGGAGGCGAATGGAACGGGACACTCCTGGTGTTCGTTCAATGAAACCATGGGCCTCGAGCCGCAGAATCATATCGTGGACCGACGGCGGCGAAACTCGGAAGTGCCACTGAATGTCCACTTCGGAGGGCGCACACTTGTGGAGTTTGCCGTAGAGATGGATAAACGCGAGGTACTGACCCTGCTTGTGAGTGTAACGCTGCTTCATCCTATTGGGCTCACTTTGCCGCGTTGCCGAATGTCAACCGAAAGCCTGACGACAGGAGCAGGTCATTCGTCTTCTTCCCCGGCACCGGGTTGCTCAGGTAAAAGTCGTTGAAGGAGGTTTGCCAGCTCAAGACCTTGGTGACCTTAGTGGTTAAGCCCAGGCTGAAAGTGCTGCGAAAATCTCCCGTGGACGATAGGTTGGGGTAGAAAAACAGCGCTTCGTTAAAACTCGAGGAGGCGAAGAACTTGTGGGTGAAGGTCTCGCCCAGAAGAACCTCAGCGGAAGAACGATTGAATGTGGTGAAGGACTCCCGGTCGAAAGTCGCGCCCAGGAGCAGGTCGAACGACGTGCGACCGTCTTTGATCGCGTGGAAGCCGCCCCCTGCGCCCAGCGCCGTCCGTAGATCAAGGGCCTGGAACCGGTCGTTGAAGAGATCCACCGTGCCGAACGCAAAGGCCTTGTCGCTCAGGTTCAGGTCGTATCGGACGCCGCCGGCAATGGCTTGGGCAGTGGTAGATGCCACGCCATTTACCGTGCTCCGAGAGAAGGCGCCGTTGGTGTAATAGGTAATCTTGTCCCGTGTGGCCGCGCGCACCGTGTTCAGCCCGATGGTGGCATTGGTGCTCTGCGAATTGGCGGTGGCCAGCCCCAACCCGGTCTTCTAGCTGCCGGTCCACAGATCGGCCAGGTGAGGGTGTTGCAGTCGCTCCAGGGCGGCCTCCGTCTTCTTCTCTTCGTCCGCGTTGCGGAGGGAAGTCACGTCGGCCTTGGCCACCGCGACACTACCGGACTCCTTGGTGGCCATTACCAACTTATCGCCGCTGGTCGTCACCGGACCGATGACGACTTGCCCGCCTTTCGTTCCCACGTAGAGAGGCTGGCTCGACTCAATTTGTTGCACGAAATCCCACTTAATGGTGACCGCGTCGGCGTACTCCGTTTTCAGGACGAGCGTCTTCGCGTCGGAGGTAACGATGGTCCCGCTGAGTCGATCGCCGTTTTTCAGGGTCACCACGTCGGCGTGGGCGACTGCTCCCGCCGACATGAATACCAGTACACTGCACACGATCACCTTCAAGATTTGCCTCCATCGGGAAGATTAACGATTGATCATGTTAACACCGCCACGACGATGCCGGATAGTCCCCCGGCGGAGACCGGATAGTCTCAAGCCGGAGAATTGACGATTGCAGATTGACGATTGGCGATTGAAAGAGAACCATTGACAATTGGCCTATCGAAAGCGCCCGCGCCGCTTGCTTCTTCTCTTCCAATCGTCAATCGTCAATCTGCAATCGTCAATTCTTCATGGTTCTCAGTTCAGCCGGTACACCCGCACCGCGTTTTCGTGAAACAGCTTGCTTCGATTCTCTTCGCTCTCGCTTCGAGTGAGGGCCGACAATGCCCCCACCCATCGGGCGTAGCTGGCTGCCAGCGTACACACCGGCCAGTCGCTGCCGAACACCACGCGGTCCCGGCCGAAGCATTCGAGGACGGGCTCGAGGAACGGTCGCAAATCCTCGGGCGTCCAATTCTGGGGATCGGCGTTGGCCACCAGGCCTGACACCTTGCAGACCACGTTGGGGCAACCGGCAATTTCCCGGATGTACCTTCGCCATGGCTCCAGCAACTTCTCTTTCACCAGCGGATTGCCGCAATGGTCGAGAACAAAGCGAACGTCGGGGCACCTTCTCACCAAATCGAGGGCAATCGGCAGTTGCCGAGCCAGGACGCAAACGTCGAATGAGAGGCCGTACTCCGACAGGCTGCGAATGTTTTCGATGAAGGTGCCGCTCTGGCTGAGCTCGTCTGGCTGAGTGTGCAGCACTCGGCGCACTCCCTTGAGCTTGGGATGGCCGGCGATCTGATCGAGGTAGTGGCGGAAGTCCTCGTGCTCCGGCCGCGACGACGCCACCACGCCCTCCAGGGGATTGTCCGTTCGATCAGCCAGCGAAAGCACAGTCCGTGTTTCCGCCAGGATGTAAGGCTCGTCCACGTCGGCATCGACGTAAACCGTTTTCTCGACACCCAACCCACGGGCGGCCTCCAGGTAGTCGGCCATGCGGAAGCTTCGGTTCAGCGCCGGAAACGCGTGGCACCACGAGTAGGGAAAAAGGTCCATGTCCCAGAGATGCTGGTGAGTGTCGATGATTTTCATGGCTCCTTGGCGACTGTATGCGAAACGGCTCGGGCGAGTCAACAAACCGGAGGCAACGAATGAAATGAGGATGGTACAATACAGGACGGGATTGGGAACTGCCTTGTGAGCCACGGCGGTGATATCGCCACTTCCTTCACTCTCATGCCGGAAGCACTTCCCAGCAGCGCACAGAAAGTGCAGGCCGCTCTCGCAGCGCGCGGAGTCCAGGCGCAGGTGCTGCAGATGCCGGAGAGCACGCACACCGCGGCGGAAGCGGCGCGGGCGATTGATTGCGCGGTGGCGCAGATTGCCAAGTCGCTCGTCTTCCGAGCGCGGCAAAGTGGCGCGCCGATTCTCGTGATCCCAGCGGTGCGAATCGGGTCAACGAGCAGCGCGTAGCGGCCTTGGTGGGCGAGCCGATTGAAAAAGCCAGGCCCGGTTTTGTGCGGGAAGTGACCGGATTTGCCATAGGCGGCGTCCCCCCGGTGGGCCATTCCACTCCCTTGCGCATCTTTATTGACCAGGACCTTCGCCGGCACGCTTCCATTTGGGCTGCTGCAGGCACGCCCCGAACCGTGGTCCGGCTCACGCCCGCCGAACTCGAAGCCGTGACCGGCGGACTGGTGATCGACGTGAGGTGAGAAAGGTGAGAGAGGACCGGGATTTGGTTCGGCGATTCCGCCGATCGGGCAGTCGACCGAGGCGCATGCGGCCGCAATGGGACAACGCCTGAATAGCGGCTCGCATCGCAGATAGTGGCACCAGCAGCGATGAACATCAGCTTGGCGTCTCGAAGTTTCCTGGCTCTCGTCCTGGCGACAACTGGGATTGGGGCCGCTCACGCTCAGCTTCCTGCAGCATCGACGCCAGCCTCCGCCATCAACGCTCCCCGAGCGGGCGGCGGCCCGCTGCCCGCGGATGCTTCTGCGGCGCCTGGCCAGAAAATCCCCTTCCGGCTTCGAGCCGACGTGGATCTGGTCCTGGTGGAAGCCACGGTCCGCGATCAGCACGGCGGCATCGTCGACGACCTGACCCAACAGGACTTTCACATCTACGAGGACGGAGTCGAGCAGAAGATCAGCACCTTTTCTCGCGATGAACTGCCCCTGGCGGTGGCCCTGGTCTTGGACTGCAGCGGGAGCATGGATCCAATCTTGAGGCAACTGAGCCATGTAGCCGTCGAGACCCTTTCCCCACTCAAGCCCAACGACGAGGTGGCTCTGTTCGACTTTGCCGCCCGGGCCGACCTGCGCGTGGGGTTGACGAGAGACCGGCACCGCATTGCAGAAAGGATTGCCACCATCCGGGCCGCCGGCGGCACGGTGATCCCGGACGCTCTTTTCGAGGCCGCGTCCTATCTCGGCAGCGCCGCCCCAGAACGGCGTCACGCGATCATTCTCGTTTCCGACAACGACAATACGCTGAAGGGTTACGCCGATGAAAGCGATGTCATCCGCGAGGCGCTGGAAGCGCAGGCGGTGATTTACAGCATCCGGGTCCAACCGGGGCCGCCCTCCCATGAGATGGGCGTGATTCTTCCCATCTTCCGGGACGTGTCCGTTTCCCGGATCATCGAGGAAACCGGCGGAGAAGTGATCAGCGCCGCGAACATCGAGGCCATCCGTCCGGCCATGACCGCCATCATCACGCGGTTGAAGCGACGCTACAGCCTGGGCTACTACAGCACCAACCATCGGCACGACGGCGCCTTTCGCGAGATTGCCGTGCACGTCGCCGAAGATTCTCCGAACCCCAACCGAAAGTATACGATCTCCGTCCGTCGCGGTTACTTCGCGCCCAATGAGAATCGGGAATAGGGAGCAGCGTGCCACCCCCGCTTTTTCCGATTCCCGACTTGTCTTCGCTTGATTTGAGCCCACTTTTTTGGTCTGATAAACCCCACGATGATAAACGCTCAAGGACGGCCGCGCGCCGGGGCAGTCGTGCGAAACGGTTTCATGTACGATCAGGGTTTGGGTATCCGGCGCCGGCGGTGGTTGCTGTGGACCTTCGGGCTTGCCGCGGCGTGGTTGTGCAGTGTGGCGGCCCAACAGGCCCAACAGGCCGCGCAACCCAAAGACGAAAGAGAGGAGGAAATCGACTACTACAAAGAAGTGAGGTCCTACGTGGACCAGACGCTCTTTGAGTTGGGCTGGAACATGCCTGAACTCAGGGACGTCGCTCCTCCCTCCAGTCCGGAAGAAGTCCAGCAAGCGGAAACGCGGCTGCTCAACTTGGTGGGAGAAAACGTGAAGGAGTTCGTGGAGAGCTTTCCCGGCACCAGTGCAAACGAAGAAATCACCATGCAGCAGTTGTGGCACGACGGCAAGGTAGTGGCCAGCAAAACGCGAAGTTTTCGCTACGCGATCGTCCGCCAGGGCGTGGGTGAGCGCTCCAGCCTTCATGAGTACCGCACCGACCAAGCGGGAAAGCCCGAAGAGCCGTGGGGCCTCTTTAAGGGCTTTCGGCCTACCACGGGTTTTGCGTCCACGATCGTCCAGTTCCACCCTCTGGGGAGATCGGACGCGCTCTTTCGCTATCTCGGGAAGGAGACGCTCGCCGGCAAGGAAACCGACGTGGTCGCGTTTGCGCAGCGCCCCGGGTTGACCCAGGTGGCGGGGCGCGTGGAACTGGGACGCGAGAAGTCGATCCGGATGTTGTTGCAGGGCGTGGCGTGGATCGACCCTGCCAGCCAGCAAATCGTGCGCCTGCGCACCGACCTCCTGGCGCCCCTGGTTGACGCCGGGCTCTTCCGGTATACCACCCAGGTAAGTTTCCGTGAGGTGCGCCTCGGCGAGACCTCCAAGCCTCGGTGGCTGCCGGCCGAGGTCACCGTGACCACGGAGCGAAACGACGCGATCTATCGCAATATCCATCGATTCTCGGATTACGCGCTGGTGGCACATTGAGGGAACAGTTTTCAGTTTTCAGTTCTCAGTGTGCAGCGGAACGAACCAGACGCACCCCGGAAGCGTCTTGACTGACAACTGAGAACTGAGAACGTGTGAAGAAATTGAACGCAGAGGCATAGAGATGCAGAGGAGAGAATGAGAACAATATGAAGAAGTCGTTTGTTTTCGGAACTCTTCCCATTTTTCTCTGTGCCTCTGCGTCTCTGCGTTTGAAGCTCTTTCGCAATTACTTCACACCTTCTGACCACTGAGAACTGAAAACTCGGAACTGAGCCGGCTGGGACTCGAACCCAGAACCCCTGCCTTAAAAGGGCAGTGCTCTGCCATTGAGCTACCGGCCCGCGCGCACTCTAATAAGGCTACAACAGCCGCTTTAGTTACGTAAACTGGAAAAGATGATTGCACCTCGAAACTCGAAAATCGAAATTCGAAAATGAGAGTGGAAACTCGCATGGAAGCCTTTCCGGTCGGGACCGCGGACGTGGATTTCGAGTTTCGAGTTTCGAGTTTCTAATTTCGAAGGAAGGAGACACCTATGCGCAAGCGAAAGGTCGGATTGCTCACTTTCTCGGACGGGCGCAAGTTCGCCCACGAGCTGCAGAAAGAAATGAACTGGGACTTTCAGAACAAGTTTCGAGCCCGGTTGGAGGCGACGGGCGAGTACGAGGTGGTGGCGGGCGAGGAGATCGTCTGGCATCCCAGCGTGGCGAAGCGCGAAGGTCGCCGGCTCGCCCAAGCGGGCGTGGAGGCCACCATACTCAATTACGCCGTCTGGTCCTTCCCGCACCTGACGCTGATCGCCACCGAGTTCGCGCCCGGTCCTTACCTGATGTTCTCCAACATCAATCCGCGCTATCCGGGCATGGTGGGGATGCTGGCGGCGGCAGGCGGCATGGACCAGGTGGGCCGCACCCATTCCCGCGTGCAGGGAGATATCGGCGACGATAAGGTCTTCGCCGAAGTGCAGAAGAAGCTGCGCGCCGCCGTCGCCGTGAGTCGGCTGAAGGGGGAGACCTTCGGGCTCTACGGTGGCCGGCCCATGGGAATGTACACCGCGGTGGCCAACGCGGACCAGTGGAAGCGCGACTTTGGCATCGACGTCGAGCACATCGATCAATACGAGATCATCCGGCGCTCGGACCTCGTCGACGGGGCCAGAGTGGAAAACGCCTTTGCCTGGCTGGAGAAGATGCTGGGCAAGAACATCCACTACGACGGCAAGAAGCTGACGCCGGACTTGCTGAAGCGCCAGATTCGCAGCTACTATGCTTGCCAGGAGATCAACCAGGAGAAGGCTATCGACTTCTTCGGCATCAAGGCGCAGCCGGAGATGACCGACAACTTCACCACCGAAGACATCATCGACGCCTTTTCCAACGACCCCTACGACTGGGACGGACCCAAAGACTCGGTGGTGTGCGCCACCGAGGCGGATATGGACGGCGCCCTCACCATGGAGCTGTTCAAGCACGTCACCGGCGAGCCGGTGCTCTTTGCCGACGTGAGGCATTACGATGCCGAGGACGACTTCTTCGACCTTTGCAACTCCGGCGCCCACGCCACTTTCTTTGCCGGGCGATCGAAGCGGCCGGAGGACAACCTGCCGCGGGTCCACTTCTGGCCCGAGGTTTTCTACTTCCCGGCGGGCGGCGCCTCGGTGATGCACTTTGCCGAGCCCGGAAAGGTGACCCTGGCGCGCCTCACCCGGCGCAACGGCAAGTACTGGATGGCAATCATGCCGGCCGAATTCATTCTCTTCGACGAAGCCAAGAACTGGGCGAAGGCCGAGGCTACCACCAAGGAATGGCCGCACGCTTTCGCGCGCCTGAAGGTCTCCGCCGACGAGTTTCTTGCCACCTACGACTCCAATCACACCCACGGGTGCTACGGCAATTGGGTCGACGAACTGGTGGAAATTTCGAGGATCCTCAAGATCGACCACCATGTTTATGCGTAGCAGACAGCCGAGGTAGGGGCACGGCTTGCCGTGCCCTTATCGCCGCAGCCGCGCCCCCACCGAAGAGCACGCAAGCGTACTCTTGCACCCCGTGCGGCGTGTTCGAACCCGGGTAGCCCGTTACTCTGATCGTGTATGGAATTGTTATAACATAAACTATCATCATGCT